>Ga0302194_10000553_pt1 | contig 23703 bp, 23 predicted proteins | sample II_Bog_N1_1_FD_200227 | JGI IMG/M metagenome (GOLD analysis project Ga0302194, IMG submission 200227) | Peat permafrost microbial communities from Stordalen Mire near Abisko, Sweden - II_Bog_N1_1 | ecosystem: Environmental > Terrestrial > Soil > Wetlands > Peat | place: Sweden: Abisko...
TCAACACAGTATTAGCTTTCTCTTTTTTAAATAATAAATTTTCATTCAACTAATTGTTGTTAATTTTAATGCGTGAAACCTGTTTGAAAACACAGGCTTTCCGTTTAATGATATTATTTCTTAATTTCGTTTTTATTAAAAAAACGTATGCGCAAACTCTCCGCCGATTATATTTTTCCTGTTTCTTCTGAACCCATCGCCAATGGCGTAGTTACTGTTGATGACGATGGAGTAATTCTTGAAGTAAAAAGTGATGAGGCAACGGCTAATAAGGAAAATATAGAATTTTTTAAAGGCATCATTTGTCCGGGATTTGTTAATACCCATTGTCATTTAGAGTTATCGCACATGCGTTCTCAAATTCCTGAAAAGACAGGGATGACAGGTTTTGTAAGGGAAATTATTTCCAAAAGAAATTTGTTTTCTGAAGATGAAATTCAACAGGCAATTGTTGATGCAGAAAAGGAGATGATTAAAAACGGAATTATAGCTGTTGGAGATATTTCAAATAATAGCAGCACATTCAAACAAAAAGCAAAACGTCATTTATTCTATCATACATTTATTGAAGTGTTTGATTTGAATCCTGAAAGAGCGACGGAAGTTTTTGAAAATGCACGTTTGCTGAGCAAACAACTTTCAACTTTGGACATTGGACTTTCAAACTCTATTACACCACATGCTCCATATTCTGTGTCAGATAAATTATTTCAACTGGTTTATGAAGAAGCACTAAAACGTAATTCCTTTTTAAGTATTCACAATCAGGAAAGCGAAGGCGAAAATGAATTGTTTATTTCCAAAACCGGAGCAATGTTTCAAGCCTTTTCTCAAATGGGAATTAATATGAATTTTATTAAAACGGCAGGTGTAGATTCTTTACAAAGCACATTTCTTAAACTACCGGCATTTCAAAAAAAATTATTAGTACATAATACTTTTACTTCAGAGGAAGATATAGCATTCGTTAACCGACACTCATTAACCGACACTACTTATTGGTGTACCTGCCCAAATGCTAACATATACATTGAAGACAAACTGCCCGATTATACGCTTTTTATTGATACTAATGCTCGTATGACAATTGGAACAGATAGTTTAGCATCCAACTGGAGTTTGTCTGTTTTAGATGAGTTAAAAACAATATCTAAACATTTTCCTCAATTAACTCTGCCAACAATGCTTTTGTGGGCAACAAAAAACGGAGCTGAATTTTTAGGATTAAATAATTTGGGAACATTAGAAAAAGGAAAAAAACCCGGAATAAATCTATTGGAAAACCTAAATGGATTTCAACTAACTCAAAAAACGAGTGTAAAGCGCCTCATATAAAAAAGAAACCCCGAATAAAAATGTTCAGGTTTTCTTTTTATTACTGCTGTTATGCTATTAAAGCTTATACACTCCGTTATTTATATTGTCTCTTATTTCAGTAGTAACTAGGGTGTATTTTTTAGTGTCTGGCATTAAAAAATATACAGCGTCTTCTATCTTTTCACAATTATAACCATCTGCTTTCAAATGACTTTTTAAATATTTCATCGTGCTGGTAGTTTCAGTATTCTTCCCAATTCTAATAAATAAAGGAATAGCAAATGGGGGTAATTCTTTTTTCAAAAACTCGTAGAATGATTCAAAATCAATACTTTTTGAAGAATCAGTTAAAATTAATTTTACCATTCCTGCCCTGCCACTGGTGTTTGGTATTTCCACTCCATAAACAATATTTTCAGCAATATTACTGTCAACACCATATTGAATACTTTCCTTATTTCCTTTGTATTTACTAATTATTCCCTCTACTTCTGTAGTAGAAACATTTTCGCTTTTCCATCTGAAAGTGTCGCCCAAACGATCAACAAATTGGGTGTGATTAAAACCCATGTGATGAACCAAATCTCCTGTATTAAAGTACGCATCACCCTTTTTTAAAACGTTGCGCAAAATAGATTTCTCGGATTTTTCTTTTTCTGTGTACCCATCAAAGGGATAGAGATCATTTATCTCTCCTAATAACAAACCTGTTCCACCTTTTCCCACTTTTTTCATAAACCCATTTTTATCATAAATGGGGGTTTCGTTTTCTTTGTCATATTCAACTATAGCGTATGGATTTACACTGAAGCCCATCGTGCGGTCAAAATTAAACATATTGAAGAATGCAAGATTTCCTTCACTGGATGCGTAAAACTCACCAACACGTTCTATTCCGAAGCGTTGTTTAAATTCCATCCAAATGCCCGGACGCATACCATTACCAACCATTTTAGTAAGTGTATTATTTCTTTCTAATGGATGAAGCGGTTCATTCAACAGGTATTTGCATAACTCTCCAACATAACCAAACGATGTTGCCTGATATTTATGTATATCAGACCAAAAATCCTTTACACTGAATTTCTTTTTCATTACCATGGTAGCACCACCGGCAATTACTGATGTCCAACAAACAAGCATTGCAGTAGAATGATAAAAAGGCAATGGCACATACATTACATCTGTAGGCTCTAATTGCATTAATGTAAGCCCAAAACCACAATATGCTTTTATCCATCTGCTGTGAGAGATGATAGCCGCTTTTGGCAAACCTGTTGTTCCGGAGGTGAACACAAGCATACAAACATCTTTTGCATGTATTTTATAATGCAATTTTGGTTCAGAAGGTGCAAAAGATTTGCAAAGAATATCAAAGGTTTTGAACGGAAATTTTTCGGTATGTGTTTCCTGAGGTATTATAAGTACCTGTTCGGCGGGGTAATTCAACTCATCTTGAATTTCCAAATAACTATCAATTAATTCAGCCCCCACTAAAATAAGTTTAGGTTTCGATAAATTGATACTATGAATAAGTGGTTTGTTTTTTTGTGAAGAGTTTAATAATGAAGCAACACAGCCTATTTTAGCTAAAGCCATTGATATGGCCAATACTTCTGGTCGGTTTTCCAAAAACACGACTGCAACATCACCCTTTGTAAACCCTAAACTTTGAAAATAAATTGCTAATCTATTAATCCATTCATTAAACTCTTTATACGTCCAGTGATTATCATTATAACAAAGTGCCCTGTTATCGGGATATTTTTTAACAGTCTTTAAAAAAATATCTGTTAAAGAAATTTCCGTGTCCGCCTTAATAGTTCTAAGATACCAAACCGCCTTAAGCGCTTTAGGAGAGCGCTTATAAGCTCCGGGCAATGCTTTTAAAAATTGAGGTACAGATATAACTTCTCGTAATGTTGTTGGAACAAAATCTGAGTGTTGTTCAGTATTATCAGTCATGCGTATTTGCTTGTTATTTTAATTCCTGAGAAGTTTTATTTAATAATCTGCGTGCAATTATCAATTGCTGTATTTGCTGAGTTCCTTCAAAAATGTCAAGGATTTTAGCGTCTCTGCTCCATTTTTCTAAAAGCTCTTGGTAAGAATATCCTAAAGAACTGCATAAATCAACGCACTTTAACGTAATCAAGGTTCCTATTCTTCCTGCCTTAGCTTTACATATAGAAGCTTCCATCGAATTTGGAATTTTGTTATCTGCCATCCATGCAGCCCTTAAAACAAGTAAACGAGCAGCTTCGTATTCAGCCTCCATTTTAATCATTTCAGCTTCGGCTGACTGTAAATTATAGAAAGGTGTTTTAAAATCATTTGCTTTAGTATAATTTTTCAACAGCTCTTTTGTTTTTTCTAAAGCAGCTTGTGCGCAACCTAATGCCATAGCACCTACAATAGGACGAGTATTGTCAAATGTTTCCATTACTCCTCCAAATCCCTTTTTTACATTGATTTCAGAATCGCCTAATAAGTTAGCAGCAGGTACTCTGCAATTTGTGAAAACAATTGCAGCGGTATCCGATGCTCTTATACCTAACTTTTTCTCCACTCTTATCACTTCCATGCCGGGAGTGCCTTTTTCAACTACAAATGATTTAATAGCAGCTCTTCCCACTCCTTTGTCTAATGTAGCCCATACAACCACAGCGTTACAACGTTCACCACTAGTAACAAATATTTTTTCTCCATTCAAAATATAGTCATCACCATCTTTTTTTGCAGTAGTGCTGATGGATGCAGAATCAGAACCGGAGTTAGGTTCTGTAATTGCCATGGAAGCCCATAATTTACCAAATTTTTCTAATTGTTCGGGTGAAGCTACAGCATCAATTGCCGCATTTCCCAATCCTCTTCCCGGAAAAGTTAATACCAACCCTGTGTCGCCATAACAAAGCGTTTGGGTAAAAAGCACGAATTGCATATTTGATCCGTTTCTTACTTCCCCCGGATTAGGAGCCGTCTTTGCTTTACCGGTACTCGCCCCTCTAAACATTTCCAGTGCCTGAGCAAGCTCATCCAACTCTTTTGGATATTCGTGTTCACCCACATCGTACTTTCTTGATATTGGTCTTAAAACGTTTGTAGAAACCGTTTTAGCCATTTCAAGCGTACTGTTATATTTACTCGGAATTTCTAAATTCATCTTTTATAATTCTTAAAAGTTCGTAAAATCATTTTGTATTACTTCAACTCACTTGACGATTTGCCCAATAATCTGCGACCAATAATCAATTGCTGAATTTGTTGTGTTCCTTCAAAAATGTCGAGAATCTTAGAGTCTCTTCCCCATTTTTCTAAAAGCTCTTGATAAGAATAGCCTAAAGAAGAACATAATTCGACACATTTAAGTGTTATGGCTGTTCCTATTCTTCCTGCTTTCGCCTTACAGATAGACGCTTCCATTGAGTTAGGGATTCTGTTATCAGCTAACCATGCAGCTCTTAAAACAAGTAAACGAGCTGCTTCATATTCCGCTTCCATACGGTAAAATTCCGCTTCTGCAGCTTTTACTTTGTTAATAGGAGTTTTATAATTTGTTAATGACAATTTATCCTTTAACAATTCTCTGGTTCTCTCTAAAGCAGCTTGTGTACAGCCCAATGCCATTGAGGCAACGAAAGGACGAGTGTTATCAAACGTTTCCATTACACCTGCAAATCCTTTTTTAACATCTATTTCAGGATTTCCCAACAAATTTGATTTATGCACTCTACAATCGCTCAAAACAAATGCTGCTGTGTCGGAAGCACGAATACCTAGTTTTTTCTCTACACGCTCCAACTTCATTCCGGGGTTACTTCTTTCAACCACAAAAGATTTAATAGCAGCTCTTCCCAAACCTTTGTCTAATGTAGCCCAAACTACCACTACATCACTGCGTTCACCTGCGGTAACAAATATTTTTTCACCATTCAAAATATAATAATCACCATCTTTACGCGCACTGGTAGTAATAGCAGCCGAATCGGAACCAACGTTAGGTTCGGTAATAGCCATCGATGCCCATAGTTTACCGAACCTTCCAAGCTGCTCGGGGTTTGCAACAGCACCAATTGCTGAATTGCCCAATCCTTGTCTCGGGAATGACAATAATAAGCCAACGTCGCCATAGCAAATGGCTTGAATGTTAAGGCAGTTAGCCATATTGCCGCCATTCTTAACCTCTCCTTTTTTCACTTCTTCTTTTTTGGATGTTGCACCACCTACAGCTCCACCAGAAGCATCGTTCATTCCGTTTAATCCTGCGGCAAGCAAATCCAACTCTCTTGGATATGTATGCTCACCTACGTCATACTTTCTGGATATAGGTCTCAAAATTCCTTCTGAAGCAGTATATGCAGACTTAAGCAGACCTTTATATTTATTAGGGACTTCTAAATTCATAACGAATGTCTTATTAAGATTAATACTTACACCAAACTATATATGTACACCATTTACAGCTATTGAAACAGCTCTTAAGTCTCTGTACCAGCGTTGAACAGGAAAGTCTCTGATATATCCATGACCACCTAATAACTGTACCCCTGTGCTGCCAATGAACATGCTCTTATCGCTGCACATGATGTGAGCTAAGTAAGTTTCTTTAGCAAACGTTAATCCTTGTTCTGCTTTAGCGACAGCACGTTGTGTTAATACACGCATACTGTCTAATTCAATTTTAATATCAGCTATTAAAAATGCAACAGCTTGTCTGTGGCTGATAGGTTCTCCAAAAGCAATTCTGTCATTAGCATAAGGAATAACATAATCCAATACTGCCTGACAGCATCCAACAGCTAATGAACACCATCCCAGTTTACAATAGTTCAAATAATCATCGTAGTTAAATCCATCTCCACCGCCTAATACAGCTGACGCATCAACGCTTACACTGCTTAATTTCAATTGACCAAGCTGAGCAGCATTTAAACCCATTGCTCTGTCTGCAGTTATTGTTAAGCCTTGACTGTTTCTGTCAACTATAAATACTTGAGGACCCTTGTCTTTTGTAGTTGCAACCACCAAGAAATACTCAGCAGTAGCTGCTAATGGCACCATATTTTTAATGCCATTCAAAATATATCCATTACCTGATTTTTCTGCTGTTGTAGAAAGTTCGTAAGGAGAAAACAATGGAGTTGGTTCGTTCAATGCAATTGAAGCCTTTGGAGGTGTAGGAGTTAAAAACGGAGGTATTAATTCTTTTTGTTGTGCTTCAGAACCCCACTGAACAATGGCATTAAGAACGCTATGAGGAGTGAACAATGCTAATGCTTGACCTAAGTCGCCATGAGCAAGTGTTTCCAACATCATCATTTGAGTAACAGTTGATTTTTCTTTCATCATTCCACCCATAGACTCAGGCACTTGATAATACACCAAACCTAATTCATTGAATTCTTTTTCTATGGTTTCGCTTACCGCAAATTTCTCGTCTTGTTTTTCAGCAGTTTCTCTTACTTTTAAAGCAAATTGTTGAACAGCTTCTTTTACCATTGTTTGTTCTTCCGTGTAATTAAGGTTGAACAAATCAGACGCTTTTCTTGAATCCAAACGTGCAGGATCCTGTTTACCTGAAGCACTGCTGCTAAATACTTTACTTGATTTTTCAGCCACTTTAACTCCTGCATAAGCACTAAAATAAACAACATTCTCTGCTGCTTTTCTTAGTTTAAGCGTTTTTGCAAAATTAGAATCTAAAAAGTTATTAAACTTTGTAAGATTTTTTGCCACTTTTTTGTTTTGCTCACTGCCAATGAGTGAAGAAATTTCTATTCCCATTTTTATTAGTTTTTTATATTATGATTTATTTCTATCGCTTTACACTCTGAATAACAACTTTGCCTGCTTTTTTGTTCTATAATAAACTTAGCTAAAACAACAGAATTGCAAAGCTAATTTTTAAATCCTTTAATACGAAAAAAATTCGTCGAATAACATGCTTGCATAATATTTTTTATTCTATAAGATTCTGTATTTTAAGTGATTAATAACCAAAAAAGTTATTAACATTGTTAATAACTAATAATGAATTAATTGATAAAATAACGTACAATATATATAGGAACACTTCTGAATGAGAGTGAAAGAGAAAAAAGAGGGATAAACGGGTATAATTTGTTATTGGTTAAAAAGCTGTTTTAAATCTATCCGGTTAAAAATAGTTTCATATATTGGTATGGCATTTGACTGTTGCTTATAACTTTAAAAACAAACGCTATGAAAAATATTGCTGTGGTCGCCGGAATAATAACCATAATGGGTATTGCAGGAATGTCGTTTCAAAATAAAAATAACTTTTCGGATTTTAAAGACAATAATATTGAGGTAAAAGAATTACCAATGGTTGTTAATTCTGCGTTTAAAAGAGGAGAAAAATTATCGTTTCATTTGAGTTATGGATTTATAGATGCAGGAATTGCTACCCTTGCTGTAACTGATGAGAATCTGGAGTTTGCAAAAAGAAGCACTTTTCACGTAGTTGGCTTAGGATCTTCTTGTGGAATATCTGACTGGTTTTTTAAAGTGCGCGACAGGTATGAATCTTATATTGATGAAAAGGCGCTAGTTCCTTGGATGTTTATCAGAAGAGTGGATGAAGGAGGATATAAATTTAGTCAGGATTATGTATTTAATCATTATAATAATAAAGTGAAAACGGCTCCCGACAAGGTTTTTGATGTAACTCCAAATATTCAAGATATGATTTCGGCATTTTACAATGCACGTAATTTGGATCTTTCTCAAGCTAAAGTCGGCGATACGTATTCGGTAGATTGTTTTTTGGATGAAAAAACATTTCCGATTAAAATAAAGTTTGTTGGTCGTGAGAATATTAAAAATAGTTTAGGAACCTTTAAGTGTTTGAAGTTTCGCCCAATTGTTCAAGCTGGTAGAATATTTAAACACGAAGAAGATTTAAATATCTGGATTTCAGACGATGCCAATCATATTCCGATAAAGGGGCAGGCAGATATTCTATTTGGTTCCGTGAAGGTTGAATTGACTGATTACGCAGGGCTAGCAAATCCTATTGCTAAACTAAAATGATATGGGATTTTATTTTGTCCACATAAAAACGTTGGGGTCATTTTCAAACTTTTCAATATCACTATCAAAGAGGATTACCAAGAAATCGATCATTGGTAATATGCCAAAACATCCGCCGAATGTGGCAACATAAACAACAGGAATCCATGGTTTAGTGCCTAATATAACACGGTGCGCACCTACAAATCCAAAAGGCAATGGGAATGCGGCAATAGCTGTGATTAATTTTTCCCTTTTTTCTTTTTTTGATAACCGTCCGTGATGTAACGAATCTTTTGCAACAGCTTGAACTACTGATTCTTTTGATGAACAGGAGTCTGCAGTAAAAGTTACGCCAGTTATGCCAAACAGACGAGAGTTAATACAATTGTTAGCCGTTATCAATTTACTTATGGTAATAAGTAAAGTCACTGTGAATATAAATAAACGCATTGTTTTTTTAACAAAAAAGGAGAGAACTATTTTTCTCTCCTTTTTATTATAATTAATTTCTGATTCTATTATTTTGCGGCAGCGTAAAGCTTTAAAACTTCGCTCCAATTAACCACATTCCAAAATGCTGTGATGTAATCCGGGCGTCTGTTTTGGTAATGCAAATAATATGCATGCTCCCATACATCCAATGCCAGAATAGGTGTGCCTTTTACTTCAGCAATATCCATCAAAGGATTATCCTGATTAGGTGTTGAAGAAATGACAAGTTTGCCATCTTTTACAACTAACCAAGCCCAACCTGAACCAAAACGTCCGGTTCCTGCTGTAGCAAATAGTTTTTTAAATTCTTCGAACGAGCCAAATGCTGCATTAATAGCACTTGCAACTTCTCCTGTTGGTTCTCCTCCAGCGTTTGGAGCCATCAATGTCCAAAATAAAGAGTGATTATAATGTCCGCCACCATTATTGCGGACTGCCACCGGATATTTCGAAATGTTTTTACAAATGTCATCAATACTTAGTTTTTCAGCATCTGTTCCTGCAATAGCATTGTTTAAATTTGTAACGTATGCCTGATGGTGTTTGCTATAATGTATTTCCATTGTACGAGCATCTATGTGAGGCTCTAAAGCAGCGTAGCTATAAGCTAATTTAGGTAATTCAAAAGCCATGTTATTTAAAGTTTTAAGAGTTATTAAAATTGTTTTATTGCTCACAAAGCTACATAATTTTGATGCACCGCCTTTTAATAAGTCATTAAAATGTTTTAACCGAGTTTTTAAACACAATGTTGTTAAAAAATAATTGCTTAACCTTAAAAAAAAGTTAAAACAGATAATACTTTTGCCTAAACACTAAAAAAAACAATATGAAAAAAACGGTATCATTATTCCTTTTGGCAGGTGCATTTTGTGTTACTGCTTGCGGATCTTCTGCTGAAGAAAAAGCAAAAGAAGAAGCTGCTAAACAAGCTAAATTAGATTCTATTCGTGATGCTGAAAGCAAACCAACTCCTGTGATGACCGATTCTGCCGCAGTTTCTGCGGATACTGCCGCCGCTGAAGTTCACCATTAATCGATATTAGATGTAAATCTTAACCCTAAGGTCTTAAGACCTTAGGGTTTTCTTATTTCAGAAATGTCAGGTTTCTTATTAACGTTTTGAACAGCTTGTTTATCTATGTAATTTATTGTTGCAGCTAATACATTATCTTGCGCCTGCAAAACAGCATAATACCCTTCGTTGTTCCAAATGTTCCTTGCTATCAAGGCTTTCAGTTGAAGCTTAATAAGATGTTCTGATTTCTTTATTTCCCGATCGTTTCTTTGGATATGATTGTTTGTGCAATAAGTAATAAAATCCTGAAATAATGCGGGTTTAATTTCAAAAGATTTGTTAAACTGCTCTACTGTTTTAAATCGTTTGAGCCGCATCCGTTCTTTATCCGCGTAATTAAAGGCGAAATCCGTTATCAATCCTTCGCCGGCTGCCTGATTAATATAATGTGTTATTCCCGATACTTCTAAAGGCACAAATATGTCTGGAATAATTCCACCACCACCATAAACAATTTTCCCTCCGGGAGTTTTAAATTTTAATGAATCGGCAACTTTTATGCTGTCTTTATTTTCAAATTCGCCTTTTTTATAACGATTACTTTCTTCGGCATAATACTCTTCAATACCATTTGCGTAAGGTTTTTGAATACAACGTCCCGTAGGTGTATAGTAGCGAGCAATTGTTAAACGTATTGCTGAACCATCGCTGAATTCGCTTTGTTCCTGTACCAGCCCTTTTCCAAATGAACGTCTTCCGATAATCGTTCCTCTATCATTGTCCTGTATGGCTCCTGCTAATATTTCACTTGCAGAAGCAGATTCTTCATCAATCAGTATTATTAATTCCCCCGATTCAAAATCGCCCTTGTGTGTAGCTATATAATCCTTTCTTGGACGTGCTTTTCCTTGTGTGTAAACAATTTCCTTCCCGGAACTTAAAAACTCATCAGCCAACTCAACAGCAGTATTTAAAAAGCCTCCGCCGTTTCCTCTCAAATCCAACACAAGTTTCTTCATCCCTTGCTTTTTTAATTTTATGAAGGCATTCATATATTCATCGTATGTTGTAGCGGCGAAGCGACTGATTTTAATATAACCAACATCATCACTCAACATACTTGATACATCAATACTGTAGATAGGAATTGTACCTCTGGTAATCGAAAAGTCAAGCAGCTTAGGACTATTTTTCCTTTTTATTTTAACTTCCACCTTTGTATCTATTTTACCTTTGAGTTGCTCCATAACTAACCGGTTAGTGATTTTAACACCGGATATTTTTTTACCATCGGCACTTATAATTTTGTCTCCGGCTTTAACACCAATTTTTTCTGAGGGACCACCTGCTATTACAGCAACCACACAAACCGTATCATTTACAATATTGAATTCTATACCTACACCACCGAAATGTCCCGTAAGGGGTTCATTACTTGCTTGTAGCTCATCTGCTGTGATGTAAGTAGAATGCGGGTCGAGGTTTTGCAAAAGTTGTACAATGGTTTCGTCTACCCATTTTTTTTCATCAACGGTGTCAACATATTCCTGTTGAACATAACGCAGTAAGGCTCCCAATTTATTATACTTGTAATTACCATCAATAGGGATTATTCCGTCGTGTTTATTCCAATTGAAAGTAGCACCCACAAAAATCCCCAATACCAAAATAAGCGCAAATATTATAGGAAGATAAATGTAAAATTTAGGTCTGTTACTATTCATACGTTGTTGGATTTTAAATGAAAAGCTGACTATACAGATTGTTATGGTTAGATGAAAATTTATTTTTGTTCATCATAAAATTCAGTGATTATCTTAAAAATCATCGTTTTTGATACCTAACAACTTCCACCCCGAATTTTTTAAGGAAATCAACTCCTTCATCGTTTTTTAATCCTTTAAATTCAGCGTAGGAATTCAAATAAAAAACTTTTTTAATTCCTATGGTAAATATCACTCTGGCGCATGCAATACAAGGAGACAGCGTCACATAAAGTGTAGAGCCATCTATAGCAACATTGTTTTTTGTTGCATATAAAATAGCATTTTGTTCCGCATGTAATGCCAACGAACAACTTCCTTTGCTATCGCGCGGACAACCTTCTACAGGCCACGTTTCATCACAGTTATGTGTGCCTGCCGGAGGTCCATTATATCCTAATGAAACGATACGTGTATCTTTTGAAAGTACTGCTCCTACCTTTGCTTTAACGCAGTGTGAGCGTAAAGCAAGATTTTCGGCAAGCTCCATATAAATATCATCAAAACTGGGCTTATCCATAGTGTGTTCTAAAAATTATCGGGCAGCTAAATTACAATTTAATGTTACACATAAATCACAATTAATGTGAATACCTTGTTCTCTCAGGCAACATTCCTACAAGGTTTTTTGTAGTTTTGCCCTACATCTATAAAAATACTCCCGTTTCAATTGGAAACTCCTGAAGTGATACAAAACATTCTTCGTTCGCTGCCTAACAGTCCCGGCGTATATCAGTACTTTGATGTTTCAGGAAAAATTATTTATGTTGGCAAGGCTAAGGATTTGAAGAAACGGGTATCGTCATACTTCAATAAAGAAAAATCCATCAATGGCAAAACACAAGTGCTGGTGAGCAAAATTAACGACATCAAATACATTGTGGTGACAACCGAGTTGGAAGCCTTGCTACTGGAGAATAACCTGATAAAAGAATTTCAGCCACGCTACAACATTTTGCTCAAGGATGATAAAACATATCCTTGGATCTGTATTAAGAATGAGCCTTTCCCTCGAGTGTTCAGTACACGATATGTTGTTAAAGACGGCTCTTATTATTTTGGACCATTTGCTTCTGTAAAGGTTATGAATGCAGTGTTAGACCTTATTAAAAAATTATACAAGCTCCGCAACTGCAACTTAAAATTAACGAAGGAAAATATTGAATCGAAAAAGTTTAAAGTTTGTTTGGAATACCACATTGGCAATTGCAAAGCACCTTGCGTTGGTAATGAAAACGAACAAGAGTACAACCAAACTATTGCAGAAACAAAAGAGATAATTAAGGGAAACATCAGCAGTATTAGTAAGTATTTAAAAAGCCGTTTACAACAACACATTGATAATTTGGAATTTGAAAAAGCCCAGCATATAAAGGACAAAATAGATTTACTAGAAAAGTTTCAAAGTAAATCAACGGTTGTAAGTCCTTCCATTAACAATGTGGACGTATATTCCATTGTTTCAGATGCCAAAGCCGGATACGTAAATTTTTTAAAAGTAATCAACGGAGCTACCATTCAGGGGCATACCGTTGAACTCATAAAAAAACTAGACGAAACTGATGAAGAACTTTTGACGCTTGCAATTGCTGAATTGCGTCAACGCTTTAACAGCGATGCAAGTGAGGTGATAGTTCCTTTTGAGATAGAAACACTATTTCCCGGTGTTGAATTTTTTGTTCCTCAGCGAGGAGATAAAAAACATTTGCTGGAACTTTCGCAGCGCAATGCCGAGTTTTACAGAAAAGATAAAATGAAGCAGGAAAGCCTGGTTGACCCGGAACGTCATACCAACCGAATATTGGAGCAAATGAAAAAAGATTTGCACCTTACGGAAGAACCTCGCCACATTGAATGTTTCGATAACTCTAACTTTCAGGGTGCTTTTCCTGTAGCAGCAATGACGGTTTTTAAAGATACCAAACCCAGCAAAAAAGATTACAGACATTTTAATATAAAAACAGTGGAAGGGCCTAATGACTTTGCCTCAATGGAAGAAGTGATTTATCGGCGTTACAAACGTGCATTGGATGAAAATCAACCGTTACCACAATTGATTGTAATAGATGGAGGTAAAGGGCAATTAAGTTCTGCTCTTGAAAGCCTTGAAAAATTAGAACTCAGAGGCAAAATTGCAATTATAGGTATTGCAAAAAAACTGGAAGAAATTTATTTCCCCAACGATTCGATTCCTTTGTATTTGGATAAAAGGAGCGAAACATTAAAAATTATTCAGCAGTTGCGTGATGAAGCGCACCGCTTTGGAATAACTCACCATCGAAGCCGCAGAGATAAAGGAACGTTAAAAACAGAACTTACGGAAATAAAAGGAATAAGTGATACAACGGCTCAAAAATTATTATCAACTTTTAAATCGGTAAAAAATGTGAAAGAGGCAACCCTTGAACAATTAACCGAAATTGTTGGAAGAGCGAAAGCAGCAATTGTGTTTGAAAAGTATCATTCAGATTAAAAGGACGTATACTTTAAATATATCTTTTTCATTACTTGACAGGTATTAAGGGATTTCAGTTGATTGCTTATTTTCATTCGTATTGGATAGGTATCCCAAACGATTCAATTATATTTCAGCAAGGTGATTATATCTATGATGGTTCTGGAAAACAAATTGGAAAGGCAGATGGATTAAGGCGAATGCAAAAGAGTATATTTTTTATATGAACATTTATTGAAAAGCGAATCAAGTAATGGAATCGAGCAAACATTATATAAATAAGGGAGGATGGTTAAGAGCGGCAGTATTGGGCGCAAATGATGGCATCCTTTCAACAGCAAGCATAGCTATTGGCGTTGCTGCTGCAAGTGATAGCAGATATCCAATTATTCTGGCAACATTTGCGGGCTTGATTGCCGGTGGATTTTCTATGGCGGCAGGTGAATACGTTTCAGTTAGTTCGCAGCATGATATTGAAATTGCTGACTTGGAAAGAGAAAAAAGCACACTAGAGGCTATTCCAGATATTGAACTGGAAGAATTGACAGGAATATATCAGCGTAGAGGTTTGGACAGGGATTTGGCGCGAAAAGTGGCTTTACAACTTACAGAACATAATGTATTGGAAGCTCATGCCAGAGACGAATTAGGAATTCATGAAAACAACCGTCCAAAACCATTGCAGGCAGCATTGGCTTCAGGTACCTCTTTTATAACAGGCGGACTATTACCGTTTTTAGTTTCATTTTGTGCGCCAATTAATAATATGGTAATCTTTCAGTATTTATTTTCAATTGTATTTCTGGCATTATCAGGAGCTATCGCCGCAAAGGCAGGCGGTTCAAATATTCCAAGAGGAATAATAAGGATTTGCTTTTGGGGAACAATTGCAATGGGTATAACAGCTTTTATTGGTTATCTTTTCGGAGTAAAAACAGCGTAATAAAACAGGTAAAACAAAGAAAATTCCGCACATTCAAGACACGGAATAAAGTACTCCGTTTTTGAAAAAACCGCATACCTCCTATATTTAAATTGCGATTTGATTCGGTTCTTAAAATTCCGTAAACGAAAAAAGCCTTGACTAGCAAGGCTTTTAATTCGTACCCTGGGGGTTGCAAATATCGAACTTTTTGGATGATTTTGAGAGACTTAAAATTTTGATGAATTCACATCAACCAATTTTTAGAATTTAACATTCAGGGAAGCTATTGGTAAATAACAACAGTTCGTTTATTTAACCCTCTCCAAACACCGGACGTTACCCCTCTTTTTAACCCTAAACTTAGACCCTGAATTATTTAGGGGAGGATTGTTTGTTTTACTCTTTGCCCTTAAATGGTATGCAAGTGCAACTTGCAAATAACTTAGACACGCAGTACCTGCCCGCATACCTTGCACACTACCTGCGCGCCTACACTACTAATGGACACCTTCGTTGCCTACGGGGGTTTGGTTCGGGTATAAAAAAGGCTGTTTTATCAGTAGGTGTTAGCGTGCCGGGCGTTGCTTTTTCGGTAGCTTTTAATATGTTGCGCTGCGAGTGTATAATGGCCAACATTTTTTTCTTTAGTGCTTTTTTTTGTGTGGTTAGTGTACCCGTGCGGGTAGCTTTATTTTTTTCTAAAGGATATACAGCCATGTGTTGCTTGTAGTAGTTGTACCAAACAACGCCAACAAAGCGTTATATACAGTACTCGGAATGTTTAACCTTGTCCATGTTATAGTAGTAGAACCACTATCAGGGTCGGCAATGGCAAGGTGCGCCATCAGGGCTCTAACACCTGCATCAAACAAATCATCTTTAGTTGGGAAATTTTCGGGTTTCTTTTTGGCTTTGCTCATGGCTTTGTTTTTATGGGTTAGGTTTTATGGGTTAGGTTTTATGTTTAAAAAATCTTCTTGTGTGCATTTAAGTGCAATAATTATTTTACGTTATGTTCTTTTACGCCGACCACACCCAAGTGTGTGTTGCTAAAACTATCATCATATTTCAAGCCATAACCAAAAGCTCTATCCAATGAAATATGTGCAAATAGAATAATTGCCGCTAGTTTCCAATACTCATTACCATAAGTAAGTGCATAAAAAGCAACTAGTGCGGCAACAAAACGATAATGTAACAAGTTGTAAGTGAAAGCTCCAATTTTTGGACCAAATGCATAACCAAGCATTCCAATATCAGGTACTAGAAATAATATAGGAAACCACCACCAAGCAAAATCTAATTTGTTATATAAAAATAGGCAAAGTAGAAATATGGCAACTTCTTCTAATTTTAATAATACATTCATTTTCATTTGATTTAAATTGTAACTCGTATTTCAATATTTTATCGTCGTCATTTTTCAAGAAGAAAGCAATTAAACCACTTCCTCTATTTTTAAAGCTAAAACTCGGTTTTTATCTACCCAATACGAAAGCGAAATAATAATTCCCATCAAGATAATAGAGGAGGTAAATAAAACCATTACCGAATTAGGTGGTGGTGGGCCAAAGGTGTTAGAAAGGTTAAATACAAAAAGAAGAATAACTAATGACAACAGCCCCCAACTGCCAATCTTATTTTTGGCTTTAGTGAAACTGGCGTAAATGTATATGCCCGCAAAGAATATTATTGTTTCAATAAGCAGCGTGATTGCTAAATGATTCCAAAGACCAAGCCCTACTTTGGTATCACCAAATGGTGTCAAAGGCAAATCAGCTGTGTGCACAATTAAATCAAGAAACCAGTGACTTAAAACACAAATACCAACAACAATAGCACCTCGTGTGTCTTTTTTAAATAGCCAGTAAATAATACCTACTACTGCACCCCATACAATACCCATGAGCAAGCTATGTGTATAGGGAAAATATAGGAACTCCAAAGCATTTGTCTTTGTATAGCCGGGTGTAATAGCTACTTTCTCAATATGAAATACGAGCAGGAATGGCCAAAGTATATCAACAAATTGAGTGGCGATAAAAAGGGTTCCTAATGAAACCTTTGGTGCTACTTTTTTAGCGGCAAAGGATAAGCCGAAGTGTCCGATAAACATAATTATATAATTAGGATGCAAGATTACATCAAAGCAATCTCTTAAACCGTTAACATAAGATAAGAAATATTTAATTTATTTTTTAGACACCCTGTTCCTAATTCGGCTTAAACTTACAGGAGTTATTCCAAGATAATCAGCAATATAACGCTGAGGAATATTTTCAATAATTTTTGTTTTATTTCCCTTAAGTATTTTCCTGTATCGTTCCTCATTTCCTTCAATCAATTTTTGATACCGCTCTTCAGGACTATAAATTAACAGTCCTACCATTCTTTCTTCCATTGACAGAACAATATACTCGGCAAGTAATCGACCGAATTCATGCCAGGTCTTATTTTTTTTATATAACCCTAGAAGAACATTATAAGGAAATACAATAAGCTCGCAATTGCTAAGAGCTTCAATAGCTAGCTTTGATGGTTGATTTGTAATACAACTGAAATAAGCGGCTACAATATTATTTTCAAAATAGAAAGAAGTTGTTTTTTCTTCTCCCTCCTTAAGGTAATAATGTCTAAGTACTCCTTTTAAAACAAAACCCATCTCGTTGTAAGTTTTTCCAATCTCTACAAATAATTCATTTTTTTTCAGCTTTCTAATTTTCAAATGAGGCACTAATAAATTCCATTCCAAATCAGTTAGCTTTACAATGCCTTCGATATTATTTCGTAGGGGAGAATACATTAATTTGAATATTTGGGGCTAATATAACAAAAAGGCCTTCCTTTAAAACGATAACAAACGATAAGAAAATGAAATCCTTACTTTTTTAAAATTCTATTAAGATATGTACGTTAGGGTTTGTAACGTAAAGCCCGCCGGCGCATTTCGATGGTTCGACAAGCTCACCACAGGCTAAGCTCAATGTATAGCGCACTGGAACGCCTAAAACATAAAACAATATATTTGGGGTGGCTTTGAATATGTATTATGAATATTGATTTTAGTTAAAGGAATGCATAAACTCTAAAGGAGAAAGTTTTGTTTTACTTTTAAATAATCTACTAAAAGACTGGGAATGTTCAAATCCCAATTCGTAGGCTATTTCACTAATAGATAAATTTGTAGTAGATAGTTTTTCCTTTGCCTTATCTATGAGTTTATTTTGAATATGCTGCTGTGTGTTTTGACCGGTCAACACTTTGAGCAAGCTTCCCAGATAATTGGGAGATATATTTAATGTTTCGGCAATGTATTGAACAGAAGGCAATCCCTTTTTCGTCAGCTCATCGTTATTAAAATATTCCGTTAGAACATCTTCTAAACGAGTGAGTATTTTATGGTTAGTAATTTTTCTGGTAAGAAATTGACGATTATAGAATCTTTCAGAATAATTTAGTAATACTTCAAGCTGTGCAATAATAATATCCTGACTGAATTTGTCAATATTGGCATGGTATTCCTGCTCAATATTTTTAACAATACCCAATATTATTAGCTCTTCCTTTTCTGAAAGATATAGTGCCTCATTCACAGAATAGTCAAAGTATTCATATTGCTTTATTGTTTTTGCTAAAGGCGTATTCCATAAGAAATCAGGATGGATTAGTAACATCCACCCTGATTGTTTTGATTCTTTATCTTTATCAACTTCAATTCCAAAAACTTGACCCGGAGACGTAAAAGCCATGATACCTTCATCAAAATCAAAACTTTGCTGACCATATTTAAACTTAAAATTTATATCTCTTTTAAGCGCAATACTGTAAAAATCAAAGATGACACTAATTGGTTCATCAACGGATACAGGTTTAAAAGATTCTAAATTTATTACGCTTATCAGCGGATGCTCCGGCTTTGTTAGACCAAGAATCTGATGATACTGACTAATTGTTTTAATATGATATGGTTGTTTATTTGCCATGCTACAAGATAATTATTTTTGATTATAAACAACAGCAAATTCTTTTGCGAAATCTTTCATTTTTACTTTGCCTAATACTGGTTTGTGTTTATAATAATCATTAAATAAAATACCTTCATTACGCATACTGGCATTCATTTCTGTTATGTCAGTAGCTGCATCTAATGGCACTTTAAATGATTTTAAACCATCCATCATTTGTTTGTCGGTAATAGTTCCCCATTTTAGGTAAGGTTTTCCAATGGCTTCGCCAATTATGCTTGCTATTTGATTACAAGTAAGTTCTTCACTTGCCACATAACGCACTTTTATACCGTTTGCAGGCATTGCCAGTTCTTCACTAATAGCAGAAGCAATATCTTGTGGGGCAACCCAAGGCATTTTATCTTCGCCACCATAATTAGATAAGATTAAGCCATTTTTACCTTGAATTAACCCTTTTAAACCATAAAAGCGCAAATACATTATTTTACCCACAAAGCCTTTTAGAAAGCCCTGTCCTTTTATAATATCCATAAAATCGTAAAGATTATAATAAAATCCAACAGGTCTCATAAAAGTAATTGCAACATCAGGGGGCAATTGCTTAAATGTTTGTTCTCCGTGGAAATGAAATCCAAGAACTCCATTTCCTTTTTCTAAATGAGCTCCTATGCTGCTTAAATGAATAATGCGTTTTACACTCGATGCATTAATTGCATTAACGTAATTTGTACAAATTCTTCTTGCCTCTGCTCTTGAGTTGAAGTTTGGGTCTTCGGCAAACTTGGCGTTGAACGGAGGCATCATGGTATAGACTGCGTCTGCACCCGAAAAGGTTTTTGTAAGAAAAGCAACATCATCTATGGAGCCAATGGCTGCTGTAGCTCCTAATGCTTCGATATCTTTTTTCTTCTCTTGTTTTGAGGTAATTACAATCACTTGATTACCTTTTTGCACTAACTCTTTGGTTAGTGGTTTGCTGATGTTCCCTAAAGAACCTGTTACTACTATTTTCATGCTTTTGTTTTTTTAAATTGTTTTTAAACTTTAACACTGCAAAGTTGCGTAACAATAAAAGCATGGATGTAACTCAATCAACTATTGTTGTAACTGAATTAAAGGAAAGATGTTAAAAAGTATAATTATTGTTATTTTAGGGATTGCAAAGGAAAGCCTGTGGGGACTACAAATAAGAAGCCTCCAATTTCTTGGAGGCTTCTTATTGAGAGATTTTTCGTTTTTCTACAATTTCGAATTGGAGCGGATTACTAATTCATGCTTCTGTATTCAGCTGGTGACACTCCTGTTTTAGTTTTAAATAGTTTGCTGAAATATTGAGGATATTCAAAACCTAATTTAAAGGCAATTTCACTTACGGTTGCATTTGAGTTAAGCAAACTATTCTTTGCTTCTTCAATTATATATGAATGAATATGATCCTGTGCGTTTCTTCCGGTTTCTTTTTTTAGTAAATCGCTTAAATAGTTTGGAGATAAAAATATTTTTTCAGCACAGTATTTAACCGTTGGTATACCGTTCTTTTTTAAACTGTCAGAATTAAAGTAATCTTTTAGAATATTTTCAAACTTTATGAGTATTTCGTGGTTGTTGTTTTTTCTTGTAATAAACTGTCTGTCATAATATCTTGAACAATAATTTAGGAGCAATTCAATATTAGATACAATAAGCGTTTGGCTATGGTTATCTATGTTTTGCGAAATCTCATTGTCTATTTTTGCAATACAGTCGTTTAGCGTTTGTTTTTCCTTGTCTGATAAATGTAATGCTTCCTTTAATCCATAAGAAAAGAAAGTGTACTCTTTCATTTTATTAGCTAAAGAAGTTCTCCTAATTAGGTCGGGATGAAAAAACAAACCCAATCCGGCACTATCCGTTGGCTGTTGATTGTCATCATTTTCAATTGTAGCTGCACGATTGGGAGGAAAGAACGTTAATGTTCCCTCCTGAAAATCAAAATACTCTCGTCCGTATTTTACTTTGTTACATTGCTGATTTTTTAGCATGATGCAATAAAAGCCGGTAGTGGTTTTTACATCTGTTTCGCCAAAACTTTTGACTTTTGAAAAATCAATGATAGAAACTAAAGGATGTTTTGGCTTTTCCTGATTGAGTAATTTGTTTAACTCGGTAATAGTTTCTATGTGATATATGTCTTTCATGTTTTGAATTTTGAAACGGTTTATTGTTTCAGTCTATAAATGTAATAAGGTTTATGTTGAAGTAATAATTTTTCATCAGGTGGTGTAGCAAATTCTCCAATGTATAATGGGATGGCGCTATTGTTAAAATAGATTGCACTATCAGCACCAACAGCTACACCATCTGCCCAAAGTATTTCTTTATTGCGAACCAGCGTAGTTATTTTTTTAGTGGTAGGATTAAGTGACATTAAGCCCCCATGCTCCACATCGGTAATGATGACATTGCCCATTTTATCAAGCGTTATCCCATCACTCATAGGCTTTGCACCTAGGTTTTCAATTTTAGCTGCAATATCTTTTGGGGTAAGATTTTTATTCAACACATCTGCCAATGGCACACGGAACAAATTCGCATTAGTCATGGAAGCTAAATACACCCACTTCTGGTCATCGCTAATTTCAAGACCGTCAATACCAACATCAAAGTTGAGCAAACCGTAGGCAATGCGATAAGGTTTCCCATTTACCTGCATTGTCCAATCTTCAGCGCTCACAGCCTGACCGCCATCAATGACGGTTCTCAAACTATGGTCTTCTACTGAATAAACTAGCAGTTGCGAATTGCCAAATCTGAAAATACCGGGGTTAGGAAAGATAACATATTTGCCATCGCCCGTAACACGAATATCTTCCGCCTGCATTGCAACGCCTTCAGGGAATTCATAGTAATAAAAGGTTTCTTTCGTGGTTAAATCAAAAGCCCAAACACGAGTATGTTTAAAATCTAAGGTTGCAGGCTCAACTAACCAAAGATGATTTTTCTTATCAACCGTTAACCCAAAAGTTCCCTGAAAATTCTTTTGCATTTCAGCAGAAGGAAACGGTGTAACTTTTCCATCAGCCCATTCAAAAACTGTTGCATTACTAAATCTCGTTGGATGGGTTAACGGATGATAATTAAAGTACACATGCCCGTTTTCACCTACGGCAACGTTACCAGGAGGATAATCAAGCTCTATTAATCTTTCAAGGCGTTTATTCCCTTCAGGATTTTCTATTCCAATATCCGGGTAAGTGTTTCCTGTGCCATACTTTATCTTGATGAAGATTAACCCGACAACAACAATTCCTGCGAAAACAGGCACAATTCTTAGAAAGAGAATACGTGCTATTTTTATTGCTATTTTTTTCATTATAATTATTTATTTTAGTTGTTATTTTATTTGGCTCATTACTAGTTTATCAAATAACTTGTCGCCTAAATAAATACGTATCCACACCATTGGCTTAGCCCAATTGCCAACTCGGTATCTTGTTTTTGGCTTATTGGTATTTACAATTTTGGAAACAGTATTTGAAATAACAGAAGTTGGGGACATTTTTATACTTCCAGTTGATTTTGTGATTGAATTTACCAGTTTAGCATAAGCACCTTTGCCCGAATGCTTTACCATTGGTGCTGTCATTACATCTGCAAATTCTGTTTGAATTATTCCGGGTTCTAAAATGACAACCTTAATGTTGAATGCGCTTAATTCTAAACGCAAGCAGTCGCTCCAACCTTCTAAGGCGTGTTTTGAGGCATGATACCATGCGCCAAGTGGTGTATACATTTTTCCGCCCATTGATGAAGTATTAATAATTGTACCTGATTTAGCTTTTCGCATAAATGGAATTACTTTTTGAGTTAAGATTGCTAACCCAAAAAGATTTACTTCAAATTGATTTTTGGCTACGTCTATTGCAATGTCTTCTACCGCTCCATATAAGCCATAGCCTGCGTTGTTCCACAATACATCAATTTTACTTTCTTTTTGAATAATTATATCTACTACCTTTTGAATGTCGGCTTCGTCAGTTATGTCCATTTGAATTGGGAAGCCCCCCAATTGCTTTAGGTCGTCCATGTTGTCAATGCGTCTTGCCACCGTATAAACTTTGTGTCCTTCTGCAATTAACTGTTTTGCGGTTTCTTTACCCATTCCCGAGGATGCACCTGTGATTAGAATTACTTTACTCATGTCTGTTTTTATTAATTGCCAAATTGTTATACAAAGGTCGGGATACTTTAATCCTAATTATTAATACGAATTACTGATTGTTGTATACTAATCCTGTTTTCTATTACTTTTTAATCCTATATAGGTTCAGATAATCAAGTGCTATTAATTAACTTACCATTGAACTTATCTCCCTCAGTCCTTCTCATCCATATTTGTATTCATTATGCAAATGTATTTACAAGACCAGTCTAACTGATAAGACTAATTACTGATTATTGTATACAAATTCAGTATTCTTGTTGAAGGAAAATTGCTTGTTTTCAGAAGGAAGAGTTCGAACGGAAAAACTAAATAATTTGATTTTGCTGACAACTTACGGAGACGGGCAATGTGGTGAGGATAAAAAAAGAAAAGGGAGCAAATTTTGCTCCCTTCACGCTATCGTACCCTGGGGGTTGCAAATATCGAACTTTTTGGATGATTTTGAGAGACTTAAAATTTTGATGAATTCACATCAACCAATTTTTAGAATTTAACATTCAGGGAAGCTATTGGTAAATAACAACAG
>Ga0302194_10000555_pt1 | contig 23645 bp, 18 predicted proteins | sample II_Bog_N1_1_FD_200227 | JGI IMG/M metagenome (GOLD analysis project Ga0302194, IMG submission 200227) | Peat permafrost microbial communities from Stordalen Mire near Abisko, Sweden - II_Bog_N1_1 | ecosystem: Environmental > Terrestrial > Soil > Wetlands > Peat | place: Sweden: Abisko...
TACCATCAATGTTATTTATACGTACACCCTCACAGCCAATGGTTGTTCCAATGCCGGCGAAAATATAATAGTAGCACTTGTTCCATCGCCTAACAATCAATTTGTTACAACCTACACTACTTCCGGCTCAAGTATCTGGACGGCACCCGGATGTGTAAGTACCATTACCGTGCAATGCTGGGGGGGCGGAGGAAGTGGAGCCAGTGGCGGTTTTAATGGTGGTTTTATTGATGGCGGGGGTGGGGGTGGGGGTGCTTATGCTTCCTCTGTACTTTCTGTTACTTCCGGCAATACTTATTCTTTAGTGGTAGGCGCTGGTGGAATAGCCAATTGTGCAGGTAACACCTATGTTCCGGGGCAGAATGGAGGCAATTCAGCATTTGGAGGCAATTTGGTGGTAGCAGCCGGTGGCGGTGGTGCCGGTATGGGAGGACAAAATGTTGCGTATGTTGCAGGTGTAGGAGGTGCCACGAGCAATAGTACAGGAACAATAGTTAATGCCGGTGGTAATGGTGGATGCGGTGGTAATTGTTCGGGTGGTATAGGGTCAGGTGGTGCAGGACAATCCGGAATCGGCAATAGTGCAGGTGGTGGTGGTGCGGATGAAAATGGAGCATCCGGAGCCGGAGCGGGTACAGGTGGTAGTGGTGGTACAGGTGGTTTTGCTAACGAATTAGGCAACCCTGCTACAGCCCCAGGTGGCGGAGGTGGGGGCGCAGCTAATTCTTCAACAGGTAATCTTAATGGAGCGAATGGACAAGTCATAATAATGATGAATTTAGCAGCTTCTTTAACTAGCTCCAACTCAGCTACCACTTGCAGTGGTACTACTTTTAACTACACGGCAACAAGTGATTCATCTGATGCTACATTCGCCTGGCAGAGAGCGACTGCTGTTGGAATTTCGCAGGCAGGCACTTCCGGTACAGGCAATATCAGTGAAGTACTAACCAATACAACTCCCTATCCTGTTTATGTAGTGTACAATTATACCGTTACCGTAGGCGGTAGTAGCTGTATGAGTGAAAATGTAATTGTTAAAGTTAACCCTGTTTACAACCAGACAAAAACAGTTGCAGTATGCAGCGGAAACAGTTATACCTTCCCCGATGGAACTACACAAAATAATCTTACTGCGCAGGTAATACAAACCAGTAATCTTACTTCACAGGTATATGGTTGCGACAGCACCATAATAACTACTGTTAATGTGAACCCGGCATACTACATTGCAGATTCTGCAAGTATTTGCAGTGGCAGCAGCTATACCTTTGCCGATGGCAGCACACAAACAAACATTACTGCACAGGTGGTGCATACCAGTAGTTTAACAACAACAGGTATTGGTTGCGACAGCATTATTACAACAAAACTTAACATTAAAAACAATTCCACCTATACCATTAGCCCGAGTGTTTGTAATAACTACACTTCCCCAAGTGCCAAATACATCTGGACAACAAGCGGCACCTACCACGATACGATTACTAACGCTGTTGGCTGTGATAGTTTGATTACGGTTAACCTTACTATAAAAAACAGCTCTAACGCTACCCTCAACCCTTCTGTTTGCAGCAGTTATACTTCCCCAAGCGGTAAACACATCTGGACAACCAACGGAAGATATTATGATACCATTCCAAACGCTGTTGGTTGTGATAGTTTGATGACCATAAACCTCCTGATTAAAAATAGTACAAGCAGTATAAATAAAGCAACTTGTTACAGCTATACTTCCCCAAGCGGTAAATACACCTGGACAACCAGCGGCATTTATAAGGATACAATCCCCAATGCTGCACTTTGCGATAGTTTGATAACGATTAATCTGACCATTAATACCAATTCAAATAGCAGCAGCACTATAACAGCCTGTGATAAATACACCTCCCCAAGCGGCAAGCACAATTGGACAACAGGCGGCACCTACCATGATACTATTTTAAACAAAGCCGGCTGCGATAGTTTGATGATTATTAATTTAACCATTAATCATAGTTCGTCGGCTAATAAAAATATTACGACGTGCAGTAACTATAACTCTCCTAGTGGTAAGTATGTATGGACAACAACGGGAACGTATCACGATACTATTCCGAACGCTGCCGGCTGCGATAGTGTTATTACATTTAATATAATTAATAAAAACACAACACATGGAATAACTGCATCTGCCTGTAAAAGCTACACCTCACCAAGTGGTAAATACACCTGGACAGCAAGCGGCATATACAAAGACACGATTCCAAACAGCATAGCATGTGATAGTATAATTACCGTAAATCTGTCAATTAACAACACCGCTAGTTTAATCAATCCTGCTGTTTGTTACAGCTATACTTCCCCAAGCGGCAAATACAGTTGGACGGCAAGCGGAACACATAAAGATACCATTGCAAATTCCAAAGGTTGTGACAGTTTGATAACGATCAACCTGACCATTAAAAATAGTTCAACAAGTACCATTAGTCCTGTTGCCTGCAACAGTTATACTTCCCCAAGCGGCAAATACAGTTGGACGGCAAGCGGAACACATAAAGATACCATTGCAAATTCCAAAGGTTGTGACAGTTTGATAACCGTAAACCTGACTATTAAAAACAGTTCTACAGGCACTATCAGTCCGGTTGTTTGCAATAGCTATACTTCCCCAAGCGGTAAATACAGTTGGACGGCAAGTGGAACACATAAAGACACTATTTTGAATTCCAAAGGTTGTGATAGTTTGATAACGATCAACCTGACCATTAAAAACAGTTCAACAGGCACTATCAGTCCTGTTGTTTGTAATAGCTATACTTCCCCAAGCGGCAAATACAACTGGACAGCAAGCGGAATACATAAAGATACCATTGCAAATTCCAGAGGTTGTGACAGTTTGATAACCATCAACCTGACCATTAAAAACAGTTCAACAACTACCATTAGCCCTGTTGTTTGCAATAGCTATACTTCCCCAAGCGGCAAATACAGTTGGACGGCAAGCGGAACACATAAAGATACCATTGCAAATTCCAAAGGTTGTGACAGTTTGATAACCGTAAACCTGACTATTAAAAACAGTTCTACAGGCACTATCAGTCCGCTTGTTTGCAATAGCTATACTTCCCCAAGCGGTAAATACAGTTGGACGGCAAGCGGAACACATAAAGATACCATTTTGAATTCCAAAGGTTGTGATAGTTTAATAACGATTAACCTGACCATTAAAAATAGTTCAACAAGCACCATTAGCCCTGTTGTTTGCAATAGCTATACTTCCCCAAGCGGCAAATACAGCTGGACGGCAAGCGGAATACATAAAGATACCATTGCAAATTCCAGAGGTTGTGACAGTTTGATAACGATCAACCTGACCATTAAAAACAGTACTACAAGTACAATCAATCCGATTACCTGTAACAACAGTTATACCTCACCAAGCGGCAAATACAGCTGGACGGCAAGCGGAATACATAAAGATACCATTGCAAATTCCAGAGGTTGTGACAGTTTGATAACAATCAACCTGACCATTAAAAATAGTTCAACAAGTACCATTAGTCCTGTTGCCTGCAACAGTTATACTTCCCCAAGCGGCAAATACAGCTGGACAGCAAGCGGAATACATAAAGACACTATTTTGAATTCCAGAGGTTGCGATAGTTTAATGACCATAAACCTTACTATAAACCCATTGCCTGTAGTTGGCACAACAATAGGTGCAGCCACAACAATAGGTGCAGGCACGTCCGTGACACTTGCAGGTACCGGAGCAGTTAATTATATATGGTCAGGCGGAGTAACTAACGGTGTTGCTTTTACACCAACGATTACTGCTACTTATACCGTTACCGGTATAGACGCTAATACTTGTTCCAACAAAGATACTGCTAAGGTTACCGTAAACCCATTGCCAAACATAACGGTAAGTGTAAGCGGAACTACAATTACTGCAAACCAAAGCGGAGCTGTTTACCAATGGTTAAACTGCACTAATGTTTGTTCTCCTGTTGCCGGGGCAACAAACCAAAGTTTTACTCCATCATCAACAGGAAGCTATAAAGTAGTCATTTCACTAAATGGTGTTACTGATACATCTGCTATGGTTAACATAACCGTAACGGGTATTAAGGAGATAAGTAATGGCAATGCTATCTCTATTTATCCAAATCCGTTTACATTTCAAACAACTATTAGTTTTGCGGAAGAACAAGTAAATACAACCATAAAAATAATAGATGTGCTGGGTAAAGAAATAACTACCATAAACTTTACAGGAACACAATGTGTAATTGAAAAGGGAGGAATGAATTCAGGTGTTTATTTTGTTCAGATTACAGATGCAAAAAATACAATAACAAATAAGCGGATAATAATACAGTAAAAACCTTTAGGCGTTAAATCAGGATGTGTCTGAATGTACTCGGTAATAGAACGGAAATTAAAACTAATTGTCCACATTAATACCTCATAAAAAAAGGACAACTCATTTTTTGAGTTGTCCTTTTTGATTTATAAACCCTAACGAAATAAAATTACATCGCTTCCGACACCACCCCTTTTACATCAGGAATCATTTTTTTAAGCAATACTTCTATTCCTGCTTTTAAGGTGATGGTTGAAGAGGGGCATCCGCTGCATGATCCACGCAATTGAACAGTTACAATGCCATCAATAAAACTTTTGAATGTAATGCTGCCGCCATCATTTTCAACAGCCGGACGTATATATTCTTCCAATATTTCTACAATCTTTACTTCTGTTTCTGTACCGGGTGCACTATGCTCTGTAAACTGCTCCTTTGTTTTTTCAAACGTATTATCAACAGGCATTTCTGTTTTTGGCAATTCATTAATAATAGGATGTCCATCACTAATGTAAATGCGAATAAAATCGCGCAGTTCAAGCGTTATGTCCATCCATTCAATAGCATCTGTTTTAAGAACGGTTATAAAATTAGAAGTCATAAATACAGATTTCACAAAAGGAAAATCAAATAACTTAGCTGCAAGTGGCGAACCCTGAGTTTCCGCTTTACTCAAATATTGGGCTGTTGCGTTGTTTTCAACTAATATTCGGTTGGCAACAAACTTCATAGAAGCAGGGTTGGGAGTACTCTCTGCATATATAATAACAGGCTTTTTAACCAATGTATCCATCTTTTCTTATTTTTGAAGAGTTTAAATAATTATTGCAAAGATACAAAATCATAAATAGCTATTAGGGCGGAATAAATAGTTAATAAATTATAAAATATCTTACGGGGGCGTTTTTTTCTTTCTAAGAATAAAAAAATAAGTTGTAATTTGACCCTATACAAGGAGCATAGCTAATGTATAGAAAGTGTATTAAAAATTAATTGCTTTTAAACAGAAAACACACGCCTGTTCTTTCTCTTATCTTATTGTATGCAAAAGAACAAAATAGAGCTTAACATGTCGGAATATAAATAGAATAATTAATGAGGTTAGTAAATGAGTAAACAAACAGATTTTTTAATTATCGGTTCCGGTATAGCAGGCTTGAGTTATGCTTTAAAAGTGGCAGTTCACGGCAAGGTAAGCATGATAACGAAGGCAAATGCCGATGAAAGCAATACAAAGTACGCACAAGGAGGTATTGCAGCAGTAATGTATAGTACTGATTCGTACGAAAATCATATAAAAGATACATTAATTGCCGGGGACGGTATTTGCAATGAAGAAGTAGTACGTATGGTTATAACTGAATCTACCGAAAGAGTAAATGAGTTAATAGCTTGGGGTGCCCAATTTGATAAAACGATAAGCGGGAAATTTGATTTGGCAAAAGAAGGCGGACATTCCGAACATCGTGTTCTTCATCATAAGGATAGTACAGGTTTTGAAATAGAGCGCGCTTTGCTGAAAGCCGTGCAAGATCATCCCAATATTGAAATTTTAGATCATTATTTTGCGATTGATATTTTAACGCAGCATCATTTGGGAATAGAAGTAAACAGCCGTACACCTGATATTACCTGTTATGGAGCTTATGTGCTGGATTTGCGTACAAATAAAATTGAAACGATTCTTGCAAAAACAACCTTAATGGCAACGGGGGGCGCAGGACAGGTTTATGCTGCTACAACCAATCCTACCATTGCTTCCGGTGATGGTGTTGCTATGGTCTACAGGGCAAAAGGACAGGTAGAAGGAATGGAGTTTTATCAGTTTCATCCAACAGCATTGTATAATCCGGGAGAAAGTCCTTCTTTCCTTATATCTGAGGCTGTAAGAGGTTTGGGAGGAGTTTTGAAAACAACTGACGGAAAAGAATTTATGCAAAAGTACGATGTTCGAAAATCATTAGCACCGCGTGATATAACAGCAAGAGCCATAGATAATGAAATGAAAATCCGCGGAGACGACTATGTGTATTTAGATTGCAGACATTTAGATAAAGAATCATTGCTAGAGCATTTCCCGAATATTTACAAAAAATGTTTAAGCATTGGAATTGATATAACCAAGGATTACATACCCGTTGTTCCCGCAGCTCATTATATGTGTGGTGGAATAAAAGTGGATATGAAGGGCCGAAGTAGCGTCAAGAGGCTTTATGCAGTTGGTGAATGTTCTTCAACAGGTTTGCATGGGGCAAACAGGCTAGCTTCAAATTCTTTATTAGAAGCTCTTGTGTATGCGCATCATGCTTCAGCAGATGCTATTGAAACAGTTAAGAATGCTGAAATTAAAGAAACATTCCCCGATTGGAATGCAGAAGGAACGCATTATCCGGAAGAGATGGTGTTGCTTACACAATCGTTAAAGGAAGTGCAAACCATTATGAGTACTTACGTCGGTATCGTTCGTTCAGAGTTGCGTTTGCAAAGAGCCTTTGACCGATTGGAAATATTATATAAAGAAAACGAAGCACTATATCTTAAAACCACAGTTTCCGTAAAACTTTGCGAACTAAGAAACCTGATAAATGTAGCCTACATCATTATTAAACAAGCACGTAAACGCAAAGAAAGCAAAGGCTTGCATTACATGGTAAATTACTCTCAAAAAGTGGGTTAATCTGATTGAAAACAGAATGAATGTATTAAATTTGTTAATTAAAATAAAAAAAGGTTATAAAATTTAGGGATATTCAAAAGAAATACCTAAAATTGGCGTCTGAAAAACCAACCAATATTTTCTTTATATGCTTTTAACGGTTCAAAGCACTCCGGAAGATTTTTTTCCAATAGCAATGATGTTTTTTGTTGCTATGGGTTTTGTTGCAACCACTCTTGTTGCAACGCATTTGTTGGGACCAAAACGAAAATCAAAAATTAAAGAAGAAGCATTTGAGTGCGGTATAGAATCGCAAGGCAATGCCCGCTTACCTTTTTCTATCAAATATTTTTTAGTCGCTATCCTTTTTGTTTTATTTGATGTTGAAGTAATTTTCATGTACCCATGGGCTGTTAATTTCAAACATCTTGGTATTACAGGGCTTTTTGAGATGTTAACCTTTGTTGCTTTTTTATTGGTTGGTTTTTACTATATCATTAAAAAAGGCGCATTAAAGTGGGAGTAAGTATTTACGCCCTAATAACTATTAACTGATAACTATTGCCTAATCTAAAATGAGTTCAATAGAAAAAACAAATATTGAAATTGCAAAAGCGCCTCCCGGCATTGAAGGAGCGGGCTTTTTTGCAACTTCGCTTGATAAAGCGGTTGGCATAGCACGTTCAAACTCCTTGTGGCCATTGCCTTTTGCTACTTCCTGTTGTGGTATAGAGTTCATGGCAACCATGGCATCAAACTATGATTTGGCACGATTTGGTTCCGAAAGATTAAGTTTTTCTCCTCGTCAAGCGGATTTGTTGATGGTAATGGGTACCATCTCAAAAAAATTAGCTCCCGTTTTACTTCAGGTATATGAACAAATGGCAGAGCCGAAATGGGTATTGTCAATGGGGGCTTGTGCTTGTAGCGGAGGGATATTTGATACATACAGCGTTTTACAAGGTATAGATAGAATAATTCCTGTGGATGTATATATTCCCGGATGTCCACCCCGTCCGGAACAAGTGTTGGATGGTATTATGCAAATACAAAAGTTAACGCAGTCAGAAACGATCAGAAGAAGAGATTCTCCTGAATATACTGCAATGTTAAATAAGTACGGAATAGAATAGAAGCTCATCCCAGCATTTCCGAAAGGGAGGGGTTTTGGCAGGTATAAAAAAATGGAACAAAATTTAATATCATTAGTAGAGAATAAATTAAAGGCAAACTTTGCAGACGCTTTTGTTTCGGCAGAAATGATTGCCGAGTATCCTACTTTCATTATTAAAAAAGACAGTATTGCCGATATTGTAAAATTTCTTTATAACGATGAAGAACTTCAATTTCAGTATTTAACAACCCTTGCAGGCTTACATTACCCTGATAATAAAGGCGAAGAATTTGGTATGATGTATCAGCTTCACAACCTTCCTAAAAATTACAAAATCAGATTAAAAATATTTTTTAGTGTTAATGATTTAACCGTTCCGTCAATTACATCCGTGTTTTCCGCTGCTAATTGGATGGAGCGTCAGGAATTTGATTTCTTTGGAATACAATTTAAGGGACATCCGAATTTAAAACGCATTTTAAATATGGACGATATGCACTATCATCCAATGCGTAAGGAATATGTTCTTGAAGATGGCACAAGAGAAGATAAGGATGATAAAATGTTTGGAAGATAAGCCCCTCCCAACCTCCCAGAAGGGGAGGAGATGAGTGTGCAAAAAATATACATGAGTACAACGAATAAAATAGAACAAGTAAAATCGGGCAACACCTCCCTCTCCAATGGAGAGGGTCGGGGAGAGGCTAAAGAATACAACATTCTTAATCTGGGTCCTACGCATCCTGCGACGCATGGTATTTTCCAGAATGTGTTGAAGATGGACGGCGAAATCATTATCGAAGCAGAATCAACAGTAGGTTATATACATCGAGCATTTGAGAAGTTGGCAGAACATAGACCATATTATCAAATCACTCCTATTACAGATCGCTTGAACTATTGTTCGTCCCCAATAAATAATATGGGATGGCACATGACAGTAGAAAAATTAATAGGTGTTGAAATTCCAAAACGTGTGCAATATATGCGCGTAATTATAATGGAATTGGCACGTATTTCAGATCATGTTATTTGTAATAGTGTTATTGGTGTTGATACAGGTGCAATGACCGGCTTCTTATATATTTTTCAAATGCGTGAACGCATTTATGAAATTTATGAAGAGTTATGTGGTGCGCGTTTAACAACCAACATTGGTCGCATTGGCGGATTGGAAAGAGATTTTTCTCCAAAAGCATGGAATTTATTGGATAAGTTTTTAAAAGACTTTCCTCCTGCTTTAAAAGAGTTTGAAAACCTATTGATGCGCAACAGAATATTTATGGATCGTACTGTTGGTTGCGGACCAATAACCGCCGAAAGAGCATTGAATTACAGCTTTTCAGGACCTAATTTAAGAGCAGCCGGGGTTGATTATGATGTACGTGTAATGAATCCATACTCATCGTATGAAGAGTTTGATTTTATGATTCCGTTAGGTACAAGCGGTGACACGTATGACCGTTTCATGGTTCGTGAACAGGAGATGTGGGAAAGCGTAAAGATAATTCAACAAGCCATCGAAAAAATTAAAAAAGAGCCCGAAGGAGTTTTTCATGCGGATGTTCCGGACTTTTATCTTCCTCCAAAAGAAGAGGTGTATAACAATATGGAAGCATTGATTTATCACTTTAAAATAGTTATGGGCGAAACGGAAATTCCTAAAGGTGAAGTATATCATGCCGTTGAAGGTGGTAACGGAGAATTAGGATTTTATTTAATAAGCGACGGAGGACGTACTCCATATCGTTTGCATTTTAGAAGACCATGTTTTATATATTATCAGGCGTTTACCGAAATGGTAAAAGGTGCTATGCTTTCAGATGCAATTTTAACAATGAGCAGCATGAATGTGATAGCAGGAGAATTGGATGCGTAAATAAATGAAAACAGAATAAATGAAAAGAACTTTAAATATTATAGCATTATCAGTAATAGTTTTTTTATCGGCTTGTAGTACATCTGATAAATTCTCTGTGATGAAGAGAAAGTATAATCCCGGTTATTATGTTGAATTTGGAGGTAATAAAAAAGCTCCGTCGGCAGTCAACTTAGGTTCTCAATCACAATCATCTGTCAATAAAACAACCTCTAATAAAGAAACGGCTGCTATAGCCGAAACTTTTATAAATGCAGAAAAGAAATCCGAAAAAAAATATCTATTAACAGTTAGTAATGATAATAACCTACAGGTTTCTTCAACAAGCCTCAAGAACAATCTTAGAACAACAACTTTAAATACAGCGATCAAGGAGAATATTCAAAAACAAACTTCTGCAAAGCCATCGAGATTGCAAAAAGCAATAATCTCGAAGCTTAGTAAAAAAGCAAAAACAAAATCTTACTCGGGTGATCCTGATACAATGCTAATAGTTGAGATTATTTTTTGCTTCATTCCTATATTATCCTTAATAGCAATTTACTTAAAAGATGGTAAATCAATAACATTAAATTTTTGGGTTGATTTAATTTTATATATTACACTAATAGGATGGATTATTTTTGGATTATTAGTAGTGTTGGATGTTGTAAATTTAGCATAGGATTATGAGCACTCAAGTACATGGAGCACAAGCATTTGACAAAGCGATACGCACTAAAATTGCTTTTAGTGACGAGGCTATGCAAACGGTTAAAAAAATAATTAAACGTTATCCCGAAGGAAAACACAAGTCGGCTTTGTTGCCCGTATTGCACGTTGCACAGGCAGAATTTGATGGTTGGCTTAGTCCGGAAGTGATGGATTATGTGTCATCCGTATTAAATATTAAACCAATTGAAGTATTTGAAGTAGCATCGTTTTACTCAATGTTTAACCTTAAACCAGTTGGGAAATGCCAACTGGAAGTATGCCGTACATCATCTTGCTGGGTAAGAGGCGCAGAAGATGTTGTAAAATATCTTGAACAAAAGCTTGGAATAAAAGAGGGAGAAATAACTCCTGACGGAATTTTTTCTATCAAAACAGTTGAATGTTTGGGAAGCTGTGGAACAGCACCAATGTTGCAATGCGGTGCTTCATTTCATGAAAATTTAACGTTTGAAAAAATTGATAAAATACTTGACGATTATCGCACACAAAATAAATTGAGAAGCTATACGGATTTAGATTATAAAAATACACTGTAGACCTCACCCCTTAATCCCCTCTCCACAAGAGAGGGGGCGGCAGGTGAAATCCATAGTAAAACTGAAAGTTTGATTAAAGCTATAATTAATATATAAACTAAATCACAAGTCCTCTCCATTAGAGAGGATTTAGGAGAGGCGGAAATGGGCAAAAAATTACTTATACATAACGACAAAGTTTCTAATATACACAAGTTGGAGGTGTACCGTCAGCATGGTGGCTACGGCTCTGTTGAAAAGGCATTGAAAACAATGCAGCCAAATGATGTTGTAGAAGAAGTGAAGAAATCGGGCTTGAGAGGTAGAGGTGGTGCAGGTTTTCCAACAGGAATGAAATGGAGTTTTTTAGCAAAGCCTGAAGGGGTTGAACGGTATCTTGTTTGTAATGCTGACGAATCAGAGCCGGGTACATTTAAAGACCGTTATTTGATGGAAAAAATTCCTCATGCGTTAGTAGAAGGAATGATTACATCAAGCTATGCGTTGGGAGCAAAAACATCTTACATCTATATACGCGGTGAATATTTTTATGTAGCTCGGATCGTTGAAAAAGCGATTGAAGAAGCCTACGCCGCAGGTTATTTAGGAAAAAATATTTTAGGTACCGATTTCTCGCACGATTGTTATGTGCAAGTTGGCGGAGGTGCATATATCTGTGGAGAGGAAACCGCGTTATTGGAGTCGTTGGAGGGTAAAAGAGGTAATCCTCGCATAAAACCACCATTTCCGGCTGTTGCAGGTTTGTATGGCTGCCCGACAGTTGTAAACAACGTAGAAACGATTGCTGCAGTTTGCCCTATCATTAACATGGGTGGAGAAGAATATGCCAAAATAGGTATTGGAAAAAGTACAGGAACAAAGCTGATTTCAGCATCCGGTCACATTAACAAACCAGGTGTTTACGAAATAGAACTTGGCGTTCCGGTTGAAGAATTTATTTATTCGGAAGAATATTGTGGAGGAATTATAAATGGTCGTAAATTAAAAGCAGTTATAGCAGGAGGTTCGTCTGTACCGGTATTGCCGGCAGAGTTGATTTTGAAAACAGCAAAAGGAGAACCTCGTTTAATGAGTTATGAATCATTAAGTGATGGAGGTTTTGCAACAGGTACCATGCTTGGTTCCGGAGGTTTTATGGTATATGACGAAACAACAAGTATCGTAAAAAATTTATATACATTGGCTCGCTTTTATCATCACGAAAGTTGCGGACAATGTTCCCCTTGTCGCGAAGGAACGGGTTGGATGGAAAAAATACTTCATCGTATTCTGGAAGGACATGGAAAACCAAGTGATATTGATTTATTGTGGGATGTACAGCGTAAAATAGAAGGGAATACTATTTGTCCTTTAGGTGATGCGGCGGCTTGGCCTGTAGCCGCAGCTATTCGCCATTTCCGTGCAGAGTTTGAAGAATATGTGCATCATCCTGAAAGAATTAAAGATGTAAAACATTATTATAGTGTTAATCAATTGCAAAATGTGTAATTGTAAATTATCAAAAGAACAAACATGCCAATAGTAACAATAGACGGACAAAGCATAGAAGTGCCAAATGGTACAACCATCTTGCAGGCAGCCCGCATGATAGTTGAACAAAAGGACTACAGCGGACAAAACATTGCTCCGCCTACAATGTGCTATTACTCAAAGCTGAAAACCAGTGGGGGGTATTGTCGCACGTGTATTGTAAAGGTTACTAAAGGCAGCACGGCAAATCCCACACCAATGCCTAAGCCTGTTGCTTCATGTCGTACCACAGTAATGGATGGAATGGAAGTAGTGAATTTAACTTCACCAGAAGTCTTAGAAGCGCGCAGAGGAGTTGTTGAATTTTTATTGATTAATCACCCGTTGGATTGTCCTATTTGCGATCAGGCAGGGGAATGCCACTTACAGGATTTAGGTTACGAACATGGTTTGGCAAAAACGCGATATGAGTTTGAGCGCAGAACATTTGATAAGATAGATATCGGACCATACATAAAATTGCAGATGACCCGCTGCATCATGTGTTTCCGTTGTGTGAAGGTGGCCGACCAGCTTACAAATCACAGAGATCATGGAATGATATTCCGTGGTGATTCTTCCGAAATAAGTACATACATTGAAAAAGTTATTGATAACGATTTTTCAGGTAATGTGATAGATGTTTGTCCTGTTGGAGCTTTAACAGACAGAACGTTCCGTTTTAAAAGTCGTGTTTGGTTTACTAAGCCAATGGATGCACACAGTAATTGTACAAAATGCTCAGGTAAAGTTGAAATTTGGTTAAAAGGAAATGATGTATTGCGTGTTACAGCTCGCAAAGACAAATGGGGAGAAGCTGAAGAGTGGATATGTAATGAATGTCGTTTTGAGAAAAAAGATGTGAATGATTGGGTAATTGAAAAACCTAGTCATATCGATAGACATTCGGTAATTTCGCAAAATCATTATGAAAATATTGCAACATTGAAGTTAGATATTGGCAAGCAGCAAAAACAATTAACGGATAAGAAATAAGAAACCAAACGGTCACAAAATATGACATTATCCTTTTTTATATATAAACTAATAATAGTTCTTATTGTATTTGTAATGACCTTGGTTGTTGCAATGTATAGCACTTACGGGGAACGTAAGATAGCCGCGTTTTTGCAAGATCGTGTTGGTCCTGACAGAGCGGGACCTTTCGGTATTCTTCAACCTTTGGCAGATGGAGTTAAAATGTTTATGAAGGAAGAGATGATACCGAGTGTGTCTAACAAAGTGTTGTTCATTATCGGTCCCGGAATAAGCATGATGACAGCCTTTTTAACAGGTGTTATTATTCCTTGGGGAAAGTCACTGAACATTGACGGTGTTGAATATCCTTTACAGATTACAGATTTAAACATTTCTATTCTTTACTTATTCGGAGTGCTTTCAATAGGTGTATATGGTATTATGATAGGTGGTTGGGCTTCTAATAATAAGTTTTCTTTACTTGGCGCGGTGCGTGCATCATCACAAATGATAAGTTATGAGGTTGCAATGGGCTTATCAGTCATAGCTCTTATAATGACAACAGGAACATTGAGTTTAGGCGAAATTGCAGCACAACAAGAAGGATGGCACTGGAATGTGGTGTTTCAACCTTTAGGATGTTTGATATTTATTATTTGTGCATTTGCAGAAACTAACAGGGCTCCATTTGACTTACCGGAATGTGAAACAGAACTTGTTGGCGGATACCATACAGAGTATAGCTCTATGAAACTTGGTTTCTTTTTATTTGCAGAGTATATTAATATGTTTGTTTCTTCAGCAATAATTTCAACGTTTTATTTCGGTGGTTATAATATGCCGTTTATAGGTCGTTTTGTTCATGATCAAAATACATTAGCCATTTTAGGATTTGTTTTTTTATTCGCTAAAATTATTTTTGGAATATTCTTTTTTATGTGGGTGCGATGGACATTACCACGCTTTAGATATGACCAATTAATGAATTTAGGATGGAAAACATTAATACCATTATCCATTCTTAATTTGGTGCTTACAGGCTTATGGATGATGAAAGACGAGCTAATGAAAATGTTTTAATTTTTATAGAATCTGAAAATGCAATTAACAAATAGATCTAAAGTAGTATCAAAAAAGGAAATGACCTTTATGGAAAGCCTTTATCTGCCTGCTATTGCAAGTGGCATGATGATTACGCTTAAACATTTGTTTAAAAAACCTGCAACAATTAAATATCCTGAGCAAATACGTCCTTTTAGTGGTATTTACCGTGGGCAGCACGTTTTAAAACGTGACGAAAAAGGAGCAGAGCGTTGTACCGCTTGTGGATTGTGCGCTATAGCTTGTCCGGCTGAAGCTATTACCATGACGGCGGCAGAGCGTGTTAAAGGAGAAGAACATTTATACCGTGAGGAAAAATACGCAGCTACATACGAAATAAATATGCTGCGTTGTATCTTTTGCGGAGATTGCGAAGAAGCTTGTCCAAAGGAAGCGATATTCTTAACCGACAGAAAAGTAGATAGTTTATATACACGCAAAGAACTTGTATTTGGAAAAGATATTTTGGTTGAATCGATTAACAATCCTATTGATTTGAGTAAACGTCAAACAGAAGGAGTAAAAGAGTTTAAACATCACAAAGAGTTTGCTCATAATCAACTATTCGCTGACAAAGCAAAAGCAATCAAACATTAAAAGAGGGAAATAGAAAAGAAAAATGGCAGCGTCAATAACGACAAATTTGTTTTACCTATTATCATTTTTAGTGATAATGTTTGCCTGTATGGTAGTAATAACCAAAAACCCCGTACATAGTGTTTTATATTTAGTATTAACTTTTTTTACAATAGCCGGGCATTATGTGTTATTGAACGCTCAGTTTTTAGCTGCCGTTCATGTGATTGTTTACGCTGGGGCAATTATGGTACTGTTCTTATTCATCATTATGATGTTGAATTTGAATGATGATACAGAAAAACATAAAAGTATTTGGTTAAAAGCTACAGCAACTATCGCTTCCGGAGCATTATTGGTAGTGCTTGTGGGGGCCGTTAAAGGATCGGCAGAATTAAAAACAACAAAGATATTTGACTCTAAAATAGGATTGATAGAAGAGTTGGGAAAAACATTATTTACAGATTTTTTATTACCCTTCGAATTATCTTCAATATTATTGCTATCAGCAATGGTTGGGGCTGTTATGTTAGGTAAAAAAGACTCAAATTAAGAAAGAAAAAATGTCAGCAATTGAAATTGTACCAATAGACAGATATTTATTATTAAGCACTATATTGTTTACAATAGGCGTGTTGGGTGTGCTTTACAGACGTAATGCGATTATTATTTTTATGTGTATTGAATTAATGTTGAATGCCGTTAACTTATTGCTGGTTGCATTTTCAAGTTATTTATCAGATAGTAAAGGTCAGGTATTTGTATTTTTCATTATGGCTGTGGCGGCAGCAGAAGTGGCAGTTGGTTTGGCAATATTAATGATGGTTTACAGAAACTCAAAGTCAACGGACATTGATGAATTGAATAAATTGAAATGGTAAAACCCCTCTGGATTTCCCTGAAAAAAAGGGAAAGGAGGGAGGATTAAAAACATTTAAATATTTAAAAAAGCCTCCCCTTAGGGGAGGTTGGAGGGGCTTATATGATACAATTAGTTTATTTAGTTCCATTGCTTCCTTTAATAGGTTTTTTGATTATTGGATTTTTTGGAAAGAATATGTCAAAAGGATTGGTTGGGTTTATTGGTTGTGGTGCTGTTTTGGTTTCTTTTTTAATTTCATTGGGCATATTTTTAGAGTTAACATCACAAACTCAAAAATCAGTTACAGTAGATTTCTTCGATTGGATTAATGTTGGTACTCTTTCAATTCCTTTTTCCTTTTTAATTGATCCCCTTTCTTCTCTTTTCTTATTGATTATTACCGGTATCGGCTTTTTAATACATCTATACTCAACAGGCTATATGAGCCATGACGAAGGGTTTTCAAGATTCTTTGCCTATCTCAACTTGTTTGTATTCTTTATGTTATTGCTGGTATTAGGTTCAAATTACCTTATAATGTTTGTGGGCTGGGAAGGAGTTGGTTTGTGTTCCTATTTATTAATAGGTTTTTGGTTTAAAAATACCGCTTATAACAATGCTGCTAAAAAAGCATTTGTAATGAACCGAATAGGTGATTTAGGGTTTTTATTGGGAATTCTTTTAATATTTGTAACATTTGGCAGCATTAATTACAGCGAGGTTTTTGCTGTTGCAATTACTTTTCATCCTAATACTCCTGTAATTACTGTAATTACCTTGTTACTATTCATAGGCGCTATGGGTAAAAGTGCCCAATTGCCATTATTTACTTGGTTACCTGATGCAATGGCAGGTCCAACACCTGTTTCGGCATTAATACACGCTGCAACAATGGTTACTGCGGGTATATACATGGTTGCACGCTCAAATATTTTATACACCTTAGCACCTTTCTCTATGGAAATAGTTGCTATTATAGGAACTTGTACAGCCTTGTTTGCCGCGACTATAGGCTTGGCACAAAACGACATAAAAAAAGTATTGGCATATTCAACCGTTTCTCAGTTAGGATATATGTTCCTTGCCTTAGGTGTTGGAGCATATACGGGAGCAGTATTTCATGTAATGACACATGCGTTTTTTAAAGCGTTATTGTTTCTTGGTGCAGGTAGTGTTATTCATGCTATGAGCAATGAACAAGATATTCGTAAAATGGGTGGACTAAAAAGCAAAATCCCTGTTACACATTTAACTTTTTTGATAGGAACATTGGCAATTGTTGGTTTTCCAGGGTTTTCAGGGTTTTTCTCCAAAGATGAAATATTAGCTCACGCCTATGAACATAATAAATTATTGTGGGCATTAGGTGTTATTGGTGCTGCAATGACAACTTTTTACATGTTTCGTCTTTATTTCCTTACATTTCATGGCTCATTCAGAGGTACACATGAACAAGAACATCATTTACACGAGTCGCCGAAATCAATGACCATTCCATTGATAGTGCTTGCTATTCTTTCGATAGCTGGTGGTTTTATTGACATTCCTGAAGTATTAGGTGGTTCACATCTGTTAGAAGAGTTTTTAAAACCTGTATTTGAATCTTCTTCGTTCTATCTTCCTCACCACCTTCCGCCGGATACAGAAATTATGTTGATGGGAGTCGCAATATCTGTTATGGCACTTGCAATGTATTATGCATATACAATTTATGTGAAGAACAAGACGCTTCCTTCGAGAGAAGGAGAAGAGTTGACGCCAATGCATAAACTCATTTACAACAAGTATTGGGTGGATGAAATTTATGAAATCATTATTACAAAACCATTAAATTTTATTTCAGAAGTATTATATAAAATTGTAGACAATCAAATTGTGAATGGCATTGTGAATGGTGCAGGAGTTCTAGTAAATAGAGTAAGTGGTGTTATACGCTATTTACAAAGCGGAAATATTGGAGTGTACATTTTTTTAATGGTAATAAGCATTGTTATAATTATTGCTACCAGAATGTTTTAGCATTAATTTATTATAGATAAAATTATTTTATACTACATGATTACATTATTGTTGATATTTTTTCCTTTGATGGCAGCGTTTTTAGTGCTTTTTACAAAAGGGGAGCAGGCAAAGAAAATAGCATTATTAGCATCGGTTATAGAGTTTGTTATTTCTATTTATGCATTAAGCCATTTTACGCATGATGCAAGCACTCAATTTGAGTTAAATGTTCCCTGGGTTGCATCATTAGGCATATCATTTCATCTAGGCATTGACGGAATATCCATGTTAATGGTGCTTTTAACTACTTTTTTAGTTCCGGTAATTATACTTTCGTCATTCAAAATCGATTATAAAAATCCTAACCAGTTTTATGCATTAATATTGGCAATGCAGATGGCATTGGTAGGAGTGTTTGTTTCGTTAGACGGATTTTTATTTTATGTATTTTGGGAGTTAGCGTTGATTCCGATTTATTTTATTTGCTTGCTTTGGGGCGGGAATAATAGAGCAAAAATCACCTTTAAATTTTTTATTTATACTTTAGCAGGAAGTTTGTTTATGTTGGCAGGATTAATTTATTTATACCAACATACAGCACAGAGCAATGGCAGTTTTGATATAGAGGCGCTTTATGAAGCAGGAAGAAGCTTATCGCCTGTTGAACAAGGTTTTATATTTTGGGCAATGTTTATTGCCTTTGCTATTAAAATGCCGATATTTCCTTTTCATACATGGCAACCAGATACATATACCGTAGCTCCTGCGCAAGGAACCATGTTGCTTTCGGGGATTATGCTTAAGATGGGAACATATGGTGTTATTCGTTGGTTGATAATACTCGTGCCGATTGGAGTTCATAATTGGTCCGGAGTAGCAATCACCCTATCAATAATTGGTGTAGTTTACGCATCTTGTATAGCCATTGTTCAAAAGGACTTTAAGCGTCTTATCGCCTATTCTTCTATAGCTCACGTAGGTTTAATAGCAGCGGGAATACTTGCATTGAATATTCAAGGTGTTCAAGGAGCATTGATACAAATGTTGAGTCATGGTGTGAATGTGGTGGGTATGTTTTTTATTGTTGACATTATTCAAAGTCGCACTAAAACGAGAGAAATTAGTGCATTGGGCGGTATACGAAATGTGAATCCTCTGTTTGCTGTATTATTTTTAATTGTATTGCTTGGCAGTGTTGCATTGCCTTTAACAAACGGTTTTATTGGAGAGTTTTTATTGTTAAACGGATTATTTCAATATAATCAATATATGGCTGCATTTGCAGGATTATCAGTTATATTAGGCGCTGTGTATATGTTACGCAGCTATCAATCAATTATGTTGGGCGAAACAAATACAATAACAGCAACTTTCGCTTCACTCGAAGGAAGCGAAAAAGCTGTTTTAATAATTATATGTGCGGCAATTATTGTGTTTGGAGTTTATCCGAAACCATTGTTGGATATTGCTGCGCCGGCGGTTAATCAATTACTTGGGAACTAAAAAAGCCTCATCTCTTCATTCCTATCTCTTCACAAGAGAGGGGGCAATTGGCGAGAGGCGAAAAAAAATAGTAAAACCTTTATCCTAAATGGATAGTTGGACTTTGATAATAAATAAAAATTAACTAAGCCTCCCTTCTGGGGAGGTTGGAGGGACTTATGAACGCATTAATATTACTTTCTTTACTAGGCGTGCTTTCCTTACTAGCTGAAATTTTCAGTTTTAAAAGGATATTATATCCTATTGTATTATTAGGATTGGTAGCCACATTTGTTGTTTTATTGCGAGATTGGGGAACTGTTCAAACCTATTATAACATGGTAAGGATTGATGATTTTTCTATCAGTTTTTCATTGGTATTAATCTTTATAGCATTTCTTTGGTTTATAATGGCAAAGGATTTTTTGAATGATGATGAAGAAAACAAAACTAACTACCATTCGCTTGTATTATTTGCATTAATAGGCGCTATATGTATGGTTTCATATACTAATATGACGATGTTGTTTTTGGGGATAGAAATATTATCTATACCAATGTATGTTTTAGCCGGTTCAAACAAAAACAACTTAGCATCTAATGAAGCTGCTTTCAAATATTTGATAATGGGTTCCTTTGCAACAGGCTTTTTATTATTTGGTATAACTATGATTTATGGAGCAACAGGTTCGTTTGATTTGTCGGAAATAGCTGTTGCCGTTAAAATGCAAAGTGAAGGCCTATCTAATATATTTTATTTGGGATTATTATTGATGCTTATAGCTATGGCATTTAAAGTTTCTGCGGCACCGTTTCACTTTTGGGCACCCGATGTTTATCAGGGAGCACCAATTCAAGTTACCGCCTTTATGGCAACAATTGTTAAAACAGCTGCTTTTGGAGCCTTTTTAAAATTGTTCTATTCCGCCTTTTCTGATGTAAGCCCGGTTTGGATAAACATTATTTGGGTTATTTCAGCGTTAACATTATTGATAGGAAATATTACCGCCGTTCAGCAAACCAGCGCCAAACGAATGTTAGCCTATTCAAGTATTGCACATGCAGGTTATATGTTGATGGCATTATTGGCTCAAAATCACTATTCAAAGGGCTCAATTTTATTTTATACATTGGCTTATTCTGTTGGTTCAATTGCAACGTTTAGTATTTTGAGCATTGTTATGAACAATAATGATAAAAAAGATGAAATAGAATCATTTAATGGATTGGCAAAATCAAATCCTTTTTTGGCAGGCATAATGACCCTAGCTCTTTTGTCGTTAGCAGGAATCCCTCCAACAGCAGGTTTCTTCGCGAAATATTACATTTTTACTTCTGCTTTTTTATCAGGAAATATAAGCTTGGTAATAATTGCTATTATAGCGTCATTAATAGGCGTTTATTATTACTTCAGAATAATTATTGCCATGTACATTAAACAAGGCAACGAAACCGCAATTACTCTGAATGAAAGTCAAAAGTTGTTGCTTATAATTGTAGCTATTGCAATCATTCTACTTGGCTTATTCCCTGATTTTATTATTAAGTTCTTTTAAAAAGCGAATAACAGATTGAGGTTTTTCTCAATACTTTTTGATATTCCAAATTTTTACATTAAGAATGAAATTTCAGTTATTTTTTCTTTACATTGTTATTATTAGTAATCTGACCTTTTCTCAAAACGCAGATATTGATCTTTAAAAAGATATTAATCTACAATGTAATACAAATTTGGACAATAGACCCTGTCTTACTTATAGACGTGTTCGCTTGCCTATTCGCAATTAGATCTTGGCGTTTATTATCTTAGTGAAGTTTTAAGCATAGTGATAACTGGAGAAGGAGACGCCAATTTATGCTACAAAGCGAATAAAAGGTTACATAAGCGAAACATTCCGAAAAAGAAAAGTAGAGCTAAATTATTGTCTACTCTAAGAATCTGAATTAGCTGTATGATCCCAATAATTAAGAAGTGAATTATATGTACTTAAAGCATCTTTTTTTCAAAGGTGGCAGAGGCGGTATGTATGCCGCGACAATTTCGAACAAATAATTTAAGGCCCAATTAAATACTGCTTTTTCAATTCAATTATTTTGGATAAGCAAGAAGTGGAGGATTCTTAAAAACAATAAAACTTTGGTTTTATTTTCCTACTTTTGATTATATTTACGATAGAAAAAAGAAGTTATATTCAGCTAACATTTTTAAATTGGAAAGATGGGTAACGAAGAACATGAAGGGTTGGAAGAGAATGAAATACCAAACTTACTTTTGCTGATTGATCGCTTCGAAGAAATGCTTACCAATAACAAGCATTTCTTTTTTGATGCCGCAGAGTACGAATGTATTATCGATTATTACTTTGATAAAAATAACATAAATAAAGCTGTGCAGTCTATTGATTTTGCATTGGCACAGTACCCTTTTTCTTCTGTATTTTATTTGCGCAAAGCTCAAATGTTGGCGGCTTCTAACCGGAGTCAGAAAGCGTTGGAAATACTTTCATATGTTGAAAGCATTGATCCCTCCAATACGGAGTTATATATGACCAAAGGCTCTATTTACAGTCAAATGGGACTTACTGATCAAGCCATTGAAAATTATAAAAAAGCGGCAGAGAACGACGAAAATATCGATGAAATTTATTTGGCTATGGCGTATGAGTTTGAAAGCTCTGGACAATATAACGATGCTATTTTTTATTTAAAAAAGGCCATTAGCGAAAACCCCGAAAACGAAGCTGTATTATATGAACTGGCTTTTTGCTATGAGTTAAATAATCAGTCAGAAGAAAGCATAAAGTACTATACTGATTTTCTTGAAAAACACCCCTATTCAAGTGTTGCATGGTTTAATCTGGGAATCTCTTATAACAAGATAGAGCAATATGAAAAAGCAATTGATGCTTGCGATTATGCTATTGCCATTCAAGAAGATTTTGCATCAGCATATTTCAATAAGGGCGATTCGCTCGTGAGTTTAAATCGTTTGGATGAAGCCATTGAAGTATTTAAAGAAACATTAAAATTTGAAGAACCGGAGGCAATTACATATTATTGTATTGGCGAGTGTTATGAAAAAAAGGAAGATTACGATCGAGCATTAATCTACTACAATAAAGCTATTGCGGTGAACCCACACTATGCTGATGCGCTATTGGGTATAGCCGTTGTGTTGGATGCAAAAAACCAGACTAACGAAGCCTTGCATTATGTAAAAAAAGCAGTAGAACTTGAAAGTGAAAACCCTGAACACTGGTATGTATACGGAGAGTTGCAATACAAAATGCAATTTTATGAAGATGCGGAAATTTCTTTCAAAAAAGTAATAGAGCTTGACCCTTCCAACCCTTCTATATGGTTGGACTACGCTAATCTTTTATTTGAACAAGAAGACAAAAATGGATCGTTGGAAATACTGGCAGAAGGGATAAAACATCATCCAAAAAATGCAGAGCTGTTATACAGAATTTCAGCATGTTTGATGAGTATAGGGCAAAAACAAGAAGCATTAAGCTTTTTACAAAAAGCATTGAAATTGAATTATGAACTTCACAATGAGCTATTCAACTATTTGCCGCAATTAAAAGAAAATACGAGTATTACCGATTTAATAGAATCCTATAAGAAATAAATTTTATGAATTTTACATTACCGTATATCTCCGAACGTCCTTTAAAGCCACGTAATAGTGGTCTTACCATGATGATGGATAAAGGACTTAGCATTCGTCAGGTAGAAGATTTTTTATCAATGAATGATGATCTCACAGATCTTGTTAAGCTTGGTTTTGGAACAAGTTATCTTACTAAAAATATTGAACAGAAAATAAAACTATACAAAGAAGCCGGCATTAAAGTGTATTTGGGAGGTACGCTTTTTGAAGCGT
>Ga0302194_10000564_pt1 | contig 23527 bp, 25 predicted proteins | sample II_Bog_N1_1_FD_200227 | JGI IMG/M metagenome (GOLD analysis project Ga0302194, IMG submission 200227) | Peat permafrost microbial communities from Stordalen Mire near Abisko, Sweden - II_Bog_N1_1 | ecosystem: Environmental > Terrestrial > Soil > Wetlands > Peat | place: Sweden: Abisko...
CTTTTCGGCTGTTTCAATAGCTTTTAAAACACGTTGTTTTGTTAATGTAGAAGTAAACACGATAGGAACATCGCGGAACGGAGCCAATTTTTCTCTGATTTTTTCTTCGTACTCTTTTGTGGAGTTAGTTGTTTTTTCAATCAAATCCCATTTATTTACAACCACAACAACTCCTTTACTATTTGTTTCTGCCAAACGAAAAATATTAATGTCCTGCGCTTCTAAACCCAACTCTGCATCAATTAATAATAACATTACATCACAGTCTTCAATAGCCCTGATAGAACGCATTACAGAATAAAACTCCAAATCTTCTTCTACTTTTGATTTTTTGCGGATGCCTGCTGTATCTATCAATAAAAAATCATGTCCAAAAGCAGTGTATCTAGTGTTGAGTGAATCCCTTGTTGTTCCTGCAATTGGTGTAACAATGTTACGTTCTTTACCGAGCAATGCATTAACAAATGACGATTTACCCACGTTCGGTCGCCCTACAATGGCGAATTTTGGTATGTTCAACTCTTCCACTTCAGCATCCACATCCAGTTCTTTTACTATATCATCCAACAAATCACCCGTGCCGCTTCCGCTGATGGCGGACACGTTATATGGTTCGCCCAAACCTAATGAATAGAACTCACCTGACATTCCCTGACGTACAAAATTGTCCACTTTATTGGAAACAATAAACACTTTCTTTTTGCTTCTCCTCAGCATATTCGCCACCACTTTATCATCTTCTGTAATTCCATCTGCAACATCAACAACAAATAAAATCACTTTTGCTTCATCAATAGCAAGTGTAACCTGTTTGCGAATTTCGCCTTCAAAAATATCTTCCGAACCTTTTACATATCCTCCGGTATCAATCACTGTAAATTCCATTCCGTTCCATTCTGCTTTTCCGTAATGTCTGTCGCGCGTTACACCCGATTGTGCATCAACAATAGCATTTCTGCTTGTTGTTAAGCGATTAAAGAGTGTTGACTTACCTACATTTGGTCGTCCTACTATTGCTACTATATTTGCCATCTTATACCCCTCCAACCTCCCCACAGGGGAGGCTTTTGATACTATTATAAAGTTTATACTATTATTCACTTCTCTTCCTCTCCCCTGTGGGGATAGATAGAGGGGGTGTTAACTAATGTACCCGAAACGTTTTAACTGACCTTCATTATCGCGCCAGTCTTTATTTACTTTTACAAACAGTTCAAGGAAAACTTGTTTTTGTAAAAACGCTTCAATTTCTTTACGGGCTTCGATCCCCACTTTTTTTAACGCCTTGCCTTCGTGCCCAATGATAATACCTTTCTGAGACTCTCTTATTACGTATATTTCAGCACGAATTTTAAATATTTTTTCTTCTTCCTTAAATGATTCTATTACCACTTCTACTGAATACGGAATTTCCTTTTTATAATTGGTTAAAATCTTTTCACGGATAATTTCCGAAACAAAAAACTTTTCAGGTTTATCCGTCAATTCATCTTTGGAATAATAGGGTGGACTTTCAGGAAGAAGTGCAATAATGCGATTGATTAAATAATCGGTATTAAATTTTTCCAATGCCGAAATAGGAATTACCTCTGCATTTGGTATTAAATTTTTCCAGTATTCTACTTTTACTTCCAGCTTTTCCTGAGTGGTTAAATCAACCTTATTAAGTAATAACAGAACCGGTACTTTGCTGTTTTTTATATTATTTAAAACTTTTTCGTCAATCAAACTGTCTTCAAAAATATCAGTGGCAAACAACAATATATCGGCATCAACAATTGCTGTATAAACAAGACTCATCATTGATTCCTGCATTTTATAATGAGGTTCCAACACTCCGGGTGTATCAGAATATACAATTTGATAGTCGTCTCCACTAACAATTCCCAAAATACGATGACGTGTTGTTTGAGCTTTAGATGTAATAATAGAAAGGCGTTCGCCCACCAACACATTCATAAGTGTTGATTTTCCTACATTTGGATTACCTATAATGTTTACAAAACCGGCTTTATGTGCCATTTAAAATATAATTAATAAATTTATTTGGAGTACAAAGAAACAAAATATATCTTTGCGCTCCCAAATAAACAACAAACGAGTTGTTTTGGTTAAAGCTTGAAGTATTAATTACCAACCATATATTGCGGGGTGGAGCAGTTGGTAGCTCGTTGGGCTCATAACCCAAAGGTCATCGGTTCGAGTCCGGTCCCCGCTACTTCTAATGACGGCAACATGAAATTCATGTTGCCGTTTTTTATTTCACTCTCTGGAAGCCTTGATAATTCAGCACTTTGTTTAAATATTGAATTTATTTTGTTGGTTCGATATTGCCTGTTTTTGGGATTCACGACTATTCCCTCTGGAAATACCAATTTTTGAATACGAGTTTGTGTTTCAATACCTTTGGAACACCAGTAATTAATAATATTATTTGCAACTATTGCACAAGAATTTATTTTTTTCTGGGTTCGATGTTGTATCGTTCAATTTTGAAATTTCTTCATTTAAAGCCCTTAATTGTTCTAATAATTCAGCTTTAAATCTTTGGTAAACATTTTTTTCTAAACCTTCAAAAGCATATTTCTTTTCAATAGATTCTAGTTTAACATTAGCCTCTTTAATTTTATTTGTAATAATGTCTTTATCTGTTTTTTGCCTTTTTTCTAAATGATTTATCGTCAATTTAGTTTGTGCTTTAAAAGCATCTATAAATTTAGGGTCAAGTGAATGTCTGTTTAAATATCCAACGAAAAACTTGTTGTACTATTATTATTGACAGTTTGGAAGAATTGGATGAGGTTACTGCATTATTAAAAAAGTTAATTCAATAAAACAAAGCCGTTCATAGTGAACGGCTTTTTATTTTATTATATCTTATTGTTGGCTATATATGATGTAAAAAAGTGCATTAATAAAATGATGAATGTCATTTTTTCAGTTAAACATCTGAAACAAATTATAAATCATTAATTTATAACTGACAAAAAATCATAAAAAATGTTAAAAAAACGGGTGGCATAGCATTTGAGTGCTTTACACGGCTTAAAATAAAAAAGGTGCTTCCTCGACTGCGAATCTTGAAACACCTTTTTGCTTTGAGCAAATCCTGATCGGCGTTAATTTCGAAAAGGTGGTTGCATTTTTATGGCGCAAATATATGGATTTTTTTAAACTGCCAATATCCATTCGTTTTTTTCCTAAAAATCTTCCGGAATAAGTTAACTAGCTTATGCTTCAGTGGGCTAAAATCATTGGGGCAATACTTAATACAATTTTAATAATGGCAAATTTTAGTGATGAAAAAATCAACTCTGCTTGGGAAAAAGCAAAAGCAGTAACGGGTTTCGACCCCAACAAATACCGTCAAGACTCGGCGGGAGCATGGATGCAAAAAGACAAATACGGTAAAGAAGAAAACTATGGATGGGAAATCGATCACAAACTACCTGTATCTTTAGGTGGGGAAGATGACGATATTAATCTGCAAGCAATGCAGTGGGAAAACAATCGAACAAAAAACAACGATTTCCCTTCTTTCAAAACCTCCATTACATCCAATGGTAATAACTACAAAAGAGAAGAACAAAGCTGGAACTTCAGCGAAAGTTTTGTAGCTCGTCTAAAACAACTTTATCCCAACAATACTCACCTTAAAAAACTTGCCGCATGACAAACTTTAATCCTAATTTATATGACATTTTAGGGCGTATCTCAAAAGATGCTACGCCTGATGATATAAAAAAAGCTTATAAGACTCTAGCAAAGCTTTATCACCCTGATAAGAACCCAAATGATAAGTTCGCTGCACAGGAAAGAATGGCACAGCTAAATGAAGCCTATGAGATACTTTCAACTCCATTAAAAAGAGAGGCTTATAACGCCAAGCTTCGCGAACATGACGCCACACTGAAAAGACAGGAAGAAGAACGCAAACAGAAAGAGCAAGCCGAACAAAGAAGAAAGAAAATGGAAGAAGAAGCAAAGAAAAGAGCAAGAACAGTTCAACAAGGAAAAAGCTCTGACGGTGCTACATTGGCTGGTGTAGCTTTGGGTCTTGTAGGACTTGGACTTTTAGTATCGGCACTTTCAAATAATGACTCTAATAAATAATTTTTAAAACTAAAATAAATTCAAATGACAAATTACAACTCTTACTCTGGTTTACCAATTGTGGATTATGAATACGCAAAAAATAAAAGAAAACAGCTTGATGAGCTTATTAATAATACAACACTAAAAGAAATTGAAAATGAAGATCAATTCCAAAAAACACTACTGATTATTAAGAATAAAATTTTATTAAAGCCAGTAAAATTTGATACCCCTAAAATTTCGAGCCATTTTCAAACCGAAAAAGATTTTCCTGCTACTTACGATTATCCATTTCCAGGAAAAAGAAAAGTATTCGTGGTAACTGTAGATATTAACTTTATTGGCAATAAAGAGTTATTTAAATATGCGCCGAATGGTTACTCAATATCTTCAAGTGATTTTCCTTATATATTTCAACCATCAGACGATAAAGTTAAAATAGAAGTCGAAGTTCCCAATTTGGATAATAAAAACAGCATACTCAATGAAGCACAAAGAAAAATGAATTTAACATATTCCTTCGTTACTAGTAATAGTATTTATATAGATAATTGGAATAAATCCTTAGAACCTGAAATCGAAACTCTCTTACGTACTCATAAAGAAAAGCTTGAAAATTTATATAAATAAGTCGTTGTTCGATTAATTAACAAAAAATGGAAAGAGGAAATTGTCCCCTCTTTCCATTTTTATTTATCACTTGCATAAATAAAAGAACTTTATCACTAGAGTACGACCCTACTTTGAAAATAACACGAATTTGACCATTTGAAAGTATGTTTTTCATATTTGAGTATTATTAAACTATTATGAAAACAAAATCAACCTCAATTTATATCTCATAATTCGCCGTCAATACTTCCGTTTTCATTTTCGGCTTTTCTTCCCTATTTAGTGGGATAACTACCTTCATTTCCATTTTTTTAGTGTGCCACTTATGTTTTTTGGTATATTTTTCAAGCAGTTCAGATGGGTAAGAGCTTAACAAAAACTTGCCTTTGATTTTAGAAAGTAATTCCAGTAATGCTTCAAAGTCTTTTTCTGTATAGCCCTTGTAATGCCCCATGTGGGAGTTATAGTATGGTGGGTCACAATAGAAAAAAGCAGTTTTGTTATCTGTTGAATGTATTACATACAAGGCATCTCGGCATTCAATTTGTGTTTTTTCAAGTCGCTCGGCGTACGCGTTAGTAAAATTTTCTTTTTTGCTATACACTCGCGTAGCAGATGTATTTTGATGAAAGTCACATCTCCATGTACTGCCTATCATTGAGCCAAAGCTCTGATTGGTACTTGTCCAGATAGCCCATGCCCGTTTTACTTCAGTAAACAATTCAGGGTAGCTTAATACAATATTTGCTTGTTGGTGGGACTTTCGGCTATGTAAGGTGGATTGTATTTCCTTTTCTAATTCTTTGAAATTTGTTTTTATTACTTTGTAAAAGTTAATGAGTTCTCCGTTCGTATCGTTAATTATTTCTACTGTTGATGGCTCTTTTGCAAAGAATACAGCACCTCCACCAAAGAATGGTTCACAATACAGATGATGTTTGGGAATCAGGGAAAGGATAAGTTTTGATAATCTTTGTTTGCCACCGTAATAGGTTAAAGGTGGTTTCATATTAATCTTCATCTTTTTGCGTAAAAGGCCATTCTATTTGTATAAATATCTAATACATTTTGAAAAATCTTGTAGTTAAACTTATTTCCCCAATACGCATTTTCAGTAATAAATACAGCACGTTCGTAGTCTAATGGCTTAGCACCTGAAAGCATTGTTTCAATTTCACTTTTTGCATTTCAATACCTTTGGAACACCAGTAATTAGTAATATTATTTGCAACTATTGCACAAGAATTTATTTTTTTCTGGGTTCGATGTTGTATCGTTCAATTTTGAAATTTCTTCATTTAAAGAAAAAAATATGGTGAAATAATCTATTGCAATGTAGTTGATTTTACTGCCTCCTGCCACTTCTTTATTTTCCATACAAAACCAGCAGCCTGCTCTATGGGCCATAAGGGCAGTGAACTTCCATTACTGATATTGCAAAACAAACTCAATTGAAACAAAGCCCTGAGGGTACTGAAATAAGGAAAGAGTTGCAATTCCGATTTAGTTAATGTTCGTTGTGTTTGATAACCATTTAAAAAAGACTGTATAATTTCTTTAGGTTTATTTTTATGATCATACCACATAAAAACGCCTATATCGTATATCAAACACCCATTTCCGGAAAAATCAAAATCAAAAAAAGCAAGTTCATTGTTAGAGGTGATATGGAAATTTTCTGCTTGTAAATCGCCGTGACAAATGCCGTATCCAATTTCTTTTTCATCACAATTTTTCCAACTCTTCAAAAGCTCCTCTTTTAAAAAAAGCAGATACTCATATTGCTCGGCATAGTTTGCTAATAAAGGATTTAAAATAGTAAGGGCATTGTTCAGCTGCGTTTCAAAACTATAATTAAACGCCGTTTCACCAAAATTTTTATTGAGCGTAAACCGATGCATGTTACCTGTTTCTTTACCTAACAAAAATGATTGTTCAGATGTTAGTTTTTTTATTTGTTGTCCCTCTGCAAATGTAAACATAACGGCGTACCTCAATCCTTCGGGAGCATTTATAATTTGTATAAACTGTTGCTGGTAATCAGCTATAGGATGTGATACATTAACACCATTTTCATGTAAGTAATTTAACAACATCACTTCTGCTTCAACATTTTCAATACTTTTCCATTTATGCTTATATACACGTAAAATATATAATTGCTTATTTCCGGTAATTAAATAAGTGTCATTAAATCCTCTTTTTATGTAACAGATAGAGGAGCTTGAATTAACATTATAAAGGGATGTAACAAGTTTTAAAAGGTGTTGGCTAGAGAGTGTGGAATATTCAACAGGAAAATAATTGTTCATAACATTAAAGAAACGGTTTTAATTTCATTCATACAAAATAACAGTATAATTTTCAGCAATGGTATAATCTCATAGAACTTGCAGTATAATAGTAGTGATTAAGAAAAGGAGGTAAGAGTTGATTTGTTTTTGTTAAATTCGCATAACACAAATACACTCTTCATGTCTAAAGATAAGTCCTCAAAAAAATTTGGAATAGATGCTGTTCTGAAAGAATTAAAAATTGCAACCCATAATAATGGAGCGTCTACCGGTATAAAACACCTTATTACAAAAGGAAAAGAATTAAAATCATATTCTCCTGTTGATGGTAAACTCCTTTCGACTATTCGTACAGCCGAGGCTAAAGATTATGAAAAGGTAATTCAAACAGCCGAAGAAGCTTTTAAACATTGGCGGCTGACACCCGCACCTAAAAGAGGCGAAATGGTTCGCCAAATCGGAGAGGAATTACGTAAATACAAAGAACCTTTAGGAAAGCTAGTTTCCTATGAAATGGGGAAAAGCCTTCAGGAAGGTTTTGGGGAGGTACAAGAAATGATAGATATTTGCGATTTTGCTATTGGAATATCCCGCCAATTATATGGTTTAACGATGGCAAGTGAACGTCCAATGCATCGTATGATGGAGCAGTGGCATCCGCTTGGCATTGTGGGCATCATTTCTGCATTTAACTTTCCTGTTGCGGTATGGAGCTGGAATGCAGCATTGGCATGGGTGTGCGGAGATGTATGTATTTGGAAACCAAGTTCAAAAACTCCATTGTGTGCAATTGCTTGCCAAAATATAATTGCAAAAGTTTTAAAACGAAATAATATTCTTGAAGGGGTAAGTTGCCTGATAATTGGCAATGATTCGGGTGAATTGCTTATCAACGATAAACGTGTTCCTTTGCTATCATTCACAGGATCAACACGTATAGGACGACATGTATCAACAGTTGTTGCAGAGCGTTTTGGGAAAAGTATATTAGAATTAGGAGGTAATAATGCTATTATTGTTTCACAATACGCCAATTTAGAAATGGTGATAAAGGGCGCCGTATTTGGTGCCGTTGGCACAGCAGGGCAACGTTGCACTTCTGCGCGCCGCTTGATTATTCACGAAAGTGTGTATACTAAAACCCTTGAAGTGTTAAAAAAAGCATACGCTCAACTACGCTGTGGAAATCCTTTAGACAATACCAATCACGTTGGTCCATTGATAGATAAAGATGCTGTAGAAAATTATATGAATGCAATTAAAAAGGCAAAAAAAGAAGGTGGTAAAATAATAGTTGAAGGAGGTGTACTTACCGGAAAAGATTACCAAAGTGGTTGTTATGTGAAGCCCTGCATTATTGAAGCAAAGAACGAAATGGATATTGTGCAGCAGGAAACCTTTGCTCCAATACTTTATGTGATGCAATACACAACCATTGACGAAGCCATTGCTATGCAAAACAATGTACCGCAAGGGTTATCATCGTCTTTATTTACAAATGATGTAAAAGAAATGGAATTGTTTTTGTCGCAAGCAGGCTCCGATTGTGGAATAGCAAATATTAACATCGGCACTTCGGGTGCAGAAATAGGGGGAGCTTTTGGCGGCGAAAAAGAAACGGGTGGTGGTCGCGAAAGCGGTTCCGATGCCTGGAAAAATTATATGCGCCGGCAAACAAACACCATTAACTATGGTAGTACTTTACCTTTAGCACAAGGAATAAAATTTGATTTATAATAGAAGAGTCTTTCTTGTTGAAATTAATTGAATACAAAATGAATAAACAGGCACTTAGTATTGAGCAGGCACAACAGTTGGTAGATAAATGGATAAAGGAACACGGAGTTCGTTATTTTTCGGAACTGACAAATATGGCGCTACTTACTGAAGAAATTGGAGAAGTTGCCAGAATTATCTCACGCGAATACGGCGAGCAATCGTTTAAAGAAAGTGATAAAGATAAAAATTTGGAAGATGAGTTAGCAGATGTGTTATTTGTTTTAATTTGTTTGGCAAATCAAACCGGGATTAATTTGACAAAAGCTTTCGAAAAAAACATACAGAAAAAAATTAGCAGAGATGCTACACGCCACAAAGACAATGAAAAATTGAAGAAATAATAACTGCTTATTTAATTCCTAATTTATCCATAGTGTCGCGATATTTTTTAGCATAATCACAATGTTGTGCATAGGTTTTTGAAAAATAATGCTTACCTGACAAGTCTTCTTTTGCACACATAAAAATATAATTATTATTATCATGATTAAGCACTGCATCGATGGAAGATATTTGCACAAAACCTATTGGTCCGGGAGGTAAACCTTTATTCATGTATGTATTGTGTGGTAAATTTAAACGTGTTTGTGCATAAGAAACGCGTTGAATGGAGAAATCGCCGATGGCGTAAATTACTGTAGGATCAGATTGCAATGCCATTCCTTTTTTTAATCGATTGATATATAATCCTGCAATTTTTCTCTTTTCTTCGTAATCACAACACTGTTCTGCCTGAACGATAGATGCTAATATAGTTACATCCACTTGAGAAAAGCCTGATTTGGCAGCTAATTGTTTTCGTTCATCTGTCCAAACTTTTTTGTATTCTTTTGCCATCCGTTCAAAAAATTCATTAGCAGAAGTGTTCCAAAAAAACTCATACGTATTGGGAATAAACATCGCTAATATGTTATCACGGTTAAATCCATATTTATTAAGATAATCATTATCATTCAATGCATCATACAAATCAGTTGAATCTGCCTCAATACGTTTACAGAGCCGTGATACTAGTTGTTGTTTAGTTTTTATTCCATTAAAATTAAGTTCAACCGGTTCTTGAATACCCGCCCGCAATAGATTAATTAAAGCATTATTGCTCATCTTAGCCAGAATACGGTATTTACCTGGTTTTATGTTATTTTTATATTTCTTTTTCTCTGATAAAAATTCAAATGTTGCACGATTTTTTAAAATGTTATTTTCACCCAAAATATATATCACATCATCGAATGAAGAACCTGTTGGTATGTATATAATTTGAGATTTTCGTTCTCCCAAATTAACGTTCGATTGGTAAATTACCTTGTACGCATAATACCCGCCAACTCCCCCAGTGATAAGCAAAATAAAAAATATGGAAACAATAATTTTTTTTAAAAAAGAAGTTTTTTTTGCCATAATAAAATAGCGGAATAAGAAAATTTATTCTATCGGAATCGTTGTAACATCAATTCATCCTTAAATTGTTTTCCGTCGCGTATCCATTGTTTTTTGTTTCCTGAAATTTCAAATTTATGTTTTTGAAATAATGAGATACTTGGTTCATTATCAATAGTAATGTTACAATAAAGTTGGCGTAAATTTAAAACTTCAAAACCGTATTGCATAAGTATACTAATTGCTTCCGAAGCATATCCTTTTTTTCGTTCACTTTTTTCAGCAATTAAAATTCCTATTCCTGCTCGTTGATGATTGGGATCAAAATCAAAAAGTTCAATGGTTCCTAAAGGTTTATTATCGTTGAGGTTGCAAATCATAAACCGCTGCTGCTTTACGCTATATATATCCTGATGAGCAGAAGCAAGATATTGTTCAAGCACAAAACGGGAAAAAGGGCTTTGCGTATTGCTTATCAACCAGTTTTCGGTATCATTTTCCCAATCATACAATATGTCAACATCCAAAGGTTCAAGTGCTCTTAAAAAGATGTATTGTCCTGCCAGTTTCATGGTCGATTTTTTTAGAAATCTAATTTACAAATAATAATTGGAATTTGGTAGGTAGAATCTTTATGAAAAAAAAAGATAACTGACTGGTATTATTGATGTTTCATTCCACCATTAAATTTTAATGTCTCCTTTAAAAACAAGTGTTGCCGGACCCTCTAACCACACATCGGTAAAGGTTTTATTATTGTGATTGTTGAATTTTACTTTCAATTTTCCGCCCAACGTGTTAATATCACAATAATTTTTTCCTGATGAAACATTATTGATAGCAGCTACCAACGCTGCGGCAGTAACTCCAGTTCCACAGGAATACGTTTCGTCTTCAACACCTCTTTCATACGTGCGAACAAACAGTTCGTCTCCTTGTTTTTCAATAAAATTCACGTTTGTTCCTTGTGCTTTAAAACGGCTGTTATATCTTATTTTTTTTCCTTCTTCAAATACGTTAAACGCTGTAATATTTTTAACAAATGCTACATAATGTGGAGAACCGGTGTTTAAAAAAGAAAAATCAGCCGTTACTTCTATCGAATCAACATCTTTCATTTTAAGGCTAACAAAGCCGGGAGCTACAATAGCTTCGTGCGCCCCATCAGTCGCATAAAAACGCGTGTTTTCTTTTGCCAGTTCTAATGTTCTTGCAAACTCAACAATACATCTGCCTCCATTTCCGCACATTGAACTTTCGTTACCGTCAGAGTTATAATACACCATCTCAAAATCAAATCCATCTCTTGCTTGCAGCAGCATCAATCCATCTGCACCTATACCAAAGCGGCGGTGACATAATTTTGCTACCAAAGCATTATCACTGCGGTTAAATTTTAAATCACGATTATCAAAAAGAATAAAATCGTTACCCGTTCCCTGATATTTATAAAACTGCATTTTATTTTAATTTATTGATGATTGATGGGTCGTCAACAAGCTGATACGGCTTGTAATCGTATGTTTGATCCAGTTTGTATATTGCTGATGTCAACTTAATGTAAGTATTATCATCGAGTTTAAAAATTTTAATTCCTTCTAATGATGTAAAGCCATATAAAACAAGTTTATTTCTGCTCATCTTGTAGCCTTTATAATGCAAAGGTGATTTCCATAATTCTACCTCCAGTATTTTTTTTGTAACAGTTCTGTCATCTCTTATACCACTTACCTTTTGAATAACAGAATCGGAGGCTTTTTCGTTACTTGACAAAGGATTCAGATCTGTTATTTGCAATGTGGTTGATGCAATTAATTCATCTTTCTGAATAACAATTGCTTCCATTTCTTCATCATCTAAATTGGCTTCCGGCAAACTGTCTTCAGGATATGCAGAGTCTTGAACATCACCTTCAGTATTTGGTTTTTTTTTCTCTGTTTCAGATTTTTTCTCTTCGTTTTTATAATTATCAGAACTGCTGGTTAAATCTTTCTCTATTTCAGAAACATACTTTCCATCACCGTCTTTATCTTTTTTGGTGTTAAGATAAAAAGTTTTTGTAATGTTTTTATACAGCTTTAATTTTTCAAAATAATCATCCAATTTAAAAATAAAAAAACTGCCTGCAATAATTAATCCTGTCAACATTCCCCAAATAAAAAATTGAGTCTTTTCTTTATTGTCAGCCATATTTGTGTATTCAAAATAATAATGTTACAAAGTTAAATAACCTTTAGTAATGTATGTTAATGTATGTTAAAAATATATGTCTTTTGCAATAACAGGAATTAATTTTGTGTTGAAATTCTGACAAATAAAAAAACAAAACAGCCATGAAGAGATTAGTTAATATAGCTTTTATAGCGATTGTAGGAGGCTTTTCATCCTTAGTTTTTAACCATTTAATACAACAACAAAATGCAAGCGAACATACTCAATTAACGGTTGCTGTTCCTGCCAACTTTGTAAACATGCCAAGTTCAGGCACTAAAATGCCACTTGATTTTACATTAGCCGCTGAAAAATCCGTACAAGCTGTAGTTAATGTAAAAACTTCCTATACGTATCAACAAATCAACAATACCAACATGTATGATCCTTTCAGGTATTTTTTTGACCCTACTATTCCTCAACAAAAAGAATCGAAAATAGCAAGTGGCTCTGGAGTGATTGTTTCACAGGACGGATATATTATCACAAATAATCATGTGGTGCAACAAGCTGAAAAAATAGAAGTGACGTTAAATGATAAAAGAAGTTATACTGCTGAATTGATCGGTGCAGACCCAACAACAGATTTAGCATTGCTTAAAATAAAAGAAACGAATTTACCGTTTATGGCTTACGGAAATTCGGACAAAGTAAAAATTGGCGAATGGGTACTTGCCGTTGGAAATCCGTTTAATCTTACATCTACAGTTACTGCCGGTATTGTGAGTGCTAAAGCAAGAAATATTAATATTCTGGAAAATAACCCCGCAAAAGGACTTCATCCAATAGAATCTTTTATACAAACGGATGCAGCGGTAAACCCCGGAAATAGTGGAGGTGCATTGGTAAATACTGATGGAGAACTTATTGGTATTAATTCCGCTATAGCTTCCAATACAGGTTCATACGCCGGATATTCCTTTGCTATACCTGTAAATATTGCTCGTAAAGTAGTTGCTGACCTAATAGAGTTTGGTGAAGTTCAACGTGCATTTATTGGTGTGAGCATCCGTGATTTGGATGCAAATCTGGCAAAAGAAAAAAACATTTCCGAAATTAAAGGAGTTTATGTAGATGCCTTAACAATAGGTGGTTCAGCCGAAGAAGCTGGAGTGAAAAGCGGAGATGTGATTTTAAAGGTAGGTGAAGTAAATGTTAACAACGTTCCTGAATTGCAAGAACAAGTGAGTTATTATCGTCCGGGAGATATTATAAATATTACCGTTAAAAGAAATGAACAACTCAAAATCATTAAACTCACCCTTAAAAATAAAAATGGCGATGTGAGCATTGTTGAAAAAATAAAAGCGGAAGCAATAACCTCATTAGGAGCTTTTTTTGAACCTGCAAGCAAAGCCGAATTAAAAAAACTGAATATAGAAAACGGATTAAAGATAAAACAATTACAAGCCGGAAAGCTATTGAGTGTGGGTGTGCAGGAAGGTTTTATTATAACAAGTATTGATAAAAAGAGGATTATTTCAGCAAAAGATATTGAAGCTGCATTAGTAAATAAAAAGGGTGGAGTGCTCATTGAAGGTGTTTATCCAAATGGAATGAAAGCCTATTATGGATTTGGAATTTAAAATGGTTGCCTTTTATCTTTTTATACGTTTTAGCAAATACATTCAAGTCTAGAAACAATTCGGCATTATTGTAAATGTGCTGCCGGAGAATACTTCAGAAAAAAATAGTGATAGAAAGCAAAAGCCTTCTTCAAAATAGTAAATGGTATTTATCTGTTGTAAGAATTATGTTAAATCATTTTTAGGCAGTTTTTTAGTATGCTGGTTTGGTATAAACTGGTTTTCATCTCAATAAATCATTTATCCTTTTTTCTAGCAAATTATTTTTCTGTGAATTATTAAAACCACTGTATTTAATTGTTTCTGTTAATGCAGCTTGTAAGTTAAAGGCAGCTTGCGTTTGTGTAAATGCAATTTTAGTCCGCATAAATTTTTCAGCTAAATACTCTTGTTCCGTTTGTCCGGGAGTGGGAATAAATACTGCTTTTTTGCCAAGTACCGCTAAATCCATAATGCTTGAATAACCTGAACGAGCTATAATAATGTTTGATTGCAGTATTGCATTTTGGAGTTCTTCCGTAGTTAAATGAGATATGATTTCTAAATTATCAATAGTTTGTTTTGATTGATTTTCTTGAGGTTTTCCGCATATCACTAAAGCTTTTAATTTACTTTGTTTTAATTGTTCTATTACTAATTTTTTAAAAATGCTACGTTGAGGTTCAGGACCGGATACGATGGCTAATACATCGTATTTGTGTGAGACAGCAGCCTCATTTTTTTTAAATCTCGATAAGGTTCCAATAAAAAAAGTGTTACGAGATAGTGGGTATTTATGTGATAAATCTCCTGATAAATTATCTGTGCTTTCAACATCAGGAATCCAACATTCATCATATTTTTTTACAAAAGTTAAAATGATGCGATGCGCTAAATTTTCAGCAAAGCGATTTTTTACCATTAATTGATGTGTAATAAAAATGCTTTTAATGGTATTATTCCATAATCCATAACGGTTGTCGGAAATAACAATGTTTATATTATGTTGAACGATGATTTTTTTTAATGCCTTGTGTTCTTTAATAATCCCGCTAATAATTTTTGGAATGGAAAGCAGCATTTTTAAGAGCATACTTCCTTTGGCAGGATAGACAATGTTATATCCTTTAAGATCAATAAACTGAAGTGAAGGAAATTCTTTTTTTAAAAGTTCGAGGGAAGCGCCTTCTGCGGCGATAATTACTTCCGCATTTTTTTGTAACAACAAACGAATAATGGGAATGCACCTTGTGGCATGACCCAATCCCCAGTTAAGCGGACAAACGAGTATTCGTTTTTGTAAGACCATTCAATCCATTTTTGTAAAAATAAGGCTTTGTTATGATATAAAGGATATCAAAGCCTGCGCAATCACTAAATCCTGTGGAGTGGTGATTTTAATATTTTCGCGATTGCCGTCTATCAGATTTATTTTTTCTCCTATTGCTTCCAGCACACTGGCATCGTCAGTAAATGAAGGGTGATATTCTTGTGAAAAGGCCTTTTTTATTAAATCAGATTGAAAGCATTGCGGTGTTTGAACCAACAAATAATTCGTTCTTTCAACTGCTTTATTGGCACCATTCGTTACTTCACGAACCGATTCATTTAAAGATATAGCTGGGCTTGCATTACCTTTTATTGCTGCTGTTTTAAATGCATTTAAAATAGTTTGATTATTTACTAATGGTCGTGCAGCATCATGAATTCCAACAACGCAATTTTCAGGAACCAACAGTAATCCGTTTTTTACAGAATGAAAACGCGTTGCTCCACCTTCCGTTAATCGATAGTGAATGTTGAACTTGTGTTTCTGACAGAGCATTTCCCATAGCTCATTATAAGCGGCAGAAAGCACTAACACGATGTTTATATCTGGAATGGAATCTGCAAACTTTTGTAAAGTATGCATCAAAATGGGTTTGCCTTGCAATTCAATAAACTGCTTTGGAACATCGCTATTCATGCGTGTTCCGTTTCCTCCGGCAACTATGATAACGTATTTTTCCAATAAATTAAGCATAAAAAAGCCCTCTTAATGAGGGCTTTTTGGTGAAAACTACAATATTAACATGGCATCGCCGTACGAATAAAATTGATATTTTTCCTTGATTGCTTCTTTGTATGCTTTTACAATTAAATCGTATCCACCAAATGCGCAAACCATCATGTATAGAGTCGATTCAGGCATGTGGAAGTTGGTAATCATACTATTTCCAACACTAAAATCGTAAGGAGGAAAAATAAATTTATTTGTCCACCCGGTATAAGGTTTTAAGTAACCATCAGTACTTACCGATGTTTCAGCAGCACGCATGGTAGTTGTTCCCACTATACATACTTTCTTTTTATCAGCACGTGATTTGTTAACTACCTCACATGCCTCTTCGGTAATAAATACTTGTTCTGAGTCCATTTTGTGTTTGGTTAAATCTTCAACCTCTACACTTCTGAAAGAACCTAATCCTACGTGCAATGTAAGTTTTGCAAAGTTGACACCTTTAAGTTCCATACGTTTTAACAACTCACGGCTAAAATGCAAACCTGCTGTAGGTGCTGCAACGGCACCTTCATTTTCTGCAAATACAGTTTGATACCTGTCTTTATCAGCTTCGGTGGGTGCGCGTTTTATATATTTAGGCAATGGTGTTTCACCCATTTCCTCTAATGTTTTACGAAATTCTTCATACGAACCGTCAAATAAAAAACGCAGTGTACGTCCACGAGACGTGGTGTTGTCAATAACTTCAGCAACTAATTTTTCATCATTGCCGAAGTAAAGTTTGTTACCAATTCGTATTTTTCTTGCCGGATCGACTAACACATCCCATAATCTGCTTTCGGCATTTAATTCACGTAATAAAAACACTTCTATTTTAGCTCCTGTTTTTTCTTTTCTTCCATACATACGTGCAGGAAATACTTTGGTATCATTCAAAATCAAACAATCGCCTTCGCCAAAATAACTCAGTACGTCTTTAAATTGTTTGTGCTCAATTTTTCCGGTTTTGCGGTGTATAACCATTAATTTGGCTTGGTCACGCTCTTTTGAAGGGTGTTCGGCTAATAATTCTTTAGGCAGGTTAAATTTAAATTGCGATAATTTCATAAATAATAATTAGGTGTTATTGGGTTTATATATTTATAAAATCTATGAATATACTAATCTCAATAAGAGAATAAGGAAGGTTCATAAATCTTACAGGATTTATTACTACGTAAAATCAGGGTGCGAAAGTAATACTATAAAGAGTCGAAGTCAATAAAAATTGGTTATTTATTTTACGACAAAGTTTTTTCAAACTCTTCAATACTCATTGCATCCATTGTTTTATAGCTGCCAATGCGGGTTCGGCAAAGGGCGGTGAGATGCGCTCCGCTATTGAGTGCAAAACCTAAGTCGCGTGCCAATGAACGTATGTAGGTGCCTTTGCTACAGACGACCCTGAAATTGATTTCCGGTAATTGAATGTGCGTAATTTCAAATTCATAAATAGTAATCTCCTTGGATTTTATTTCTGCGGTACCACCTGCCCGGGCAATATTATAAGCCCGTTTGCCGTCAATTTTTATTGCGGAAAATAATGGTGGAGTTTGTTGAATAGTACCAACAAAGGTTTGGGCGGTTTTATAAATTAACTCATTGGTAATATGTTCTGTAGGATAATGCGCATCTATTTCTTTTTCTAAATCAAAGCAAGGTGTGGTGGCACCTATGTAAAAGGTTCCTGTGTATTCTTTTTCCTGAGCCTGATAGCGTTCAATGTTTTTCGTTTGCTTACCTGTACAAACTATCAAAAGTCCAGTAGCTAAAGGATCTAAAGTGCCGGCATGACCTATTTTGGTTTGTACTCTTTTCCCGTCAATAATTAGTGAAGGATGATTCTTTAATAACCATTTCATTTTGTTCACCACTTGAAATGATGTCCATTTAATGGGTTTATTAATCAATAAAACTTCCCCGGCTCTGTAATCGTGCATTATACGATGCTTAATTGAAATCCTGCAAAATAAAGGACAAGAATAGTAAGTCCAATGGCTATGCGGTAATAACCAAATGCCTTAAATCCATGTTTGGTTAAATATCCGATGAAGGATTTGATGGCAACCATGGCAACTATAAAAGCTACAATATTTCCAGTTATCAATAAGTTGATATGTGTTGAATCCAGAACTATTCCCTCTTTGTAATAATCATATATTTTTTTTGCGGTAGCACCAAACATAGTTGGAACAGCTAAAAAAAAGGAAAATTCGGCAGCAGCTTTGCTTGTTAGTTTTTGAGTTAATCCTCCTATAATTGTTGCTGCTGAGCGAGATACGCCTGGAATCATTGCTATAACCTGAAATAAGCCTATTTTAAATGCAGAAGTATAGGTGGGTTCATTATCCGATTTGCCAATATCATTAAAAAGTTTATCAAGAAATAAAAATAGAACACCTCCAATCAGTAAGGTAATGCCCACAACTACTATATTTTCTAGCAGTGAGTCTATAAAGTCATTAAATAACAAACCGAATACTACAGCTGGAATAAATGCCACAAATAGTTTTAAATAAAAACTGATTAATTGGGCAAGTGTTTTTTTTCCGGGGAAAAACCGTCTCCAATACAAAACGATTACCGAAAGTATTGCTCCCAGTTGAATGGCAACCGTAAATAATTTAGTGAATGGGTCGGTGGCAATGCCCATAATGGAAGAGCCAATAATCATGTGTCCTGTAGAGGAAACCGGTAAAAACTCCGTAATACCTTCTATTATGGCTAAGATAATTGCTTGTAAATATGACATCTAACGTAATTGAAAAATTGTAAAGTTGGGAGATTGTTTGTTGATTTTGAAAACTTAAATCAAAATGGTTGCAGAGGTGCTTGAAGCCAAGTAATTAATATTATTCTTTTGATTTTTTCATTATCCCAAACAACACAACTATAAAACCTGCTATTATTGTAAGCGGAGCAATGGTAATGCGACGTGTACTGAAAATTTCATCGGGGTTAAAATCGTCTGGGTTTTTGGCTCCGCCACCTATCATAAGCAGGTAGCCCAATACTACAACTAATACTCCTATAATTAAAATGCGATAATTCTCTTTGCCAAATGCAAAACCCGGTTTTTTTGTTTCTTTTGCCATTGTATGTTTATTGAAATGCAACGCAAATGTAATTAAATTTAGAGAAAAGACGGTTTTGGAGAATTATTGAATAATTAGATATGCCTTAAAACAAAAATCCCTCATAAACATTATATTTACAAGGGATTAAGAAAATTTGATTTGATGGGTGTGGAGTCCGCCGACCAATTTTCAAACTCTATTATTGAAGAATTACAAATTCTATCTAATTTAAAACACTATTTGTTAGGATCTTAGTACAAAGATAGGGATAAACATTTAACTAATAAATGCTATACGGATTTTGATTTTTAACAGTATTCAAATTTTCTTTGTCTTTATCATCTAATAATTCATCCTGAGCATTAATTTGAGGGTCATACCAATCAGCCTTTTTTTTAGCCCATAAAAGCCAATTTTTAAATTCATCAGTGTAGTTATTACTATTTTTTGCTTTCGCCTCTTTATCGTCCAAATAATGTTTTAGAATTTGAGCTTCCTGCCACTGCTTTGATTTTTTTAGTAGTTTTTTAAAGCTTTCTATCTCGAGTTCTTTTCTTTTTTGCTTTTCTTTTTCTACACGTTCCTTTTCACGTTGTTCAACCTGACGCTTTTCCCTTTCAATTCTTTCTTGTTTTAATTCCTCTCCTCTAATTTCAAGTATAGCTATAATTTTAGCAAATTGTTCTTCTATAGATAATTTACCATCTTTCCATTCAGATATCTGCCATCTGATTTTAACATTAAATGCTAGTTTACCAGTTGGCAGATAGTCATACTGCTGCCAGCTTGAATTGCTGATTTTAGAAACACGTTTAAGTTTCTCCCTCAAATAAAACTCAATTTTTTCATCCTGTATTATAAGATAGCTTGTACGATTTTCAAATAAAAATGAATGACCTCGTTTTTTAATAATTTTCACAAATGCATCCATAAAACGTAAGGCTCTATTTACATTATCTTTAGTTACCTTGATGCTTAGAGCTTGTCCATAGGTATTCACAATACCATCACTTGAACTATAACCACGTTTTTCTGTAAGTAAATCTCTTGCCTGTATTACTAGCTTATCAGGATTAGTTAATCTATCAGGAACAACAACCTCTTCAGCATGTTTCGTGATTATTTCTTTTTCTAAAATTAATTCAGGAGAGGGTAGTCCTTTAGAAGCATCTCCCTCTTGACGTATAGCTATAGTGATATTCTGCTCTCCTGAATAGTCAGATGAAAGTTTTGTTATTTCAACAGGCTTATTAAACTGAATCTTCCCCCAATGCCCTGATTTTGGTAGAGGGATATCCATTTTTATACAAATCTTTCGCAAGCCATTATCAGAAATTAAATAATTCTTGGCTAGTGTTGTAAATGGTATTGACCATACTAAGTCGTATAATTCTTTCCTTGTTAACGTTTGATTTTCCATAATTATTCAATTTAAGGTTCAATTAAAATATGGGCTTATTAAATATAAATCAAAAACTATTATGAAAAAACACAGAAAAGAAAATTCGTATTAAGAAAATCAGTACAATAAGTGAGGATTTATTGATACAGGCTAAGCAAATTCAAGAAAAGAGGGAAATTTCAGAGGGTCAAATATCAAAACATAAATCTCTTTGAAACAGTTTGTTTTCAAGATGATTAACATAGCCTAACTGATTGGTGAGCATTTGTGTATTGCCAATACTAAATGGTGGTGTATTGGTATGATGATGACCATAAATCCAATTAGTAACATTTGAGTTATCTATAAAGTCAAACAACTCAACTGCAAATGCTTCATTTATTGAGCTTTTTTTGTAGTGTTCAGGGTAATTCAATAATGTTGGCACATGATGAGTGACCACTACATTTTTTTCTTCTTTATATTCGTTAAGGGTAGCTTCAATAAATGCTAGGCAGGTTTTATGTAATTCGTTAAACTCAAGTGCCGTTAAATTACTCCCATGATTTTTAATAACGAAAAAATCTGAAACACTCTGTTGTACCTTCCATCTGTTTTGCTCACTAATGCGGCTCCAAAGAGTCGAAAAAATAAAGTTTACCTCATTAATTTTCAGCGATTGATTGTTTACTAAAAACAAATTTGCCTTTATTCTTTCATTTAGCGGATATGGAACATCTTTCATATCATATTGATAGTACTCATGATTACCCGGAATCCAATAAACTTTTTCAAAATTATCTGAGACGTAATCAAAAAATTCACAAGGCTTATTAATTAATGCAAAGGGTAAAATGTCGCCCGCTAACAATAAAATTTCCCCAACAGGTATTAAAGGATTTTGCTTTATAAATGCTCTGTTTTCAGGAAATTCAAGATGTAAATCCGAACAATATTGCACTCTCATCTTTACTCTTTTAATATAAATGTGTTTTCTATTAAATCTAACAAGTCATTAAGTGAAGTATCTCCTAATCCTAAATCTTTTATTATCGCAGCAACATCAGGGTTTTCGGATTTTACAGTTTGTATATAATTCATCAAATCATTCTTTATTTGTGATGAAACTTCATAAGTTCCGGCAAGAGTAGCCGCTAGTTTTAAAACATCTTTCTTGTGTTTTTCAATATCATCTGTTCTTACAGGAAGCCCATCATCTTTACGTTTTTTATTGTTTAAATAAGCTTTGGCTTTCAAACATAACAGTGCAGGTTCATTAGCAATAGTTAATCCATCTTCATTACTACTATTGTTGATCGTAAACTCATAATAGTCATCATGCAACAACATAGCCGATAAGCTCGATATTTCTTCATCTGTTGGAATTGGTGTTAAATGAAAACCTTCAGGTAAAGTTATAGTTTCAGGTTTTCTTGAGAATAATTCAACAATTACAGGGAAATTTTCTTGCTTAGGTTTAATAAAACGAAAGAACTTTCTTTCGCCCTGTTCAAACTGTCTTTCTTGGTATTCACCATCCTTTATTAACTGCCAAAACTGTTTTAAAAAATCATTATCTAATGCTTCAATAATTAAAAGCATATCAATGTCTTTTGTAGCTCTGAAAGGTATTCCTTGTCCTTCAAGTTTTATTTCGCAGGCTGTTCCACCAATAATGGTATAATGCTTTTCAAAGCCTGCAAAGTATTTTTTAAGGGTGTCTAATCCTACAACCATTTTATATTATTTATCATTTCGGTTAATGCTGTTTGTACGCGTGAATCGCTCTCTTTTTCCATTGAAAGAAATAACGATAAACAATCTACTTCTTTATTATGTGCTAAAAGTAATGGATTGTAGCTCCATATTTCAATGCGGTACTCACCAAATTTTTTGTTTATTTTTTGTTCTAATTCGCTATTTTTTATTTTCCTGAATTCATCTTTCCCAATAGCACAAGACACTTGCCTCCCTTCGGATAAGTCACTGTAATGCGCTAAAGCAGTATCGTAAGATTTAAGAAGTTGTTTAGACCCGATACGCTCATCAGTAAACCACACATCTGTTACTGGTGAATTTAATTTGGGATGAACTTTATCCCAAAGCAATTTACCGTGTTCTTTGAACGCTATAAGCTTTTTTTTCGCTCCTTTAATCTCACAAATTTCAAACGCTGCTAATTCCCTGATAACTCTGGTAATTGTCATCCGCGAGTATTTTAATAATTCAGCGATCTCTTGTAATGGCAGATTATTTAACGATTTTACCTGTAAATGAAATAAAACAGCCACTTGTGCGGGAACTGTTAATTTATCGCCAATAATCTCAATTTCTTTTTTTCGCTTAGAAATATTATTTAATTCCAGCATGAGCGAAGGGATATACAATTGCTTAAATGGTTCTAAAAATGCTATTTTTTTTTCAATTAACCGTTTTCGTTCGTAAGCTTCCAGTTTGTCAAAAACAAAAACTACTTTGGCATTCAGCTGTTTTTCTAATAACTCGCCTTGTTTTGCCAATATAGTCGGAGTGGCATTTTTCTCGTTATTTAATTTTGCGAAAACCACGTTTAAACCATTTATAATACCTTCAGAAAGCGAATAGCTAACTTTTAGAAAATATGGTAATGCGGATATCCTTTTCTTTCCAACACCCTTTAAGGCTATTTGAACTCCGAAAACATCTTTTAAATATGCCGATAATTTATCCATTTTAACTTAATTTTGCATTATAACAATACTTATGTTATAATGCAAATATAATGTTAATATACTGAATAACAATATTTTTATATAAAAAAATTGTAGGTCATGAAGGTTAATTTTTAGACTATTCTACGCTTCAAACCCTTCATCTTCTGCGGACTTAAAAATTCTCAATGCATTTTTTGCTTGTTTGGCGAAAGAACTGCTTTTCGATTTGCCAATACCCCTAAATTATAAGCTAATTTTCTACCAAAGGATAAAAAATGGCGATACACTTAAAGAATTACTGGCACGTTCTCGTTATTTACTCTATAAAAACCCATCTGATTGGACATATAATCAAGACACAAGAGCAAGATTAATTTTTAAACATTACCCTCTTTTAGA
>Ga0302194_10000581_pt1 | contig 23338 bp, 24 predicted proteins | sample II_Bog_N1_1_FD_200227 | JGI IMG/M metagenome (GOLD analysis project Ga0302194, IMG submission 200227) | Peat permafrost microbial communities from Stordalen Mire near Abisko, Sweden - II_Bog_N1_1 | ecosystem: Environmental > Terrestrial > Soil > Wetlands > Peat | place: Sweden: Abisko...
AGATAATTGCTCCGCGCAACGTGAGCGTGAAAGAGTCTGTCTTCAGCATCGCCTCCAAGAAATTGGCAGAAGTGTTGGAGTACTGGTATTGGCTTGGCTGGCAGGTGCTTTGAACTGACACGCCCATCACCATTTGGGAGTACGCCATGAGAGCACTTGTGTCGAGTTGTTTGGCCATCTCCGTCACAAATGCCTGAACAAACGCGGCAGGGTCGGCCGACGCAGTCGCGACAACGATCGTGTTGTATGCGTTGTTGTTGATAGGTGCGATGGTGTGTACTTTAAGGCGAGGGGTTGATAGACACGTCAAATCTTTGAATGTTCTGGGACCTTTGCCGTTGGTGCGCGTCACGACAGTTAACCATAAGACGCTCTCGGGGATTTCACGGCTCGTAAGCTTCTGTGTATTGTACACATATTTGATGAACTCTGTGTCATCTTCAACTGATGCAGTGAAGCAATGCGTCTTTAGCAGTTGCCGGACCACATCCAGTATCGGTGTTAGTGGACTGGTATTTTTCTTGTTCGGATCCGCGTGGGTCGCAAAAAAGAATGGATAGAGTGCCGCTGCAACGGTCGGGTCACGGAGAAAACTCCACTGTACATCGTTTTCTGGATTCCGTGCTTCGATGTATTCTAAGAGTGACGCATCCGTGATCAGACTCGATTGCTGGTAGATTTTTTGGAAATACCCAATGTGGTAATACAGCCAGCGCGCTTTGTATCGATAATCCGCAGCCGCGGCCGTTCCTTCATCGTCATCGAGGGCCGTGTTGTTTACATCGTCGTCGTCGTCTGCGTCCGCCTCAGCAGCAGCAGCAGCAGCAGCAGCAGCAGCAGACAATTTCCTAGCACTGGTCAAGTTTAAGAATGGCGTGCCTGTCTGTGTACGGAGCTGCGCGCACGCGCTTTGCACTTGTTGCAGAAAAGCGCTGAGTCTTGTGATGCTAGTGACTGCAGCTCCAAGGAAACACGCATCCCAGGTCACTTGAGCATTGGCCAAAACAAACTGTGTTTGAGCCGAGCTGGGGTTTGCCAAATCAAAACGCGCATCCTTGCATGCTTCGCTCAGGGGTCGTGCTTGTTGTTCCGGTGCTCTCAGCGGCTCGAAAAAGCAAATGCTTTGGCTGTAAAGCCACCTCACGAGCGAGTGGAACGTGTCTCGCATCGGGCCCGGGACATAATCGTTGGCAAGGTCGCCGAGCTGCTCAAAATCGTATTGGGGTGCGCTGTGAAACCGGCCCACAAACACGTTACGCCACGCGTCGATCGGAAGCATGAACTGTGCAGCGATTCGCAGCAAGTCCTCAAACGGCGGGAAGCTGCATGCCTGGAACAGCTTTGGTGTTGGGATGCGTCTCATCAAGAGGTTGGGGTGAAACAATGGCATCAGCAGGAGTCCGATGCGAATGTCGATGGGTCCGCACACCATCCACTGATCTTGTCGGGCCACCTTTTCCAATGATTCGATCTTCGCATTGACCTTGGTGGGCAGCAAAGGGGTCAAGTTGGCTGTAAAGCGGACATAAGTAGACTCCGTGTCACCTGTCGCTCTCATCGGTACGACGCAGTTGAGTGTGATAAAGTCCCACCATGTGACACCGAGGCTCTCCATGTACGTGTCTGGGGGCATGACAGCGATCAGACGCTTCAAACGATTCTCTAACACAGAGAACTGGCCATTGGGGGAGCTGTAGTCAACCCCGTTGTAGGCGGTGATGACATCGACGATGGTCTGGAGCGTCAGGGGCCTCTTTTCCGTGAAACCCGTTTGCAGCATCTCAAAAAACTTGCCATCACCTACAACACTCTTGAAGCGGTCAGGCCGGTACGATTTCTTTGGGAGCAACATGTTGCGCGCACTGTCGCCGCGTAAGATATCCGCTAAAGTGGACGCATCACGAATGGCGCAGATGTACGGGATGGTCATCTTTGCACCTAATTGCATGCGTTTCTCGTAAGCTCTGTACACATGGTGTCGAACTTTGTCGCGCTTAAAAGCCTCTTCGTCGTAGCGCAGGTAGCGAAGGGCAGCCCAAACGTCGTCGTGAAAACCGCGCAGCGCTGGTAGCGACGTTGGAAACGCCAGGCGCGCCATATGTCCCAATATGGGCTCAGTGCTGTTGTACAGGTACCACAGAAACTCGTCGGCGGTCATGGCGCTCTCAGGAAATGCCTCAGAAAAATAAGGTAGCATCAGTACAGCAACACCGACATCAAATGTGACCGGGAGGGTGCTGTCCTTCACAGACGTGTTGTTCAAGATACAGCCCTCGGTGCTAGAGCACTCCGTCTTTACTTGCAGGCGCACACCCAGCGGCTCTGGCGCGTCTCCGTCCGAGATGCACGACAGCGGATAAAATGTCGGACCTCTGTTGCTCCCGATCGATGTTTCTTGTGACATTGCGGCCATCATTTCTTCCCGAGAGGCTGGCTCACCCTTTGTTCCGACCATCTGCGACAAAAAGTCAGAGAGGAACGGGGACATGATCTGGAAGATCGGGTCCCCTTGCATCTTGTAGGTTTGGTCAACGGGGAGTGCTGCCGTGACATCGTTTGGCGCGAGTCGGTGGGCTTCAATGTCTACACCCGTTCTCCAAGCAGTCATACTGTCACGCTCCGTTCGCGAACGGACGGCTTTGGGTACGATACTACCAGCGCGATTAGGCTTGATGCCGCTGATCTTTGCTGCGTGTTCTCCAAAGAGTGAAACCAGGCCATGGGCGACGTCGTAGCCGCTGTGCAAGAAATGCAACCAAGTGCAATCCTTTAGTTGGCCGCGCGGAGGAATGGCGCGATACAAGATCTCGGCGACACATGTGCGACCACCGCCTGTGACGCGCCAGCTCTCTGTCCGACAGATCTTCCACAACATTTCCCAGATCTCCGTAAATGTTGGATCAGCCAACAGATTATGGCGACCTTGATTGTCGATGTAGGGGTCCTCGACGGGAGTTCCGAAGTCTGTTATTGAAGCACGGGTGTGGACCGCATCCAATCGGGCAAGTACTGCCTCCAGGTGTTCGTCGAGTGTGGTGTGTTCGTCAACCGTATCCTCCGTGGCATCTTGAAGATCAGCAACATTTTGCGCGGTCCTGATATCTTCGTCGTCACTGGGCCCGTGCATGGGATTGTCCTCGTCTTCACTGCTTTGTACTTCGTCGGATTCGCTGTCACTGGATGAAGGCGCGTAGTCTCCGTCGGCATCATCTGCTGTACCAGTATCCATTGGAGTCGGTGTAGCAACATGAACAGCGCGCAGCATCCTTCGAGTGTTATCAGCTGCAGTTCGAACAGTCCTGACGAGAAGCCTTTTTTTATCCATCAGCTTCCTTAGATCTTTTCTCATTTTGTCAAGCGCCTCGACGTGTTTTCTGTACTCAGCGGGAGTTTCCTGGGCCCCTAGACTGGCGATGTACTCGCGAAACAATAGATTCGCCTGGTTTTCTCGTGTTGCTTTGGTGATGAGATCCTCCAGCTCGTTGATCTTTTGACTGCATTGTGCGATTTCGAGTTCTCGCTTTGCCGAAGACTCGTCTGTCATGTACAGGAGGCGCTGTAGCTGATCCTCCGCAGCGAGGTGATCAAAAGAGAGTGGATTGGATGCTTCCAGGGGATCTTCCGCCATCTCTTCAACATCCACGTCGTCATCGTCGTCGAATAATTTAACCACTGCGCCAGGTACAGTGACTGCATCGAGTGGCGCTGCTGTCGCTGCCGCTGACGCCGACGCTGACGCCGCTGCTGGCGCCGACGACGCTTCGATCACAGTGAGTTCGTCGTCGTCTTCGAATAATACGAATACATCACTACCGCTGTTGGCGTACGCCATGCCGGATATGGCTTTTCGAATTCAATTTAATGTTCAAGCCCATACTATAATATCTAAAAACACATCTACGCGACAAAGTGCGCCTTGGCCACCTCATCATCCATAATGCTCTTGAGAAAGCGCCCGCGGGCGCCCTCGTCTTGGATGTCCCGCAACACGTTTCGCAGTGCCACCGCGTTTGCTTTGCGTTGCATCGCATCATCAGATGCACGTGTCAGTCTCAGCAGCTGTAGAGCCACCTTGCCTGGATCAGATGTGCGCATGGCCAGCGGCAGTGCAATCGTGCAGTCAATCGGCTGCAGCTTGATCGCGCCATGATTGTCTGTGAACATGTGCAGCGAATTCAACACGGCGCTGGCGTCGAGTACGTCTTCTCCTTCCTCCCCAGACGGTGCGTGCTCTAAGATGCGCGCGAGTGTCGCGTTCAAGTCGGTCAGCGCGATACGCTTGCCACCCTCTGCGCCATCGTCGTCGTCGTCGGCGTTCTCTCTGATATGCGCGTTTGCATGCGATCGGACGAGCTGCGCGTCGCCCATAGCCGCCAGAGCAGCGACGTGGTTCTGGTGTGTAAAGACGGGCAGGCCTGCACCGACAGTCTCGGCGACGTGTGTGTAGAACTGCATGAGCGCATGGGTAGCTCCGTGTCGCTCGTCGTGCACTTTACGGCCCCGGGCATGCATCGCGTGGTGACAAGTCTCCGACAAGCCCCCATGCACGTCGATGGCGTGCTTGATCTTCTCGACGATCAGCTCCCTATTGGTGCCGCCGCCGCCGATAGCGAACTGGTGGAATGCAGGGCAGACCTCGCTCGACGTCGGATACAGCCCGCTGGCCACCATCAACAGTTGCTTTGGCATCGGTTCGCTTTGTCTGAACCAATAGTCGACCATGAAGCTGTCCTCCTTGAACGCCTCCAGCAGCAGCGCATCGCCCTCTTTGCACATGCCAGGGTAGATGGTAACATCTGTGGGGATCGGGTCGACAAAGGGCAGGATCCACGGGATTACCCACCGCATGCTCTTGGCGCGCCCGCCGTTGCGCACAAACCATTTGTAGCACGTCTCTGGCACCCTGCTCGGATCTCGCTGCAGTCCAAGCTTGCGCACCAGCATCGCCGAGAACACAACGGTGCACGGCATATTGCTGCAACGATCAAAGTACTTGGCGGGGTCGAAGGCGGCCTTGGGATCGAACCGAAAGAAAGCCCACAGCGTCTTGAGGACGTCATAGGTGACAGTGATCTCGCAGTTGTTCACTACAAACTGCAGCACGTCTGCAAATTGCTCCATTGGAAACACGCCCAGCCATTGTTGTGGCTGATACAGTGCCTGTTGTCGCAACACGTCTGCCAACTTCTTGCCCGGTTTGTCTATGCATGTAGCGATGAGTTCGCGCAGCCCTTCCGTGTCCTTGAGATACGTTGGGGCGACCTCCATGTTCCACGGCACAGAGTGTGAAAAATGATACTTTATTTATAATTCCAAACACTAATAAGCAGGGCGAGCCTTTGCGACAACGTCTTCGACAAACTTGACATGCTTGTCCCTGAACAGCTTGATGTTCTCCTTGGACTTGGCCAACCACTCCAGCGTCGGCACTTCTCTGTAGTCGAACGTTTCCGTTTCTGGCGCAAGGGGATCAAAGCCCACAGCAATCCGGCCATTGCTGTGCGGGGACAATGGGGCGCGACACAAATGACTGCCGCCCGTGGTGACCTTCTTGTCAAACACAGGCCAGAAGCACCTGGCAGCAAAGTACGCCACCGCGTCCTTGAGAAGCTGGGTGAGCTCCGGTGCATCCTCCTCATCCCACAGTGGGCTCAAGATGAGATTCCATTGGAACTTGGCTGTCTCTGCGACATACTGCTGCAAAAATGTGTTGTTTTTGTCGCCTCCGCGCACAGGGATGCACTGCAGAAACTTGGTGCGCAGGTTGGGGTGCAGAACGAGCGCCGCCGCGTCCATGTCGTACACGAAGAAGATCTCCAGCAGCCCGGGTGGCCCGTTGGCGATGTCCAAGAGCCAGCTATTGCAAGCTTTCGGGCCACAAAACAGTGCGCCAACGCGCGAGTCGTGAAACGTTGCTTCTGTCGCAACAACGCCGTGGATCATCTCCACCACAGCAGCGCGCTCCGTTGCGTTTGCCTTGTCCGTGGGGCCGCCAATGACCCAACAATGGATGCCACGGCCACCCGAGAAGACAAACAGCGAGTTGTCCTTGTTCACGCCTAACATGTCCCACAGCAATACTTTGAGCACCTTTGCAATGCGCATCAACAGCTGCCAGCACGCCGGGCACATGTCGTGGTCGATGCAACAACTACGGACCGCTGTGAAGTGGTTGTTCTGGTCGTAGTCCGACAAGTCCACGTCAAACGTCAATCCCACGGGTTTGTATTCCTGCAAAAACGGTTTCACAGATGCGCCCCTCGAGTCCCGCGCAACTCTCGTTTGCGGACGGAGCATGAGAGCGCCGATGTGGAGCTTGGCCGCGGGCTCCTGTGCCATGAACATACACAAATCCTTCTTGAGCGCAGCCCCGTTCATGAACGAGCGCCATCTCGACGGAGGCATACCCTCGCGCTCGAGCACAATCTCTGTGCACGCAAAGTTCTTTCCAAGCATGCGCTCAATTGTATCTGCGGGAAACGCATCTCGCCAGAAGACGCGGAGAGCATCACCCATCTTCTAAAAACTGATGATAAGCAAGACTAACGCAGAGATCGCTATCCGGGCAACGAATGACTTTTATTCAATTTGATATTATTCAAGCGTGGAGCGGGCCAACCAACCAATCAACCAACCAATCAACCAACCAATCAAACACATTTAGACAACAGTAAAGAGATCGGTCAACGTGGCAGGGTGATTTTCGCAGTCGAGCAAATTATCGCCGTGCGTGTAAGCCATTTGCTCCCACCACACAGTCAAATCAGAGTAGGGTGTAGCAATGAAGGTGGCATCTTCTGCCCGGTTGATGTCCAGAACCTCCTCGCAGAGCGCGTTGCAGTGCTCTCGTGACATTTGATCGTGCTGCTCAGTCTCCTGCACTGAGGGTGAATAGATCTTGCTGGCAGTGTTGGCCCTTTTCGGAAGGCTGTTGCGCCGACGTTGTGTAGTACTAGTGGATGCCTGCGATGGCGATGCTCTTTTGGAGCGCCCGCGGATCACAACAGCCTCGCCTTTCTTTGCACCGGTGCTTGTGGTTGTTGCTCTTGTCATATCAAAGTCAAAGGCACGTGTTTGTATGTGGCAGGGACTTTGAAATGACCACCGACTGCACTTTCTACCTGATGTGGTAGAAGAGACCAATCGTCTATTTTCGCATTTCTCCAACTGGCATTTGGTTGTTCTCTGTGATGGAGACGCTCTTTGACCTAGCCCAACCGCACTCTGGTGTTGTAGCTCATCTTTGCGAACCAATACACGCAACTGGAGTTAGATCGCTCTTGCAGTCGACTGATAATCGCCAATCTGAGCCCACCGGTGACAACAAAGTCGTTGGATTTGTTTGCTTGGATTCATTGAATGGCTTGGAGCACCTTCTTGGAAACAACTCAGTACCGCCGCGTAAGTGCCATCAACCCGTGAGGTACATCTGGATCTATCCCTCTGCTGCCATCGCGGCCAACGAGCACGGATTGTATACAGTGACAGAAACGCGCGCCAATGGCGCCATTTTCTACCTGGTTCGTGTGTTGTATTCGATTCATGCTCCATACGTTGAAACTCTTGGAACCAGTGCTAAGACCCGACTACACCACTACCACAATTATTATCACCGCCTGCCAGCGATCACATCAAATACGGTGTTGCCTCGAGGATGTGACGGCCAAATCTTTTTTTCAGCTGCCTCTGGTGATAAGGTTTTATCATACACGCTGACCACCTTGGCTGCTTTGTCCGATGTCACGCATTACGCTGTTGTCGCGGTGCAGAAGCAACAGTCCGGCTACGACATGGCGCTGAGCACGATCGTGAGTACTGCCACCGCAATTCAATCAGCGGTGGATTGTTGTGAAGACGATGGAGCGTACGTGCTTCGTTTATTTCAACTAGCCGCTTGGTTGAAATATGACCTGGATACTCGTGTATTTATTGGACTACTCTTTGGAGCAAATTTTCAAACTAGCGCCATCGTTGGCCTAGCAGACATGTGCCGCGAGCGCAATTTGTTGTTTACAGCACACGGGACTGTGCTATCATCATACCACTCCTCAGCGGGGTAGCAGCTCGATTGCTGCTGCTGCTGTTGCTATTGGTTCTGTTATTTAGAAACTTGTAGTAATCAATTCTCTCTCCTGGGACATATGCATGCTTTCTGTTGACATACTTATACAAACAATACCCAACTATACAAAGCAGACAGGTTAAATAAAAATACAGGCTGAAGTTGGCTCTTTGCTCTTCTTCTTTGATGTCGCATACAGTATCGCTTGTAGATGTGCATTGAGCCTGGACGGTGATTTCAATGTAGTCGCACTCGCTGCAAGTGGTGCATGTAAAAACATTAGTTCCGCCAAGCGAAAATGTTCCTGGCGGGCATGGGTTGCATGTAAATGAAGAACCTTTGTGGTGACTTTGTTCCCAATAGCCAGCTGGGCACTCGTGCTCAGCGGTGGTGGGGGTGGCGGCGATGGTGGTGGTGGTGGCGGTGGTGGTGGTGGTTGATAGTGTTGTAGTTGTATCAACAAGACTTGTTGTAGTATTTTGTGCGCCGCTGCCGTTTATCTCAACCACGACGACAACGACGACAATAAACACGCTCACCGTTGGCCACCAATACATTTGTGTGTGTGCCCTTGTATGCCGGCTCTCCAGATGCTGTACGAAAAAACACTAATGGGAATAACGCAATGTGGCGCGTTTTACAAATGAGCACCAACCGGCCACTTTTTGAGCATTCAAGTGTGGTCTTTAGAAGGAACCAAGGGCGTATGGCGGGAGAGATCCTTGATTTGCACCGTTTTCGACACGCGACGATGGCCATTTCTGGTCGCCTGCCTCGCCCCAATGCAGCAGACTGGATTCAAAAGGTGCTGGAGGATCACGTCCTCACAGCGCCTGATGCAGTTGTGAGTGTAACATTACGTCCTTCACACGCTGTTGTGGTTTCGCCACCGTCTGCGTCAACAACAAAGCAGCGTCGTTCGTCTGTGCGCGTCGATGATCACGAGATTTCTCCGCTCATGTTCGAGGCAGTTGTTAAACTGCGGTTAACACAACGGACAGTCCATCAACAAATCTTGGAAAATTATCTCCTCAAGCAGTACCTGCAAACGGTTGTCTTCTTCCCGGGTTCGTTTGAGTTTAATTACCCTGGCGACATTGTTATTTCCTACGACGACCAGCCACGCCAGGCAGCGTTGCTCAAATTGCAGCGTCTGCATCGCAAACGAGCGCTCTCCAGTCAAGAAACCGACACCCCAATCTTGAAACAAGCGCGCCCATTTGCACACCATGTCGTGCCATGTAAATAAACCTTCCATCTCCTCTTTTTTTGTTATCTCTTTGTATTCGCGTATTAAAAGATTACAACAATGTACCAGATAGCAGGTCGACCAAAAGTTCGATTTTCCACCATGTTTTTTGCCCTCCACGATGTCTGATGAAGTGCACGCTGTTTTAGACTATTATGTCAACGCAGGCGGCCTCTCGCTCAAAGAACTGAATGAGTGTGTAACCGGCATCGTGGCTGCTATAAGTTCTACCTGTCAATGTGTGCCTTCTGTTGTTACTGCGTCTCCTGTCACAACCAATCACACCCACAAGTTGTGCATCGAATTTGATGCGGTGGACAGGGCAACTGCCCTTGTTTGCAAGAAAGCGTGCGATGCTGCGTTTGAAGCCTTTTCTGCGTTTATTTCTCAGACTACTGGCACATCGCTCGCACCGATCCGTGGATTGAGTGCTGCTATGGAGCTGTCGCCAAAGGATGCCGTGCTCGATCGGCCCCTGTCCCACGATACAGCAACAGCAGCAGTTGTTCAGAGGCGGCCACGGTCCAAAGGACCTGCTCCAGCGCTGCTGACAGGCACAACGACGTTTTGATTTTAAGTTTTTATTGTCGCGGCATTGATTAAGATCAATTAAAGAAATAAGACATGTTGCTATTCATCTTCGCCCCCTGTTGCCCTGCGCTTCTTCGGGCACACCTAAGCGATAGCATCGCTCTCTTCTTCTTGGAGGAGGGGTGAATGCAGAATGAGAGAAATCACTTCCTTTGCGACAGCGGCAAATGACGGAATCTGGCGTGGTACTGGTGGTGGTGGTGGTGAGACAGCGACCACTTCATCACTGTTGTTTGTCATTTGAGTAGTAGCGATAGCAGCGGGCTGGCAATAAGCTTTAACGGTTTGTTGCGCCAAGAGCCGCATGACGCTGTACGCGTAACCCAGTTTATGGCGCTGCAATTTTACAGGAGAGTATGTACGAGCAGACTTGATGCACAGCGTTTGCATTGCTTGTTGGACGCCTGCAAAGAAGTGTATTCCGACAGGTTTTTGGTGCTGTGGGTCTTTTGGGAAGAACTGTGCGTGCTCTCCCTTGCACACCAGGATGGCTAACTTGGTCCACAGTGGATCGCTTGCAGCCTCGTACCGAATGCACTCCTCCACCTGTTGGTACAAGTGTTGCACATCGTCCAACAAGGCGAAGCTTTGCATCGAATGTGGCTTGATCGTGCGATGAGTGTGATAGACATCGCGCAACTCCGTTGCTACGGTCACAGCCGGCTTTGATAGCTCAGGGGGCGACGAAGTGTTAGTGCGTTCTTGCTGTGGAGCTGCTGCTTGCTTGTCCATGTTCTTGAAATAACGAAAAGGCGCCCACGCCCTGATAGTTGATTGTACTTTCGGCTTGTTGTGCGCGATTAACAATCAGGCACATCGGGGTGAGTACGTACACAGCCCGAAACTTTAATTTTGTACACGCAAATAAACCATTGATAAAGCTATCTATCCATCTATCCATCTATTTATCAATCTATCTATCCGTATCTATCAAGCTAATGCTGATCAATGCGCGCGCGCTTCTTTTCCTCTGCAGCGAGTTTCTGTCGATCGCGCCCGGACATGGGGCGGGTGTAGTCAGGGGCGACATGCAATCCTGCGACTGTCTCGTACGCGAGCTTCACCGCGTAGAGTTGGCATAAGATGACCAGCTGGCGCGCAAGTGGGTTCTCCATGCAACACTTGTCGCGGAGATAGTTGTCCTTGTCTTGCGCGGCCTTCGCAAACGATTGCCTTGCAGCAGCATCGGCGGCAGTGCTTGTGTAGATGTTGCGTGCCATGATGATGGCAACAGACGCCGGTGGGAGGTAGCACTTCAGCTGTTCGTAGTTGCCCACATATGCGATATCTGCTAGTGTTTGCAAGACGCGACATTCGAACGTCGCTGCTGACGTCTCTGGGCACACCGTCGCGCCCTTCTGGACCAATACAAGCAGTTGGACACAGCGTTGGACCGAGGCTGCGAACACGTCGCTTTCAATACTGGTGTGCATGACATTCCAGAGTTGTTCCGGGAGGTAGTACCCAACGCGGTAGGAGAGCAGAGCTGCGAGACTAGAAGCCATGGCAGCGTCCATGGGATTGTAGGGTGCGGCCGGCCAAGACACCCATGCGCCAAACTCGACGATCTCGTTCACAAAGAAGACCCAGTCAGGCTCAGTCAGCAGTGCTGCGGTAAGCGTGGCCTTGTCGTTGAAGAAGTCTCTCTCGATGTTTTCCATAGGCCCCGCGGGCGAGGCTTGGTCGACGCTGTTGATCCAGGCAGGCATTGTGTCCAGCGAGGGCGTCACAAGATCTGGCAGAGGCACAGCATCTTCTGGGGCGCATCCAAAGGATTGGAGGTAGGGCTGACAGTCGACCTCCATGGCGTCGTGGATGATTTGGCAGATGCCGAAGTACATGCGGTAGAACCCCTTGTGTGTCACAGTGCGGCTGTTGAAGAAGGCGCGGGCCTGCTGACGGAAGGCCGCGTCACCGTCCAGGCCGTCTGCAGTGCGCTTGATGACATCGAATGGGTTGAGTGCATTTGTCGGGTCACAGAGCAGCTTGAGCAGTGCGGCAATGCGGACAAACGTCTTGATCTCGAACTTCTCAGACCCCGCGTCGCCGCCATCAGCGTGGCTGAGGATTGGTTTGATTGAACAGCTGTACAGCATCACGATAGTGCTGCTGAGCAAGGCGCAGTCGCTCTCCTTCCGGCCTAGCGCGTCCACCGCCGATGTTGCCGATTGGCGATGGGCTTGAAAGAGGGCAAAGATGGCTTTGGCGAAGTGTGCGCGAAGAGTGGGCTGGTTGGTGCGGGCCTGCGCCTGGTAGGTCTTCTTTATAAATGCTGTGTAGAAGCGCTGTTGGTTGAGGTCTTTGCCTTCAGCGTGCTTCAGTCCGAGCGCAAGGAATGGACCGTCGTCCGTAGCGCCCAGGAGCTTGGCGCACGCCTTGTACACCAGAGAGATTTTTGTGTACATGCACACGAAGACGGGGTGCTCGACAGCCTTGACGAACTGGAGCGCCGTCTCGTGCTGGGAGTCGATGGTAGCATATCGGGCTGCGATAGCCTCTGTGTGTGTTGCCAAGTCGTCCTTTTTGGCCTTGCATCTTAGCCCGCCCAAGGAGTGCAATGGGTCTGCGCCACAAAGCTTGTCCAGAACCAAGCAAGTCGCTTGCTTGTGGGCCCGGACGGAGACGCCAGTGCCTGGTTTGGCTGTAGCGTTGTCGACACCATCGCCACCACCACCATCATAGTCATCGTTGCTCTGTTGCTTTCTTTTCATTGGCTTGCGTGGGGCAAACGGGGCAGGGGCTGGAGCGCGAGTTTGTGCAAAGCGGTGAGCGTGTGGCGGCACTGATTGCGGGGGCATTGCGTGGTGGTCCAGGGCAGCTGCGGGCTCTGTGTGCTCCGGGTCTTCCATGGGAAGTTCTTCCCAAGCATCAACTTGACTGGGCGAAACACCAAATTGGTTGGGAAGTACAAACTCCAGCGGATGTTCGTCTGTGCTAAAATGGAGAAGAGGAGGAGGAGTTGCAGACTCCGTTGGGCTCAAAGTCGAAGCCGGTGCAGGGACAGATGGTAGCGCCGATGTTGCCTCTAACAGTGCGGATATGGGCACAGACTCGTATTCCATTGGCGAGGCAGAGTTGTCTAACGATTCCAATAGGTTGAAGTTGATTGGGGACTCGCGAGACGTGACGCGCGAGAAATAATCTTCATCCTCCGAAAGAAGTTGTTCCAGAGTTCTGTCTTCGGGCCGCGAAAAGATGCCCAGGACGTCAAGGGTGCGCATTGCTTCCTTGGTCTTAGGTGAGTTGCCCGGACGACGAAACACCTCGGTCATTCTTGTGCGTTGTTGCGCGCCCACACAGAAAATTCAATAAGCACGCGTGTGCGAAAATGAGTTGCAACGCGTGGTTTTGTTCTGGAGATATCCGGGCCACCAACTGTCAAATTGAATTTACTCATCTTTTCAAAACGGTGGTTCCTTTGCGTCCAACCAAAGCAAACACTGCTTTTACTATTATTTCCGTGCTGCTCAGTAAGTTTGGTGCGAGAGCGATGTCTTTAGACACCTTCACGCGTAAAAACAACACATTTTCACACGTTGAATAACACTCTGATAAAATGGTAAGATCAACGGAGTTATTATTTACAAAATGGCGTTCATGCTCACAGCCCATCGCATCCACACTGCCTTGCAGTACATTCAAGTGCCCTCAAAGAAGTTGGATGTGTTCTTGGGGCGCCATCCTTGGCCCGTGCAGAACGTGATGGATCCGCGCCCTGCTGGATACCCTGCTGCTCGTCTCGAAGAGCTTTTGAGTGAATATTTCACTCAAGTCGCCCCGCTGCTCAGCCTCCACGAGCTCGCCATGGTCAACCCAGAGGCGCTGCCACTGGATACCATTATCCAGGAGATGAAAGACATTCTCATTGGAGGTATCTCTGAATTTGTGGCAGATAAAGAGATGGTCCGTGTTTTCATTGCTCGCCACATGGCACATAACTCCTTTGTGTTGGAGCTTCTGCCTAGTGCTCAAGCGGAAGCTCGCCTGCTTATGCTCCTCGACTGCTACACCGCTGTCATGCCGCCAGTAGATGTAGATGTCACATCATTCTTTTATCCTTTCAAGGTGGTGAATTTCGCTCCTGGGCTCACTCTTTTGCAAGTCTAGCGTACTTTGATGATTGTATATACATTTGCATCCACACTGGCACTCATTTAAACACGAGTTCTTTTGTGTAACCCTCATTCGAGTTGAAATAAATGAACCTGGAACACAGAAAGGCAGAGCAAAGCAATAAATTTTGGTTTGAATGCTTCAAGCATCGCCCGGGCACTGTTTTCGTTCTATGGTGGTCTGAAGAGCGACAATCATACAAATTCTGATTGATTGGTGCGCATTCGGCGCAGTTCGTGCAAATATCGTTGGAACACGTGTGAAACTGGTTTACGTACAATGGCGTGTGTTTGGCTTGATTGGTGCGCGTACGCACAGATGCACACAAACGCGTGTTGGAAGTTTACTTGAAAGCACGGACATCAAAGAAAAGAAGAAAGGTTAACACCATTTACAGCTCTGTAGCCACTTTCGCTAAGAGTAGCGAAGAAATGCTCGCTTCTTCTCTTAAGTATAACTCAGTGCTCGTCGTATGCACAGGCGATGTTGCGGGCGTAAGCGCGGGTTGTTGTTGTTGTTGTTGTTGTTGTTGTTGTTGTTGTTGTTGTTGTGGTTGTTGTGGTTGTTGCGGAGATGCTTGGTTCTCTATGATTTGGATCTGTAACAAGACTGTGAGCCAACACACAAAACCGGGCGGGCCGCGGACATACCCATAAGATGTCGCCCGCTTCGGATTCAGTGTCGCTGTCCAACACAACTACAGCAACCTTTTGTTGGTTGTTTGAGCGAAGCGCGGTGCTCTGGTGGGCCGTAGTCATTGAGATGCAAATTGAGATAGAGTGGGTGAGATTTAATGGCGATCAATATACGTGTTGCGCAAGGGTTTGTACCCACCCTGGGCAAATTTCAACATGGCCGAATCCATTCATTACTATGAGAGCTACGAGGACGTTTTGCATCGGTTTGGCAAGCGTCGCAAGTCCAAAAGCGACGGTGTTCAATACACAGAGAGCCGTGAGATGCAGGAGCTCGCACACGCTGCCACAGATGCCGATCATCGCGCTCGCGCACAGAAAGTCCTTGACGTTCTCGACATGCCACATCTTGCTCCCAAATGGCTTTCTCCTGAGGGCAAATACGACATGGCAATCCTTGTGAAGAATGGGAAGCCTCGTGGCGCCATCTATGAGGAGGTGCATCTCATCACAGAAGACACCAACCAGCAAGACCCGAGCCTATTCCCTGACCGGCCTTATGTGTTTGTTGTACGCGGGGGCGACTTCAAGGAGTGCTGCATGCGCATGTTTCTTCCACGTCTTCACCGCTCGTGGTTCAAGTATGACGGGTGCCAGGGTTGGGATATTTCACTTGGCCCCAAATGTGCGGGCGATATCGGCCAGCGTCTATTCGGGGAGCAATCCCTTTGCATCGATGATGCTTTCATTGCTGCACTTAACCGTTTAGCGGGTGAGCAGCTCTACTACAGAGTCAAGTGGTCCATTGAGTGAGCTGGGCTGCTTTACTGTTCTAATGTCATTGAATGTCAATTTCAATAAATCATGTCTTGATCTCCACGCAAATGACAACGGGTACAGTGAGTAGCATCTGTGTAGTGCCTGCATTGATGCTAGACATGGTCCAAGGGCAGAAACGAGGGAATGTGATACCAGTCCTATATTTCTTAGACAACCGCAGGGAAGTAAACGTGTGCCCGCCATTTGCGGCACTGGCGTGCTTGCTGTGAGTACCTACAGCCAAGTGTCCCTCGTCGTTGGGGCTCAAGAAGATTACGAGGGTAAAGTTGCCAGTGTTAGCCGACATGTTGTCGTAATGGGGTTGTACATCGCCAGGCATCGAGCGCTCCCACACACAAATGTCTTCTGCGATATACTGCAACGACAAGCGGTAATTGAGCGCATCGGTATTTCCCTTGGGCAATGCTTCGGATAACTGGGCGCGCAGGTTGGCGTAGACGGTGTTGCGCAGCTCCTTGGGCAATGGGGTGAAGACTCGGCGTGGTGGAGCATACATCAAGTCTTGGCTGATGGGTGTGGTGGCCCGCTTTTCGTCGCAGAACTTTAAGATTTGTGCACAGACCTCTTCTGAAATTCCCGTGTATATGCAGACGGGCGGCTTGTCCTCCAACGTTTCCATCTTAAGGAAGTCGACAAATATGGCGCTTTAGAGATCAATGGTTGAGTTTATTACTTTGCCCGGATAGTCTCGTGTCAGTTACTCTTCTTGTTCGTTTTAATGGCTGCTACTGCTACTGCCAATATTGCTCCAACCGCGCCCCACCATACACTCATCGCCATCACACGAGGGCAAGTGGAGCGATATAAAGACAATGTTGTGCTCGAGTGTATCACAACGGGAAAAACACCCCAGCAAATCGAGCTGCCTTTGCGATGGATCGATGATGCATTGGAGCAGCATTTGCTCTGGACTCTTTCGTCGGACTTCAGCGCAACTTCAGCAGTAGTGCGAGAAGCATTGTCTGATGGTCGAGCCTTGGTGATTGGTACGCCTGGTGGCATCTGTGAATGGATCTGGGTTGACCCCAAATTCCGGCGTCAGGGGCTAGGGCGTGCTCTCATGACGGCCGGTGGCTTCACCAAAGTCGACATTATTGCGAGTAGTGAAGGGCGTGCGTTCTTCGCAGCTCTTGGCATACCCGATGATACTCAGGCCATGGACGACGAGGAATGTGACGCATTGCAAGCCACGCTCGCCGCGTTGATTGTTGAGTATAGGGCGCGATTCGGTGTCTCTTTATAGTTACACTCACATGTTGTCAACTCAATTTATTAAAGCGTTTGAAGCAAATGGCACATTCATATGGTTACAACAGCAAGCGCTCAAGTTGTAACCATAATTTAGTAAGTAGTGTGTCTCTGGACATGTCTTGTGCCGGTTCTGGCGACGCGGCTGTCTCGCGCACAGGCTCTCGTTCTTTCCATGCGCACACGTAACAAGGAAATATTCGTGTCTGCTTGTTGCACAGTGCCTTGAGTGATTTGTATGCATCGTCGACGCTAGGCCAGGGCCCATGTGTCTCGCTGCCAATGTATGCATACCACAAACCATCGCAAAACTGCTCCAGTGCAATCATGGCAGTTTGCGCTGATTCGTTTGCTTGAATGACATCAAGTGTAGGCAGGTCCATGTAGATTGGCAGTTGTGCCAATGTCTTCATGTTATATTTAGCGTATTTCGTTGTTGTTGACGTGTCCATCTTTGTAAAATGACAGTGCGTCGAGTCCAGCACGCGTGTCATTTTTTCTCTATTAAGTAGCCTAATGTCTCTTGAGACATTTATGCTTGCCTGGAGGCGTCTTGAGCTCATCAAACCAGCCTTAATGCCCACCATCGACCTCGAGGTGATCAAAGAGACGATCGCACCTGAAGTGACGCGTGTCTTGTACATGGGTGTACATTTTATACATCATATGGATTTTAACATTGCCACCAACAGCTACATATCAACACCAACATCCAGCGTCGAAGTTGTTGTGTTCATGCGTGACAAACGATCTACTACAGCGCAGCTAGTATACCAGGGCAGCTGTATTTATACTGATCAAGAGCCGACATGGATTGCGTGGCTCGATGCAGTTGTAATTCCGCACTGCGTTGCTCTCCGTCCACTTTGCTGTTACGTGATGATGCGCTTATCAGATCCTGCTAGCACGGCGATGAAGGATCAAGTAGGTGATATCATTTCGGACGCCTTTGGTAAAATTAACACCATTGTTATTGTTCCTACGACGCGAGTACCGGGCCACGTTTCTCCTTGTGTTGGTGCGACACTGAGTGATTCGACTATAATGCGTGTCACCAGAGAACTTCTCCCCGTGCTGCATCTATCTCGTGTACCAGAGTTTAAAGGGGATGACATCAAGTTGGAGGCTGCATTTCATACATTGCTACAAGTGGCAAGCGCGTATGGAGTCCGTCGTTGTCGTTTAATTGACGCGCTGCGCGGCACTGCGGTTGCATTGATATTAGCCTGGCGTGCACTCGTTGTCCATACTAAGTACGCTTAAAGCCGATCTGTTCCCGCGTGTGGCGAAGTCTTGCCCACGGAGTTCCATATTGTGCGCGACCATGACAAGGTTCTTTGCGTGCATGTTCTGGCGAATATAGACGCCCATCTCGGTATCGTCGCCGCGGACATCTGTTTTAAGGAGGTACACCATGTTTAAGATGGAGCTGGTCTTGAGTTTATCGGCGTCTGCATTTGGAAAGAAGCTGCGAAAGCGCTCGAAATCGATGGCCATATATTTGCCTTGCTTTTCCTTGTAGAGACATTGGTGCACATCATCATCATCGTCATCATCGGTCGTATTCCCATGTGTCATTAAAGACGAAATCGAAGTTGGATCAATAATGATATAACACCGGTCGCCCGGTTAGCAGCCTGAACAATTAATCTTTTAGTGTTGTATTTTTTGGCTGTTCCTAGGGTTGTACACCATGTGTACAATTAGAAGAGTATATATATATATATATATATATATAACTAACTGATTATATATACACCCCTCGACCGTGTGCGGCCGCGGGGCCGCCAAAAGTGAGCGAGCGATGTGGGGTGGGAGAGGACAAGGCTCAAGAAACAAGGGGTATGCACCCTGCCTAGACCATATTGCAATATATGGCGAACATGCTGACGAATGGGGCATTTTGGCGGGAAGCGCGATGGCCATACGGGAGTTGCGGTGGAGCTGATCTTCTGGCACCTTTGCGGCGACCAGGCGTCGCTGTATGCGTGCGCCTAGATGATATGCAGGCCATTGGAGGAGGTGGCCACATTCAGAAGACCCTTGATTAGAGTCATTTTCCATAGCGTCGGAATATGCAGTGACGTACGACACCAAAGAACAGTTTATTTTCGCGGTTCTTGTGCAGTGCAGGAAATGCGACGCTGTGTATTGTGGAGAAGCTTGCTTGATAAGATGGAGCCTGTGTACGTGGCGTGCGACGGATGCAACCAGGACTGCCTTGTTGACGACGTCACTAAATGGTACGGCGAATGCGAAGGCATGTACTGCGATGCGTGCTACGAGTACCGTGACAGCAAGCGCTCTTTCATTTTCTGAATTTTGCTATGAATGCCAGCCATCCAATTAAAATGAATGATGATGTATGGCGACCCGTAATTGCCCGTGCAGGACTCGGTCAGCGCCAGCTGGTACACCTGCATCTGTGTACCGAAAAAGGATGGCGGCAGGACATACAATGAGAATTGGGCATCGTTATTCGGGCTGGGCTTGCCAATCATTTGGCACGTATTCCATTGTGTCTTGGGGGAGCGGAACTGTGTTGCCGTCAGTGTCGACGCCTTCCCTTGCACTCGACAGCCACTGTGCAAGATCATCGCGGCATTGATTTAATGGGCAAAAAAGAATCGCAGTCGGCGATACTCTGCGTGGAGCCACGCGGGCAGCGCGTAATGAAGTTTGGGATAATCAAGCACCCGTAGTAGGAACGTTCACCAAGAACGGTGCGCCCAGTTTGACACTGCGAGGCCCACTCAATATACTCGTCGTATTGTTGCTGTCCGTCGGGCCGGCGAGAGTATAGACGCAGATAGGTCACATGCTCGGACCACGAGGAATGGCTGTGCGCTATAAATGCCGGGGCGTCACGGCACAGAATCTGGTCCACCCAACTGTATATGTCGCTTTTCAGAGAAAGGAGACCAAGGACCGACGTCCACAGCTGCGCAAGCTCGGCGCAGCCATCTTCCAAGTCACTTATGGTGACAAGACGGACCCCCCAATAGGGTCATGTATTCTGCAAACAGCAGGTAGCGCACATCTTTCAGCGAATGCGATGCAATGAAAACAGTCGGGTTGGTAGGCTCGCCGCGCACCGCGAGCAAGACGGCTTCTTCGTAGGTGACAAACGCATTGATGGGGTCAAATGCATGCGTGCACGGAGAAAACTCGAGGGGCGCTCGCATAAATCCGTAGCGCGAGCAGTGGTCGCCAGTCCCGACCCGTGTACGCATAATTGGCTTGATAAATCAGCCCGGTGCAATGGCGGGCCGTGATTTGATTCACTACATCCTCCCGGATCTGCTCGTATGCCTTCCACCGGCGTCCGTATCCATAAATGGCGCAGCGCTTCTCATCCTTCAGGTCAAGGCGCATTTGGCTAGCATTGTGCAATCTGCTCAGAGGGTAGACCGGAAAGTACTTGCGCGCCAACTCCGAAAAATCAAATGATAATTGCGTCTGACGCATCGCAGCATCATCGTCGGGCAAAACCAACGCCGTGCAATTCAGCGCACGGCACGCAATAATAGACATCCACAGAACTTCCCGAATATTGTTCGCGCCACCTGCTGTTCGACAGTGCGTCACAGAAACTCCGCTCGTGTACATTGGCCCGGCCATTGCACCAGCGAGCATCATCATTGTTAACAACAACAACATCTGTGCAAAAATGAGACCGACCAGAATTTATTACCACGGGCCAAAATTCATCGAAACGCGTATCCCTACCCTATCCTGGTCCGTTAATCTTCGCTAACCCCCCTAACCCTAAACCTCGCGGCCGGAACTGGGCATCCGGGCGCAACGCGCCCTACGCACGGCCCTACCAGCCAGCGATCCGGGGGCGAATTTACTGTATGCAGTTGGCGCTGCATCGACAACTGGGCCGACTGGAGCGTGCCCGAACACAGCGTCGTCGGCACCGCTCGAACATTTATTGGGCAATCACGTCCGTTAACAAACAATCCTCATCTTCTTCTATCACAGGACCGAATGTCTTAGTGGATAGCCAATGGCATACTGTAAACACTCCAACAGTCTCGCTCACAACGAGACTCATAAGCGCAAAGTCGATCTGGGTAATAGACGCGAGCATAGTAAAGATATTCCGCAGGGCCTTGGTGCTCCAGAAGGCAGACGTCAAGAAAGCGAGTTCGTTCTTGCTGTAGTCGGAAATGTGCTTGCTCTTTGGATCATAGACGAGAAACGTTATCATTGGTGATCCAATTTCACTCAAGGCCATGTCGATTCCAGTATTCATGATGATGAAGAGCGAAAGAAAGAGGTATCTCCCCCAAGTATCAATCGCGACACCAGCGACAACAAGAGTGGGTTGTGGCCCCCATTTGAACCAACCACCACCACCATTGAAGATGCAAACGCACGAAACAGTCGCAATGGTGAGAAGCGCGCTGATAAGAACACATGTGCGCAGTTTGCGCTTGTCAGAGATGGCCATCTTTGAAAATGTGTGGACGATGCTATCCGGGACGGTCATAACCACCTTTAAAATCGCGTTTGAATCGGCAAAACTGCTATCCGGGGACGGCGTGGTTTTCAGGCATTTTCGTTTCAAAGATGGCTTCTGGAACACGCAGCCAAGTCAAGCGCGCTCGCACTGTTGAGATCGAGAGCGAGGAAGAGGAGGAGCCGCATTCATGCCCTTTCCCCGCGCTCTGCTACATGTGCATCACGTTTTATGGCAGGATCGAGAAGACGCCTCTCACCCAGCTTGCCTGCAGTGAATGCGGTCACTTCTCGTGCGAAGCTCACACGTTTGCTGTGTTCTCGGACAAGAAGGGATGCCCGCAGACTGTTTGCGTGCACGCGGTTTGTATGCACAAGGCCAAGCTCGCCTTCCCCATCTACGACAAGGAGATTGCCGACAGGGGCATCATGTACGTGCCCAATGATCCACGAGAGGAGGGCCTGCGCAAGGACCTCAACATCCTTGCCGATTTGGAGGCCAAGAACCAGGCGCGCATCGTCAGCTGGCGCATCGCTTATCCGGGGGAACCACGCGTTCCTACTTCCTTCGGCCCTCAATTGCCTTGATTCCCCCCTTTCTCAATAAACATCCCGGTCTTTCTGTCTCTATGTTTCAGACATGATATTTATTCTGTGTGTGAGCAATTGGGAGGGGCAAGTGAGGATTACTCGATCTCATCAAACAGCTGCTTCTCTTGCTGCACACGGCTCAGAGCCACTTGCACGTGGATGCACGGGAAGAAGGGGATGATGTGACGAGTGGCGGGCCGGCTCGTGAAAAAGACAACTTGATCGAAGAGATGGAAGGCCAGATGAGCCGTCATTTCATGCGGCTTGACCGCTTCAATCGTGTCCAGAAGGCGCAGGACGATACGGCCTTCAATGGGGTTGGAGGAGCAGAACCAGGGGGCCGAGAAACACTCAGGACAGTTGTCCACTTTCGCGAGAGTATTGTAGAAGGCGGTGACGTCGATGACGGCTTGTGGTGACCGAGTTCGCGCTAGGGCGAGAACACGAGAGCGGATGGAGTCGAAACAGTTCTCTGGCATCTCAAAGTCACCGTCTTCTTCGGGATCATTGCAGAGGGCGTCAAACTTTGCGACATCCTCGAGGCTGTCCACGTAGAGGATGGGGGGTTCCGGGGCAGGCGGGAGAGGTGCAGGAAGCGGGGAGGCGCCCTCCGCAGTCACACGGAGGTAAAATTGATTCACCCAGTACCGAATGGGCCGAAAGAGAACAAAGTGTCTATTCCCGTTCTTGAGGAGAGCATAGGAGTCGTGGATGCTGCCCGCAAATCGCTCAACGGCGCGAAGAAGAGCGTCGGATGGGACGAGAACACGCGTGATGGACTTGAACCGGCGAGCAAAGGGCGCGCAGGCGTGGCAGGTTTCAGTTCGGGCATCGTAATGAAGACGGCAAACCTTGGCCTCACATTTACAGATGACGATGTTGTCGCCGTCGTACTTGCCAGTGCAGCGAATGCTCCTGAAGCCTTGCAGGTCACACATCATGGTGATGATGATGATGATGATGATGATGATGATGATGAGGATAATGATGCAAAATGGCGCGCGTGCACAACTGGAACAAAGGCCAACTGTCAGTCTGTTACCGCGCGCGCGTGTGTGCGTCGTACCACGCTTCGACGGCATGCAGCGCGGCGAGGGCGAGCATGGCGTGCGGGCGGGCGGCCAAGTGATGCATTTAGGGCTGTCGGCGCTGTTGCTTGATCTGCAGGACACTGACGAGAACATCGGGCGCTCATTCTACCCCTGCTGTGTGTGGACGGGGTGCGTATAGTGATTACTGCCCAATACCTGCCTTGTGGCCCGGATATCAACCGGTTTCGATGGGTGAATAAACTCAGGTCCATCGCAAACTACATCATTTTACGGGACATCATCCATTGTAATAGTATATTATACACCCCGGGTAACACTCGTCAGTTGTGTGTGTGTGTGTGTGTGCACCCGCGAGGGCGGCTTGTGTCCCCCCCCCCCCCCCCCCCCGGGGGGGGGGGGGGGGGCGGGGGGGGGGGGGGGGGGGCGGGGGGGGGGGGGGCCCCCCCCCCCCCCCCCCCGGGGGGGGGGGGGGGGGGGGGCGGCGCGGCGA
>Ga0302194_10000585_pt1 | contig 23249 bp, 20 predicted proteins | sample II_Bog_N1_1_FD_200227 | JGI IMG/M metagenome (GOLD analysis project Ga0302194, IMG submission 200227) | Peat permafrost microbial communities from Stordalen Mire near Abisko, Sweden - II_Bog_N1_1 | ecosystem: Environmental > Terrestrial > Soil > Wetlands > Peat | place: Sweden: Abisko...
GCGGGCCAGTCGTGGAAAAACCGCCGCGCCTCGTCGTCGCTGCGGGCAAAACAGGGCGTGATGCCGTCCTTCAGGAAGACAGCCGACAACGCCCCCGACAATTGGGGGTCGTTTTCAACCAGTAAAATTTGCGTCGCCGACCGGCTCATAAAAGACAGTTCAATTTCGCTTCCCGACTGGACAGCATTCATTGAACACGATTTTTTGCAATTGGCCAATCCGATTTTTTAGAGAATAAATTTCCGACCCGAAAGAGGCGTGGTCAGTTGCCGAACCCTCCCCGTCAATTTCAGATGAAGGGCGCAGAAGCGACGACGGTGCTTTTGAGCGAACCACGACGCTTTCATGCCAGAGCTTTTCATTCAGGCGTTTGGGCTTGGCCGTCTGGTTTTGAAACGTCTTCAAATCCACCGTCCGCGCCAGCGGCGCCGTCCAGCCTCAGGGCGATGCCGCCCGACGCGATGCAGCACAATGTAATCCGTCTCCAGCAGGCCGGAAAGAAAATTGGACATCGCGTCACCCCGCGCGCCGCGATGATGACCGAACGCAGCCGCCATTTAGCCACAGATTAACATAGATGGACACAGATTCATTGGCCACAAAGAAATACAAAACGCACAAAGTTTTCCCCCTCTCCGCGCTGGGGAGAGGGCCGAGTGAGCGGGCGCGAGCGAGTCATTGGGATCAAGGGTGAGGGAATGAATTGGACCGGATGAGGTGTGGTCTTGAACCGCGAACCACGCCAAACACGCGAACTTGGTAGGGCGGTCGCTGCTGCGCCGCCGTGATTGATTTGGGCTGCGCGGCAACACAGCCCGGTTTCAATTCCGCCTTCTGCCTTCAGCCTTCAGCCTTCATCCTTCCCAAATGGAGAGGGCCGGGGTGAGGAGTCGTAAATTATTTCAACACGACATTCAGCACCTTTTGCCATTCGTCGCCATACACCAATTCAAAAACCATTTTGTGTTCGGGGAATTCTAAGCCTAGGTCCGTCCAGCTTCTTTCTTCTGCCAGTTTGTTGCACAGTTTGAAAACCTGCTTCTTGTAATCTGAATCTTCGTTTTTGAGATGGATGCCTTTGGACTCAACCACGAACACCTTGTCAAAGTCAGTTTTGTCGGCGGCGCTGGTGCGGGAGACAATGAAGTCGGGATAAATCCCGTTCCGTCGCCAGCCTTGCAGACGGTAATCCTGCCGCGAGAGATTCCGATACCACCAAAGCAACTGCCCCTGCTTTTCGAAATACCACGCCACGCTCTGCTCTTCGCTGTTCAAGCCGTCCTCGGCCACCTGCTCAAACAGGCTCATTTGCAACGGTGAGTTGTCTTCACGCGTCAGCTTGCGCGTGCCTTTGCGCATTTTGATTTTGTCCGGCAGCCGGTAACCCGCTTCGTCTTTCAACAGCAGGAAGCGCAGCTTCTTCGCGCTGACTAAGTCCGTGAAAACTTCCTGTGCCAGCCGGTTGCGCTCGGCGTCGGCGCGTTTCACCAACTCCTGAACGATGAACACAAAGTTTTCCGCCACTTGCACCAAACCGTTTTTGCGCGTAAGCGTGGCGATGACGTCCTTGACGATGTCGTGGGCAATCCACGGGTTCGGAATCATTTCGAGCATCTGCCGCGTGGCGAATACCGGATCAACCCCAGCATCCGTGCTGTTTCGGTATTGGCGGCTCTGTTCCTTGACGAGTTCCGCTTTCTCGCCCAGCGTCACCAGAATTTCCGCATCCTGCGAAGGCGCATCCACCAGTTGCAAATTTTTCTCCGCCGTAAAATCCGCCTGCGCCCAGTCAATCCGGCTCACGATGTCCGTCTCGTAACTGACCTCACGCCATTGCGTGCCTTGCTGGATGACAAACTTCGGCAGATAGATTTTTCCGGCGAACTTCTTGAACTTGTCCCGCAATCCGATCAATTCCTCGCCCTCCTCCCCGTCTTCGGGCGCATCCAGCACGACGTGACCCGCTAGGTCGCCCAAGCCTTCGCGGCCAAAACCTTCGCGCACGGAATCCACGAGCAGCTTGGCCTTTTGCCGGAAACAAAAAACATAACTCTCGTCCAGTTCCTTGATTTTGGTTTTGCGCGCGCCCGGCTGGCGCAGAATCCGCCCGACGAGTTGCGTGAGATTATTTTTTGATGCCGGATTGGTGAGAATCGTCAGCACATAGGCGAACGAACAATCCCAGCCCTCCTGCAACGCCTGCTTGGTGATGATGTAGCGGATCGGACAATTCCGTGCGAACAGGTTCAAGCCCTCAATGTCATCCTTGTCGCTGGATTTCACCGCCACCTCGTCGGGCGCAATGCCACAATCCCTAATCAGAAATTCCCGCACGTCCTCGGCATGGATCAGCCCGCTGCCGCGCTGGTCTTTGCCGGTGCGCTCCACCTGCACCAGACAAATTGGGCGGATGTAATTGCCCGTGTTCGCCTCGTATTTCTTCGCCGCCGCCTCCAGTGCATCACGTTTGACTTTGCTGGCGAGCATGGCGTTTTGCCAGCGCGTGCTTTCCTTGTTGTTGATATGCAGGTCGAGCTTGATCATTTCCTCGCGCTTCAATTCCAAGCCCTTGATATCCACGAGCACGTTGCTGTCATCCGTCGGCGTGGCGGACAGCTCCACAATCACAGACGGATTCAGCCCGCGCAAGGTGTCCTGCGCCATGTCGCTGTAAGCTTTGTGGCCTTCATCCAAAATAATGATCGGCGAAAGAATTCGCAGTGTGTTGCCAAGCGAGGTTTTTACCTGCCGCTGAAATAATCCTTTGCCGTCGCCGAACGCATCCAGATTCGGAAACCGTTCCAGCAATTTTGCGTGGCCTTGCACGTCATCATCTTTCGGAAAAAACGCACTGAAGCCGCCGCTGTCTTTGAAAACTTTCAACGTCTCTTTATTTTGCCGCGAGGCCGACGGCAGCATCAGCGTCAGCACGACTAGATTTTCCGCGATGTCTTCCGGCGTGAAGCGATCAGTCTTTTCGTAAATCACCGTGCGGCCACCACTTGCAATGTCCAGCACTTGCCGATACGAATGGTCGCGGTTACGCAGATGGTCAATCGTCTGCCGGTAAATCTGCGTGGTTGGCATCACCCACAGCACGAGGCCGGTTTGTTTTTGCCGGTAGCTTCGGTTCACGAGGTCAACCGTGTGCGCCGCCAGCAAGGTTTTGCCACCGCCGGTCGGGATTTTCAGGCAGAAGTTTGGCAGTGATTCGCCGATGCCGTTCTTGCGCGAGCGATAATTCTTTCCTCCGATTTCCTCCCACGCTTTCAGCGGCACGTCCGCCGACATTTCTTTTCCGGCCAGCGCGACGACCTTGTCATTTTTCACGCGCCAGTTTTTCAGCGCTTCGAGATACGCCTTCACCCGTTTGAGCGTGTTCTGCTGGTATTCCTTGAGTTCCATGACGGTTAGTTGGAGTTGGGGAGCGCAACCGTCCCGGTTGCACCGGTCGGCGTCGCGCCGACCGGCTCGAACGCACCAAACGCGATGTTAATTCGCGCCATCCACGCACGCACGATGTGCCCGGCGCGACGCCGGGCACGGCACGCGGGACGCGTGCGCTCCCATTGAAAAGACGTTTTCATGTCGCCAGTTTGTAGATTTCAAACGGCAACTGCGCGAAGTCTATCCGCAGCGCGTCGAGTTGTTCCTGATCCAGATACTTCGTGGGCGCGAAGACCAGCCGCCGCTTGTCTTTGATTTTGCCGAGGCTTTCCGCCCGCTCCAGCGTGAGCGCGGTTTTTTTCAGGTAATCCATGTCCGGCTGGTAAAAGAGATAGACCTCGTGCGTTTTGGATTCGCCGACGAACGACCGCTTCTCGTTGACCTTGCGCTCGTCGAACTCCTCGCCGGTGGCGGTGTAGAAAACATAGCGCGCCAGTTCCAGATAGCTGGGCAGATTTTTGCCGTCCAAAATGCTGTCCAGTTCAATCGCCTTACCCAACTCGAAATAACTGAACGTGCCGCCCAGCCCCTTTTTGAGATTCTCGTCGCTTGCGCCCTTCACGCCTTTGATGACGCGCCGCACGCGCTCCGCCGTGATGTTGTCCGCGTAATCCTCGCACTCGACGAGGATGAATTTGCGGTTACCGCCGTCCTCCTTGTTCAACGCGAGCACGGCGTGCGCCGTCGTGCCGGAGCCTGCGAATGAATCAAGAATAATAGCTTCTTTTTCATTTTGCGTTACATACCGAATCAACCGTTTCAAAACTTCATGGTCTTTGGGGTTTTCAAATATCTTCTTTCCGAATAGCTGAACTAGAAGATTTGAAGCTTGAAGGGCGCTTCTATAAAAATAACTGCCTGCCACCTGTATTCCAATATCATCGCCATCTTCATCAGGGACAGAATCATCGCTGAATGGCGAATTGGACCGTATCAAATATGTCTTTCGGATCGGGGGTTCGGTTTCGTCTTCTCTAAACACAACTACACCGGCTTTGATCATGTCCTGTAGTCTTTCTGGTGACGAATAGCGCCAACCGCCTTCAGGGACCGCGCACGGTTTTTTAGTTCTTGGATGAATTACATCATAGGCTGGACCACCGCCACCCGGCCAAGACATATTGTCATCGCGCCAAATACCTCTGTCATCAACATTGCCGTAGCGACTGTGTTTCTTTGCCGGATGTGTTTTGGGAAGGCTTTTGTAATATTCTAGGACGGCACTTTGGATTTTTACGTTGTTCGCCCCATGCAGTTTTCTTAAACGTAAATACTCCTCTTGAATTTCTCTCGCACCCGATTTCTCTTCACGCCAGATGATGTTTTTAACACGAAGAGTTTCGCGAGAACGGGCATAAACAACAATGTATTCGTGACCTACCGAAAATAGTTTAGCGTCGTTCTTGCGTCCTTTTTCCCAAACAAGCTGTGCGACAAAATTTTCTTCTCCAAAGATTTCATCCATGAGGACTCGCAAATGGGAATCTTCATTATCGTCAATCGAAACTAAAATGACGCCTTCCTCGTGAAGAAGCTCTTTCAGCAGCTTCAAACGCGGCGTTATCATGCAAAGCCATTTGTCATGGCGGGTGAGGTCTTCACGGTCCACAGCTTTGCCAAGCCATTCCAGCATCATCGGCGAGTTGACGTTGTCGTTGTAAGCCCAGCCTTCGTTGCCGGTATTGTAGGGCGGGTCAACGTAGATGCACTTCACCTTGCCGGCGTAAGTGGGCAGCAGCGCCTTCAACGCCTTGAGGTTGTCGCCGTGGATGATGAGATTGTCGTCCAGCCGCACCTTGTCCGTAAGGCTCCGGTCCCGCTTGGGCACCAGTTCGTGATACTTGACCGAGAGATGATAATTCTGGACGAGCGCTTTCCCTTTGAAATCGAGTGTGGCCATGTGTCGCGTGGTTGCTCGCGCCACCGCGACGACGGGAATTCTAAAAAAGAAAAGGCGCGAACTTGTCGCATCCTGCCTAGAGGCACCGCGAAGCGCCTGCACAGAAGACACGCCAAGCCGCGCCCACTTGGGCGCGCTCGGTCGGTTTCTGTGCGGCTGGAAAATTCGCGGTTTTCTAGGCAGCCCGTAGCCGTAGCTACGCAAAATTGTTTTGGTTAAATAATAATCGTCGTTTTGGTTTTTCTAACGCGGCGAGTGTGCGCGGGAAAGCGGGCAGCGTCAAAATCAATTTGGGAGAACAATATCGGATTTGGAAGTTGGGAGGTCGCGGCTGGTATGTGGCCAAACTTGGTGACTTCGTGTCTTGGTGGCTAATCGCACATGGCGGCAGACCGGGAGGCGTGGTGATTTGCCATGACGTAGGAAGTTCGGACGTGCTGCGGCTCGGAGAGCCGCGCTCCGGTGACGCGGATTCCAAGTAAGAAATGGCACATTTCCTCTTGGAAATGCTCCATCTCCTCATGGAAATGCCCCATCTCCTCATGGAAATGCCCCATCTCCTCATGGAAATGCCCCATCTCCTCATGGAAATGCCCCATCTCCTCATGGATATGGAGCATTTCTTGTTTGGAATGGAGTTTGTCCAGCCGCAAAAAATAATTTAACTTTTTTCTTGTATTTGCATATTTTAAAGTTATTTTAGTGGTGAAACTTCAGACGAGATTTCAGGTCGTCCCCTCAGGAGCTTCTCATTTATCCATTAATCATTAAAGAGAAAGCAAAACTATGCCTGCAATCACAACAACAAATACACCGATAAGCAACTTCCGGATCAACACCGGATCAATCACCAAAGGGACGGACAATGATGTCAGCGATGTGACGCTGGATGTGGCGGACGCGCTGGACGGTCATCCGGTTTTCACCGGCCCGCCCTTCTCGCCGGCGCAACTGACCGCGCTGCTGGCGACGTTCAACTCAACCAAGACCGCCGCGCGCAAGCTGGGCAAGGACCGCACTCTGGCCAAGAAAATCGCGCGCCAGGCGCTCGTGGACGCGCTCGTGGCCGACGCCCTTTACTGTCAGGGAATGGCGCGCCACGATTTAAATACGCTGCTCACCTCCGGCTTCGAGGTGGTGAACAACAACCGCACGTCCGGCCCGCTGGACACGCCGGCGATCAACAGCGTGGACAACAGCGTGAGCGGGCAACTGCTGGTGCGCGGCGGATCAGTGGTCAACGGGCGCATGTATCTGCTGCGATTCAGCCTGGACAACGGCGTGACGTGGACGGTCGCGGACACCAAATACTCGAGCGCGCGGCGCATGGTGCTCACGCCGACGGTTCCGGGGAAAATCCACATGATAGAAATCTGTGCATTGGGCGGCAGCACGGGCCAGAGCGCCTGGAGCAATCCCATGAGCATCATGTCCACATGAGATGAATTCTCTGCAATAGTCAGAATTGGGTTGCAGCGGCTGTAGCATTGTAGCGGCGGTCTGTGACCGCCGGAGTTTCCCTGGATATAAACCCATCCACGGCGCTCACAAAGCGCCGCTACAGGGATTTTGCAGGGAAGGCGATGGAGGTTTTCGGAGGGATCACGACCTGATTACCCAATCCGAAAGCTTGCAGCCGGGGCGAAGTCATTCGTTCCGGCTGTTTTATTTGCAAACCAGGGGTGGTTTTTTGGAAGAATGTCCGCCGCCGCCGGGATTTTGACATTTCAGGCTTGCGTTTTCCGGCCTCAAACGAAACATTGCACCCCCATTATGCAAGCACAAGACGCAACGGCAGTTTATCTCTTCAAACTATGGCCATGGATTGAGGCCAACAAGAAGCGGATCATCATTGGTGTCGGGATCATCATCGCCGCCATTTTCATTTTTTCCTTTGTCTCATGGGAGAAGAGCAAAGGGGAAGTGGATGCGGGACAGGCGCTGACATCCGTGATGATATCCACGGAGGGGAGCCAGCTGGCCGATGCCTGCCTGAAAATTGCCGCAGACCATCCGTCCACGCTCGCTGGGCAGCGCGCGTTGCTGCAGGCGGCGGCTTCGTTGTTTGAGGCGGGCCGGTATGCCGACTCGCAAACGCAATTCCAAAATTTTCTCGATCAGCATCCTGACAGCGCGTTTTCGGGCCAGGCGGCGCTCGGCGTGGCGGCGTGCATTGACGCGCAGGGCAAACCGGATCTGGCGGTGGACGCCTATCAGCGGGCCATCGGCAGCCTGTCTGATGCGGAGGGAACGGGTGTGGCAAAGCTGGCCATCGCCCGGATTTATGAGACGCAGGGGAAGTTCAAGGAGGCGATCGCCCTTTACGGCGAGGTGATGCATGCGAATCCCAACGGGGCGCTTGGCTCTGAAGCTTCGGTGCGGGCGATGGAGCTGAATGCAAAGTCGTCATCAGCCACGGGTGCGTCAGCCACGGGTCCGGCTGTGTCCCTGCCGGCCGCCAACGTGCCGTTTCAATTGAGCCACTGAGAAAATGAAGCTTACAATCATCGGCACGGGTTATGTTGGTCTAGTTTCTGGAACGTGTTTTGCGGAGGTCGGGCATCAGGTCATCTGCGTGGACAACGACGCGGCCAAGGTCAAAAAGTTGCAGGGCGGGGGAATCCCCATTTACGAGCCGGGCCTTGAAGAGCTCGTGAAGAAAAATGTGGCCGCCGGACGCCTTTTGTTCACGAACAGCACCGCCGAGGGCGTCCAGAATTCGGATGTGGTTTTCATCGCCGTTCCAACGCCGCCGCAGCCGGACGGCTCGGTGGATTTAAGCTACATTGAAAAGGTGGCCCGCGACATCGCCGCCGCCATGACGAGCTATAAGATTGTCGTGGACAAAAGCACGGTGCCGGTGAAGACGGGCGAGAAGGTTTCCGAGACCATCAAACGATATTGCGCCGCAAAGGTGGAATTCGACGTGGTCAGCAACCCGGAATTTTTGCGCGAAGGATTTGCCGTGGGCGATTTGATGAACCCCGACCGTGTGGTCATCGGCGTCCGCTCGCAGCGGCCCGTGGCGGCGATGACCGAGATTTACACGCCGTTCAAGGCGCCCATCATCGTCACCGACATCAATTCCGCCGAACTCATCAAGCACGCGGCGAATTCGTTTCTTGCACTGAAAATTTCCTACATCAACGCCATCGCCACGGTCTGCGAAGCCGCCGGCGCGAACGTGCAGGAGGTTGCTCAGGGCATCGGCCTGGACGAGCGCATCGGCCGCCGGTTCCTCAACGCGGGCATCGGCTTTGGCGGCAGCTGTTTTCCGAAGGACTTGAGCGCGTTCATCAAGATTTCCGAGCAGGTCGGATATGAGTTCAAACTGCTCAAGGAAGTCCAGCGAATCAACGCCGACCAGATGGACCGATTCGTCAAAAAAATCACCGACACGCTCTGGGTGTTGAAGGACAAGAAAATCGGCGTGCTCGGCCTCGCGTTCAAGCAGAACACCGACGACGTGCGATCATCCCCGGCGATTGACCTTTGCCAGCGCTTGTTGAAGGACGGAGCGACGCTCCGCGTCCATGACCCGAAGGCGATGGAAAAGGCCACGCCGTTTTTGCCGAACGTGACTTATGTGGACGACATGAATGCCGTGGCCGAAGGATGCGACGCGCTGGTTGTGGCAACGGAATGGGAGGAATTCAAGCAACTCGACCTTGACCGCGCCAAAAAAGGGCTGACGCATCCCATTTTGTTTGACGGACGCAATCTGTTTGACCCTGTCGAAATGGAAAAGCTCGGCTGGATTTACAAGAGCATCGGAAGATGAATCCGAATTGAGAAGTGAGAGGGCTGAAGTATGAACAAGCAAACGCCTTCGGTTCGCACTTCCAACTTCTCACCCCACACTTTGACTGAAGTTTCTGCCGCGCTCATCTTCCACAACGGCAAACTGCTCATCACCAAACGCCAAACAGATGCACATCTGGGAGGACTTTGGGAATTTCCCGGGGGAAAGCTTGAAACCGGTGAAACTTTCGAGCAATGCCTCGTGCGCGAAATCCGGGAGGAACTCGGAGTTGAAGTTTCACCCGGCAAACTATTCGAGGAAATCACCCACGATTATCCCGAGAAGTTCGTCCACATTAAGTTCTTTGTTTGCGAACTGGTTTGGGGCGATCCACAACCGCTCGGCTGCGCGGCCTTTAAATGGATTGACAGGCAGGAATTGGGCGGCTTTGAATTTCCTGCTGCGGATGCGCAATTGCTGGAGAAATTGCGCGCCTACAATTTTCCGTAAGACTCCTCGACCACCTGCTTGAAATTGTTTTCGCCTGGCTTGACGATGGCGAATTCGCGCTGGGCGTTGTCCACCGAATCGCTGGCATGTGCTGCGTTGACCGTGATGTTCGAGCCAAATTCACGGCGGATCGAGCCAGGGGGGGCCTTGGATGGATCGGTCGGACCGAGCACATCGCGGATTTTTCGGACGGCTCCGACGCCTTCATAAACCAACGCGATGCATTTTTGCGTGCCGGGCTTTTGCCGGTCTTCTTCCGACGTGCATTCAGAGGGTATGCGTCCGGACATGAAGCGCATGATCACGTCGAACTGATTGTCGCCGTGCAGCGGGCCGAGGATGTCGCCAAGAGACTTTTGCTCGGCAGGTGGAATCTTGAAGGTGAATTCCTTTTCCAAAACCGTCTTCGCACGTTCGCTGACGCCTTCCTTGAGTTTTGTGCGCAGCACATCGCGTACCGGGCCGTAGAATTCCATCGCCTGGGCCACACTCATGTGAAGCACCTTCACGCCGACGACGTAAAGTCCCGTGCGCGAAAAGAAATCAATCACATTGCCGGGGCGGCCCGTCGCAAAATTAAAATTGTCCGGCTTGATGAGCACCAGCGTGCGCTCGCCCTTTTCACCCGGCGGATAAGCGATGACATTTTCCAGCAGACCTCCGTCACTGTCGGAATAGCGCGCCCACAGCTTTAATTTTGTTTCCGCCTCCAGCTCGTTCGGCGCGGCGAGCACGGCAGGCTCAAAATAGCGGACACGACCGTCGTCCTCATCCATGATCAAATCGCTGTAGGTGTCACGGATGGTTTCGCCGCCGCGACGGTCGGGACTCAGGTTGCCGACGACCGCGCGCACTTTGCGCACTGCGTCATCGCCGCGAAAAACCATCATCATCACGCGGCGTCGACGGCCTGTTTTCGGATCGGGTGCAAAATTCAGGAGGACATAATCGCGGAGCAGCTCCTGTATTTTCCGGTCGTGGTTGTCCGGTGCGGAAACGATGTTGTTGGCATATTCCTTCACCAGCTCGGCGCTGGGTGCGAACATGCGCATGGCGGCCAGGTCCAGGCTCGTGCGCGAGATGAGCCGGCTCAGGATGCCGCCGTTGCGCGATTTATAGAGCGAATAAGGGGTTAGAATGACGTAGGCGAGCTGTTGTGACATAATTAGCTGGCCGGGGGATTAATTGTTATGGTTGGAGCGGCCTTGCCGCCAAGAATCTTGAACATCACCGTGCCGCAAGTCGGGCATTTGCCTTTGATGGCCTTGCGCCCGTTTTTCATCGTTTCCTCGACGCCATCTGCGATTTCGCGCTTGGCCTTGCATTTGACGCAATATCCTTCTGCCATAAAAACTTTTACCGCCCGCGCTTCATGCCCGAACGGCGTGAGCATAATAGCAAAGCCAGATGCAAAGCGCAACTCGGAAAGGGAATCGGTGAAACCAGTTGGAGTTCAATTAATTATGTCGAGGGCAAATACGGCTTGCGGCAGGAGGCGCCTGCCTTTTTGTGGAGTAAAAATTGAGTTACATATAACCGGCTTCGGAGCTTGCTACTTCTGCGAATGCGCTAAAATTTCACTACGCCTTTTTGGCGGCTTCACGCAACTTGTCGGACACCGGCAGACCGCCTTGCTCCAGAAATTTGATTGAACATTCCGGGCACAGTCCATGGGAAAAGGAGGCGTCAGTGCGGTTGGCGATATATGTTTCGATCTGGTTCCAATAGCCCTTGTCGTCGCGGACTTTCTTGCAACTGCCGCAAATGGGCAGCAGCCCGCTCAATGTTTTTATGCTTTCGAGCGCCTCGCGCAATTCCTGGTTGGAATGCTCCAATTCCGCAGTCCGCCCGGCGACGCGTTGTTCGAGCAGGGTGTTCATTTGTTGGAGTTCTTCCTCCATCAGCTTGCGCTTGGTGATGTCGGCCTGGATGGCAACGTATTGATATGGTTTGCCGTTTTCGTTCAGGAAAGGCACGATGGTCGTGTTCACCCAATAGAATGAGCCGTCCTTGGTTTTATTTTTGATTTCAGCTTTCCAAACTTTGCCGTGGGTGACTGTTGTCCACAAATCATGGATGAATTCTTTTGGATGATGACCTGAATTGATGATGCGATGATCGCGTCCAAGCAGTTCTTCGCGGGAATATTGTGAAATGGCGCAGAACTTGTCGTTGACATAGGTCATGATTCCCTGTGGATCGGTGACGGCGACAATCGCGTGTTCATCCAGCGCGGTTTTCAGGTAGCCAATTTCCTTGAGAGAAGCCCTCAATTGATTTTCGCCGAGCTTGATTTCGGTGATGTCGGCGCGGATGGCCACATACTGACGCGGTTTGCCGCTTTCTTCGAGAAACGGAATGATGGTTGTGTCCACCCAATAGAACGTGCCGTCTTTGGCCTTGTTTTTGATTTCACCTTTCCAAACCTTGCCATTGGAAATCACTGCCCACAAATCTCGGAAAAATTCCTTCGGATGATGGCCTGAATTGATGATGCGATGATCCTGCCCAAGCAATTCCTGACGCGAGTATTTTGAAATCACACAGAACTTGTCGTTGGCGTAGGTGATTTTCCCCTGCGGGTCGGTGATGGCCACAATGGCATGTTCGTCCAGTGCGGCCTTGAGATCGTGAATTTCTCTTAATGAAGACTTTAATTCTTCTTCCGCCTTATGGTGTTGGGTCATGTCGTGTATGCCCAACATGTTACCGTCATTCTTCAGGCCGGAAATTTGTTTTGGGGCTCTTTTCACGTTGGACAAGTTTGGCAAATGATTTCCATGCGTCTTAACATTCCTTGCTTTTTACTTTGCAATAATTGTAAAGGTAACGCTGGTTCGTCGGCTCGCAGGAATCTTATTTGGCGGAAACCTTGTGCCATAATTTGAAACCAATTAAATCAATTCGTCCGGTTAGAAGCAGCCAGTTTCCTCAATTCCGTTTTCAAGATTTTCCCCGTCGCATTTTTTGGCAGCGCGGGCAGGAAGATGATTTGTTTCGGGACCTTGTAATCCGCCAGTTTGCTGCGGATGAATTCGTGCAGCGCCTTTTCGTCCAGCGCCTGTCCTTCCGCCGCCGCGACGAACGCCACCGGCTGTTCGCCGCGCCGCGCGTCCGGCACGCCGATCACCGCCGCCTCCTTCACTCCCGGAAAATGGTAGATCACTTCCTCTATCTCGCGCGGATAGACGTTGATCCCGTTGACGAGCAGCATGTCCTTCTTGCGGTCGGTTATATAATAATAGCCGTCAGCGTCCCGATGACCCACGTCGCCGGTCAGCAGCCAGCCGTCGCGAAAAACTTTTCTAGTCTCTTCGGGCTGGTTCCAATAGCCCATCATCACATTTCCGCCGCGCACGCAAATTTCGCCTGTCTCATTCGCGCCGAGCAATTTTCCTGATTCGTCCTGCAAGCTCATTTCCACGTTGGCAATCGGAATGCCAATCGAACCCGCCTTGCGCACGCCGTGCAGCGGGTTCTTGGAAACAACCGGGCTGGCTTCGCTCAGTCCGTAGCCCTCGATGAGCGGCACTTTGAATTTCTCCTCGAATTCCTTCAGCGTCTGCATCGGCAATGGCGCGGAGCCGCTGATGAAAATGCGGATGGCCAGAGGACTGGGCAGTTGCACGCCAAGCAGCATCCGGTAAAAGGTGGGGACGGCGGTCAGAATCGTTGCGCGGCGCGAAAAGATTTCCTGAAACATTGCGCGCGGAGGATGCAGCGATTTCACCAGCACGATTGATCCGCCCATGGTGAACGGCAGGAAAATGCCGACGGTCATCATGTAAGTGTGAAACAACGGCAATATCACGGCGAAACAGTCATCCGGCACGGATTCCAAAACAATCCGGCAGCTGTTGACATTGTGCAGCAGGTTGCCGTGCGACAGCATCACTCCTTTTGGTTTGCCGGTCGTGCCGGAAGTGTAGATGATGACGGCCAGATCCTGTTCGCTGCGCGAACAAGTTTGGACTTCTGAATTTTGAATTTTAAGTTCTGATAATTCCTCGACCTTGAGCACTTTCAATTGCGGCCTCGCGGCGGAGAGTTCTGGAAAATGCGCGCTTAATTCGGCGTCTGAAATCAAAACGTCAATGCCCCCGTTTTCCAGGATGTAGGTGACTTCCGCAGGTTTGAGGAAATTGTTGACCGGCACGACGACCGCACCCGTTTGCAGGATCCCAAAAACCGCCGCGATAAATTCCGGGCAGTTCTTGAGCCAGAGAGCCACGCGGTCACCGGGTTTTACGGAAAGACCATGTTGCAGGTGCGCCGCCATTTTCAGCGATTGCTCCAGAAGTTCGGCGTAGGAAATTTCCCGTTCGCCGTAAAAGATGGCGGTTTTCGGCGCGCTCTTTCGCGCGCAGATCGAGAATGCAATGGCGAGGTTCATGCCGGGATTAAACGGAAATCAAAAGTCGTTGGCAAAGATTTTCCAAAAAACTTTTGTGCCGTCGCGCCTTTGCGGTTAAAAATGGTGGCTTGATTGACACCAACGAAAAACTCGCCGGGCTGCTCCCAAAACTCCGCGCCGCTCCATGGATCGCGCTCGACACAGAGGCCGACAGCCTTCACGCCTATCCAGAAAAAGTCTGCCTGATCCAAATCAGCATCACCGGCAGCGATTTGCTCGTTGATCCTCTGGCGAAAATCAACCTCGAACCGCTGTTCGAGGAGTTCAACTCACACGAACTGATTTTTCACGCGGCGGATTACGATCTGCGTTTGCTGGAGAAGCATCATCAATTCAGACCGACCGCCATTTTCGACACGATGCTCGCGGCGCGGCTGCTGGGCGAGCTGCAATTTGGTTTGAGCGCCCTCGTCGAAAAATTTCTTGGCGTGAAGCTGGACAAAGGCTCGCAGAAAGCCGACTGGGCGCAACGTCCGTTGACCGAACGCATGGAAACTTACGCTCGCAATGACACGCATTATTTAAAGCCGATCGCCGACAAGCTGAAATCGGAGCTCGAAGCCAAAGGGCGTCTCGCGTGGCATCAGGAATCCTGTGCCCGGTTAATCGAAGAATGTTCGCGACCGTCGGTTGCAGATGCGGATTCCGTCTGGCGCGTAAAAGGCAGCTCCATTTTGAACCGCCCCGCACTCGCGGTATTGCGCGAGTTGTGGCAATGGCGTGAAACGGAAGCCATCGCCTATTGCCGTCCGCCGTTTTTTGTATTGAACCACGAACGCATGGTGGACATTTCCGATGCCGCCGCCGCGTGCCAGCCGTTTGAAAACATCCTGCCTCCGAAAATGTCCCCGCGTCGCCGCGAGACTTTGATGGAAGCCGTCCGCGCCGGGATCGAGGTTCCAGCCGACAAACAACCGCAGGTGTTGCGGCATATATTTCATCGCCCCAGCGAGGCGGAATTTCGTCGCTTCCGCGAACTGGAAAAAATCCGCGACGCGCACGCTCGCAAGCTCGGCATAGACCCGACACTCATCGCCAGCAAGGCGACGCTCGGGGATTTGTCCCGAGACTGGGAAAAGCATTCGGCAGAATTGATGAACTGGCAGCGTGAATTGCTCAAATGACCGCCACAAGAGAGTTTCTCAAAATCACTGCATGGAAGGACTCGGCGCTTGAACTAATAACGGGCGACGCCTCGGCCCGAAGATATTTTCGCCTGAGAAAAGACGGCCGGACCGCCATTCTCATGGACGCTTCGCGTATCCGGGAAATTGTAGCACCATTTCTCCAGATCAACGAACATCTTCGCCAGATTGGCTTGAGCACGCCGGAGATTGTTGCGGAAGATGTTGAAAATGGATTTCTACTGCTGGAAGATTTCGGCGACGAAACATTCGCGCGCCTGCTGGAAAATCAGTCTGATCCGGAAAAGCTTTTTACGCTCGCCACGGATGTATTGATTGCACTGCACAGACATCCGCAGGCCGTCCCAAAAGGTTTGCGTGTTTATAATCCTGAAAAAATGCTGGATGACGTGGAATTGTTTTTGGAATGTAATCCCGTTTCAGAAAAGGGCAGCGCGGAATTCAAAACCGTCTGGCTTGAGGCGCTGGCACTCGCACATCGGGTCCCGTCGTCTCTGTTGTTGCGCGATTATCACGTCGCCAACCTGATGCTGCTGCCCGGGCGCGAAGGCGTCCGCCGCGCCGGGCTGCTGGATTTTCAGGACGCCTATCGAGGGCCGGCCATTTACGATTTGATTTCTCTTCTGGAAGATGCACGACGTGATTTGCCGCCCGGTCTTAAGGAGAAAATGCTCGCGCATTACCTTGCTCATTTTCCGAACCTCGATCCAAAAGCATTTGAAAGTTCGCTTGCGATTCTGTCGGCATTGCGACACGCACGCGTGCTGGCAGTTTTTGAAAAGTTGAGCCGCGAAGGAAAACCGGATTACAAAAAACTTCATTCGCCGCGTGTGCGACGGCTGTTGCAGGATGCTCTCCGTCATCCCATGCTGAGCGGCGTGAAACAATGGTTTGACCGATATGCGCCGCAAGATTAAAAAAGCAATGGTGCTCGCCGCCGGCTACGGCACGCGGTTGAAGCCGTTGACAGAGCGAATGCCCAAGCCGCTCGTCCCGGTCTCGGGCAAGCCGATGATCGAGTATGCGCTCGACCGGCTGCTCGCCTACGGCATCGAAGAAGTCATCGTCAATGTCTCTCATCATAAGGAACAGTTGATGGATTATTTGTCCAAGTTCAAAAGCTTGAGCTTCAAAATTTCCGAGGAGGCCGCACCGCTCGAAACCGGCGGCGGTTTGAAACAGGCGCTGCCGCTTGTTGGCATTGAACCGCTCTTCAGCATCAACAGCGACATCCTCTGGTTCGATGAAAATGAGACCGCGTTGGAACGTCTGGCACAAAATTGGGACGGCTCAAAAATGGATTTCCTGCTGCTCGCGCAATCCAAGTCCAAAGCCGTCGGACATGACAAAGGCGAGGATCATCTTTTCGTAAAGCGTGAAAACACGATTGACTGGAATGAACAGGAAGCGCCTTATATCGTCGCCGGAATTGGAATTTTTCATCCGCGCGTTTTGCTTGCTGCACCCAATGGGAAATTCTCGGTTAAAATCCTCTGGCATCAGGCTCTCGCCCAAAACCGCCTTTTCTGCCTGCCGCATAACGGTCAATGGTTACAGACCGGGACAATTGATGATATAAAAAAAGCCGAAGAATTTTTCTGCAAACGAAAATAATTTTCACCGCACTTTTTCAAACGCAAAGCCCTTCAAATATTCCGTCTCCGGAATCATTGGGATGATCGGATGGTCGGGACTTTGCGCATAGGTCGCCACACGGCGTAAAATGTGGCGCGTGTCGAACGCCGCCGACAGCAGCGAGTCCAGAAACAGCCCGGCGTCCACGTGATGCGAACAGCAGAAGCTCGCCAGCGTGCCGCCAGGTTTTAACAGCTTCAACGCGCGCAGATGAATCTCCTTGTAGCCGCGCAATGCATCCGGCACGGATGCCCGGTTGCGCGTGAATGACGGCGGGTCAAGAATGATCAAATCAAAGCGCGGGATCACGCGTTCGTGCGGCTTGACGGCGGTGTTGTTCTTGAGCCAGTCAAAAACATTGATTGTGTCGAACGAACATTTTTCCGCAAGGCCGTTCGTCATCGCATTTCGTTTTGACGCTTCAATCGCATCCGCGCTTTGGTCGAGCAGATGAACATGTGCCGCGCTCGCGCGCGCCGCATGCAAACCGAAGCCGCCTAGAAAACTGAAGCAGTCGAGCACTTGCCCGCCTTTGGCGAACTGGGACACGGCCTGATAATTCGCCTGCTGGTCGAGATACATTCCCGTTTTGTGGCCGCCGACCAGGTCAGTTTCAAACTTCAAGCCGTTCAAGTTCACGGAAACTGGCCCGGCCAATTCGCCGGACAGCACGCCATTGGATTCCGCAAGCCCCTCAAACTTCCGCGACGACACGTCGCTGCGTTCCATGATGACGCGCGGCGAAAAGATCTTTTGCAGCGCGGCCACAATCATCGCCTTGCGCTGGTCCATGCCGAGCGCGGAGATTTGCAGCACCAGCACGTCCTCGTATTTGTCCACGATGAGGCCGCTCAGGAAATCGCTCTCGGCGTTCACGACACGAAAGCTCGTTGCGTTTGGCAGATGTCGCTGTCGGACGGCGAGCGCGGCTCGGATGCGCTCCTCGAAAAACTTTTCGTTCAATTCCACGCGGTCCGGCGCGAGGATGCGAACATGGATTTTGGACTTGGAATTAAAGATGCCCATGCCCAGCAACCGCGTTCGGTGGTCTTTGACCTGCACCAGTTCGCCATCGGCGATGGGGGCGGTGACGCGGAGGATTTCGCCGGCATATACCCACGGATGACCCGCGACAATGCGGTCTGCTTCGCCGGGTTTTAGTATGACAGTAGTTAGATTTTCCATGGTTTTGTAAACAGTTGGCACCGGACAATCCGGCGCGAACCTGCATCAAACCAGATTAAGGACTTGAAAGGAAGCAAATCCCTCTCGCCACGCCGCCAAATTGGAAGAAACTTTTACTTGCAAGAAACGGAAAACAGGTGGATAAACATATCAAGTCCAAAGCATATGAAAACCACTTATCCAATCAGCTCCATTCTGCATCAAAAGACATCCGAGCTCTGGTCGGTCTCGCCACAGGCGACCGTCTTTGAGGCGATCAAATTAATGGCCGAACACAACATTGGCGCGCTGCTTGTCATGTCCGGCGGCCGGCTTGACGGCATCTTCACCGAACGCGACTACACGCGCAAAGTGGCGTTGCAGGGCAAGACCTCCAAGGAAACCAGCGTGTTTGAAATCCTTTCCAAAAAATGCGTCACGGTTTCCCCGGACGACTCGGTGGAAGACTGCATGAGGATGATGACCGAAAACCGCGTGCGCCATCTGCCGGTGGTCGAGGGCGGATACGTCGTCGGCATCATTTCCATTGGCGACCTTGTGAACTGGATCATCTCCACACAGAACGCCGCGATCGAGCAGATGGAGCAATACATCGCCGGCGGAGTGACAGCTTAATCCACCGATTCGCAATCCTACCATTACCGCTCGGACGCTGTTCATCCGGCAAATTCCATGCCAGCATGAGCTGGCTTGAGCAGGCATCTGAACAGATTGTCTGTAAACGGACATCGTTTTTTTCGTTCTAACCATATTGTTTCGTCGGTGACCTTTGTTTGTAACAACTTTAATTCATAGTCACGCGCAGGTGACAAAAGAAGACAAGAAAGTTTGTTTTCAACTCAAAGCGTGATTGCCTGCCAGGATTCCCATCCTGATTGTGATGACGAAGAGGGTGGAATTAAATTTTCATCAGTCTCAAAAGCAATAGGACAAACAATTCAACCAAATAAACAAATGAAACGATTTACAGCCTTAAAAAATCTCTTTGCCGCTGCGAGCATCGCTGGCGCCATTGGTATCACCGCCGTTCAAGCCGCACCCCAATCGGCTGATTTGCAACAGATCAGGACGGTGTTTGTGATTGCCATGGAGAACCATAATTTTACGCAACCGAACCCGTTGTCGAGTCCTGAGCAGATATACACCAATCCTGCCGCGCCCTATCTGAACAGCCTGATCACGCCAGGCAATGCGAACGCCGCGCAGGTTTCCTATGCCACGCGCTACCTCAATACCGGCATCGGCGTGCATCCCTCCGAGCCGAATTATGTCTGGCAGGAGGCCGCGACGGATTTCGGCTTTGATGCCGACAACGATCCGACCACGGCCACGAACTCGCTCGGTGTGACAAACTTCTACACCGCGCCGCACTTCACCGCGCAGTTGAACGCGACGGGCATCTTGTGGAAGAATTACCAGGAAAACCTGCAGTTGACCACCGGGCCGCAGCACAGCTCCTCGGGTACCAGCGTCAGCGTCATCAATCCCTACTACGGCACCGGCCAGTATAATTATGCGCCCAAGCACAATCCCATGGCGTTCTTCACCGACACCTTCAACCAGAACGTCTATGAGTTGAGTCAGTTGTTCACCGACCTGAACAACAACGCGGTGGGCCGCTACAACTGGATCACGCCCAACCAGTATGACGACGCGCACAGCGCCTTGACCGGCGGGTTTACCTACAACGGTACAACATTTACCGGCGACCAGGCGTCCATCGCGCAGGGGGACAACTTCCTGGCGACGGTGGTGCCGCAGATCATGGCCTCGGCGGCCTACACCAACAACGGCGTGATTGTCATCTGGTGGGACGAGACCGAGGGCGGGGACACCACCAACCAGACCATCCCTGAGATTATCATCTCGCCGCTGGCCAAGGGCAACGCGTATGCCAGCAGCCTGGAATACAACCATTCGTCCGACCTCAAGACGATGGAGGAGATCTTTGGGTTGAGCTATGTCAGCAACGCCATCCCGGCCAACCACACCAACTACGCCGGCAACTTCAACTACGTCGCCAATGTCAATGACCTCAGTGACTTGTTCCAGACCTCGCCGACACCGGTTCCCACCAATGCGGCGGCCTTGCAGCAGATAAAAAATGTCTTTGTCGTGGCCATGGAGAACCACAATTTTGTGCAGCCCAATCCGTTGTCGAGTCCTGAGCAGATATACACCAATCCTGCGGCACCCTATCTGAACAGCCTGATCACGCCCGGCAATGCGAACGCCGCGCAGGTTTCCTACGCCACGCGCTACTTCAACTCCGGCATTGGCGTCCATCCTTCCGAACCGAACTACGTCTGGCAGGAGGCCGCGACGGATTTCGGCTTTGATGCCGACAGCGATCCGACCACGGCCACAAACTCGCTCGGCGTGACGAACTTCTATACCGCCCCGCACTTCACGGCGCAGTTGAACGCGGCGGGCATCCCGTGGAACAACTACCAGGAGAACCTGCAGTTGACCACCGGGCCGCAGCACAGCTCCTCAGGCACCAGCGGCAGTGTCATCAATCCCTATTACGGCACCGGCCAGTATAATTATGCGCCCAAGCACAATCCCATGGCGTTCTTCACCGACACCTACAACCAGAACGTCTATGAGCTGAGCCAGTTGTTCACCGACCTGAACAACAACGCGGTGGGCCGCTACAACTGGATCACGCCCAACCAGTATGACGACGCGCACAGCGCGTTGACCGGCGGGTTCACCTACAACGGCACGACATATACCGGAGACCAGGCGTCCATCGCGCAGGGGGACAACTTTCTGGCGACGGTGGTGCCGCAGATCATGGCCTCGGCGGCTTACACCAACAACGGTGTGATTGTCATCTGGTGGGACGAGACCGAGGGCGGGGACAACACCAACTACACGCTGCCGGAGATTATCATCTCGCCGCTGGCCAAGGGCAACGCGTATGCCAGCAGCCTGGAATACAACCATTCGTCCGACCTCAAGACGATGGAGGAGATATTTGGATTGAGCTATGTCAGCAACGCCATCCCGGCCAACCACACCAACTATGCCGGAGGCTTCAACTACGTCGCCAATGTCAATGATTTGAGCGACTTGTTCAAGGGCGTGTCCATCAATGGCAAGACGGTGACAAGTTCAGGCACCTGCCACTTGACCCTTTCAGGTTCTGCAGGAGAGGCTTACACGGTGCTGGCCAGTGATTCACTCTCCGTCCCGTTGTCACAGTGGAGGATGGTGGGTGGAGGCATGTTCAGTGGCAACAGCCAGGTCTTCACCGACACCGACGCCGTCAATCATCCCGGCCGGTTTTATACCGTCAGATTGAAATAAACGCGTTCCGCCCGAGCAACAGAGTTTGACAGTCAGGCCCTCTCCAACGGAGAGGGCCTTTTATTTTGCCGGATTGTAGTCTCGTCCCGGCATGGCATGGCCTTGGCTAGCTTTTTCTTGTCATCGCAATGACAAAACATGTCAAATGACAGGATGATGAAATTCATGTCATGATTCATGGAACTGCATTGGAGCCGATGCAGTCCAAGAATTATGTCGCGAAAACACAATCCATCCTTGTTGCGGTGGTGACCATCATCGCAGTCCTTTCCGTCCAAACAATCTGGCAACATTATCATCCTCCCGATGCTTCGAGTGTGCCCCAAAAACCTCACAAACCGCTGCCAACGCAGGCGGCCTCCGAAGCCAGGCAGGCCGCCATGGATTTCTTCAATGCCATGAAAAACTCGGATTGGGCCGCCGTCGCCAAGTCCTGGCCGCCGGATGCGCCAAAGGGCAAACAATTCGACGACATCTTCACCGCCAGAGTCAAGGATGCGGTGAGCGGACTGGAGGTTGTCAGTATGGGCGAGCCTTACAAGGAATCCGGAAACCAGTGGGTGATGATTCCCTATGAAGTCGAATGGAAAGGCGGCGGTTCGCAAACCAACAGCCTGCGGATGATGAAATATCCCAACGGACAATGGATTTGGGGCGGCGGTTTTTGAGCATCTGAAACGAATACTGGTGGCACCGTCCCGCATGCAATTGGTGGTATACATCCTGTTGTCCACTCTGATGACGGCGGTGGCATTTGCCGCCCCCTTTCATCACGACCTTGGCGAACTTACCGGAATCGGAGCGCCAAGAATCGATTCCCTGATGATTCTTTTGTCCGCTTTATCTTGCATTGGGTCTGCTGGAGTGGATCCGCAAAAAAGGCACTGGCCGGAAACGTGACTCCGGCCTGTCACTTGAAAGGGAATTTACTTCGTGATTTGGTCAAACTGGTTCTCGTAATTGATGACGTGCTGGCGAAGGTTGGTTGAACCTGACGAATGTTTCAGCACCTGATGAAACTTTGCCGAGGCAATCTGTCTGATCTCCGTTCCACGGTTGGAGTCGAACACGAAGATTGTTGCAATGAAAAGCAGGACGAAGGTGAGCCGGACGTTGTGAACCGGCTGCTGGCTCCGGCTCGCTCCGCATTTCCGCCCACGCCTGGCCAAGTCCCATTCTTCTTTGATCTGGAATATTTCAGTATTCATGATTTCTCCTACATGCAGATTTTGTGCCACTGCCATTTCAGGCAAAAACCCGCCGGAATTAAAGTGGTTCCGTCCAATACTTGAGAAGGCTGTCCAAAATTGAGGCCAACACCGTCCCGCAGCGCTATTATCTCTTCGCGATACCGACAAAATAATTGTTCGTTGTTTTCAAGGTTGATGATTTTTGATGGATGACCGAAGTCATGTTCAATCTTGGGCTGAAGGAGGTGAGCATCTCTTCGCGAACTTCTAGTTCCGCCCCTTTTTGGCCTGAGCTTTGTAATACCTTAGGATTTCATCTTCCGTTGCAGGTTGCGGCCAGACCCAGTCCAGGGCATGGGCGTTTTGCCAGTAATAATTCGAACCAGTGACACCTTTTTCGATGGACGGATTACCGCCATCGTCCACGCCGTTCAGTCCGATGGAATAAAGCAGGAAGGTTCCGTCCGAATTCGGACGATAGCGCAACGGCTGTCCGTCCACCGGATCAAGCGGAACGGCAGGGGCAAATTCCGGCACCAGCGAATCCAAGTCCGGCGGATAATTCCCGTGTTTCAACTGATACCGTTTCAGGGCCATGGCGGTCATCACCACTTGCCTTGCAACTTCTTCTGCTTCCGTCTTGCGGTGGACGGCACCCCAAGCCGATGAGACTTGCGACAATATCGAATGCATGTCCACGTTGTTCATGTCGGACTGGTCATTGGCTGTTTTGCCCTGCAACGCAGCCGTCTTTTGGCTTTCTGCG
>Ga0302194_10000594_pt1 | contig 23030 bp, 15 predicted proteins | sample II_Bog_N1_1_FD_200227 | JGI IMG/M metagenome (GOLD analysis project Ga0302194, IMG submission 200227) | Peat permafrost microbial communities from Stordalen Mire near Abisko, Sweden - II_Bog_N1_1 | ecosystem: Environmental > Terrestrial > Soil > Wetlands > Peat | place: Sweden: Abisko...
ATATCATTTACCAAATAGGGATGTCTACTTTTTGTTCCCCATACTGCATGTAACCAAACTCTAACAAATGCCATTTTTGTTGTTTATTTAAGGGCTAAAGCCCTTATTATTCATACTATCCTGTATCTCCGCACTAAAGGACGGGGTTAGTTAATTTTATTTGTTTTTAACCCAGCCTTAAGGCAAAAGTTATTTCATGGCTAAAGCCATTATTATTCATACTATCCTATGTCTCCGACCTAAAGGACAGAGTTAGTTCATCTTCTTTTTTTTTACTCCAACCTTAAGGCTGAGTTAGTTCAGGGCTAAAGCCCCTATTATTTTTACTATCCTATGTCTCCGCCCTAAAGGACGGAGTTAGTTCATCTTCCTTTTTTTTACTCCAACCTTAAGGCTGAGTTAGTTCATCTTCCTTTTAACCCCAGCCTTAAGGCTGGGGTTATTTGTAATAAGCTCTATATTTGGCTTTAGCCATGACTGGTTAACGAATTTTTCCGTCCCTGCCATAATTTTTATTTATCATTTATAATACAATCTTTTATGCGGTTGGCTATGCTCATTTTATAAGTTAATATCTTCTGCGCCATATTTCTTTAACCATTCTATTATCGCTGTATGAACTGCTGTTACACATTCTCTCAATTCTTCTCTACTTTTATACTCGTATGTAAAAAACAATTTTTCATTTTCCGAACGACTTACAGGGCTTAATAAAATATAATTATTTGGCAATTCTTCCTTTGGAGTGCAAATTGAGTATTCAATATACTTGTGTAAATCATTTAATTTTTTTGCAATGGTTGAAGGTAATACTGGATTTGACATATAGTCTAAAAACGAGAATATTTGATTCATTCTACTTGCTCGAACATAAACTTTTTCAAATTTATCTACATTCTTATTTATACTTTTGAGAGAAAAGAAATCTAATTTGTATGCTTCAAGAACATGAGTATGACCATGATTTTGGAATTCTTCTGGAATACCTCGATAAAACGACACATATACTTTTGTATTAGTAATTTCAGTAGATAAGTTTGTTACAGTATCGAGTTGCTTATTTACGTATTGTTTTTTTACATCAAAGTTTTGATATATTTTCCATGCAAGAACTAAAGTTGCAATACTTACCAATAAAGCTGATATATCAAGAAGTGCTTTTAAAAAATCATATGTAGATATACAACACATTAATTACCCTCCACAATTTTAATTTCATCTGCTGTTAGCTCATACAACTCATAAACTAATTGGTTTATTTTTTCTTCACTGTGTTCTATTCGTGTTTTTATTTGCTCTATTTTGCTTTGCAGTTTTTCGCTTTTTAAATCTTCGTTTAGTTTTAAAAGTAAATCAACGTGTTTTATTATTTCTTCTCCCTTTAATGTTTCACTTTTATTATCCCTGTCCATTAATTTAATTGGAAGTGGCTTAATATTTACTGTTTTAACTTGAGCAAAAACTCTTCCTTCTTCTTGAACACGGCTTTGATACAAATAGTTTATTAAACGACTATTATATATTCCTAATAAATACTTGATATTGATTTGGTTATTCGGATGAATAACATGAGTACTATCTAAAGAGAAATATTGCTTGGTGTCTAAAGTTGCCACTAATTTGTCGCTCGTTTGACGACTAATTATTTTATTCGGCACTTGAAACATTTTTTCATCTGTGTTACTCCATAAATCAGAAGGAGAATAATATACAAAGTTGTTATTAAAGGTTGTTGTATATCTGTTTATGTCTCGACCTTTAAGTATGGGTTTCCATTTTGATGAAGCTGCTTTCTCCGATAAAAATTTTTTATTATCTCCTGTTATAATTCCTTGATAGATTTTTGTAATAGATCCAAGTGGCACAATGTTTTTTTGCTTAAAGATTTTTAATAAGAGTTTATTAGCTCCTTCACTTTGGATAAAATTAAAGTCAGCATCACTTAAAAAATCTTTTTTATTAATAGACCTTATATTTGGATTTTGAAATGAATCAAAATTAGGTATTGAAATTATAGTGGATTTAATTGTTTTTTTATTTTTTGTAAATACAAACACAGCACTGCCACCTATTTCAGCATCAATAAAAACTTTATACCTTAAATCCATAAGTGTGTCTATTCCACCAGATTCTAGGATATACTTACGTATAGGTTTAAAAGAAATTGTATTATAAAATGTGCTTGGGACAATAAAAGAAAATTTACCTTCATTATTGATTAAAGTTAAACTCCTCTCAATGAAAAGGGCATAGAGATTTATTTTATATTCGTAAGAATTTGGAAAATGACTTTGATAATAATCTAAAATGGCTTTTTCTTGCGATTCCTGTTTTTTTCCAAGTTGCAAGGTAACATAAGGAGGATTTCCAATAACTGCATCAAAACCCCCTTGTTTAAATACTTCGCCAAATTGTTTTTTCCAAGAGAATGGTTTAATTTTTTTCTCATAACCTAAATCAATTTCGCTGTCGTAAATGTCTGTGTCAATTAAACTGTTGCCGCTTTTGATGTTATTATCAAGGTCTGGGAGAACTCGTTCGTGAAATAAACTTATTTGTTGTTTAATGGAGGCTTCTGTTTCGCCTTCCATACATTTAAGCAATAAACTTAGTTTGCTTACTTCAACTGCATTGGCATCAAGGTCAACTCCAAAAATGTTATTGGTGAGGATGCGTTTTTTTTCGTGTGTGGTTAATGTGCCTTGTGGTGTAAAAGGGTTGTCTTTTCCTTTTTTTGTGGCGTACCCTTTTTCATGATACCAGTTAACATGATAATTGAGCAAGTATTCAAACGCACCAACTAAAAAGGAACCGCTTCCACAAGCAGGGTCAACAATTTTTATTTCAGAAATTTCTTTTGGTGATTTTCCGTCAATTAATTTTCCAACAGTGTTTTTTACAATATATTCAACAATGTATTGAGGTGTATAAAATACTCCGCCTGCTTTGCGCACTTCGGGTTTTTCTTCAATCTTTACACTTCGTGCAGGTGTTATGCGTATTACTTTTCCAAGAAATTGTTCGTAAGCATTACCCAAGACTTCAACAGGCATTACGGAAAATTCGTAACGACATAGTGGGTAATAAAGTTCTTCAATTACTGATTTGATTACTTTATTATCAACTTTTAGTTTGGAAGTTATTTGATCTTTTTCAAAATCAAAAAGTCCTGAATTGTATTTATCGTCAGCTTGCTGAAACAACTCGAACAGATTTTTGTAAGCCTCACCCCCAGCCCCTCTCCCAAGGAGAGGGGAAAATGCAGCATTTTGCAATTGTCCATAAGGTTCTACTGCACGGTCTTCGCAGAAGCGTAAGAAGATTAAACGGTCGATTGTTTGCTGAACAGCAAAATTTATTTCTTCATCATTTAATTTTCGGTTGTTCGTTGCAATACTTGTAGCAAGGTATCTGCGCCAGTTGTCAAGACTTTGAACAAATTCTTTATCAAGTGTCTGGCTTCCCTTTTTGTTAGCATCGCTTTGAACAAATTTGTCGAAACGTCCCTTTGTTACTGCTTCATGCGAAAAAGTATCGTAAATAAAATCGAACTCTTTTATGTAATCTTCAAAGTGTATATGCTTTAAACGGGAAACACTTGCGCTGTCATTTAGTTTTGGAACACGGGAACAATCGTAGACAAGAAAATCTTCAAAGTTTGTTAAAATGGAAACGTACGCCTGTGCACTGCTTCCGTAACGTTTTAATTGATATGCAGATTCTTTACTGGCTTTAATAGCAACGGAAGGTTTTTTAGCTTCAACAAAAAACAATCGTTTCTTTCCGCTTCCTGCAAGTCGGAATCCATAGTCGGGAGCTTTGGCTTTTCCTCTTACAAAAACTTTGTCCTCGTATATAACTTCTCTATATGCTTCCGACGCACCTTTTTCATTGTCAATGTCCCAGCCAAGTGCTTTAAAAAAAGGATTGATGAAATCTTGTCTTGCTTTTTGTTCGTTATAATCAGGCAGGTGATATTCCTTGCGATGTTCTGCAAAACGTTCAATTAAATTCTGTATAGTAGTTTTTGCCTGTTCTCTTGTCATTCTAAAAATGTTGACCAAATATACAATTTAGGGGTGATAAAATTGAACCGAAATTTAGATTGTTGAAAAAGTCATCATTGATTTTTAGTTCTTGCTTTTCTATAGTTTGTATTGAGGTTCATAAATGTATTTAATTTTCATCTGAACACTTTTCCGGACACTCTCTTGAGGGATGTGTTCCGAACTCTCAGGCATGTGTTCCGAACATGAAACTAAACGCCGCTAACTCAGAGCAACATTTTTCAACCATCGGGGCATAATGTTCAATGTTCGTGAAATGTATTTCGAACTCTCAGGAATGTGCTCCGAACTTGGAACGAAACGCTCCGATCTCCCGGCAACTATGTTCAACCATCTGGGCATATTGTTGGAAGTTCGCGGGATGTTTTCCAAATTTGGAAGGAAAAGGTTCGAACTCCCAGTAACATTGTTCAGGTATCACGGCACATTGTCCGAAGTTGGAAGAAGGTGTTCCGAACAAGAATTATAATCTTTTCACAAATTTTGTTAGAATTACAATGGTTTGCTCGTTGATTTTCCCTTCAATTTGTTCAGCGTTATCATGCACCAGTTTAATTCTTTTAACTACTGTACCTTTTGATGCGGTAAAATTGGTGCCTTTAACGTCCAGCGCTAGTGTTAACACAACGTTATCGCCATTTTCTAACATGTTTCCAAAAGCATCATTATGCACATCCTTAACTTCAAAAGCGCTTAAAGCCCATTGTACAATATTTTCATCAAGGTCAACAGAGCTTATTAAATTATTTGCCCAGTCTTCTGCTTTGTAATTTTGTAATATACGATAACTCAATGCCTGAACGCTTGGTTCCACACTCCAAATGCTTCCTTCCAAACAACGCCAGTGAAATCCTTCATTTGTACTATCTATTTTTGATAAGCAGGTAGTACATATAGCAACTTGATTTTCTATGGAATCATCATTTTTGGGACTTACGGTATAAGCATGTGTTGCAGGTTCAATGTTACACAATTCGCATAATTCCTGATTGCGTTGTTTTAGTTCTTGGCTTATTGACATTTTACATTGGTTGTTTTGCAGTTAAAACTGAAAAACCCCTTAAACAGGGGCTTTTCTTGTGGTAGCGAGATCGGGAGTTGAACCCGAGACCTCAGGGTTATGAATCCTGCGCTCTAACCATCTGAGCTACCTCGCCATTTTTATTTTTGGGACTGCAAATGTAGTATATTAATCTTTTATTGCAAGAACGACCTTCTATTTTATTTAAGCGTTTGACTTCTGAATGAATGCCATTTTATAAAATACTTGCCAAGTATTAATTTATATTTTTACATTTGCCTCGCTTTTGGTTTTCAACGTTTGTTGAAATTAAAAGGGAATCAGGTGTAAATCCTGAACAGTTCCCGCTGCTGTAAGTTCTTTTATTTAGTTATTAGTTATTCGGCGTTTGTATTTAGCAAGTGTGTTAGCATTCTATTTACTCACGACTTACGACTATTTACTAAGTACTAAATTTTAACATTCATTGCCACTGTTCGACTTGCGAAACGGGAAGGCGTTAAAAACAGAACGAGTCAGAAGACCTGCCAATTTGCATTACCATTTGTAGCTTTCGGAGAAAAGGCGAAGAATAGACGAAACATACATTTTATCTATCCTTACTGTTTTACCGTTTGTTGCCAATGATTAGCTGTTAACGCTTAATCGTTTGTAATGAATTTGTTTAAAATTAGCGTAATCACCATTTGTGTTTGTAGAGCGGCTGAATGCCTTTCTCAGCAAACCGTCGACTCTGTTCTTCAGCTTAAAATGGTTGAAGTAACAGCTCCCCGTATAGATAATTTTTCATCGGGTAATAAAAAACAAACTCTCGACAGCACGCTTCTTAGTAATTATTCAATTAATAATTTGGCTGATGTACTGGCAAGTCAGAGTCAGATATTTGTAAAGTCGTATGGTTTGGGCAGTTTAGCCACAACGTCTTTCAGGGGGGCAGGAGCAAATCATACAGCACTTTTATGGAATGGTTTTAATATTCAAAGCCCTATGAATGGGTTGGTAGACATGGCGCTTGTCCCCTCCTTCTTTTTTAATAATATTCAATTGCAATATGGTGGTGCCGGAGCACTATGGGGTACAGGAGCTGTTGGTGGCACTATATATATGAATAACATTGGTTTATTTAATAAAGGGCTTTCTGTTTTTGCCAATACCTCAGCAGGCAGCTTTGGTGATAATCAACAACAACTTGGGTTTGAATTGAGTAAAAAACGATTCATCTCTTCCATTAAAATATTTAATCACGGAGCAAAAAATAATTTTCCGTTTATTAATACAGCTCAGTTTGGCAGTCCTGAGCAAAGGCAGAGCAATGCTCAACTAAATCAATACGGTTTTTTGCAGGAAAATTATTTTAAAATAACTACACGCCAACTTTTAACAGCCAGGCTTTGGTATCAATACAGTGACAGAAACATTCCTCCTTCAATGACTGAAAACACAAGTATTGCTTATCAAAAAGACCAGTCGTACAGAGCAACTGCCGAATGGAAACGAACGGGATACAAGCTCGCATCAATAATACGAACAGCTTATTTTCAGGATAATTTATGGTATAACGATTCATCGGTAAACTTAAATGATAAAAGTAAAACAAGGGTGTTTATAACCGAAGCAGAAAATAGGTTTAGTATTACTAAATATGATTTAGTGAATATTGGTGTTAATAACACATACAGTAAAGCCTTATCGGATGACTATATAAAGAACCCTGCACAAAATCGCACCGCACTTTTTGCAAATTATAAGATACATACTAAAAACAACAAATGGGAAGCTGTTATGAGTGCTCGACAAGAAATGGTGTACACTAAACCTGTACCTTTTACTTCATCCATTGGCATCGTGGGAAATATCTTCAGGTACTTTCAACTAAATGTAAATGCAGCCAGACACTACCGACTTCCAACATTTAATGATTTGTACTGGGCACAGGGCGGTAACCCCAACCTTAAGCCGGAGCAGGGCTGGAGTGAAGAAGTTGGTTTAACTTACAAACAATCGCATAAAAAAGTAATGTGGGGTGGTAATGCAACTTTATTTAACAGAAATATAAATGATTGGATAATTTGGTTACCGAACACGTATGGCATCTGGACACCCGGAAATGTATTAAAAGTATGGTCAAGAGGTTTGGAGTATAAACTGAATGTGACTTATGAAGTTAAAAAATTAAAAGTCCAACTATCAGGTTTATACAATTATGTGTTATCCACCAACCAGGCATCAACAACACCTAACGATCCTTCTGTTGGCAAGCAATTAATTTATGTTCCTGTTCAAAATTGTCAGGGCAATATAGTTATCTCCTATAAAGATGTTTCCTTCATGTACACGCAAGTATACACAGGCTACCGATATACAACCTCAGATAATACTCAATATTTAAATCCATATACCATTGGCAATATCAATGTTTCAACAATTGTTTCATTCAATTCATTTAAAATAAAAGTATATGCGCAACTCAACAATATTTGGCAAGAAAAATATCAGGTAATGGCATATTATGCCATGCCGCAATTTAATTATCAATTCGGATTACTATTAAATTATAATAAACCTAATAAAATCAATACAAACAATTAACTGTAAAAAAACATGAAAACAACACAATTTATTTCAATAAATGCTTTTGCTTTGATTATAGCTTTTGCAAGCTGCAAAAAAGATACTCCGGTTGTGCAAGCATCTTCCACACCAGCATTAACAAACGGCGTGTTTGTTATTAATCAGGGACCTTTTCAAAGTGGTACAGGAACCATTAGCTTTTATAACAGAAGTAACTCACAAGTAACTACGGATGTTTTTCAGAATGCAAACAATGGCTATGTTTTAGGTAACATTGCTCAATCAATGGCATTCTACAATGGTAAAGGATACATTGTTGTAAACAATGCCGAGAAGGTAGTAGTTGTTAATGGTAATACACTTGTTGAACTTGCAACAATAACAAACCTTACCCAACCTCGTTATTTTCTGGGAATAAATTCAGGTAAAGGCTATATCTCTCAATGGAATGCATCAGGAGCCGGATGTATAAAAGTAATTAACTTAACAACCAGTGCTATTATTAATACGATACCAACAGGGGCAGGTGCAGAAAACATGTTATTGTCAGGTAACTCTGTATATGTGGCTTGCAGCGGAGGTGATAGTAATGATAGTGTTGTTACGGTTATAGATGCTACAGCAGACTCTGTGTTGAAAAACATTACCGTAGGGGCTAATCCGGGCTGGATTCAGGAAGATGCAAATGGTAAAATATGGGTATTATGTGCCGGCAAATGGAATTCCTCTTATTCATCATTAATTACCCCAGGGTCTTTAGTAAGAATAAACCCTGCAAACAATACCGTTGAGCTGTCATTACCATTTGCTTCTACTACTTCTCAGCCATCTGTATTGGTAACTAATAGTTCAAAAAACATGTTGTATTATATTTATAATGGTGAAGTGTATTCTCAAAGTATAACATCTTCTTCATTGAATTCAACTGCTGTTATAAACAGAAGTTTTTATGGTTTAGGTATTGACCCGACAAACAATTACTTTTATGGCGCAGATGCCGGCAATTATACAAGTAACGGAAAAGTAATAAGATATAATGCTTCAGGGGGTATCGTTGATAGTTTTGCTGTAGGTGTAATTCCTCAAAATTTTTGTTTTAAATAATAATAGCTACATGATAAATTTAGAAGAGCGAATAAAAAACTCAGAAACACATATTTTTAAAACAGTATTCCCGAATACCACCAATCATTACGACACCTTGTTTGGAGGAACCGCCATGCAAATGATGGATGAAGTGGCATTTATTACTGCAACACGTTTTAGCAGAATGAGGATGGTAACCGTATCGAGCGATAAAATTGATTTTAAAAAACCTATTCCCGCAGGTACAATAGTTGAACTGATTGGAAGGGTGGAATATTTGGGAAACACAAGTTTAAAAGTGAAGGTTGAAATATATATAGAACAAATGTATTCTGACACTCGTGAAAAAGCCATTACAGGAGATTTTACCTTTGTTGCCATTGATGAAAATAAAAAACCGGCTAAAATTGTTTGATGAAACCTAAAGCTATTTTTTGCTGGAGCGGAGGCAAAGACTCCGCTCTTGCTTTATACAAAGTATTACAAGCAAAGGAACATGACGTTGTAGCATTGCTGACCACATTTAATGCGAAGTTCAAAAGAGTATCTATGCATGGAGTGCGTGAAGAACTGTTGGAAAAACAAGCAGATGCCATTGGTTTACCGCTTATTAAGATGTATGTGAATGAAGGAACGAATGCTGAGTATGAAAAAAATATGGAAGCGCTACTATTACAATACAAAGCACAAGGCGTAACAACAGTTTTTTTTGGCGATATTTTTCTGGAAGACTTACGCAATTATAGAGAACATAATTTATCTAAAGTGAGGTTGACTGCGGCATTCCCATTATGGAAAAAGGATACTAGCGAATTGGTGAATGAATTTTTGCAACTAGGTTTTAAAACAATCACCTGTTGTGTTAATGATGCAAATTTAACGGAAGCCCATGTGGGGCAATTAATTACTTCTGCATTTATAAATACACTTCCCGCAAATGTTGATGCTTGTGGAGAAAATGGAGAGTTTCACACTTTTTGTTTTGATGGACCATTATTCAAACAACCAATAAATTTTGAAATCGGAGAGAAAGTCTATCGCCCTATTGAAGTTCATGTAAATGATAAAGATCTTGTGTGTGTTAGTGCCGAAGTAGCTCGTGGTTTTTGGTTTTGCGAGTTATTGCCTGTTTAAATGTAGTTTTAATTGCACCCTTTTTTTTCTTGCTCACTCCATTTGCAATTTGAATAGTAACAATTTACTTGTTATTTTACAATTACATAAATCAGAAAACATAAAACGTGATGAAAAACTTTAAAGACAAGGTAGTAGTTATAACAGGTGCAGGCTCAGGCATGGGCAGAGCATTAGCCATTAATTTCAGCAAAATGGGAGCGTTGCTTGCATTGAACGACTTTAATGAAAAGGGGTTGAACGAAACTAAAACCTTATTAAATCCTTCTGTTAAAGTATTCAGTAAAGTATTTGATGTTTCCAATAAAGAAGAAATGTACAAGTTTGCCGATGATGTTATTGCCCAATATGGTAAAGTAGATGTGATGATAAATAATGCGGGTGTAGCCATGGCGCGACACAGAACAGATGAAGTGTCGTATGAAGATTATAACTGGATTATCGGAATAAATTTTTGGGGTGTGATGTATGGCTCAATGGCATTTCTGCCTTATTTGCGTAAGCAAAAAGAATCAAGCCTGGTTAATTTTTCCAGTATTTTCGGGTTGCATGGCATCCCCGGACAAACACCTTATGCTATTTCAAAATTTGCAGTTAGGGGCTTAACAGAGTCCTTGCAGTTAGAAGAAACAATTCATAAAACCGGAGTTGCTGTATCGTGTGTACATCCAGGTGGTATCAAAACCAATATTGCAAAAGCAGCAAGAGGTGCCGAAGCCGATAAGAAAACAATTGAGAATTTCGAAAAATCATTTATTACTACTCCCGAAAAAGCGGCTCAGATTATTATTGACGGAATTAAAAATAAAAAATCGAGAATACTTGTAGGAATTGATGCGCACTTCTTTGGCTTTTTTGTTCACAAAGCCAGATTCATTGCAAAATCAATATTGTCAACGCTTTATAAAAAAATGTAAATTCGACTGTAATTTTTGGTAACAAAAGAATTTTAAGGCTTTAACATATCGGGGGCAACCACCACTTTAAATGAAGCTGAACGTCCGTTAGAGTTCGACATATTAATAAAATAAATTCCTTTTGCTGTAGTGCTTAGGTCAAAGTTCCCTTTTTGAACAACATTGGCTTGGTTAACATTTAGCGATTGTATTTTTTCTCCCATCATGTTGTATAAATTAATAACAGCGTCTTCATTACATTCATAGCTGATATTTAAAATACCATTTGTAGGATTAGGATAAATATTCCTGATTGCAAAACCTATATTAGCCGAATCTTTAGACTTCGTTTTGTTTGTATCCGGCGGACATATTGTTGGTGCAAAAACGCATGAGCTATTGGCACTATAATGTACTATTGATTGAACGGCTTTAAATAAATTCAATCTCCCGCCTGTTACTGTTATGCCTGCCAGGGCACTTATTTTATCGGTTGCGTTCAATAATGAATCTTTAACAATGAGTGCCATTGCTGAAGAATTGTTTTTATAATCACTCATAAATTTCGTGCACCCCATCGAATACATTAATGCTACTGCACCCGCTACATGTGGTGCAGACATAGAGGTACCTGTCATATAACCGTAATTATTTGATGTAATTGTAGATGGTATTTCCGTTCCAGGTGCACCTAAATCAATTGTTGTAGTTCCGTAACCTGCCGTTGCTTTTGCATCGGTGTTGGTAGTATTTGTAACAGTTATCAACCACTTGCTGGAACAACTTGTAGGCATATCTCCCTGCGTATCCACATTATAGTTATTGTTGGTGGTTGCAGCCGCACTTAAAATTCCAACCGAACCTAATGAATCATACATGGCACACCAAAGTGGATGATCCGCTGCCTGTGCTAAATCAAGACCAAACGAAGAGCTGGAAGCAACTACAAAAGCACCTTTAGCTCCATTGGTTTGATTATATTGTCTTCTCTGTTCCACCACATAAGAATAGGATGCTACTATGTTTGCCTCAGTTTGCCCATCGGTAGAAACAGGCATAATTTTAACATTTCTGTTAACGCCTGTTACACCAATAAGATTACACCCCTTTGCGCCGATAATTCCACAGATATGCGTGCCGTGATCTTGTACCGGAAGAGTATCATTTAAACTTGAGCTGTTCCATCCCAGATAATCATCCACATATCCGTTGTTATCATCATCAATATGGTTATTGGGAATTTCATGATGATTTTTCCAAAAGTTTAAATCTTCATGCAACAGATCAAACCCTTCATCTACAACAGCAACCACAATAGTATCACCTTGAGCTGTTAACCCTCCTGTACTGATGTCCCAGGCTTTTAATGCTGATATATCAACTCCCGCAGTTCCTCCCATTTGACCTGTGTTATTCATATTCCATTGCAGACTAAATAAACTGTCGTTGGGTTCGTTTCTAAATTCAATGGTATGATTAAATTGTGCAAGTTTTACTAAAGGATTTGCTTTTATTACACTCAACAGCAATTCCTGATTAATAGCAGTGGAATCAAACTCAAACAAAAAGATGTTCATATTTTTCGACAATGTGCTTTTTATTTTTAAGTGCGTTTGAATGCCGTTTATATACGAAAATATGGTTGAAAGTTGTTGCGCCTCTTCAATGGAATGCACCATTACAATGATATTTCCAGAAATAATTGTAGCGTTTTGTGCAGATGCCGATATGTTTATAAAAAGCAACACACATACAATAAAACGAGGAATTGTTTTCGAATCCATTTGGTAGTTTTCCAATACAATATTACCCAATAAAACATTAACTTGCAATCTGAAAAATAATTGCATTAATGCCTCAAAAAAACTTTACCGTTTATAAATCTTCAGCCGGTTCCGGTAAAACGTTTACTCTTGTAAAAGAATACCTGGCATTGGCATTGAACGATGAAGCTAGTCCTCCTAGTGCATACAGACATATCTTGGCTATAACTTTTACCAATAAAGCGGCGGCTGAAATGAAGGAGCGTATTGTAAAGGCGTTAGAGGAGCTTTCAAAGGAGGATTATTCAAGTTTGTCGGGAGGAACAAAAACATTGCTCATTCAATTAAAAGAACATCCACGATTAAATGCATACAAGCAGCCGGATGATGTCATCATCCGAAAACGAGCGCAGAACGTTTTGAGCGCCGTGTTGCACAATTACTCTGATTTTGCAATTAGTACAATAGATAGCTTTGTACACAAAATAGTACGCACTTTTGCCTTCGATCTTAAAATACCGATGAGTTTTGAGTTAGAGATGGATGCCGATAAATTGCTGACCGAAGCCATTGATATGTTGCTGGCTCAAATAGGCTCTGATGAAAGTATTACCAAAGCTTTAATTGAATTTGCCGAAAGCAAAACCGATGATGAAAAAAGCTGGCACATCGAAAATGATTTAAAACAATTTGCTGTTAACCTGCTGAATGAAGAAGGGATTATACATATTGAAAAATTAAGGCAACTGAGCGTTGATGATTTTTTTACAATAAAAAATCAATTGCAAACCGAAATTAAAAAGTTTGATGAATACATTAGTAAATGCGGTAAAGAAGCCATTGGTATTATTGACAATGCAAACATTGATGCCGATAAATTTGCCGGCGGTGCTAATGGAATTCATAAATATTTTACGTATTTATCCGAACTAAAGACGGATAAATTTGTGCCATCAAACACTGTTCAAAAAAACATAGATACCGACAAATGGTTTGCGACAAAAGCTACAGCTGATGATAAAGCGAAAATAGACAGTATTAAACATTCGCTTTTAAAATTGTACGATGAAGTATGGAATTATATTCAGGCAAATATTCAGGAAATTACACTTTTTCGCTTGATTAATACCACCATTTATTCGTTAGCTGTATTAAATGAAATTGAAAAACTACTAAATGAATACAAAGCTCAGAATAACATTTTACACATTTCAGAATTCAATAAAATGATTTCTAAAATTGTGTTAAATGAGCCCATTCCTTTTATTTATGAGCGATTGGGAGAGAAATACAATAATTATCTGATTGATGAATTTCAGGACACCTCTGTTTTGCAATTTCATAATTTGTTGCCATTGATTGATAACTCATTAGCTGGAGGACATTTTACAATGCTTGTTGGCGACGGTAAACAAGCCATTTACCGATGGCGTGGAGGAGAAGTAGAGCAGTTTGCATTGTTACCAGAAGTGTTTGCACATAATAATAATCCGCTGATATTAGAGCGGGAACAGGCACTTCAAAGAAGTTATAAATTGGAAGTGTTGGATAAAAACTACCGAAGCAAACGGGAAATTATTGAATTTAATAATTCGATTTTTAAGGTGCTTTCGGATAAACTCAATGAACGATACAAAACTATTTATTCAACTTTGGAGCAAGGCTTTTCGGCTGAAAACACAGGAGGGTATGTACAGGTAGAATTTCTTGAAGGTGAGGGTGAAGAAGCATACAACATAAACTTACAACGCACACATGAAATTATAGTTGAACTTGTTTCTCAAAATTATCAATGGAAAGACATTGCCGTATTGGTTCGTAAAAACACAGATGGAAGTGAGGTTGCCAATTATTTATCACAAAAAGGAATTGCCGTTTTGTCCTCTGATTCATTGCTGTTGAGCAAATCGGCAGAGGTGAATTTTATTTGTTCCTTGCTAAATTATTTGAATAACAGCAACGACCAAATTTTTCAGGCAGAATTGCTGGAGTATTTTGTTGTTTCTAAACAGCTTGCTGTTAGCGACATCAACGAACTGTTTATTGAAAGTAAAGAAAATAGTTTTACTTCCATCATCAAAAAAGTATGTCCAGATTTTAGTGCTTATTACCTTTCAAAAATTCCTTTGTATGAATTGTGCGAAGAGCTTATTCGATTGTTTAATCTGAACAATACGCCCAATGCGTACATACAGTTTTTTCTGGATGAAGTATTGAATTATTCCATCAAAAAAAACAACAACCTCAATGATTTTATCAATCACTGGAATGATAGAAAAGATAAAATTTCGCTGATGGTTCCCGAAGGGATGAACGCTGTAACCATTATGACCATCCATAAAGCCAAAGGATTGGAGTTTCCTGCAGTGATATTGCCTTTTTCCAACGGAAGAGTAAAAAACGGAAAGAATCATTTGTGGATTGACTTGGAAAATGAAAAGATTCCGGCACTCACAGCCGCTTTAATTCCAACGAACGAGAGCTTAAGAGAAACGGCTTACGCAGAATTGTATGAAGATGAAAAAAGTAAATCCTTATTAGATTCTTTGAATGTGCTGTACGTTGCACTTACACGTCCTCAGGAACGTTTGTACATATTAGCAGGAAAACCTTCTAAAGCACCGGCAAACCTTACCAATACCAGTGATATGTTTGCTTATTATTATCAGACAATGGGTGAGTGGCAGGAAGGAAAAATGTTATACAGCTTTGGTAAGCAGATAAATCATAAGCCAAAAGGACAAGCTAAAGAAACTTTGAACATTGAACTTTCAACGTTTAACTCCACACAATGGCGCAATAGTATTAAGATGCGGGCTGCCGCTCCAAGCATCTGGAATTTGGAAGTAGCCAACACTAAAAAAGATTATGGGGTATTGGTACATACGGCTATGGCAAAAATAAAATCGAGCGAAGATGTTGAACAGTCTGTAAATTCAATGTTTGTAAACGGTTTGATAAGTACTGATGAGAAGACGGGATTATTAAATACATTAAACAAAATAGTTGCTCACCCTCAGTTGAAGAACTATTTTATAAAAGGTCTGCTGGTTAAAAACGAAGCTGAAATAATTACTGCTTCAGGAGAATTATTCCGTCCGGACAGGGTTGTACTTATTGATAAAACCGCCATAATTATTGATTACAAAACAGGAGAAGAAAAACCCGCACATAAAAAACAAATCTTTCAATATGTCGAATTGTTGGAACAAATGGGGTATGTTGTTGCAGAAAAATTACTGGTATATATTGAAGATGAAAAAGTGGTGAGGGTGTAGATTATTTATACTTCTTTTTAGGGTTAGTTTTGCAAGCAAATACTCGTAGAATAAAAATTACATTTTCCTCAGCTACTGATAATAAATGAGCTAATCAAATAGGTAAAAATAAAAATTAGAGTCTGTTTGTAAATACTTTGACTATAACTAATTCCTGTCCAAATAGAAAATCACCTACTCTTCCACCAACTTCTTTATCTGAACCAAAATTGGATTCCAACCATCACCATTGTTGTAAATATCTTTGTATCGCTTTTCACCTTCGGCAGCGGTTTCAAAACCATCTTGTATGACCGTTAATATTGTTTGTCCGCCTTGTTCTGTTAACTGATATGTTACATTCAAATGGTTTTCGGGTATATCAGCGTAAGGTGCATGTGGGTCAATAACGGTGTATTTTAAAAGTGTGTTAGGTTGTATTGCTTTAACAAAACCTTTCACGGGAACAAACTCTTTACCTTCGTGTATCATTTGCCATAAGAGAGGACTTCCTACTTTCCAATCGGAAATGGTTTCGCAACCAAACATGTATACTTTCGTTTTTGCAGGATTGACCAGTGCATCCCAAACCGCTGTAGCGGGGGCATTAATGCTGATGGTGTTTTGTACAATTAATTGGTTGCTCATGTTGTTGTTGAAATAAATTGTAATAGTCTTAAAAAAAATTTCAGTTCATTATCCATGAAATCGTACTTTTCTGATTTAACTTTAGCTGTATAGGCACAATCCGAATTTTAAAACAATCTTTCAATAGCAGTTATATGTTTGGGGATCTTCTTTAAATTTTATACCAGTTAAAAAAGTTCGTTTTTCAGGGAAACATATTTTTATCAGTACTTATTATTAAAGCCCTTCCAAATTTATGGAAGGGCTTTTTTATAATCAGAGGTTCTACCATATAAAGGCAGAACCTCTATGAACTATTTTAATTAGTTAAAAACAATATTTGTTTTCTTTAATCAGTTTTTCAGCAATAGTTCTGCGAGCAGCGGTGGTGTTAATGTTTTCAGTTTTTGTAAAACGTTTTAATCCATTTAACATCACATTACGTTCATCACCTGTTGCAAAGCTGTTAATAGCATCTTTACCTGATTTTGCAATTTTATCAGCAGCATCAACAATGTAAACTCGCATCATTTCCAATTGCTCTTTGCAAGCTTCTTCACCACGTTGGCTAACTAATTTTTCAACACGTAACTGGATTGATTCTGATACATACGTTTCTATATACATATCAGCAATGTTAATTAACAACTCTTGCTCATTGCCCAATTTTTGCATGAATTTTTGAACAGCTGCACCACTTACCATCAAGATTGCTTTTTTGTAATTGGCAATGTATTTTTTATCTTCCGAGAACAATGTTTTTTCTGATGTTCCGAAATCAGGAATACCCATAATTTCTTTACCAACAGCCATTGCAGGAGTCATCAAATCCAACTCTCCCTTCATTGCTTTTTTCATCATCATATCAATGATAAGCATACGGTTGATTTCGTTTGTTCCTTCAAAAATACGATTGATACGAGAATCTCGGTAAGGTCTTTCCATTGGTGCTTCGGCACTGTAGCCCATACCACCATATACTTGTAAGCTTTCGTCAGTTACATAATCCAACACTTCCGAAGCATGTACTTTTAATATAGCAGCTTCAACAGCAAATTCTTCAACCCCTTTTAATTTTGCTTTTAACTCATCCATGCCGGCAGCAATGTATGTTTTTGTAGCTTCTTCCATATTCATACTTGCTCTGTAAGTAGCGGCTTCACTGGCATAAATACGAATAGCTTGTTCTGCTAATTTATATTGTATTGCACCAAATGAAGAAAGCGATTTGTTAAATTGTTTGCGCTCGATAGAATAGTTGATAGCGTGACTCAACACACCTTTTGATCCACCCAATACACCACCTGCAAGCTTGATACGACCAAGGTTAAGAATGTTAACGGCTATTTTAAATCCGTTACCTCTTTCAGATAATAAATTTTCTACAGGCACTTTGCAGTTTTCGAAAAATACCTGACGAGTAGAGCTTCCTTTGATACCCATTTTTTTTTCTTCAGCACCTAATGTAACACCGCCAAAGCTTTTTTCAACGATGAATGCGCTTAAATTTGCATCATCATCTATTTTTGCAAAAACAGTAAAAATTTCTGCAAAACCGGCATTGGTAATCCACATTTTTTGTCCGTTAAGAAGATAATGTTTTCCGTCAGCAGAAAGTGTTGCTTTTGTTTTTCCTGAATTTGCATCAGAACCTGCACTAGGCTCAGTTAAGCAGTAGCAGGCTTTCCATTCACCACTTGCCATTTTAGGGATGTATTTTGCCTTTTGTTCTGCGTTACCGTAATAAAGTGTTGGTAACATACCAATACCGGTATGTGCACCCAAAGCAATGCCGAATGATCCGCCACCACCCAGTTTTTCGGTAACCAACATTGAAGTGGTAAAGTCTTTTCCAAATCCGCCGTACTCTTCAGGAACAGAAATCCCTAATAAACCAAGTCCTGCAGCTTTATCCAATAAGCTAGGCATCAAACCTTCTTCTAATGAATCAATTCGATCCATAATTGGAGCTACTTCAGTAGAAATAAAATTAGAACATGTTTCACCAATCATTATTTGTTCTTCGCTCCATTCCTCCGGAATAAATACGTCTTTTGCTTCTGTTTCTTTAATAAGGAATTCTCCTCCTTTTAAAGTTAAGTTTGCTGTTGCTGTTGTCATTTTTTTAGTAGTTAGACGTTTATAATATACATTCGCCGAGGCTCTCGAAGCGAACATTTTTTAAAATTCATTTTCTATTTCTGTGGTTTCGAGAGCCTCAACCACCAAACTGTTTCATTTTATATTAATCATTGATACCTTGACACCTCTCCTCCATATAGTAGAGGGTGAGGTGAGGCTTACAACATCTCATAAATACCGGAAGCGCCTTGTCCTGTGCCCACGCACATAGTAACCATTCCGTATTTTTGTTTTCTGCGTTTTAATTCATTGAACACTTGAACTGATAGTTTTCCACCGGTACATCCTAACGGATGCCCTAATGCGATTGCACCACCATTTACGTTAACGATATCGTTGTTGAGTCCTAAGTCACGAATAATAGCAATTGATTGAGAAGCGAAAGCTTCATTCAATTCAATGATATTTAAATCTTCTTGTTTTAAACCGGCTTGTTTTAATGCTTTAGGAATAGAAGCAATAGGTCCTATACCCATGATACGCGGAGGGACACCCGCTACTGCATATGCCATTAGTCGTGCAATAGGTTGAAGGTTGTTTTCTTTCATAAATTTTTCGCTGCACACCATTACAAAAGCTGCACCATCGCTGGTTTGTGATGAGCTACCTGCGGTAACGCTACCTTTGGCAGCAAACACAGGACGCAATTTTGAAAGACCTTCAATGCTTGTATCGGCACGCGGACCTTCATCGGTATCAAAAATAAATTCTTTAGTTCTCTTTTTTTCATTCTCGTCCAAGAATATATTGGTAACAGTTACGGGAGCAATATCGTCTTTAAAACGACCATTTTTAATGGCATCCAAGGCTTTCACGTGCGATTTGTAAGAAAACTCATCCTGCGCTTCTCGTGTTACTTTGTATTCATTTGCAACAGCTTCTGCTGTTAAACCCATACTCCAATATTGAGTAGGATCAGTCAATACTTTTTTAGGATCAACAAAAACTCTCCATCCACTGAATGGTAATAAGCTCATTGATTCTACACCACCAGCAACAATACAATCGGCCATACCTGCATTTATTTTTGCGGAAGCCAATGCTATGGTATCCAAACCGGAAGAACAATATCTGTTTACTGTTTGTCCCGGTACTTTATCAGTACCAAATGCGCTAAGAGAAATCATACGTCCCATGTTTAACCCTTGTTCTGCTTCTGGATTTGAACAACCAACAATTAAGTCTTCAACTTGTTCTGCTGAAACATTAGGAACTGATTTCATTAAATGTTTTATTACCTGTGTTGCTATATCAACCGGAAGGGTGGTGCGAAGACTGCCTTTGTGAGATTTACCCACTGCGCTTCTAAAACCTGCTACTATATATGCGTCCATGTTTTCAAAAATTAGAAGCCCCTCTAAATCTCCCCGAAGGGGAGACTTTTAAGTGCTTTGTTTATAATTAGTTTGTTTTCATTTATTGTTACCTTCTTATTTTAACTTGGTTTGTGAAGTCCTACAACTCCTCCCCCAAGGGGGAGGTTGGGAGTGGGCTTCTTAGTTTCTCAATACTTTACCGCCCGTAATGATGCTTTGCAAACGCTCTAATGTTTTACGCTCTCCGCAAAGTGATAAGAATGCTTCGCGCTCAAGGTCTAACAAGTATTGCTCGCTAACTATTGTAGGCGCAGATAAATCGCCACCGGACATTACATAAACCAGTTTCTGAGAAATTTTCTGATCGTGTTCGCTAATATATCCTGCAGCTAAATACGAAGCAGCACCCATATAGCCTAAACCTAATGCCTGACGACCTAATACGCGAATGTCTTTACGACGTATCGGTTGGGTATAACCGGCATCAGCAATAGCAATACATTGTTTTTTAGCAGTGGATAATAACAACTCACGAGAAGGAACAACTATGTCTCTTCCTTTTACTAATAAACCTAAATCAAATGCTTCGTATGCTGATGTAGACACTTTTGCTTGAGCAATAGCTAACATGCGCTCCGTAAAACGGTTGTTTTCCAAATCGCCGGCAATTAATTCATCCGACAGACGCAATGCCATTTCTTTTGTTCCACCCCCGGCAGGTATTAAACCTACGCCAAACTCAACCAATCCCATATAAGTTTCTGCATGAGCAACTACTTTATCTGCATGTAAGTTAAGTTCGCAACCGCCGCCCAAAGCCATGTTATGGGGAGCCGTTACAACCGGTATGGAAGAGTAACGTACACGCAACATAGAATTTTGGAACGCCTTAATAGCAATATTTAATTCATCCCACTCCTGATTAGCAGCCAATGTAAAAATCAACGCCACATTAGCCCCTGCACAAAAATTTTGTCCTTCATTAGATACAACTAATCCTTTAAAGTCTTTCTCTGCCATTGCAATGGCTTGATCCAAACCTTGAACAGCTTCGTTGTTTAATGAATTCATTTTTGTATGAAACTCCACATTTAGTATTCCATCACCTATGTCAGTAATGGTAGCTCCATCGTTTTTCCATACCGTTTTAGTACCACGTATTACATCTAATGCAATAGCTTCTTCTGTGCCTGGAATTACTTTATATGATTTAGAAGGAATGTCGTAATATTTACGTTTTTCATTTTCTATTTTATAAAAGCTCGTATTACCTGCTGCAAGCATATCGGTAACCCATTGAGCCGGTTTTAATCCGGCTGCTTCCATTACTTTAACTCCTGCTGCAGCACCAAGTGCGTCCCATACTTCAAACGGACCAATTTCCCATGCATAACCGGCACACATTGCCTGATCTATTTTGTAGAACTCATCGGTAATTTCAGGAACACGATCGCTTACGTAAGCAAATCCTCTTGATAACACAGCTCTGTAAAAATCACCGGCTTTATCAGTTCCGGCAACCATCACTTTAAATCTGTCGTTTAAATTTTCAATTTTTTTAGCTGCGTCTAAAGTTGCAAATTTAGGCTTAACTGCTGGTTTGTATTCAAGCGTTTTAAGGTCTAAGCTTAAAATTTCCTTTTTACCATCAGGAGATTTTATTTGTTTGTAAAACCCTTGTCCGGTTTTGCTTCCCAACCATTTATTTTCTAACATTTTTTTAACGTACTCGGGAGTTTGAGCTTTGCTGAGTACTTCGTCGTTAGGACAAGCAGCAACCAACGATTTTGTAACTAAATCATGGGTATCTATACCAACAATGTCCAGCGTGCGGAACGTAGCCGATTTCGCTTTTCCAAATACAGGACCTGTAAGGGCATCTACTTCGTCAACAGTTAAATCAAATTCTTTAATAATGGCTTGCATAGTTGTACCATTACCCACACCAATTCTATTGGCGATAAAGCCAGGTGTATCTTTACATAATACGGTAGTTTTTCCTAAAAATTTGCGCCCGTAATCCATTAAGTAATCAATAATTGCAGGCTCTGTTTTTGGGCCGGGAATTATCTCTAACAATTTCATGTAACGCGGAGGATTAAAGAAGTGAGTTCCGCAAAAATGTTTTTGAAAATCTTCGCTGCGTCCTTCGCTCATCAATTTCATAGGAATACCTGAAGTGTTCGATGTAACGAGAGTTCCCAACTTACGGAATTTCTCAACGCTTTCGTACACTTGTTTTTTAATGTCTAAACGCTCAACAACAACTTCTATAACCCAATCGCAAGAAGAAATGTCTTTCATATTGTCATCAAAGTTTCCGGTGGCAATACGATTAGCAAACGACTTCTTATAAATAGGAGATGGATTTGATTTTAACGCAAAAGCAAGTGCATCATCTACAATTTTATTCCTGCTTTTTTTGTCTGTTCCTGCATCCTTAGGAACAATGTCGAGTAGTAAAACCTCAACGCCAATGTTGGCAAAATGACAAGCAATACGGCTTCCCATTACACCTGAACCCAAAATGGCTACCTTTCTGATTGATCTGTTCATGTTGTTATTAGTTTTTAATTTATATATAATCTGTACTACTAGTATTATTATATTTGTTTTAATTCTTTTAAACGTTCTTCAGCCATATCTGAAATTTCGCTAAGAATAACCATCATTTCTTCTTTGCGTTTTGTTCCAATTTTTTTTTCAATCATTTCGTTGAAATTGCGCACGATGGTCTTAGCCGATTCTTTTTTCCTTTGACCTTTTTCAGTAAGCGTTATTTTTACTTTTCTCTTATCAACCGTTTCAGCTTTTCTTAGAATTAACTCTGCATCCTCCAACGTTTTTATCATTCTGGACAAAGAAGAACTTTCCATTCCCATCATCGGTGCAATATCCGAAGCATAAGAGCCTTCTTTACTATTTATATTTAATAAAAAATAAATCCCTGCAATGGTGTCACCATATTTGGCTGCTTCGGCAAAATACATCCTGCCAATAAGCTGCCATGTCGATTTAAGTTTTGAATCTATTGTTTCGTTATGTATTTTTTTCATGCAAACTAAAAAGTAAAGCTATAAATTTATTATGCAAACATAATAAATTTTAAAACGAAGGTACAATAATTTTTGAGTAGAAAAAGATTATAAA
>Ga0302194_10000602_pt1 | contig 22955 bp, 19 predicted proteins | sample II_Bog_N1_1_FD_200227 | JGI IMG/M metagenome (GOLD analysis project Ga0302194, IMG submission 200227) | Peat permafrost microbial communities from Stordalen Mire near Abisko, Sweden - II_Bog_N1_1 | ecosystem: Environmental > Terrestrial > Soil > Wetlands > Peat | place: Sweden: Abisko...
GGAAAAAAGTCCTGAAACAATCGTTTTAGACTCATACCGAGATACGTTAAAAAGCATTATTAAAAATTTGTATGCCGCTAAAGCTGACTCTGTTAAACACAAATACAACGAACAATTACTTACTACTTTTAATCGCGTATTAAAAATGCAAGGTTCTTTTGCATACCCTTTCGATTCCATCAGCGACATTGGAATATTAAATTCTCCCGATTACTTAATTAGAATTTTCAACTGGAACGTACCTCTTACAAACGGAACACATGAATATTATGGCTTTATTCAAGCGAAACAAATCCAAATTAAAAAGGTAGGCTTATTCAAAAAAACATTCATCGAATCATATAAAATTTTTCCATTGAAGGATATTTCTGCAACTGTTAAAAATCCCGAGAATTACTCCGGTGATAATAACAAATGGTTTGGAATGCTATATTACAGCATCATTCCAAAAAAAGTTAAAAACAAAAAAATATATTATACCTTATTAGGATGGGATGGCAATGACAAGTTCAGTAACAAAAAAATAATTGACGCACTAACTTTTGATAATAAAGGAGTACCACAATTTGGAGCAACTATTTTTAACACAACTAAAGGCGCAAAAAAACGTGTGATTTTTGAATACAACGCCAATTGCACCATGTCGCTCAAATACAATAAAGCCAAAGATTCTATTATTTTTGACCACCTGGTACCATCTGAAACTCAACTGGAAGGACAATATCAATACTACTGTACCGACTTTACGTATGATGGTTTCGGTTTTAAAAATGGTAAATGGAATTATGGCGAGTTTGTAAATGCTACTAATGAAAAAAATCAGAAGGATGCAATTTATAAAAACCCGGAAGATACCAGAAATGCAATCAGAAGCAACGAGATTATAAACAAAAAAATTAAAGTAAAAAAGAAATAATATCCCACTCATTGCTTTACTCCATAGTATGCACCCATTCTCTCAAAAAATTATCTTTTGGTACGAACATAACAAACGAGATTTACCTTGGCGAAACACAAGAGATCCATATTTAATATGGCTTTCAGAAATTATATTACAACAAACCCGTGTGGATCAAGGGATGAGTTATTATTTAAAATTTGTCGGTGAATTTCCTACAGTTAAACAATTGGCGAAAGCCGATAACGAAAAAGTAATGAAACTATGGCAAGGTTTGGGTTATTACTCGCGCGCACGCAATCTGCATACTACAGCAAAAATAATTTTACTGGAACACAAAGGTGTTTTCCCTAAAGAATTTGAAACAATACTTGCATTAAAAGGAGTAGGTGAATACACCGCTGCTGCTATTGCATCATTTGCATATAACAAACCCTACGCTGTAGTTGATGGAAATGTATATCGGGTGCTATCAAGGGTATTTGACATCAGCACACCTATTGACAGCACACAAGGTAAAAAGGAATTTAACCATTTAGCCGGGGAACTGCTTGATAAAAATAAGCCCGCTATTTACAACCAGGCTATAATGGAATTTGGCGCAATGCAATGTAAACCTATCAATCCTTATTGCGCTGTTTGTCCTTTAAATACAATGTGTCTAGCTTACTCAAAAAAATTGGTGGCTGAACTGCCAGTTAAATCAAAGAAAACAAAAGTTCGAGATCGTTATTTTAATTATATTGTTTTGAATTATAAAGGAAAAATAGCTATTAACAAAAGAGGGGAAAAAGATATATGGACGAATCTTTACGACTTTCCGAATATCGAAACGAATAAGGAAGTAAGTGAAGATGATTTTTTGCTATCGGATGAATGGAATGAATTCATTAAAAAAAATGTTTTCCGTGTAAAATCAATATCCCCAACCTATAAACACATTCTTAGTCATCAGAAAATTTATGCGAGATTTTGGGAAATAGATTGTAAGACTGCATTTAATAAACTACTTCCTGCAACAGCCATCATTATTAAAGAAAAAGACATACAAAGTATTGCTGTTCCAAGGCTTATTGAAAATTATTTAAAAACAAGGACGTGACAAAATTCAATATTTTTTTTAAAAAATTGGCTGATTAAAAATAAACTATTAACTTCGTGCCACTTTTGGGAATCTGCTTAACAAAACAATCTGAAAAGCCTTGTGAATGAACATCCATTATCAAATTAAAAAGTATTATAAAGTTAGCAAGTGTTGTATTAACTGCAACGAAGGACTTTTATTATTGTAATGATTTAAAAATGTTATACATACATAAAAAAACCCTTCGGAGTTCCGAAGGGTTTTTTTTACATTAAAGAACCAAATAAAAATGAGCGGAAATTTAAACGTTAGTATCCCATACTTATTGGATAGAGTTAAAGGATTATCTATCGATGAGTCGCTTCGTTTGCTTTCAGAAACCTTCAAAGGTCTATCTGTATTCTCTTCAAGTTTTAGTTTAGAAGATCAGGTAATAACACATGCAATACTTCATAATAAACTGGAGGTAGATATTTTCACATTGGATACAGGGCGGAATTTCCCCGAAACATATTCTGTTTGGAACAGCACCAACGAACGCTACCAAACACAAATAAAAGCATTCACACCCGACTACATGCAGCTGGAAGCCTACTTGACTAAAAAAGGGCCTAACGCATTTTACGAATCGGTTGAGAACCGCAAAGAATGCTGCCACATCCGTAAAGTAGAACCTTTAACACGTGCACTTGCCGGAAAAAAATTATGGATAACAGGTTTAAGAGCCGAACATTCAGCTGCTCGTCAGGACTTGCAAATGCTGGAATGGGACAAAACACATCAATTAATTAAATTCCATCCCATACTTCACTGGACTACAGTTGAAGTCCGACAATTTATTACTGAAAACAATGTACCTTACAACACCTTGCAAGATAAGGGTTTTGTAAGCATAGGCTGTGCGCCTTGCACGAGAGCAATTAAGCCGGGAGAAGAATTCAGAGCCGGACGCTGGTGGTGGGAAGACGATAGTAAAAAGGAATGTGGATTGCATGAACATGAATGATTGAAAGATAAAAAATCACATAGACTGAAAAAATTATAAAGTTGAAAACTGGAAAGAGAGCTAACCAGGCAAACTAGAAACTTTAGACTTTAAACTTTGAACTAATGGCAGACAAACATCATTTAGATTTTTTAGAACAATTGGAATCGGAGGCCATTCACATTATGCGTGAAGTTGCAGGACAATTTGAAAAGCCGGCTCTGCTTTTTTCAGGTGGTAAAGATTCAATTGTAATGGTGCATTTGGCATTGAAAGCATTTCGTCCCGGTAAGTTACCCTTTCCTTTGGTACATGTTGATACAGGGCATAACTTTCAGGAAGCGCTTGATTTCAGAGATTATCTTGCTAATAAATTAGGAGAGAAGCTTATTGTACGTAACGTTGAGGATACTATAAAAAGACAACATCTTTCTGAAACAAAGGGAAAGTTCCCCAGCAGAAACGGTTTGCAAACCTATACATTACTTGAAACGATTGAAGAGTTTGGTTTTGATGCTTGTCTTGGTGGTGCCAGAAGAGATGAAGAAAAAGCAAGGGCAAAAGAGCGTATTTTCTCAGTTCGTAATGAGTTCGGGCAATGGGATCCAAAACTTCAGCGCCCTGAATTATGGAATACCTATAACGGAAAAATACATAAAGGTGAAAACGTGCGCGTTTTCCCAATTAGTAACTGGACAGAACTTGATATTTGGAATTACATACTTCGCGAAAAAATAGAATTGCCTTCTATTTATTTTTCTCATGAACGTGAAGTGCTTGATTACAACGGACAATTGATGTTCGTAAATGATTTTATTAAAATTGAACCGGGAGATAAAATAAGCAAAAGAAAAGTGCGCTACCGAACTGTGGGCGATATGACCTGCACAGCGGCAGTAGAATCGGATGCTGAAACGGTTGAGGATATTATAAAAGATATTATTATTACAAAAACCAGCGAACGAGGTCAAACCCGTATCGACGACCAAGTGTCGGAAGCTGCTATGGAAGACAGAAAAAAAGGCGGATATTTTTAAAAATGCTTTAATGAGAGAAGGAATGAAGGATTGATTAAACCATTCACTCATTAAACATTGAAATAACAAAACTGACAATTTACCAAACATGGATATATTAAGATTTATTACTGCAGGAAGTGTTGATGACGGAAAAAGCACGTTGATAGGGCGTTTGCTGCACGACAGCAAATCCATATTAATTGATCAGTTACAGGCAATTGAAAGACAAAGCAAAAACATGGAAGAAGGCGAAATTGATTTGGCTTTACTTACCGATGGCTTGCGCGCAGAGCGTGAACAAGGAATTACCATTGATGTTGCTTACAAATATTTTTCAACACCAACTCGTAAATTCATCATTGCCGATGCTCCGGGGCATATTCAATATACACGTAACATGGTTACAGGGGCTTCAAACTCCGATTTAGCAATTATACTTGTAGATGCAGAGAATGGTGTAGTTGAACAAACAAAACGGCATTCCATCATTGTTTCCTTATTGGGAATTAAACACGTTGTGGTGGCTATAAATAAAATGGATTTGGTGAATTATTCGGAAGAAATATATAACAGAATTGTAAGTGATTATAAAAAAGTTACTACCAGTCTTGGCATTATTAGAGCGCAGTTCATTCCATTGAGTGCCAAATTGGGTGATAACATTGTTGACCGTTCCCAAAAACTACCTTGGTACTCAGGCCCAACGTTATTAGAACATTTAGAAACTGTTGTTGTAGCGGATGATATAAACCTTACAACGCCACGTTTTCCTGTGCAATACGTTATTCGTCCTCAAACTATTGAATTAAGAGATTATCGAGGTTATGCAGGAAAAGTAACAAGCGGTATCTATAAAAAGGGAGACGCTGTTACCATACTCCCATCGGGTGTACAAACTACTATCACAAAATTGGAAGTAGCTGCAAAGGAAGTAGAAGAAGCATTTGCACCTCAAGGCATTGTAATGCACCTTAAAGATGACGTGGACATTAGCCGTGGCGACATGATTGTAAAAAGCGACAGCCAACCAAATGTAAGTCAGGAAATAGATGTGATTTTGTGCTGGATGGACACAAAACCATTGATTCCAGGCAATAAATATTTACTGCAAATAAACAGCAGAAGAGTAAAAAGTGTAATTAAAGAAATAGACTATAAGATTGATGTAAATACCATGCTTAAAGAAAGTTCACCTGAAAAAGCATCGTTAAATGACATTATTAAAGTAAAAATTAAAACATCTGCGCCAATTGCATTCGATTCATTTATTGATTTGAAAACAAATGGTTGCGCTATACTTATTGACGAAACAAGCAATGCGACAGCTGCGGCTTGTATGATTCAATGATGATTAAATTGTTGATTTCGAGAACCTCCAGATATGTTGGTGGCTGAGGTACTCGAACCCACAGATTGAAATTTTAACCTACAAACAATAAAATATTAAACTAGAAAATGATTGAAACTGATATAGCTATTATAGGTGCGGGACCGGTAGGATTATTCGCGATTTTTGAAACAGGGTTATTAAAATTGCGTTGTCATTTAATTGATTATTTGCCGCAAGCAGGCGGACAACTTTCTGAAATATATCCTAAAAAACCAATTTACGATATACCGGGATATCCCAGCGTTGGCGCGCAAGAGCTAGTTGATAATTTATTAAAACAAGCTGCACCATTTCACCCCACTTTTACTTTTGGAGAACGTATTGAAACACTTACCAAAAACGGTGAAAGAAATTTTACACTTACTACTCATTTAGGTACAACTGTTCACGCTAAAGTGGTTGTAATAGCAGGTGGTTTAGGATGTTTTGAACCACGTAAGCCTGAAGTTGTAGGTTTGGAGAAATTTGAAAGAGGCAAAGGTGTAACTTATATGGTGCTCGACCCTGAAAAATTCAGGGATAAAAAAGTAGTGATTGCCGGTGGTGGCGATAGCGCATTGGACTGGTCTATTTTCCTTTCAGATATTGCAAAAGAAGTAACGCTCGTTCACCGCAGCGAATCATTCAGAGCAGCACCACATAGTGTTAATCAGGCACAAAAATTAGCTGCTGAAGGAAAAATAAATTTATTGCTGAACTGCAATATTCAGGAAGTGTTCGGTTCGGATAAATTGGAACAGGTAAGTATTAACAATACCAAACTAAATGAATTGGTAAAAATGGATGCTGACAACTTAATTCCATTATTTGGATTAAGTCCCAAATTAGGACCAATTGGCGAATGGGGTTTAAACATTGATAAAAATGCTGTTGAAGTAAATACGGACGATTATTCTACCAACATACCGGGAGTATATGCCATTGGCGACATTAATACCTACAAAAATAAATTGAAGTTGATATTGTGTGGTTTCCACGAAGCGGCGTTGATGGCTCATAGTGCTTACAAATACATCAATCCGGATGTTAAATACACCATGAAGTACACAACAGTTAGTGGTGTTAACGAATTTTAATTGAATAAAAATGGCAGATATAAGTATTCAAGTAATAAACAGAGGTGAAGAGGCTATATTCGATGCTCCAAACGATATGGGACTTAGTCTTATGGAGTTCTTAAAAGCCAACGAATATGAGCAAATAGAAGGCACCTGTGGTGGTATGGCGCTATGTGCCAGTTGTCATGTCAGAGTATTGGAGGTAAGTCCTCCATTGGACGAACAAAGTGATGATGAACTTGCTATCTTGGAAACATTACCTATAGTGTATGACAATTCCAGACTGTCGTGTCAGATAAAACTGAATACCGGTTTAGAAAGGATAAAGATTGAAATACCTGAATTATGAATAGGAATTAGCCAAAAGTTGATTTTAGGAACACCATTATCATCACCCTAATAACTAACAACTGATTCTTAGAATCAATCTAAATAATAAAAATTAATTACCTTTACAAGCATATTTTATAACAATTCGAATTATGGCAATAAAAATTACAGAAGAATGTATCAATTGTGGAGCATGTGAGCCTGAATGTCCCAACAACGCTATATATGAAGGTGGTGCTGAATGGCGTTTTGCAGATGGTACAGAGGTAAAGGGCGTTTTTACTAGTAAGAGCGGTATTACAGTAGATGCAGAAGAACCTCAAAATGCAGTATCACAGGATTTGTATTATATCGTTTCTGACAAATGTACAGAGTGTGTTGGTTTTCATGATGAACCTCAATGTGCCGCGGTTTGTCCTGTTGACTGTTGTGTAGATGATGAAAACTGGAGAGAAAGTAAGGAAGAGTTGTTAGCAAAGAAGAGTACTCTGCATCTCGATTAACTATTATTGGTACTACAAATTGAAAAACAGATAAACAATGCAAAGTTTTAGAACTGAATTAGAAAATCCGATTGTAGAAAAAGACATTATTCAATTGGAAAAATCCATCCGTTTGTTCAGAGAAGGAACGCTGGATTCGGAAAAATTCAGAAGTTTACGTTTAGCGCGTGGCGTTTATGGTCAGCGCCAACAAGGTGTTCAGATGATACGTATCAAATTGCCTTATGGTAAAATGACCGTAAAACAATTGCTGAAAATTTCTGATGTATCAGATGAATATGCAACTAAAAACTTGCACTTAACAACCCGTCAGGATATACAAATTCACTATGTAAGCTTGGACAGAACTCCTGAACTATGGGCAGAGCTTGAAAAAGACAGCATTACCTTACGTGAAGCCTGTGGAAATACAGTTAGAAATGTTACCGCATCGTATGATGCAGGTATTGACCCGAAAGAACTTTTTGATGTATGTCCTTATGCACATGCAGTGTTTGAATATTTTTTGAGAAATCCTATCTGTCAGGATATGGGACGTAAAATTAAAATTGCATTCTCTTCCAGCGAAAGTGATACAGCATTAACCTTTATGCACGATTTTGGGTTTATTCCAAAAATTAAAATTGAAAACGGTGTTGAAGTAAGAGGTTTCAAAGTGCTCGTTGGCGGTGGCTTGGGAAGTCAACCGTTTTTAGCAAAAACTGCCTATGAGTTTTTAGAAACTGATTTGGTAATTCCTTTCATAGAAGCATCTCTTAGAGTGTTTGACCGATACGGAGAACGCATTACCCGCAGCAAAGCACGTATGAAATTTTTAATCAATAAAATTGGTTTTGAAGAATTTATGAATTTGGTTGAGAAAGAAAAAATAGCCAACAAATCGAAAGTGTATCCTATTAATTACAAAAACTATGTGGAGACTGCTCCTCCAACAAATGTAAAAATATCTCATGTTGACATTGCCGACAAAGCTGCTTACCAATTGTGGTTGGCAACAAGCACCTTTCCACAAAAACAAAAAGAATATCAGGCAGTATGTATAAAAGTGATAAATGGCGATATTAAAACTGATAAAGCAAGAAAACTTGCCGACATTGTTAAAAAATATGCAGCAGATGATATTCGTGTTACAATCAATCAGGGCTTGTTATTGAAGTTTGTTCCTGTAGAAGCATTACCCAATATTTACTCAGAGCTTGCACCGCTTGGATTGGCTGATGCAGGTTTTGACAAAACATTAGATATTACTTCATGCCCGGGTACAGATACTTGCAACCTTGGTATATCAAGCAGTACAGGCGCTACCGAAGCACTTGAAAAAGTGATACGAAATGAATATCCTGAAATGATTAGTGACAGCAATATCAAAATAAAACTAAGTGGTTGTATGAATGCCTGCGGGCAACACACAATTGCTAATATTGGTTTTCATGGTAGTTCGTTAAAAGTAGGAAATAATACGGTACCTGCACTTCAGGTACTATTGGGCGGTGGAGTGGTTGGAAATGGCGAAGGACGTATGGCAGATAAAGTTATTAAAGTGCCAAGCAAAAGAGCTACACACGCTATCCGATTTTTGTTAGAGGATTACAATAACAATTCTAACGACGGTGAATATTTCAATGATTATTACGACAGACAAGGAAAAGATTATTTCTATAATTTGCTTAAACCTCTTAAAGAGCTTAGTAACCTCACTCCTGATGAATACATTGACTGGGGACATAGTGAACAATTTGAAACAGCAATTGGTGTTGGCGAATGTGCCGGCGTAATGATTGACCTTGTGGCTACTCTTTTATTTGAAGCTGAAGAAAAACTAATATGGGCAAAAGAAACATTTGATGCAGGACAATTTGCTGATAGCATTTATCATACGTATAGCTTTTTTGTAAGTGCAGCAAAAGCCTTGTTAATTGATAAACAAGTAATGTGCAATACACACAATGGAATTATCAATGATTTTGATAAACATTATGTATCTAAAGGTTTATTTTCTTTTGGAACCGACTTCAGAACATATATATTGCGCTTAAATGAAAATCAACCAACAAAAGCATTTGCGGAATTATATTTAAACGATGCCATTAAGTTTACCGAAGCTACCAAAGAATTTCGTAAAACGCATTTAGAAGAAGTAAAATCTAATTATTAATTCCTTCCCCCTCTTTTTAACAGAGGGGGAAATCAACAATCTTCAAACTACCACCGCTTATTTTGAAAAAATCAAAATTAATTTTAGTTGGTGCCGGTCCTGGAAATCCTGAATTGATAACTATCAAAGGACTTAAAGCCATACAACAAGCAGATGCAATTTTGTATGATGCCTTGGTGAATGAAGAATTATTAAAACACGCACCCGAAGGAATTCCCTTAGTTTTTGTAGGAAAAAGAAAAGGTGTACACTCCTTTACCCAAGAACAAATTAATGAACTAATAGTTGAATATGCTAAAAAACATGGCAACGTTGTTCGGTTAAAAGGTGGAGATCCATTTGTATTTGGCAGAGGCTTTGAAGAAATAGAATATGTTCAACAATTTAATATTGAAACGGAATATATACCCGGAATATCAAGTGCTATAGGAGTTTTAGGCTTGCATAATATTCCTGTAACACACCGCGGAAGCAGTGAAAGTTTTTGGGTGATAACAGCAACAACCAGTAATAAAGAACTTTCAGAAGATATTAAATTAGCTGTTCGGTCAAGTGCGACAGTTGTTATATTGATGGGTTTAACAAAATTGCAAGAAATTGTAAATATCTATATAGAAAATGGAGGATATAATAAACCGGTTGCCGTTATCCAAAAAGGATCGTTACCTAATGAAAATAGTGCTGTTGGAACTATAGATACCATCATTGAGTTAGTGCATAAAAAACAAATCAGTCCTCCTGCAATTATTGTTATTGGTGATGTTGTTGCCTTAGCAAAGAGTAAAAATTGTTAATTAAAGCAAAAAGTTTTGGCTTACCCAACTCCCATGTTTAACTTTTCGTATACTTGTATACATAACCAAACTGTAAATATTACAAAACTCAAAAAAAAAATGAAAAAGAAAGGAATGTTAAAATACTTTATAGTAGCAGCTACTATGGGTATAATTTACACAGGATGTAAAAAAAAGGATACTACACCTGCAGCTACAACCACTACTACAACTACTGATGACACACCTCAACAAGAACAAAGTGCCGCAGATCAGGCTACGGTAGAAAACGAAACTAACAACAGCATCAATGACGCGAATAATGCAGTAAGTGGATCTACTTCGTTAAGGGCTGCAAACGCTGCAAGTCTTGTTTCTAATGCAAGAATTGATTCAATTGCAAAGAGACAACTAAGAGTAACATACTTTGGAAAGTCGTCAGATAGCTTAAGAATACGTTCAGGTTCAATAACCATTCAGTTAGATACTGCTTGGCATATATCAGGAGCTGTTTTAACGATTACTTTCAGCAATTACAAAGTAACAAATGTTGGAACGGGTAAGTCTATTACTTTTAATGGTACACATGTTATAACAAATGTCAATGGTGGTGCAATAGCCAATATTACAACTAATACCGTTGTTCACAAAATCAGAGGTAATATAAGTATAACATTTGATGATGGAACAGTTCGTTCATGGAGCATTGCAAGAAAAAGATCCTACTATTTAACGAGTAGTCAGTTAACTGAATCGCTAACAGGTGATACTACAGTAAACACTTACAGCAATGTAACAATGTGGGGTACAAACAGAGCAGGAGAAACTTTTTATGTAAGTACTCCAAGTCCGGTTGTTGATTATATTGCAAATAGCAATTGTTTGCTTAAACCTATTTCAGGACAAAGAATATTTTACTTAACGCATAACATTACTGCCACTTACGGAGTTGATGCCAGCGGTAATGCAGAACCTGCCGGAACTTGTCCTTACGGTTACATGTTAAACTGGACAAATGCAAGCGGAACAGCTAAGCAGGCAATACTTTCGTACTAACGAAACATTAGTTTAATTGTTAAAAAAAGACCTGTATTCTTGATGAGAATACAGGTCTTTTTTTAACAACAAATTTTAAAAATAAACCAAAGCATTTTTTCACATTTGACTGAAAAAAATTACTTTTTATAACCCTAATAATAGCAATATTCAGCAACAAATTATTGTTATATTTGCGCCCTAAATTATAGACAGGTAAACAACATGGACAGGAATTCGATAATAGGTCTTTTTATAATTGCCGGAATTTTAATTGGGTGGATGATTTATAGTGCGCCTTCAAAAGAAGAAATTGCGAGACAAAAACACATTCAGGATTCAATAAAACTAACTCAACAAAAAGCTGAAAAAGCAAAAGCGGAGATTGCAAAGTTAAATAATACAACCATTCTTTCTGATAATACAGATTCAACTATTGTATTAACCGACTCTGCAAAATTCTCATTAAAAAAACAAGTGTATGGTGATTTTATAGCAGCTTCAGAAGGAGAAGATAAAACCATTATTCTGGAAAACGAATTAGTAAAACTAAGTATTGCTTCCAAAGGCGGAAGAATTGCATCTGTGGAATTGAAAAAATACAAACGTTTTGATGGTAAGCCGCTGATATTATTTAATCCTGACTCATCCACTCAAAATATAACATTCTCCGCCTATTCAAAGATTTTTTCAACCGACAGCTTATACTTTACAACCGAAGGAACAACAAATGCAGGGGCAAAAAGCCTTGCTATGCGACTGTATGCGGGAAGCAAAGACAAATACATTGAATACGTTTATACGCTAAAAGATGATGACTATATGATGCATTTTGATGTGAATGTTGTTGGAATGCAGCACATCATTTCATCAAACACACAGAATTTAATTTTAAACTGGAGCATGAAAACTCCAATGCAGGAAAAAAATCAACAAACACAGGCGGCAGCATCTACCATTTATTATAAAAATGTGGACGAAAATGTTGATAAAATAAGCGAAGGCAAAGAGGAAAAACTGGAGTTGCCACCGAATGTAAAATGGGTTGGATTAAAACAACAATTTTTCACTTCTGTAATTATTGCCGACAGTGCTTTTAAAAATGCCGAAATAGAAACAAAACTTGCTAATGGGTCTCAAAAATATGTGAAAGAATTTTCATCATCGCTTTCAATTCCATATAATCACAAGGCTTCTGAAAAGTTCGGGATGAGTTTATATTTTGGTCCTAACCATTTTAAAACACTAAAAAAATATGATCTGGACTTAGACAAACAAATCAATTTAGGTTGGAAAATTTTTGGTTGGATTAACCGATTATTAACCATACCTATCTTTAATTTTTTAAGCAGTCTTAATTTGAATTTTGGCATCATTATTTTAATATTAACATTAATCATTAAAGTGTTACTATTACCTATTGCTTATAAAACGGTTCTTTCATCAGCAAAAATGCGCGTTTTAAAACCGGAAATTGACGAACTGAATGAAAAATTCAAAGATCAGGATCCGATGAAAAAACAACAAGCCACGATGGCACTTTACAATCAAGCAGGTGTTAATCCAATGGCAGGTTGTATTCCGGTACTGTTGCAAATGCCAATATTAATTGCCTTATTCAGCTTTTTTCCGGCTTCTATCGAATTAAGACAACAAGGATTTTTATGGGCAAGCGATTTATCTACCTACGATTCAGTATATAATTTCGGATTTAGTATTCCCTGGTATGGCGACCATGTAAGTTTATTTGCCCTGTTAATGACTGCATCAACATTACTTTATACATGGAGCAACAGCCAGTTGATGGGTTCTTCTAATCAAATGCCGGGTATGCAGTGGATGATGTATTTAATGCCAATATTATTCTTAGGTTTTTTAAATAACTATTCTGCCGGATTAAGCTGGTACTACTTCCTAGCCAATATGTTTACCTTTGCTCAAACCTGGATAATGCAAAATTATGTGATTGACTCAGTTGCATTGCATGCCAAAATTCAGGAGAATAAAAAGAAACCCGTAAAAGTTTCGAAGTTTCAGGAACGTCTGGAACAAATGACCAAAGAGCGCCAACAACAAGTAACTCAAAAGAAAAAATAGAAAAATCTGAATTCACATAATAGGATTTAACATATCAACAAATGACATTTCATAAAGAAGGCTACGTATCATTATTGTTAACGATTATTGTAACAGGTATTATTAATGCGATTACTCATTATTTTTTCGGAGAATATTGTTTGGTAGTGTGGTTTGGTTATTTGTTATCTGCTTTTTTGCTGATAACAATTTTGCAGTTTTTCAGAAGTCCAAAACGTACCGTTGTATTGAACGACAATAATATTATTGCTCCTGCCGATGGAAAAGTAGTGGTAATTGAAGAAGTAATGGAAACAGAATTTTTAAAAGAAAAGTGTATTCAGGTTTCTATATTCATGTCGCCGATTAATGTACACGTAAACCGTTATCCCATTAGTGGAAAAGTAATATACTCTAAATATCATCCCGGATTATTTTTAGTGGCATGGCATCCCAAATCATCTACAGACAATGAACGAACAACAATTGTTGTGGAAAATAAAAACGGCAAATCGGTTTTATTCCGACAAATAGCCGGTGCACTTGCCCGCAGAATTGTAAATTATTCCAAAGAAGGGGATACCGCTATACAAGGCAGTGAGTTTGGATTTATAAAATTTGGTTCCCGTGTAGATTTGTTTTTACCTCTTTCAGCTAAAGTAAAAGTTAATCTGGAGGAGAAGGTTTTAGGAAGCCAAACGGTTATTGCTACTTTTGAATAAAATCATTTTTCACTTATCTCTGTTTATGGCATTGTTATTGTCAAAAGCAGCTCAACCTTAAAACCTAAAAACATGAAAAAAATAGTTGTATTACTTGCATTTATGGGGATGTTAAATTCAGTTTCTGCTGTTAACTATTCTGTTTCAGAAAAACTTAAACCGTTAACTACCAAACAGGACGATAAGCAGAGCAAACCGAAAAAAGATACTGCAGGTCATCACAGTTGCACCAAGCAAGAAAAAGCGAAATGTGAAGACAAAAAGAAAGATTGTTCCTCTCATCCTAAAGGAAAATGCTGTAAGATGAAGAAAGACTCTGTAGCACATTAATAATAGTTTTAAAAAAGAGAAAACAGATGCAAAACCAACAAGGTTATTGCATCTGTTTTTTTTAAGCATACCCGGATATTTTATATACAACATACCCTACAAGTTCATGTATAAAATTAGTCCAGTCACTTAAGGGTTCAATGCTTGGAATTATCAAGCTGCCCCAATCAATATTCTTTTTTTGTTTAATTTGTTTACTATAAATATCGGCACTAAAGGTATCTGGAAATAAACCTTCTTTATTAAAACAGCCCAAGCTGCGACGCATGTGAAAGGCTGAAGTTATCAGCAGCAGTTTGCCCGATATTTTTTCCCGTTCCAATAAATGCTTTGTAAATACCGCATTTTCATGCGTATTACGCGATTCATTTTCAATTAAAAAATCACTTTCTGGAATTCCCAACCGTAGTACATATTTTTTCACCAATGCTCCTTCCTTGTATTCCGGATGCAATATATAACCCGAACCAGATGTGAATACAATCTTTTTCACTTTACCGGTTTTGTATAAGTCTATTGCTTGAAACAAACGATCCGCTCCTCTTATAAATTGTATCCTATCAAGTGCTGCATTATATTGCGAAACACCGCCGAGTACAATTACTGCATCGTACTTTCCTACATAAGGTTGCTTGCAAGGAGGAGCTTCCCATGCTCCCATAAAAAAATTGAATAGATAAGAATTTGAAAAAAAAACCAATAGAACAAAAGACCAAACCAAGTAGTTTTTTCGTTTGAACTGATCTCTGGATAGGATTGCCAATAATAGCAAAACAATGACCCAGATAAGCGGAGTGATGGCAAACTTAAGCAGTTTAGAAAGTATAAAAAACATAGTTGACTTTTTTTTCAAAAGTACATATTTTGTTTCTTGTAATTCTTCATACCTGTTCAAAGTATCTCCACCTCATCAAACATCTTTTACTTATTTTTACAACATGTTCAAAAAATATATTCGTCTTTTTCTTCATTGTTTTTTTCTGTTAATTATGGTAAGCTGTTTAGTTTGGAGCGACCTGGTTATTTATGGTTTATCCCAAGCTACAGGGCAAGTATCAATGATTATTAAAGCACAACCCATCAATGAAGCATTGGCAGATAAAAATTTTCCCGATTCACTAAAACAAAAATTAATTTTAATTACAGAAATAAAAAAATATGCCGTTGACAGCTTAGGAATTAAAACCAGTAATAATTATTCCGACGTTTATAATCAAAATCATACGTCGCTGCTTTTAACGGTTTCTGCTTGCGAACCTTATGCACTTAAACCAAAGGAATGGACTTTTCCGGTATTAGGAAGCGTTCCCTATAAAGGTTTTTTTAATACCTATAAAGCGAAAATTGAAATTAATGAATTAATGAAACAGGGCTACGATATTGACGTTTACAGTCCTTCGGGATGGTCAACACTGGGCTGGTTCAACGATCCGATATTATCAAATATGCTCTACAGAAGTGCCGGACAACTTGCCAATCTTATTATTCACGAGCTTACGCATGGCACCATCTTTATAAAAAACAATGTGGACTACAATGAAAATCTCGCTAATTTCATTGGCGATAAAGGTGCTGAACAATTTTTGAAATACAAATTCGGAAACAATTCAAAAGAATTAATTCATTATCAACAAAACAAAGCCGATGAAAAAATATATTCCGATTATATGCTCAAAAGCATTGAAAGGCTTGACAGTCTTTATACCGAGATAAAAGCCGAAAAAAATGATGTTGCAAAAAAAGAAAAAAAGAAAAAACTTATTTTACAAATAGTGCGTGGAGTTAACCATTTAAACCTTTACAAAAGGGAAAACTATTTTAAATTTTCATTAAAAGCCATCTCCGAAAAAAACGCTTTTTTTATGAGTTTTCAACGTTACGATTCTCAATATGATGTTTTTGAAAAAGAGTTAAACACCAAATTTAACGGGCAACTAAAGGCGTATTTACTTTTTCTGAAGAAAAAATATGCTGTTTGATTTGGGTTAACTAAAATCAAATAAGTCTTTAGCATACTAAGTAAATGACCTGAGAGGTTTATGCTTAAAATCTCACTTGCTATCCATCTTCAAAAAGGTATATTTGTATATCAACCATTTTCAATAGCCTTTTATGACAACTGATAAAATACGAATTGTAACTTCCGCCTCCTTATTTGACGGACACGATGCTGCAATCAACATCATGCGCAGAATATTACAAAGCAAAGGTGCGGAAGTCATTCATCTGGGGCACGACAGAAGTGTAAAAGAAATTGTTGATTGTGCCATTCAGGAAGATGCCAATGCCATTGCACTTACCTCCTATCAGGGCGGACATATTGAGTTTTTCAAATACATGTATGATTTGTTAAAGGAAAAAAATTGCGAACACATTAAACTATTTGGCGGTGGCGGTGGCACCATTTTACCAACAGAAATTGAAGAATTACACAAGTATGGAATAACTAGAATTTATTCACCCGACGATGGAAGAAAAATGGGATTAGAAGGGATGATAGAGGATTTGTTAGAAAAATGTAAAAGCCTCCCCTTCGGGGAGGCTTTTACGAACGAAAATTTTAAAGAACAGCTAAAAAATAAAGACTGGAAAACCATTGCTCAATTAATTTCATTAGCTGAAAACAGACCCGAACAATTTAAGAATGTGTTTTCGGCAATTGGTACGTCAAGCTCCTCCCCTGCCAGCCCTGAGCCTGCAGAAGGGGGGAGGTCGGGAGGGACTTTAGTTCTTGGTATCACGGGTACAGGCGGAGCCGGAAAATCATCATTGGTAGATGAATTAGTAAGACGTTTTTTACAAGATTTTAAAAATAAAACTGTTGCCATTGTTTCTGTTGATCCTTCCAAACGAAAAACCGGAGGAGCGTTGTTGGGTGACAGAATTCGTATGAATGCCATTAATAACGAACGTGTGTACATGCGCTCACTGGCAACCAGACAAAGTAATTTGGCGTTGTCAAAACATGTGCAGGAAAGTGTACAGATATTAAAAGCAGTAGGGTATGATTTAATTATTTTAGAAACGTCGGGCATTGGACAAAGCGATACCGAAATAACTGATTACAGCGATATAAGTTTGTATGTAATGACTCCCGAATACGGTGCTGCAACGCAACTTGAAAAGATTGACATGCTTGACTTTGCCGACTTTATTGCTATTAACAAATTTGATAAAAAAGGTGCTGAAGATGCGTTGAGAGATGTTAAGAAACAATTCAAACGCAACCATAATTTATGGGAAACCAACGATGATGACTTACCCGTTTTTGGAACCATTGCTTCACAGTTCAATGATTATGGAATGAACAGGCTTTACAAAGCCCTCATGAATAAACTGGAAACCATACAACCTCAATTCAAATCAACATTTAAAATTGTTAATGAAGGTGTTAAACCCTTTATTATTCCCCCGCAACGAGTGCGTTATTTGTCGGAAATAACCGACAACAACAGAGGATATGATAAGTGGGTACAACAACAAAAGGCAATTGCCAATCAACTTTTTTCTTTTTTAAACACCATGCAAAGCATCAGCGGTGCTGAGTTAAAAGAAGTCAAAAGTATTGATACCGCTTATGATGCACTTCTCAAATCAACTCAACACCCAAAACACGAAATAGTAGAAACCTTGGCATTAGAGTACGACCGGATAAAAAAAGACCTTGATGCCAGCAACAAAAAAATACTCGAGAGCTGGGCTGAAAAAGTACACGCCTACAAAAATGAGTTTTTCACATTTAAAGTACGGGATAACGAACTGAAAATAAAAACCCACTACACGTCGCTTTCTCACCTTGAAATTCCAAAGGTAGCACTGCCGCGTTGCGAAAGCTGGGGCGACATTTTAGAGTGGAGTTTACAGGAAAATGTACCGGGAGAATTTCCGTATACAGCAGGCGTATTTCCATTTAAGCGAGAAGGAGAAGACCCTGCACGTATGTTTGCAGGCGAAGGTGGACCCGAAAGAACCAATCATCGTTTTCATTATTTAAGTGCGGGATTGCCTGCACACCGCCTGAGTACTGCTTTTGACAGCGTAACCTTATACGGACAAAATCCTGATACCCGTCCCGATATTTACGGAAAGGTAGGTAATTCGGGCGTTTCCATTTGTTGTTTGGATGATGCCAAAAAATTATACAGCGGCTTTAACCTTGCCGACCCCAAAACGTCGGTAAGTATGACCATTAACGGTCCGGCCGCTATCATTACCGCTTTTTATATGAACGCCGCAATTGACCAGCAATGCGAAATTTATATTAAGAACAATGGATTAGAGCAGGAAATAAAAAAAAGAATAGAAAACATTTACAAAGCAAAAGGTACTACACGACCTTTTTATCATGGCAAATTGCCAATAGAAAATGATGGTTTAGGACTTTTATTATTGGGCGTTACGGGCGATCAGGTATTGCCCAAAGAGGTGTATGAAAAAATAAAGCGCGATACCATTTCGGTAGTAAGAGGTACCGTACAAGCCGATATTTTAAAGGAAGACCAGGGACAAAACACCTGTATTTTTTCTACTGAATTTTCGCTGCGCCTGATGGGCGATATGCAGGAATATTTTATTGCCAACAACGTTAGAAATTTTTATTCCGTTTCCATATCAGGTTACCACATTGCCGAAGCAGGCGCTAATCCTATTACACAACTGGCATTGACCTTATCAAATGGTTTTACGTATGTGGAGTATTATATGAGTCGTGGTATGGATATTAATAAGTTTGCGCCTAATTTATCCTTCTTTTTCAGCAACGGCATTGACCCTGAATATGCCGTTATAGGACGAGTTGCCCGTAAAATATGGGCAAAGGCGATGAAGCTGAAATACAATGCCAACGAGCGTTCGCAAATGCTCAAGTACCACATACAAACCAGCGGACGCTCCTTACACGCACAGGAAATTGACTTTAACGACATACGCACTACCTTACAAGCGCTGTATGCCATTTACGATAATTGTAATTCATTACATACCAACGCCTATGACGAAGCCATTACAACACCTACAGAAGATTCTGTTCGCAGAGCAATGGCAATACAGCTCATTATTAACCGAGAGTTAGGTTTGGCAAAAAATGAAAACCCATTGCAAGGTTCTTTTATTATTGAAGAACTGACCGACCTTGTGGAGGAGGCTGTACTAAAGGAATTTGACCGCATTAACGAACGTGGCGGAGTTTTAGGCGCAATGGAAACAATGTACCAACGCAGTAAAATACAGGAAGAAAGTATGTATTACGAAACGCTGAAACACAATGGTGAATACCCTATTGTGGGAGTTAACACTTTTCTTTCTTCAAAAGGTTCACCCACCATCATTCCTAAAGAGGTAATACGCGCTACCGAAGTAGAAAAAATGGCTCAAATAGAAATGCTGAATGAATTGCATAAAACAAATGCAGATAAAACACCTGAACTTTTAAAACAATTGCAAACACTAGCCATTGCCAACAAAAATATTTTTGAAGGATTAATGGAAGCCACAAAATATTGTTCATTGGGGCAAATTACCAAGGCTTTGTTTGAAGTGGGCGGGCAGTATAGGAGGAATATGTAAGTGATATGCGGATGAGCTGATATGAAAATGTGAGGATTGAAGATTAAAGAAAATGTTTAACTTTAATACTGCTATACTGCTTACAAATATTTATAAACAAGTACAAATAAATTTATAGCGCTTATCTTTAAGTTACAAGCAAGCCTAGCAGACGATACAACGAGCGACTACTAATTTGACCTTTAACAAACGACAGGCAGGCTTTATTACAACGTAGCAGTTTTTTAATTGTGAGACATTATGATTAATTGTAAATTTGAACACTAGAAAGTAAATAAAATGACTAAAATAAAAATAAATAATTTCGGACCGATAAAAGAAGGCTTAAAGGAAAATAACGGCTGGATTGAAGTGAAAAAGGTTACTGTATTTATTGGTAATCAAGGGAGTGGAAAGAGTACAGTGGCGAAGTTAATTTCAACCATGACATGGATTGAGAAGGCATTAGTTCGAGGTGATTTTAAAGAAAAGGATTTAACAGTTTACAAAAGGTTTATAAAACATTGTTCTTATCAAAATATCCAGAATTATTTTAAAGATAATACGAGAATTGAGTACAAAGGAAAAGCATATTCAATTTTATACGAATTAGGAAATGTGCTTGTTAGTAAGAACAAAGACAATGGATATTCCTTTCCTAAAATTATGTATGTACCATCGGAGAGAAATTTTGTTAGTTCGGTAAAAAACGTTCGCAGTTTAAAAGGACTGCCGAGCACTCTATACACATTTTCTGATGAATTTATTGACGCAATAGAAGATTTAAAAGGTCATGTAGATTTACCAATCAATAAAGCAAAATTCGAATATCAAAAGCTGAATAAATTATCTTGGATAATTGGAGAAGATTATAAAATAAAACTTTCTGAAGCATCAAGTGGCTTTCAATCCTTTGTTCCGCTTTTTATAGTAACCAATTATTTATCTCATTCCTTAGAGAAAGAAACTGATTCAACAGTTAAAGAAATAAGCATTGAAGAGGGAAAACGGATAAGAGAAGAAATTGAGAAAATATATTCTAATCCAAATTTATCCGAAGATGTAAAAAAAGCTTCTCTTGAATATTTATCTTCTCGATTCAAATATTCTTGTTTCATAAATATTGTAGAAGAACCAGAACAAAATTTGTTTCCAAGTTCACAACGCCATATTCTAAATAAGCTTTTAGAATATGTGAATATGAATAAGGGAAATGAGTTAGTAATGACAACGCATAGCCCTTATATAATTAATTACTTAACGCTTTGTGTAAAAGCCAAAAGTGTTTATAAAACATTGACGGAGAAAAAATTTAAATTAAGCGACCCTGAATTTTCTCAAACAAACGAAATTGTTCCAATGTCATCTACAATAAATTCAAATGATTTAGTTATTTACGAATTAGATGAACATAATGGTTCCATAAAGAAATTAGCTGATTATAAAGGTCTGCCTTCTGATGAAAATAAATTGAATTTCAATTTGGAAGATTCAAACGAATTATTTGCTCAACTATTAGAAATACAACAAGGAATATGAGTTTGAATTTTGATGTAGCAAAGTGTCAAACAAAATCAAATAGAAAGACTTTTGGACTTTGTGATGACCCACCACCAGCCAATAATCCTGCTTATATTGACGAAGCTAATGGAGCTAACTGGATTGCAGTTGTAGAAAATGAAAGTCAGCAAGAAATTACTTTTACCGCTATTGACAATTGCATTGAAATATTAAGACCTGATGGTAAAATGAAACAAAGATGTGACGGAATGTTAACTTATAACACCACGGTCATTTTTGTGGAATTAAAAGATAGAGATGGGCAAGGAAATGCTTGGGTTGAAGATGCAATTCCGCAATTAAAATCAGCAATTGAATCATTTGAAGACACTGCTATGGCTGGCAATTTCACTAAAAAGCTTGCCTATGTTTCAAATAAGCAGCATCCCAAATTTAAATCAACTCAGCAGAGAAGAATGGACGCTTTTTATGATGACACCAATTATGTTTTACGAATTCAAGGAAGAATAAATTTGTAATAAATGATAAATAGGCCAGCTTGTAACACGGGGTTTGTGAACAGGCGGTAGTTCCTGCAAGTTGCAAGCGCATTTTTCAGCGGTGTAAACTTTTTATTGGCGCTTGCCATTCACTTAGGAACATTTTATATCTTCAGTGCGGTAAGACAGTTAGGAAGTATGTATTCCGCACTTTCTTTAAGCCGCGAACCGTTAGCAGAATTTTAGGAGACGCGCTAACTTGACAGAAACGTACACGACCGAAACTAACAGAAGAAATAATGAAAGTAGACATTAAAACCACTTTTTATAAAGACGGTTACGACTTGACAATAGAAAATGTAAAAAGTCTAATGAGGATTTCACAAATCGCATCAGAGACAGGCGACTTTGGAATTGCTTGTTCGTTGAATATATTAGCGGCAGAAGAATGTTTAAAAGCTTTGTTTTTAATTATTAAGCACTACAATCCAGAACATCCAATGGAAAAATTTGAGAAAATATTTCGCTACCATAATGTTAAGCACGAAGAACTAAAAGGAGTTGTAGAAATGGATAATGCAATTCAAAAGGAAAACGATAAAGTATTAGCATCTTTGGATTTTTTTATACCTGTGTTTGACAAAATGAAAGCACTTAATACTGAATTGAAAGATGAAGACATAGCTGCCTTAAAAGACGATTATGAATGGTTCAAAAAGTTGAGCGAAAAGAAATTAAATTTTGATGGTATATTTGCTTGGCTAAAGGACGCAAACAATGATAAAAATAAAGGCTTGTATGTGGACAAACAGGACGACAAATGGATAACCCCACAAAAAACAACAAAAGACAAATACATACAAGACAGAAAATATACTGATGCAATATTCAACTACATATCGGGTGTTGAAGATGTAATTATTAGGGCGAGAGAAAAATAAAAACAACTGCTAAAACAGCTAAGATTTCGTTGCGTCCGGAGGACGAACAATGAAATCTTTGTTGCACGGAACCAGGTGCGTTGGGGGATATAAGATTATGGGGATTGCGTCA
>Ga0302194_10000603_pt1 | contig 22942 bp, 19 predicted proteins | sample II_Bog_N1_1_FD_200227 | JGI IMG/M metagenome (GOLD analysis project Ga0302194, IMG submission 200227) | Peat permafrost microbial communities from Stordalen Mire near Abisko, Sweden - II_Bog_N1_1 | ecosystem: Environmental > Terrestrial > Soil > Wetlands > Peat | place: Sweden: Abisko...
GACCAGAGTACAGCCTTGCAGCTCGCGGCCTTGAAGCGGGCCGGATGCAAGACGTTTTTCAAGGACCAGGGCTTGTCAGGAGCCACGACCAAGCGCCCTGCCCTGCTCCGTTGCCTCAAGGCGTTGCAGGACGGCGACACGCTCATCGTCTGGAAACTTGACCGCCTGGGCCGCAGCTTGCGCGACCTGATCGACCAGGGCCCTGACCGGCAGAAAGTTGCCATCATTTTCCGAACCGCAGATCCCCTTCGATAAGCTCAGGGCAGGCTTTCGACTCCCTCCGCTACGCTACGGTCGCTCAGCATGACAGCGTTTATGAAATGAACTTTAGACTCGGGACACTGGGCAGGTGCAACATTGCCCCTTCGCGCTCCTCCACCTTTTGACCGATACTGGGCAACGCTACGGCCCGTATACTGACTGCCATGTTTCTAGCACTGCGCACGACCACTGTCTTGGGACTGCTGGCGGCAGGAATTCCCGCACTCCTTTCTGCCCAGGCCACAGTTCCCAGCGCTCTTCCCCAAGGGCAGCAAACCGAGAAACCTTCCGGCGAATCGTCTTCCCCGGTCTCAAACACGAGACCGGGGGCACCCGCACCCGCGCCGATGGGCAGCTCTACGGCCGATTCCGCACACCCGGCTCAGCTTGACGCGCAGCACCGGCCCATTACCGCAGGCGGGTTTGTGAAGGGCGGGCCGGTCATCTTCATCGACGACTCGGAGAAGGCCGGGCTGACCCACTGGACCCACAAGATGGGTACGCCGCAGAAGAATTACATCGTCGAGACCAAAGGCTCAGGGGTGGGGCTGATCGACTATGACAACGACGGCTGGCTGGACATCTATGTGGTGAACGGCTCGACCGTGGACGCGCTGACCGGCAAGGAGACGCCGCCGCATGCCGCTCTGTTCCACAATAACCACGACGGGACGTTCACCGATGTGGCGGCCAAGGCGGGCGTGACCAACGACCGCTGGGGCACGGGCGTGGCCATTGCCGACTACGACAACGACGGCTGGCCGGATATTTTCGTGTCGAATGTCGGCGAGAACCGGCTCTACCACAACAACCACGACGGCACCTTTACCGACGTGGCGGAGAAGGCGGGAGTCACGCTTGGCAACTGGTCGAGCGGAGCCACCTGGGGCGACTATGACGGCGACGGGCGGCTGGACCTGTTTGTCGCCGGCTACCTGCATTGGGACTGGAACAGCCTGCCCAACGGCAAGGCAGACGGGGCCAACAACGCGTTTTGCACCTTTCGCGGTGAGTCGGTGGCGTGCGGGCCGAGAGGCCTGAAGGGCGAGCCGGATCATCTCTTTCACAACAATGGCGACGGCACTTTTACGGATGTGAGCGAGAAGGCCGGCGTGGCCGACAAGGCGGGCTACTACGGGCTGGGCGCTCTGTTTGTAGACATCAACAACGACGGCAAGATGGATCTGCTGGTGGGCAACGACTCGACGCCCAACTATATGTACTTGAACAAAGGGGACGGGACTTTTGAGGACGTGAGCTATGCCTCCGGCTTCGCGCTCAACGAGGCGGGGCGCGAGACCGCGTCCATGGGCATTGCCGTGGGCGACTACGAGAACAACGGGCAACTGGCGATCTTCGACACAACATTCTCAGACGACTACAAGCCTTTCTATCGCAACGAGGGCGATGGCAACCTGACCGATATCAGCTATCAACTGGGTATTGCCGAGGTTTCAGTGCCGTTCCTGAGCTGGGGCGACGCGTTTATGGACTACGACAACGACGGCTGGAAGGATCTGCTGATGTCTGATGGGCACGTCTACCCGGAGGCCGACAAATTCAACTGGGGCACAAGCTGGGCGCAGCGGCCGATGCTCTTTCACAACATCGATGGCAAGAAGTTCGAGGTCGTGCCCGCAGTGGAGGGCTCGGGGCTGGCGGCGGTGATTGCCGGGCGCGGCATGGCCGTTGGCGACCTGTTCAACGACGGCAAGCTCGATGCGGTGATCAACGTCGAAGACGGCCACCCGGTGCTGCTCAGGAACGTTTCGCCGGACAAGAACCACTGGCTGGAACTCAAGCTGGTGGGCAGGCCGAAAAGCCCGCGGGATGCGGTGGGAGCCACGGTGTATGTGACTGCCAATGGCATGAAGCAGCGCGGCGACGTGCTGAGCGGGGGAAGTTACTTGTCGAGCAACGACCAGAGGCCTCACTTTGGGCTGGGACAGGCGACGACCGTGGATGCGATCGATGTCCATTGGCCCGACGGCAAGGTGGAGAAGTTCACGGTGCCGGGCGTGGACCGGATTGTGACGATCACCGAAGGGACGGGGAAGTAGGCCGTCGCGCCGTTTGTCCGTCGCAACCCGAAGCCCCAGGTTTCAGCTCCGGTTTCGACATCCGGTTTAGCGCAATTCTCACTGCGCGAATAGCTTCTCTCCGGCCTCAAGCGCCACTGGAAGCCGGTTTTGCTCGGGTGGCAGGGGGCATGTGGCATAAGGCGAATAGGCGCAGGGCGGGTTCTCAAGCAGGTTGAAATCCAGCGTGAGCAGGCCAGGATGGTCAAGCCCGTGGTCTGGCAACCCGGTGTGAAGATACCGCGCCGTTCCATAGGTGGCAATATCGCTGGTCACGTCCCTGAGAATGAAGAACAACGTCTTCTTATCGGGGTCTTCAAGCACCGGTTGCAGGCGCAGTGGCTTGCCGTTCAGTACGAACTCCGCATATCCCGGCGTGGGCAGGTCAAGCGTGGTGCCGAGGGCGGTGGGGATCTTTTCAATCTGCGGCGACAGGAACGGAGTCCAGACTGCCCTGACCCGGAAGTGCGGGTCTGGAGCGTACCAGTTGAGACCTTTGAACGCAGCGCGCGCGGGCGAGCCTGCGTCTTTAATGCGAACGGCGTACCGGCCTCCGCGGCTTAGCACCACCACGGTCACACCGTGCCAGGAGATCGTTGAGGGCGCAGGGCCTTCCACCGTCAACGGGCCCTCCCGCGCCGGCTTGCCGTCGATCGTCAGATCCGGCGGAAAGCCGCCGCTCGGCGCCAGCAGTTGGACAACCTGGCTGTCTTGTGGCTGGCTGTCCGGGATCTTGCCCTGATGGAACCTGGCGTTCAACGAAGTGCCGCTCACCGTGAGCAGGCCGATATGATCGGGAGCCTGGGCGTGGATGAGGATATTGTTGTCCTTGGCCGCGCCAATGGAGTTGACGCCGGACTTGAGCCACTCCATTCCGACCAGGGTAAGCCAGCCATCCGGGGCGCCGATCTCCTGCTCTCGCGCGGTTCGCCATGCGGCCAGATCGTCGCTCCACTTTGCGTAACCTGGGGAAACCGCTGGGGCCGCTGAAACTGCGGGAGACGCGTCCTGCGCGTCCTGAGCCTCCGCCTTATTGACCTGCATCGTACCGCAGACCGCCGGCAAAACCGCAAAAATCAACGCGAACAGCCCTGTAAGTCTTCTTCTCGCTGCCGATCGCCGCACCATGACTCGACGCTCCTCTTGCCGGTTCTCAACTGTAAACTTCCGTCTCGCTCTCATCTGGTCGCTGGCAGTCAAGCCAGACGAACCCGCATCTCGAGCGGTCCAGTGGACGATTCATCAAGCTGCGGAACTTATCGCAGGTCCGGGCTAGCTCCTATTATGACTCGCTCCGAGTCGCGGGTTGAGTCGCAGTGGAGAATTCAATTGTAGTTTCAAAATACTCGGGTTCGGATCAAAGCGGACGCACCCTCATCGCACAGACGAAACAAGGGGCGGTGCGCTATTGCCGCCTGTCGTGGAATATCTGGCTCAGATCGGATCTCCCAAAACCCGAGGCATACCAGGCCGCCCAATAGTAGGGGTGACGGTAGCGGGGATCGCGGATGAGAGACTGGCGGGCGATGGTGAGAGCTTGCGGGACGCTGAGTCCCTTTGCCAAACCGCCATAGAAAGCGTCCATCATGGGAACGGCGGAAGCCGAGTCGATCTGCCAGCGGGTGGCCACTACATCGGGAACCCCGAGCGAAGCCAGTGTGCCGACAATATCCCCCATCCCGTGATTCCAGCCCTCTTCCTTTTTTCCGGTGGAGCAGGCCGAGAAGACAGCAAGGCGGACAGCCTTGGGGGGATGCTTGCGCAGCAGATCGGAGTCCAAATATGGGTGATCCAGAGCGAGCTTTCCTGGATTTGCAGCAGCTAAACCGATTCCCATGGGCGTAGCTTTCTTGGGGGCGAGCAGCAAGCGAGTAGAGCCGGCCTGTTGGGCGGCGTGGCCGGCGAAATGAATCGCCGAGGCTTTAGCGAGACGCGCGGCCACCTGGCCCTGGGTGGCTTGATCGCCCAAAAGAAGATTGGGAGCGTCGTCAAAGCGGGCCACAGCCCTGGCCTCGACAAGAACTTCCGGCAGGAGTTGGCCCTCAGTCGATGAGGACGATCCCGAAGAGGCCACGGAAGCTCCCACAACGAGCGGTTGGCCAGTCGGTTTTGCTGAAGTTGAGCCAGTAACCTGGGCGCCACGGGTGACGGGGCCGCGATCGAGAGCCAAGGACGGTGACTCCTCAAGATCGAAGCGCAAGCCGATGGGACCGGCGGTGGTTTCAACCGAGGGCCAGGGCAGATTGCCGAGTACTGGATCGGCTTCGAGCAGCAGTTGCCCGCCTGAGCCGAGCGATGGCTTGATCGAATCAACTTGGCCGACTTGTTCAAGCTGGCCAATCTGCACAAGCGGGTCCACCATGAGCGCGCCCACTCGCAGCGCTGCCTTGTCGATCGAATCCATGGGCGTGGCCGGCGAACTTACAGCGCGCTCCAGCGATGCCGCTGCCGCCAGCAGTTCCTCTCTGCGAACGGGAACGGAAGTCCAGGCGACGCCCGCCGCGCTGGCCCGATAAAGAAGCAGGCGATCCAAGAGAACTACCTGCCCTAACACCTGATCCGGTCCTAGCCGGTTCAACGCGCTGGTCAGTCTAGGCTGAAGGCAGGCAAGGCCTTTGTCCGGGCAGACAGGCGCTGGAATGCCCAGAATCCGCAGCCGGTATCTCTCCCAAAGAGCAAGTACGTCAACGCCCGAGCGGCCCTGCGCCACCCAAACGCCGGCCAAAATCGCGTAGAGATCCCGATCCTGCTGGGCAAGAACGATGCTCGCCGCGCCGGCTTTGCCCGCCAGACGCTCCTCCTCGATAAGCGCATCCCGAAGCAGCGGTTCAGCCGTCTCCGGCTTTGCCTCCGCCAGTTCCAACTGCCCAAGAGCCACGGCATAGTCCCGGCGATGATACGAGTTGTCTTCACCTGCCATGTGGCCGTCTGCCGCTTCCAGCATTCTGGCCGCCGCTGCCAGGTCGCGGCGTTCAAGGTAGAGGTCCGCCATCGCGATTTCATTCTCTGCCAGGAGTCCATGAACGGATTTTCCGCCGCCATTGGCCGCCAGTTCGCTCTGCGCCACGCGCATTTGCTGCTGCGCCTCATCGATGGCGCCGGCGCGAATGGCGGCCGCCGCCAGGTTGAAGCGCTCGGTTGCGATCAATTGCCGGCTTTCAGTCAGTTCAAGAACATGAACCACCTCCCGCTGCATCGATAGGGCAAGACGCACACGCGGCGTGCTCTGCTCCACCTGCTGCAAGCCCGACAATGCGCCGTAAAGCCGCATGGGGGGAAAGTCGCCGGAGTAAAACCCGCGGATCGTGGGGAGATAAATCCGCCATGAGGCCTCCGAATCTCCCGCATCGACAGCCGCAGACCCCAACTGGTTGCGGGCCCGGATTTCAAGCATCGAATAGTGGAGATCGTGGGCCAGACCGACGGCGCGAAGAAAAGACGGGTTGTCTTCCGTCGCGGTTCCCGGAGATGGATCGCAGAGGGTGTCCTGCAAAAGATCGTAGATCTGAATCCAGGCAAACTGCGGGTCGCGGCCGAGTACTGGGTGCGCAGCTAGATAGCAGCCGGGAAGATCGGACGTCCGCAATAGCGCGAAGGACCGTTCGATTTCAGCCCGGTCTTCTCCTGCCGCGTTGCCCAGGCTGCGAAAGAGGCTGCTGGCTTGTGCGGCCGACTGCCGGCCTGCGATGTAATCGCCCAGAACGTCCGCGTCCATGGCCTGAGCCAGCGCGTTTGCAGCCTGAACGAACTGCGGATCGGGAGCGGAGGAATCGGCGGGAAGAAGCTGGGTGAGCCAGGGATCTCGATGATTGCGTTGCAGCGAGTCGGCTATGGCATGAAGCAGGGTGCGGGCAGCAAGGCACCTTTCTTCACACGGCGAACCACGGGAACGGTCCACAGGCATGGGAAAGGCAGTGTCGAGCAGGCGAGGCAGAATGTAGCTGGAGAGTTCCTCGTCGAACGCGGCCAGCGAGGCTGGATCGGCCGCCAGGGCGCGCATGGCCTGGGGAGTGGCCAGGCGCTGGTCCATGCGGCTTTGATGGCCCTTCAACTGGTTCAGCTTGAGTTCAAGTGCCTGTAGACGGCGGCGGCCATCGCCCAGCCAGCGCGAGTCGCGCTCGAAGTGCAGGTAGCGGTTCCAGGTCTCCACGGCGTTCATCAACTGGCCGCGATCCTCCATGACGACGGCCTCGTTGAAGAGCACCACTGGATCGTCCGGGGCCAGCTCGTCTGCGTGGCGGAGGTATTCGAGAGCCGTGGCGCGATCATTTTCGCTGCCCGTGGCGGCGCCGCGCTGGAAGTACGCAGACGCAGCATCGACCAGAAGACCCGAAGTAACCGGCCCGTCGGCTAGCAGCCGGTCGAGAATGTCAATGGCCGGATCGAACTTCTCTTCAAGCAGATCGGCGCGGCCTTCAAGCTGGAGCCAGTGGGGATCGTTGGGCGCACTTTCCAGATGGCGCTCAATGCGGGCGCGTGCATCCAGCAGGCTAGCCTGCTCGCGGCCTGTTGCGCTGCCGCGAAGATGCGCTTCCGCGGTGACTTCGGCAAAGCCGGCCCCCGTCATGCGCAGATCGAAGACCCTGGAATGCGTATAGGCCTCGGCCAGCAACTGCTCCGGAGTATTGGCCAGGCGCCACCAGGCAGTGAGTCCAACAGCAAGAAGCAGCGATGCGGCCAGGCCGGCCGCGGCCCAAACGTACCTGCGCTGAGTCAGCTTGCGCGCCGGGCGATTGCTCACTAGGCGAATGCCCTGCCCAATATGCGGTGTTCGGTGAGAAGTGAGTGCAAGCTGCGCGGCCAGCTCATGTTGCCAATCGCTATGCGCAGACTCCAGTTCGCCAACCTGAACGGCCTCTTCCGGCGAGGCTTCCGCAAAGACCGTGCGCAAGCGCTCAGCACATCGGGAGCACTCAGCCGCGTGAGCCAGCAATGCGTCGAGATTCGCGGCATCGGCCAGATCTGCCTCGCCGCCGAACGACAGGAGACAAGCGCCAGAATGGGAACTAGGCTCCGGCCTGCCGGCCGGTGTCCCGGCTGGAGCGTCCTCGCGCGGAGTCGCCGCGTGGGACGATCGCCCTTCGATCAACTCCTCGAACGCCTGGAACAAGGCATCTTCCGGGAGGTTTCTGGGGCGGCTCGAGTTTAAGTCGTCGTTCATCTCAGCACCCTATCTAACGAAATTGTCCGCAACATTCCTTTCACAATCTATCTTCCGGCTCTAGTCGGACTCAGGCTTTTCCGCCGGCTCCTGGCGTTCGACCTGTGCGCGAAGCCATATTGTCACCCGCCGCAGCGCGCTTTCCACCCCCTTGGCAGTCAATCCGGAACCTGCCAGGCTGGCAATCTCCTCGGCTGTGAAGCCCTGGCGGTAATAGAGCCAGAACAAGGTGCGGTCGCGTTCTCCAATCATTTCCGGCGCTGAGCGCAGCTTGCCGTCCAGTTGGGCCAGCAGCGCGGATTGCCGCATCTGCGCCGCTGGGTTAACGCTGGCCGCGGGCAATTGCGCCCCCTCTTCCATGAGTGGCATGGTTACCACCTTGCCACCCCTTTTCGCCGAGTATAGCCGCCGGAAATAGTCGGTGGCTACCGAGGCGGAAACCAGGCGCAGTAGGCCCAGGAATGAATCCTCGCCGCGCGGCTCGAAATTCCTCAGGATGCGCCGCTCCTGTTCGCACAGTTTCAAAAAGATCTCCTGCACAATATCGTCCACCGTTGCCGGCGATGGGCTGCCTAACCACTGCCGGACTATGCGCAGCGCAACCAGAGAGGCCAGGGGCGCGCATCGGCGCACCAACTCTCCCCATTCCGCCGCATCGGCGGAATGGGCGCAGGCCTTGGCGAGATCGTTCATCGATGTGCTGGAGCCGTTCATCGCGCGGGACACCAGTTTATCGCAGTGAACCGGCAGTAGTTACTTGTTTGTATATTCCCGCTATTTCCTAGGATATTTTGTGCGCGGCGCGATGTTTTCACTCTGTGCTAGTATCCCCGCAAGCGTTCACAATCGATTTCCGGGGAGCCAAGCATGGAAACCAACCTCCGCCCCCTCTCGCTCGGCGAGATTCTCGACCGCACGGCGCAGCTTTACCGCACCAACTTTATTCCTTTCGCGGGAATCTCGGCGGTCTATGCCGGGGTCCTGCTGGTGCTGAACCTGATCCAGATCGGCGTGGCGGAACTCCTCCGCGCTCATCACCTGACCCAACAGGCGCAATTGGTCCCGCTATACTCCGTGGTCCTCATTCTGCCCATGACGTTCATCTTTGGGGGCGCGGCCATGGCGGCCAACAACCGGGCCGTGGCCTGGGTTAACATGGGCCAGCCGGCCACCATTCGAGGCGCCTATCTGAGCATCCTGCCACGCCTGGGCCGCTACTTGTGGCTGATGACCATCGCCACGGCCGTCTGTTACTTTCCGTTTGTTGTTATCTACGGCGCATTGTTCCTGATGATCCTTTTGACCAAAGGGGTGTTCGCACACCCCGGCGCCGGAGCCGACCCCTATGCCGGAGTTCTAGTTGGAATCGCCGCAATCGGGCTTCTCTTGCTTTCCTTTCCAGCCGCCATCTACGCCATCATCATGGCTTTACGCTATTCGCTGGCCGTTCCCGCCGCAGTGGTGGAAGACCTGAAGGCCCGCCCGGCCCTGCGGCGCAGCATTGAGCTGAGCCGAGGATCGCGTGGGCGCATCTTCGTCCTGGGCCTCCTGATTGTCGTGATTCAACTCGGACTGGTGCTTTTCTCCCAAGCCATCTTTTTCGTCATGGCGTTCAAGCAGCACGGTCAATTGCCCCCGTGGGTACAAGTGGTGCAGCAAATTGTGGGGTTCTTCACCAACAGCTTCATCGGTCCAATGTATGCCACCGGCCTCACCCTCTTCTATTACGACCAGCGCATCCGCAAGGAGGGTTTCGACATCGAGTGGATGATGCAGGCCGCCGGCCTGACTGTGCCGCCGCCGGAGCAGGTTCAGGAACAGTCCGCGGCGCCGGAGAGTGGGGGATTCACTCCAGACCCGGACAGGCAAGAATTGAGAATGGTTTTGGCTCCCAAAGAGAGCGCTCCGGAGGATTCGATTCCGCCAGAGTCGCCCACAGAACCGGGCCAGCCTTTTGCCCCGCCTGCCGCAGGAACCCAGCATGAATGAGCCGTTGCAGCCGTCGAGCCTGCACCCGTCGAGTCTTGGCGAAATACTGGATCGGACAGCCCAGCTCTACCGTTCGCGCTTCTTCGTGTTCCTGGGTATCTCGGTGGTTCCAACGGTGGTGGTGCTGGTACCGTTTTGCGGTTTCTTCCTGCTTCTTGCCTGGCTGGGCTCGAACAGCACCAGTCCTCCTGCCGAGGATTGGGCAAAGACTTTTGCCGTCGTGTTTCTTGTCATCGTCAGCCTGATCGCGCTGGCCATCTACGCGGCGATTGCAGCCCTCGCCATGGCCGCCATGAATCACGCGGTTTCCCGCGCCTATCTAGGCGAACGGATCACCATCCGCGACGCCTACAAGGCAGTTTGGCGGCGGGGCTGGCATTATGTCTGGCTGCTGCTTCTTGAGGGCCTCATTATCTGGGTGGCTCCTATTGCAGTATGGGTTGCGCTCGCGGTCATCAACGCGAGCGCCATCATACTGACGCACAGCGCGGGGTTGAACGGCGCACCCCTGGGATTGCTGGTTCTTCTTGCCATAGTGGCTCTTGTTGGCTACGTCTTCTGGATGCTCCTCCGCCTCTCGCTAGCCTTCCCCGCCAGCGTGATCGAACAGATTGGCGCGTGGTCCGCGCTCAAGCGCAGCTCCGCCCTCACCAAAGGGACCAAAGGCCGCATCTTCCTGCTCTATCTGCTGGGAGCGGCGCTCACTTGGCTGCTCTCTCTTGGAATCACAATCCCGCTGGCCATCGTCATGGCGCTGGTCTCCGCTTCGGTCGGTCCGCAGCGCGCGCAAGCGCTCAACCTTGTGATGGCGTTTGTCATCTATGGCGCCTCGTTTGCGATCCAGGCGCTCACCCGGCCCATCTATGGCATCGCCCTCACACTCTTCTACTACGACCAGCGAATCCGTCAAGAAGGCTTCGATATCGAGTGGCTTATGCAGCGTGCGGGCCTGACTGCTCCACCGCCGCCCCAGCACCAGGCCGCGCCCTGGCTGTCTCCAATTCCGCTTCAACCCTCGCCCGATCCCGAACCGCCGCATCCCGTGGAAATTCAACAGTCCACCCAGCAACCACCACCAATATTCGGAGAATCCCAATGAGCGAATCCTACGTCCCTCCGCCGTTTGCGCCAGCCCCTGGCCGATATCTTCCCGCCGCCGCTGGACCGTCGCCTTATCCCGCCTTTGCCCCCAAAACCATCGGCCAGATTCTCGACCGCACTTACCGGCTCATGCGCAGTCACTTCTGGCTGCTGGTGGGCATAGCGGCGATTCCGTCGCTGCTGCTCATGATGGTGGTCGCGGCCATGGAGGCTTTCGTTTGGATCCCGATGCTCAAGCAATGGCCCAAACCGCCCGATCCCCAGGCGATGCTCCACCTGTTCAATCCGGCAATCATGATCCCTGTGATGGTCGTGGTCACCCTTTTGAGCGTAGCGATTGCCTCCATATATCTTGCCGCGGGCTGTTACGCCTCCATCAGCGCCGACGCCGGAGTCAGGGTCACCATAACCCAGGCCTATGGGATTGCCTGGAGCCAAGCCGGCCGGTTTATGTGGCTCATGGTACTGGTGTATCTCTGCGCCGGCCTCCCAATCCTGCTCGTCGAGGGAGTGGTCCTATCGGGGGCCAGCATGTTTGCCAGCGGCCACATCACCGCCAGCCCGGCGCTCTTCCTGCTGGTGCCACTGGTCGTCCTGCTGTACATCGCAGCCATTGTCTACGGGTTGCTGATGGGGCTGCGTCTCTCCCTGGCCTTTCCGGCTTGCATGGCAGAGAATCTGAATGCCTTCGCCGCCATCAAGCGCAGCTTCCAGCTCACCCCCGGCGCAAAGGGACGCATCTTTCTGGTCATTTTGGTCGTTTATGCCGCACTTTATGCCGGCATTCTGATTCTCGAAGTTCTGGTCGCGTTGCTTGCCATCGTTGGCGTCCTGGTCGCGGTGGTGCTCCACGTCCATATCGCGGCCCCATGGAATTATGTCGGTCTGGGCGGGTTAGGGGTTTGCGTCTTTGCCGTCATAATTCTCTTCATTTCGCTGACCTACGCTGCCATGACAACAGCGCTTGCGGTTCTCTACCACGACCAGCGCCTGCGCAAGGACGGCCGGCCGCCTCAGCCTCTGCAAGCCGGAGAAGCCGTGTGACGGCTGCTTTGCGCCCCCATGAACTCTGAACCTGAGTCAGCGCATCAGGTTCAGAGTTCGGAGCATAACGTACATCAGCAGCACCAGAGAGATTGTGAAAGCGCCGGCATAGTACAGCGCACGCGCCAAGCGCAAGCGGGGAGCGATCATCCCTCGCTGCAGAGCCATCTCGTAAACCACTTCCGCAATGCCGCCCAGCAAGAAAAGCGTCATCGCAAAGGCGCGAGACAGGAACCACCCTGTCACCAGATAGCCTGTGAACGACAAAACCACCAAACGCCCAAGGTGGTTGATATCTGCTTTGTCGATCGCCTCAATCTTCTGGGTCGTCTGCGGAAAGCGTCCTTCCTCCGCCACCATCGGCTCACCTTCGCTCACTTTGGCCGGTGAAGCGACTTCCAGAGCCGCCCGCAGTGTGGGAAACAGAAACAGAGACCAGAAGTACAATCCGAACAAGCCAAGCTCTGCCGCGCAGACTGCCACCGAGTTGTGCGCGGTATGTCCAATATAGTCCGGCAAACTTCCATTGCCTATTCCGAAGAGCGGATTAGCTTTCAGGAGTTCCATGCTTTCACTCCAAAGATCCGTGCGGTCTGCGCCCGAGGCAGTAGAGATATCTCGCCCGCCCGTAAAGTTCAGAGCCATTGCACCCGCAAAGAGCCCACCTGCCAGCAGTACGGAAGGAATCGTTCCAATCCGGCGCCGCCCCGCCACAACCGCCATTGCCATGAGAGCCAGCAACGCGCCGCGCGAATGCGTCAGGTATACCCCGTAAAGCAGCGCGCAAACTGGCAGCAAGACAAAGGCAATGTTCCAGAAGATCTTCTTGGGCCGCCAGAAGAAAAACGTCAAAGGAATCACGCAGACGATCAACTGTGCAAAGTCGTTGGGGTCGTCGATCTCCCCCAGTCCCTTGATTCGATAAAACCACTCGTGCGCGTCGTTCTTCATCGCTAGCGTGTAGTGTGATGACATGGCCACAGCTTGAGGGGAGGCGCTTGCCGGCTCATTGTTCAACAGCTCGATGTACCCATTCGCAATCACAAACAGGCAGACAAACAGCAGCATCAGGACGAGAAACTGAAGCTTTCTTTTCGAGTTGCAATGCAGGCATACAAGGTAGTACGCGAAGGCACTCGGAATGAATTGCAGGAGCGTCTGTACGGCTCCGCCAGGCCAGCGTATTGCCACAAGCACCGACATGAACATGGCCAATGACAACCCGATCAAGGCCAGAGACTGCGGGGTTTTCAGGATGATCGATTTCGACAGCGCAGGCAGGGAGACGAGGGTGACCAGAACGGCAAGAATGATCTCCACATGAACAGCCGCGAGCGGCCCGAACACTGTGGCCGGCGTGAGGTAAGACGTAACGAGATAGAGAATGCTGAGAACGAAGCCCATTGTGAATGGCCTGAGCGAATGCGGCTGGCTTAAGCAGAACAACCCAAACAATGCGGGGACCATTCATTTGGGCAGGCCCGAGGTGAAGAAGCCTGAAACCTACGTGCGCTTTTCCACGTTTGATTGTAGCAAAGGCGCAACTGCCGGGTGACGCGGTCAGCTCACGGCCTGATACCATCAGATGCAGGTGAAGAGGCTCAGGCTGCATACCAGAGGCGCCCAAATGGACCGTGAGATCGCCTTCTCAAGAAGAAACAGGTCGGGTGCCGTTCATCGCGCTGGAGCTTCCCGATGAGTCCAGATTCCCGGCCAGCCAGCGGCGATATCCTGGCGCCCAAGGTGCCGAGCCGCATCCCCTCGCTCGATGGGCTTCGCGCCGTCTCCATCTTGCTGGTGATCCTCGGCCACTCATCCGACTCCCTGAATGCCCCGGGATTCCTGAATCTCTTCAGTCACCTCGGCAACTTCGGCGTTCGCTGCTTTTTCATCATCTCCGGGTTCCTGATTACAACTCTCCTGCTCAAGGAACGCGAAAAGACCGGCGCCATCTCGATGCGCGGATTCTACATCCGCCGCGCGTTGCGGATCTTCCCACCCTCGTTGGCCTACATTGGCATCGTCGCTGCTTGTTCCGCGCTGGGCTGGCTCACTCTCAAGCCGGGCGATTTGGCCCACGCCCTCACTTACACGATGAATTATCGCTACAACCCCGCCCATTGGTTTCGCCACCTTTGGTCGCTCTCGGTTGAGGAGCAGTTTTACCTCCTCTGGCCCGGCCTGCTTTGGCTGGCGGGTACGCGGCGCGGAATGAAGGCCGCGTGGGTTGTTGTCATTCTCGATCCTGCCATTCGCGCCATCATGTGGTTTCATTTCCAAGCCAGCGATAGCGCCATGACCAAGCACTTCGAGGCCGTCGCCGACACGCTTGCCACGGGTTGCCTGCTCAGCATGAACTTCAATCGGATCGGCGCCATTCAGTGGTATCGCCGATTCCAGTCCTCTTGGCTATTCTGGATTGTCTCCCTGGGACTCCTCTTCGGAGGCAACGGTCTCTATGTTATCAACCAGGCCAGCTTCTACATTCTTGGCCAATCGCTCGCCAACCTGGGAACTGTGCTCTGCATCGATTGGTCCATACGCAACTTCGGCAGCGGCGTTGGCCGCCTCCTGAATTGGAGCCCGATCATGTACATTGGGGTGCTGAGCTATTCGCTTTACCTATGGCAGAATGCCTTTCTGAACCCAGACTGGTACGCGTGGCCGGCCCGCCTCCCAACGAATCTCTTGCTCGCATTTGCCCTGGCAATCACATCCTACTATCTCGTCGAAAAGCCCTTTCTGCGGCTCAAGAGGTTCGCCCTGCCTTCAACGAAGCCTGGTTCCATGCCAACCGTGGCCAGGTGATAGGTTTCCAGCGTGTTCGCCTGTCGTGAATGCGTTCAACCGTTCTAACTGTCGGAATCCGATCAGGAACGGCAGACTTGCTCAAGGCGAGGGCGCATTTTCCTTGACCATCGCAGAACACGGTGCATTCCAGTCGGGGAAGAGAAAATAGGCGGTAACCGTGTGCAGATCGGTGAAAACGCCTTTGCGGGTTCCGAGCTCGGCACGGGCCTCCTGCCAGAGCTTTTCCACGCTATCGCAAACTGCATGAAAGGCAAACGCCAGAAGATTCAACAGGACAAACACTTGCGCCAGATGCTGTTGGCAATACCCGAAGTTGTGCTCCAGATGATAGCCATGATTCTTCAACACGTTGAAGCTCTCGTTTTCGATCTTCCTACGGGCGCGCGCAGGCCACCATCTCGGCCACATTCTCCGGGGTGATCGCCAGCCTGGTCACGAAAGGTCCGAGATAGGTCGCCTTCCACCCCACGGACAAAGACCTGTCCGAGGGGACCCCGGTCTTGCCGGCCTCATCCACCATTTCAACACTGAGCCAGTACGCATTGAGCGCGTCTTTGCCATCGCGAAGCGGCGCGTTCTCGACTCAGCTAGAGCGATAGCTTCGTGAACGGCCACCCATGCGCCCGCCATGGCCAGCGGCTGGCTGGGATCGACATGGGCGTTTGCTGCCGCTGGACTATTAGTCATTGTGTGGGCCGCCGCCGGGCCCTGGCTTCATTGCTCGCAAACATGGGCGCAAGTCATCGGCACAGGAACGGGTATTGCCACGTTTCTCATGGTCTTGCTGATCCAGAGTACCCAGAATCGCAATTCGCGCGCCATCAATCTGAAGCTCAACGAGTTGTTTCGCGCCATGGATAATGCCCGGAATCAACTGATCGATATCGAGCGGCTCAGCGATCTGGAGCTGGACGAGATGCAGGCCACCTGCGAAAAGATCAAAACAAGCTGGACCAATCGCCAGACGCGAACCCCTCGCGGCGCTGAAGAGAAGTTACACTGGGCATCGCGGTCGTCAGGCAGATCGAAAGCATGGGGCACGGCACTCGTTGTGTTCCTTTTGATACTGCGGCCCGGCCGGGCGCCATGAGCAACTGAAAATCAGGAGCGTGAAAAGACATGGACAAGGACAGAGTGAAGGGTACGATCAACGAAGCGGTGGGAAGCGCCAAACGGCATGTAGGCAACTTGACCGGCGACACCAGGACCCAGGTCGAAGGCGCTGCTCAACAGGTAAAGGGCAAGGTTCAAAATGCCTGGGGCAAAACGAAAGATGCGGCCCGCGATGTTCAGGCCAACGTCAGAGCATCGAACGCGGCAGACGAAGCCGCCGCTCACGAAAACCCCAAAGTCGTAGTGGTGGAAAGGCACGATCAGATCTAGCCCACACCTCCCACAAGGCGCGTCAACGAATTTGTAGCGCCGGCCTCCCGGCCGGCTGTACCGTGGGTCTCCCGACCCACGCCGGACGCCGCTTGCTCCGTCACGGTGCGCGCAAACGGTATAAACGACCGAGGCTTTGCTCTGGCGGCGAGGACGCCGCCAGTACAGCCGACCAGGAGGTCGGCGCTACAAAGCATCGATCTGGCAGTGAGCAATGCAGGCTAGGGAACCTCTGATTAAGTCGATGTTTTGAAAGGGCACGACTTTAGTCGTGCCGTAAGTGTCGCAAAATCAACCGGGCTTTAGCCCCCGAGGGAATGCTGGTCGTACAGGATGGACTTGATCAGAGGTTCCTTTAAGTGGTTTGGACTTTTACCACGGGCTTTTAGGCGGCCCGAAGGAAAGTCTGGGACAAGCGCAGGCAATGGGCGAGAAATCCCCCGCGAGGCCGGGGATTTCTCAAGCCATTACTGGCAGTGGATCGTGAATCCGACCTTGCCCTCGAGGGGATTTGGTGTATCGACGACGATCTTTACCCAGCCGGTATAGTTGGCGAATTGCGGCGTATTCGCGCCCAGCCGCCAGGGATCGTAGACCGGGACGGAACGGTTTCCTTGCGGGATAATGACTCGGGCCTCGTTGGACGAATGACCGCCATCGCTGCGAACAAAGTGATAATTCACTGCGGTAGGTCCGGTGCTGACCAAGCCCCAGCCAAACTGCAGATTCACCGGGCAAGAGCCCGTGTATTGAAAGCCTTGGGCAACCTGGCCATTGGCCCGCAGCGACTCCCCGCCAATGCGAACGGTCTGCGCTTTCAGGCCGGCAGACCCCAGAAACATCAGCATTCCAAATACGATTGCAGTCTTAACAATTCTCACGTTCTCTCCTCTCGACCAGAGCCCGTTCCGCTTTTCCGGCACCAGCCAATATACCGCAAGCGACCCATCGCTGTGTTTATGCAATTTGGAGCCCCCGGAACAAAACACGTAGCGCGCTCGTTTCAGGAGTCTACAGTCGAAGCCTTCGGCGGCTTTTGAACTCGTCGCTACTTGACTACGGGTGCAACTTCCGAGTAGGCGACGACTTGGGCGGAGCCTCGAGTTCGACCTTCGCGAACAGGAGAAATCAATTATGCGGGCCGTTCCGAGGCCCGCATGGATGCTACGATTGTCGGCAGCAAATACATCTCAATTGAGATGATGTTTAATTTTGACGATCGACTTACCGCCATTCCGAAAGTGAGGGTGACAGATCGTGAAAGTTCGCTTCAGCACGACTTCGATTTCTGCTTTGATCCTTTCCCTATGCCTTGTGACGTCGATTCCGGCGGCCCTGAGCAACGCTTCAACCTGGAATGAGCTCACCGTTAAGTTGCCCTATGGGGCGATGTGGAATTCTTTGGCGCCTTTGGGTTTTGCGTATCTCGGAATCGTGGCAATCGGCTTGATTGTCCTCTGGACGGGATACAGAAAAAGGGAACGCTGGGCCTGGTTCGTCATATTCATCGCCCTTTGGTTCTTTTACTTCCCATCCTACGTGCTGCCAGTGCTCTTGCAAATACAACACTTCGGGTGGCCTTATTCCCTGTATTTGCTCAGGGCTTTCTGGGCAGGAGGATGGTGGTATTGCTGGATTGCGTCTTTGCGTCCTGGTTCCGCAGTTGGTATCGCACACTGGCCTACTGCAATTCTGATTCGACCTTTTGAGTTTCTCGTGATGTCGATTGCTCTGCTCCTTCCGGTCAAGACCATCTTCTGGCAGCCGGAGCCTTCCCAACCGGAAGCGCGAACGAAAATCGCCATGCTATCAAAGGCGAAAACTTGGGTCTGGGCGCTTGTGCTTATTTCGGTCATCGCTGTAGCTTTCGTCTTTGTAGTGAGGAGTCTCATAGCTTCAAATCAAAATAGTGTGGCCGAAAATCAGCAGTCGAATGTAATGCCCTGGTTCCCGCGGTACCCCATGGTAGCAGTCACCTTAGCCAAGGTGGAGAATGCCGTCGCCATGCCGGACGCTGGCCAGGAAAACGCCATCGTCATCGCTGTCACACGCAACGCCTCGGTGTTTCTGGGTCCAAACAAGGTCGATCCTACCCAACTCGGCAGCCACATTAGCGAAAAGGGAGCCGATCAGACCGACAAGGCTATTTATATTCGGGCGGATGCGCGGGCAAAGTACCGGGACGTTGAAGACGTCATCGACTCCATCCGCAGCTCTGGTACAGAAGAATTCGGATTGCTGACTCAAGGGAGGGAAGAATCTCAGCCGGAAGATTATCTTTGGATTGGTAATCCACTGCTGAAATCGGTAGGGTTGGAAGTATTCAGTCCTTCCTCACCTAACTCGCCAAGATGGATTCCTCAGGACGGCACCGTTACTGTTCAGGTCATCTATCGTCCCAACGAGGCCCCGGCTTACACGATCAACGGCGCCGATGTTAAACACGACGAACTGCAGTCCAAATTGACCGAGATCTTTGCCTCCCGCCCCTACCGCGTGATGTGGGTCACGGGCGAAGACAATCTGCGCTTTTCCGACGTTTCCGATGTGGTCGATATTGGGAGGGCTTCCAACGTTTATCGCATCGGGCTGTTGACGCCAGGGTTCATAGGGCAATTAGGGCTTCATCAAGTACGAAGCAAGGTCGCCAAACCCCGGAGATAAAGCCAAATCCACGAGAAAGAAGCAGCAGGAGCGCGGTCTCTATCGTCAGCAATCGTGGGCCTCTCTTGAACGGCCGCCTAATCGGAGCTTACCGCTCCGCCGAGTCAGGCCCAAGCGGCGTGTTCGGTAGGAAAACCTCGGGGCAGAACAGCCCCGTTTGTGAGCCCACGGTCACCCGGCTTCCGCCTCAGTTGGAAGATATTTACTTTGTTGAGTTTTCATGCCGAAATCCGAGCTTATTGCAAAGAGGAACGCGGTCATGGAACCAAGACTGGAACGCCCATCGGGACCCCTCAATTACACTTCTAAATAGATCCCCATGCCCGGCATATTGTCCAAGACGCGCACCACATTGGAGATGATCAAGTGGGAGCACTCGATCTTTGCGCTGCCATTTGCCCTCACGGCCACCATCCTGGCGGCAAATGGACTGCCTGCCTGGCGCACCATCGGCTGGATTCTCGTGGCCATGGTGGCCGCGCGTTCCGCCGCAATGGCCTTCAACCGCTGGGCTGACGCCGACCTTGACGCAGCCAATCCCCGCACGCGTACACGCGCCATTCCCGCCGGGCTGCTCTCGCGCCAGTTTGTACTTGGATTCACGATTCTGGCGGCCCTGGTTTTTGTGCTGGCCGCCTCCCGGCTCAATCTGCTCACGCTTTATCTTTCGCCGTTTGTCCTGGCGGTACTGCTTGGCTATAGCTACTTGAAGCGCTTTACGCGCTGGTCGCACCTGGGCCTGGGCCTGGCCCTCGGGCTGGCGCCCACGGCTGCCTGGATCGCCGTTCGCGGCTCGCTGGACCCGCGTATCCTGGTGCTGACCGCGGCGGTCACGCTTTGGGCGGGTGGATTCGACGTGCTTTACGCCTGCCAGGACTGCGACCACGACCGCGCCGCCGGCCTCTACAGCCTGCCCCAGGCCATTGGGATTCCAGCGGCATTCTGGACTGCCCGGGGCATGCATATGGGTATGCTTGGCCTTCTGGCCTGGTTCGGGGTACTGTTTCAATTTCGTACACCCGGCTGGCTGGGCATTGCCGCGGCAGGGCTGCTGTTGGCGTACGAGCACTCCCTTGTCTCTCCGCGAGACTTGCGCAAGCTCAATGCCGCCTTTTTCACTATGAACGGCGTAATCGCCACGGTTTTTCTTGGTTTTGTGGCGGCCGACCTCTGGTTGAGGAGTTGATTTTCATGTCTTCCAACGGATTCCCCGACGAAATACCTATCAACCTGTGGTATGGTGCCAGAAAGCAGTTTCCGGCAGACACCTCGGCAGCACCCGCCCCGCACGCACCAACCAGTGAACAAGGCTCAGGAATGAAGATTGCGATCCAGGGAGAACCCGGCTCATTCAGCCACGAAGCAGCGATGAAGCTGGTGGCCGATGCGGTCATTGTGCCTTTTTCTCTCTCTGCCGAAGCGTTTGCCGCGCTCGCCGATGGAACAGTGGAAGCCGCCGTCATTCCCATCGAGAACAGCCTGGCCGGGTCGGTGCTTGAGCACTTCGACCTGCTGCTTACCCACGACGTTCGGGTGCAGCGGGAGACGCTGCTGCGCATCCACCACAACCTCATCGCCATCTCCGGGACCTCGATCGGCGAGATCGACCGCGTCTTTTCGCATCCCGTGGCTCTGGCGCAGTGCAGGCGGTTCCTGGCTGAGCACTCAAGGATGGAGCCATACGCCTTCTACGACACTGCTGGCAGCGTGAAGCAACTGGTGAAGCTGCGCGACCGGCACGCGGGCGCCATTGCCAGCGCGGCTGCAGCCCAATACTACGGAGCCAAGATCCTTCAGGCTGGGATCGAAGACAACCCGGAGAACTACACCCGCTTTTTTCTGGTGCAACGCACAAAAGACGCAGTTGCCGATCCCGAGTCGAACAAGATAAGCTTGGCATTTTCCGTGGAAGACAAGCCCTGGACTCTGGTTCACGCACTGAATGGGCTTTCAGGCATAGGGACCAATATGACCAAGATCGAGTCCCGCCCTGTCCACGGCAAACCCTGGGAGTACATCTTTTATGTGGATTGCCAGATTCGCTCCCGCGAAGAGGGGACCCGCGCTCTTGAGGCACTGCGCCCTCATTGCATTATGGTCAAGGAGTTGGGATGCTACGCGGAAGCGCGCCAGTAGAGGTAAACCAGCACATCGGGCCGCGATCTGGATGGATTCTGCGCAAGGTTGAGCAAAAAGAGACGGGCCGAAACCCGTCCCTTTCTTGCTGCTCCGCGCTTCAACCCTGAAGCGGCAGTTCTAGAAGTGATAAGCCACGCCGACTGCCGGGGTGAAGATGTTGTACCACTTGTTGGTGTCGAACTTGTAGCCGCCGGGGTCGCCAAAATTGGGAACCTTGGTGACGAACCCGCGATATTCAGCGCGGATGTCGAAGCTGGGGCTGATCTCGTATGCAAAACCGGCTCCATACATGCCGCCGACGCCGATTTGCTGCTTGGCGCCCAAAACAGTCGTCCCGCTGTTGACGATCGGCAAAAAGATCATGGCGCCAGGACCTGCTTCGACAAATGGGTTGAGTTTGTGGAAGTAAAACGTCCGCACGTAAGCCGCCGAAATCTCCTGGCTGCGAGTCAATATGGTAATCCCGAGCGGTCCGAGATTGGGTTCGGCGTAGTTGATCTTATTCTGGTACGTGATCCCATAGTTCCCCTCGACAGCGCTCGAGGGCGTAATCATGAAGCGGTAGCTGGCTAACGCGCCATAGCCTGTGGTGGAATGCACCTGAACGTCCGTAGACGAAGCAATGAACGGCTCGACAAGCCCCATCCCGCTGATGCTGATGTCCTGGCGGCTTTCCTGGGCGCGGCCTGCTGCCCCGCACACGGCCAGCAGAAATGCAATTAAGGCGATCTTCTTCATTCGGTCCTGAACCTCACGACTGCGCAACCGTACGGCTGGCAACGAGCTTGTCAATTCCGGTGCGCCGGTTCGAGCCGGGCCCCGCTTTCAGAATTGTAAATGGCCGGAACGGTCCATGACCGAATCCATCCCTGCCTATCGCTGCGCCGAACCATGCGCTGGTGGAATCTGAGCCTATAGACGCACCAAAAGCGAAAGGGGTGCTGGCGGCGTTCGGTCTTCGTCTGGATCGCAGAAGTCCCGTTTCAGGCCGTCCGCTCCACCTGGTAGTAAAACGGAGGCCCCTGTTCCTTGGCCAGCGTTCGCACCGTCTGCAGAAAGGCCCGGGCGGCGTAAGAAAGTGTTGCCTGCCGCCGGTGTACCAGGCGCAGCACCCGTTTTATCTCCAGTTCGTCCACAGGAACCCGCACCAGATCCCCGGTTTCCAGCTCACGGGCCACCGTCAGGTGCGGAACCAGGGCCACGCCATTGCCCATCGCCACAAATCGCTTGATCGCCTCAATCGTCGGCAATTCTACGTCCATGTTGAGCGGAGTCCGATAGCGCTGAAATGCCTCAATCACCTTCCGGCGCAGCGGCGATGTGACGTTGTGGGCAATGAAGACCTCTTTGCCGAGGTCATTGATCGACACTCGCTCCGCCCCGGCCAGCGGATGATCGGGGCCGACAATGAACGCCAGGCTATCTCCGTAGACGGCGATGGTGCGAAACTGCGCCGGGTCGGGGCGGAATGAAATCATTCCCAACTCGAAGGTGCGCAACATCAGCTCGTCAGGGATGTGCGAGGCCAGCATCCGGTGAACCGCTACGCTCACATGGGGGAACTCATGCCGGAAACGGTCGATGGCAGGCAGCAGGTACATGCAGGTGTACTCGTTGGCCGCCAGTTGCAGCCGCCCCCGCTCCAGGCTCTTCAGCTCGTCCAGGGCACTGTTAGCCTCCCGGCGCAAGGCCATAAGGCGCAGGGCGTAGTCGTGCAGCAGTACCCCTGCCGCAGTCAGCGACCCGTCGCGAGCAGCCCTGTCAAAGAGCGTCTCGCCCACCGAGGCCTCGAGCTTGCGGATCACCTGGCTCACCGCCGGCTGCGTACGGTGCAGCCGCACCGCCGCCCGCGAGAAACTCTTCTCCTCGGCCACCGCCAAAAACGTTTCCAGTTGATTCAGTTCCATCAAAGACCTCCGAACAGCAATGATCGCTTCTGCACCGTTTCACTTCTCACTTTCTCACTGTTTCACCGCCCACTGCCTCATAAGTGGAACTAATCGCTTCCACAATAATTATAAATTTGCCTTATGAATGTCCAGTAGTTGACACTTACAATATTGAAAGGCAGCTTCGGCGAGCAGGCGAATTTATGAACCCAGACCACGTAGCCTTTTTCGACACCACCTTACGCGACGGCGAGCAATCCCCTGGTTGCAGCATGACTACGCAGGAAAAGCTCACGATGGCCCATGCCCTCGAAGATCTCAATGTTGACATCATCGAGGCGGGGTTCGCCATGGCCTCCGAGGGCGACTTCGCGGCCATCGCCACCATCACGCAGGCGATTCGCAAGCCGCGCATCGCCTCG
>Ga0302194_10000605_pt1 | contig 22917 bp, 14 predicted proteins | sample II_Bog_N1_1_FD_200227 | JGI IMG/M metagenome (GOLD analysis project Ga0302194, IMG submission 200227) | Peat permafrost microbial communities from Stordalen Mire near Abisko, Sweden - II_Bog_N1_1 | ecosystem: Environmental > Terrestrial > Soil > Wetlands > Peat | place: Sweden: Abisko...
AGGAACAGCAGGAACACCTGCATACAGTTTTACTTATAAAATTAATGCAGCAGCTACTTCCATAGTGAGTAGCAACGGAGCAAGCAGTACCGCTACGTTAACCGCTCCTACGACAACTGTAGGAAGTTATGTATATACCATAAGTAAAGTTACCGATGCCGTCGGCTTAACATGTAATAGTATTGGTACTGCAACAATCACAGTAATTTCGTTACCAACAGCAAGTATTACAGGCACAGTTACCAAATGTTTAAACGACCCCAATCTTCCTCCTATTGTTTTTACGGGCGCAACAACTTCACCTCCGTATACTTTTACCTACAGGGTTAGTGATGGAACAACTATTACAACAGGCAGTGTTACCAGTGTTTCGGGTATTAGTTCAGCAACAGTTTATGCGCCAACAAGTGCAGGAGGCACCTATACTTATTCATTAATAAGTGTGCAGGATGCAAATAGTTGTATCAACAACCAGTCAGGTAGTGCAATAGTTACAATAAATCCAATGGGTGCTACATTAGTATCATCAACCACTGTATGCCAAAATTCAACTTCTCCTATCATTACTTTTACTGGTACAAGTGGTACTGTACCCTATTCATTTGTTTATAATATTGGTGGAGTAGGTACTCAAACATTAATTACAGCAGGAGGTTTGAGTACCGCTACAGTATCAGCTCCTACTGGTACAGTAGGAATATCTGTGTATAATCTTACCAGTGTAAAAGATAATTCCGGTGTTACCTGTAATAGTGCAGCCTCTGCTTCTGTCACTACCAATGCATTACCAACAGGCGGCATTATAGGCACCACCACTTTATGTTTAAATGCCATTAATCCTGTTATTACTTTTACAGGAGCAGGAACTGCTAACCCTTATACTTTTGTTTATGGTTTAAATGATGGAACATCGGTAACAACCTCAACCGTCACATCCACCAATGGAAGCAATACTTTAACAATTTCAGCTCCAACAAATGTTGCGGGCACTTTTACTTATTCTTTGATAAGTATTAAAGATGGAACTTCGGCAACTTGTGCGCAAAACCAAACCGGCAGTGCAGTGATTACTATAAATCCTTTGCAAGCCACAATAACAGGGGAAACCACAGTTTGTCAAAACTCAGCACCACCACCAACTGTTACCTTTACCGGTAGTGGTGGTACACCTCCGTATACATTTACCTACAGCATCGGCGGTACAACACAACCAGTAATATCCAGCATAGGAGCGAATAGCACTGCAACAGTATCTGCACCAACAGGATCAACAGGTAATTTTGTATATGCATTAATTAGTATTCAAGATGCTTCTTCTTTGAGTTGTTTAAGCACTCCCTCTATCACTATAACAGTAAGCTCGTTACCTACGGCTACTATAGCAGGTGATGCATCAAGATGTTTAAATGGAGCTAACCCTTTGATTACTTTTAACGGAGCCGGAAGCGCATCACCATATACCTTTACCTACAATATCAATGGTGGGGTGAATCAAACCGTTACAACAACTTCGGGCAACAGCGTTATGGTAGCAGCCCCAACTGGCACAGTAGGCGCTTTTACTTACAGTTTGGTAAGCGTACAGGATGGTACCACCCAAAGCTGTGCACAAACTCAAACCGGTAGCACAACAGTTACTATTACACCATTGCCTACCGCAACGGTAAGTACTACTACACCTGAAATCTGTCAGACGAGTAATGGAACGATAACCTTTACAGGGGCAGTAGGCACCCCTCCCTTCACCTATAACTATAATCTAAACGGTGGTTCGACCCAAACTATCAGCAGTATAGGAACTAATACAAGTGTTAGTTTAACAATGAGCAATGTGCCGGGTAAGTATTCGTATAACTTGTTAAATATTTCAGACGTACTTGGTTGTACTCAAGGGCAAACAAATACAGCAGCAATTTTAGTGGATTCATTACCTACTGCAACAGTTGGTGGTAATGCTGTTATTTGTATGAATGGGTTAGTGACCGTGAGTGGAGCAAATGCATCTAACGGTGGTGTCAACTGGACAGGTAATGGTGCAGGAAGTTTAACAAATATAACTACCCTTTCTCCTACCTACACACCAGTATTGGGTGATGTGGGAAAAGCGATAATATTAACCATGACCGTGACCGGCACGAACAGTTGTAATCCGGCAACTGCGGCAGCAACTTTTACAGTAAATGTAGACAGTTTACCTCTTGCTATAGCAGGTGGCAATGCAACTATTTGTGTAAACACAAGTAAAACAATAAGTGGTACTTATTCAAAATATGGCAGTGTTTTGTGGACAGATAATGGCATAGGAAACTTAACAAACGCAACCACCTTAACACCTACTTATAATGCGGTGGCGGGAGATGCAAGTAAGACGGTAACATTAAGGATGACTATAACCAGCACGAATGCATGCGCTCCTCAGTCAGCAACGGCAGTGTATATTATCAATGTAGATTCATTACCCATAGCAGCTTCAGGAGGTAGTCATATCATTTGCCAGAATGCCAGTTATACTTTACAAAACGGAGAAGCATCACAAAAAAACGGTACTCCAAGTTGGGCAGTAACTAATGGTGCAGGTAGTATCACTTCTGGGGTAACAACACTTACCCCTGCCTATACCGCGGTAGCATTAGACGCAGGCAAGGCAGTAGTATTAACGATGACGGTAAGTTCTTCAAATACCTGTGTAGGAAAAACGGCTACAGCTAATTATACGATAGATGTAGACTTCCTGCCTTCAGCCACAGTAGGAGGCAACCAAACGATATGTCAAAACAGCAATGCTCCTGTAACGTTTACTGCAAATCAGGGTACAGCACCTTATACGTTTGTATATACTCAAACGGTAAATGGGGTTCAGACATCTGGCAGCATAACAAGCAATAGTGGTAATACAGCAACGATACAAGCTCCAACCGACAGTAAAGGCATAGTGGTGTATAGTTTGGTAAGCGTAAAGGATGCAAATTGTTCCCAACCGTTAAACAGTATACAAACGTTAACTGTATTACCATTACCTTCAGCAACAATATCAGGAGGTGGAAGTGTATGCAAAGACAGTATAGGTCCGGTCATAAATTTTGTGGGAATAGGTACAAGTCCACTGTATTTTACTTTTTTCGTAAATGGAAAGGATAGTATTGTTGCAGAAAGTAATTCCAATGGCAGTTATAAATACACCACCTCAACCTCAAAAGTAGGAACATTTGTTTATTCACTGATAAGTATAAAGGATGCTAATTGCACTAATACTTTGACCGGACAAGCTCAAACATTAATGGTAAGTGAAAACCCGGAAGCATTGTTTACATTGGATCCTGAAGAGACGAGTATTTTAGCACCAACAATAACAATAAATAATTTGTCGATTGGAGCAAAAAGTTATATGTGGAGCTTTGGAGACAGCAGCATATCTGCAAGTAATAAACCCCAAAGTCATACATATAAAGATACAGGGACTTACAAAATAAAATTAATGATTACTAATGGCAATTGTAAAGATTCTACATATCAAACTGTGAGAATATTGTTACCATTATTAGTATATATTCCAAACAGTTTTACACCTAATGGTGATGGTCGAAATGATATATTTAAAGCAGAAGGAGATGGATTTACAAATTTTGAAATGATGATTTTTGACAGATGGGGTCAATTGATTTTTACTTCTGACGATATAGACAAAGGATGGAATGGAAAAGCTAACATGGGTAGCGATATATCAATGGTGGATGCTTATATCTATGTGATAAATCTACGATCATCTTATAATAAACACGATTACACGTATAAGGGAGTTTTTAATCTATTAAAATAAAGGAAGTACTTGGAGATTTCCAGACACATTTATGAAAGTTCCGAAAATATTCCCCGATGGTTCAGCTCCAAAGCTCAGGGAGATAGTATTATCACATTTGAGATGATGATTTATGACCGATGGGGACAATTAGTTTTTCAAAGCACTGATATCAAAATGGCTGAGACAGCAAAATAAATGGAGGCAGTGATGTGTCTATTATTGATGCTTATGTTTACGTGATTAACATAACCGCATTTGCTAACATCTAGGTCCTATCGTATGCTATTTCTTTGGAAAAAACCATGTATTGAAATTCCTCTTTTATGGTCATAATTCTTAGAAGACCATATTAAGATAAATTGGAGGCTAATTCAATAGAAAAATAATGAATTCTTGAGGGGTTAAAATCCACCGCAAAATGAATGATTTTTGTAGTTTTTTGCATTTGAAAAGATGGATTTGCTTTCTTTTTAAAATTAATTATTAGACATTATATAAAGTCAAAAATGCGTAATTTCGGCACACTTAAAAACAAAAACTCATTTTGTTGATAGCGGTGGTGCTGAAAATTAGAGTAACTTCTTCTATTAGGAGTCACGCTTGCCTTATACAATAAAATAAGCAAACATATAGATTAGAAACAAAGTTTATAATAAATTTAATTTGCATGCAATAAATCGACGATAAGCTATATATGAATAGAATTAAAAAAAAGCTGTTTTTGTTGATTGGCGTTTTATTAGCACTTCATTTTGATATTTCCGGTCAAACTGCCCAAATATATACTACATCAGGACTTAACAGCTGGACAGTTCCTAATTGTGTAACTTCTATAACTGTAGAAGTGTGGGGAGCCGGTGGTGGCGGTGGTGGTGGTGACATAGATACTTATTCCGGATCTGGCGGCGGTGGCGGTGGATATAGTAAATCTGTCATTAGTGTTGTTGCTGGAACAGTTTGTCAACTATATGTTGGAGCAGGTGGAGCAGGTGGAAAAAACGGCAATGGAAAAGACGGAGAAGACTCTTGGTTTATAAATAAAACAACAATCCTTGCCAAAGGAGGAGGTGGTGGAAAATCAGGTAATCTTATTGTTATTGGTAAAGGTGGAATTAAAGGGATTGGAACTATTACTTTTTCCGGAGGAGATGGGGGGAAGGCATACATACCTGTTGAGTTGAATACTTCCGGCGGTGGCGGGGGTTCTTCAGCTGGATTATTCTCAAATGGAAATAACGGGACTGATGGCGCAAATGGACTTGTTAATGCACCGGGAGGTAATGCTCCATTGGGCGGAGGAGCAGGAGGGAGCGGTTGTGGAAAAGGAGGTGCCCCAATACCTGATTGCGGCGGTTTTCCGGGAAATGCTCCGGGTGGTGGTGGTGGTGGTGGAAATGACGATATTGTTCTTGGTAAAGGTGGTTATGGAGCACCTGGTCAGATAAAATTAACCTGGAATGCAGGAAATAGCTGGTTTTCGAATAAAACAATTTCTATATGTAGTGGTAACACATTTACCATTGCGCCTGTTAGTGGTATTGATGAAGATAAATTTCCTGCCGGAACAACTTATTCATGGGAGTTACCAATAGTAACTGGAAATATTACAGGAGCAAAAGCTCAAACATCACAAACCTTCATTTCTCAAACATTAATTAACCCATCAAAAACAGTTCAAACAGCAACCTATTTAATAAAAACCTCAACCGATTGTAATTTTACATTAACTGTAACTGTATATCCTCAGTCGCAGTTAATTACTTCTTTGACTCCGCAGGCAATATGCAGTGGCACACTATTTCATTATGAACCCAAGGGAACAGCAGAAAATCTGTCATTTACATGGAAGCGGCTTGCAGCAGCAGGTATAGATCAACCGGGCAAAATTGGGATTGAAAACATTAATGAAACATTAACAAATTCAACCGATTCGCCAATTAACGTAACTTATATTTATACTACAACAAGCAATGGTTGTAATGGAATGGAACAAAATGTTGTGTTAACAATATTGCCCTTACCACAATTAAGCAGCGCGCTTCATCCGCCTGCTATATGCAGTGGAACAATGTTTAATTACATTCCTAAAGGAACAATTTCCAGCTCTACATTTACATGGAAACGTGCCACAATTAATGGAATTGAACAAGCAGGTTCATCAGGTACGGGCAATATTAATGAAATACTTACAAACACTACTGCATTACCAATAAATGTAACCTATGTATATACAACCTCTGCAAATGGTTGCGAAGGAAAACCTCAGAGTGTGACCGTTACGGTAAATCCAATCCCTCAATTAATCAGCGGTGTAAATTCACATACTATCTGTAGCGGAAGCCTCTTCACATATTCTCCTGCGAGTGAAACACAGGGTTGCGTGTTTACCTGGAATAGATTATCTATAGCCGAAATAAAAGAAGCAACTGCAAATGGTGCTGGTAATATTAATGAAACATTAACAAGCATTTCCAATTTGCCAATAGCCGTAACTTACACTTATACTGCAACTGCCAACGGATGTATTAGTAAAACACATAGCGTATCAGTAACGGTAAACCCTTTACCAAAATTAAACAGCACATTAACTCCCGATGCTATATGTAGTGGAACAACATTTACCTATACTCCTTCCGGAACTATTCAAGGCTCATTATTTACATGGAAGCGAGCTACTGTTGAAGGTATAAATCCATCAGGTAAAGTCGGTGCAGGAACTATTGCTGAATCACTTATTAATACTTCATCTTTACCAATAAACGTAATCTACAATTATAACTCAACAGCAAATGGTTGTAAAGGAATAGAACAGCGTGTTGTAGTAAAGGTAAATTCATCAGCGCAATTAAGCAGTGTGCTTAATCCTCCTGCTATATGTAGTGGAGCTGAATTTAACTATACTCCTTCCGGAACTATTCAAGGTTCGCTGTATACATGGAAGCGGGCTGCAATTAACGGAATTGAACAATCTGCTTCATCGGGTACTGGTAATATTAATGAAACGCTTACCAACACTACGTTATCACCAATAAATGTAATGTATATGTATACAACGTCTATAAATGGTTGTGAAGGTAAAATTCAAAATGTGATTGTAACGGTAAATCCAACTCCTCAATTGAACAGTTTGCCCCCTGCCATTGCGGTTTGTAGTGGTACATTATTTTCTTTCAATGCTGAAAATAATAAAGCAGGAATAACTTATGAATGGAAACGTTCAAATATTAATGGAATTATAGAGGCAAGCTCAATCGGTGCTGGTAATATTAACGAAACATTAACGAATACAACTACCTCTTCCATAAACGTTACTTACATTTATACTCCTATGGCTAAGGGTTGTAAAGGCAAAGAGCAAAATGTAACGGTTATAGTAAACCCTGCACCGCAACTCACTAGTTTACTTAACCCGCCTGCTGTATGCAGCGGAACTATATTATCCTATACTCCCGCAAGTACAATTGCAGGTTCAACATTTACGTGGAGTAGAGCTGCAATTAACGAAATTACCCAGCCAGGTTCAACAGGCGTTGGTAATATAAAGGAAACACTTATAAATACTACCTCATCGCCTATACATATATCTTACGTTTATAAAGCGAAAGCAAATGGATGTGAAGGTAAACCTCAGCATGTGATGGTAACAATTAATCCTATTCCTCAATTAAACAGCATACTTAACCCTGCTGCTATATGCAGTGGAACAATGTTTTTTTATACACCGACCAGTAAAACAGAAGGTGCAACTTTTGCATGGAGCCGTTCAACAATAGCAGGAATAATCCAAGAAGGCAACAAAGGCACGGATAAGATTAATGAATTATTGACAAATTCAACAGCGTTTCCCTTAAATGTAACTTACGTTTATAATGCTACAGCTAATGGTTGTAAAGGATCAGACCAAAATGTAGTGGTAACTATTAACCCACTGCCACAATTAAACAGCACGCTGAGTCCACCTGCTATATGCAGCGGAACGGCATTTAATTATATACCTGCAAGTACATTTGCCAATGCAACATATACATGGGTTCGTTCTGCAACAGATGGAATAGAGCAGGTAGGTTCATCAGGGCTTGGTAATATTAATGAAGTTATCACTAGTGTAAAAGCATCTCCTATAGATGTAACATATAATTATACCGCAACAGCTAATGGTTGTAAAGGCAAAGAACAGTCTGTAATTGTAAAAGTAAATCCTTTGCCAAAACTAAACAGTACGCTCACGCCCTCTGCTATATGCAGTGGAACTGTATTTAAGTATAATGCAACAAGTGTGACAGCTGATGCACATTTTTCATGGAAGCGAATGAATATAAACGGCACATCACTGGCGGCTTCTTTATCAGGAACAGGAAATATAAACGAAATACTTACCAATACAACTACAGCACCGTTAACTCTTTCATACGTTTATACAACGAGTGCAAATAATTGTGATTACAATCAAAATATATTAGTAACGGTTAATCCATTACCCACAGCCACCATTGCAGGCAGTTGTATTAAATGTTTAAACGATGTTGCTCCTAGTATCCTATTTACAGGTAATTCATCAAAACCTCCATATAAATTTACTTATAAAATTAATGGTGGGAAAAACTTTGTAATTACAAGTGATGCAACTGGTACGGCTATGGTTCCTGCAGCAACAGACGTAACCGGCGATTTTACTTATAGTTTATTAAGTGTATCGGACTCTTCGTCAGGGCTAAGTTGTTCGCAAGCACAAACAGGAAGCGCAAATGTAAAAGTAGTTCAATTAGAAGCTGAATTGCTTGGAACGACTGAAGTTCCTGTTCGTTCAACCAAACCAATAATTACATTTAAAGCGATAGGAGGAAAAGCACCTTACACTTTTACATATAATTTGAATGAAAGCGAAAACTTAACTAAAACCACTTTAGGTTCAAGCACAAGTGCAACAATATTAGCTCCAACTCATGTTCCCGGAGATTTTGTTTATACTGTTGTTAATATCAAAGATGCTACAGGTCAGAGTTGCGCCAGCGAAGCTACAGCGACTATTACGGTTAATCTTCCCAACCAAAATTCAAAAAGTAAAAATTCATCCAACGGTTCATCAAAAGTAAAAACTGTTACAGTTGCACCTAAACGCCTTATGAAGTTGAACAGTCGTTATAAATTAGGAAAATAAATTGAGAGAAAAGTTAGGATGAAAGTGTATTATGGGCTAATTAAAAATACCTTACCGCACGCACAGCAAATTCAGATTTTTTATCATTGCTGGTTTGGCTTCCGCTAAAAAAACCTTCTCGCCATGCATAAAAAATTTTAGCATCTTCTGAAGAACTCCAATACACCTCTCCGTTTTCAAAACCACCTATCAGTGTTTTGTTGAGAAAAAGTAAATGCAATTCATCTTTGCTTGGCAAAAACCAATCATCGTATTTATCAATTACTAAGTCTGCACATAATTGAGCCGCATATTGTCCTTCACCTTGCTTTTTAATAATAGAGTCGGTATTTGTTTTTCCGCTGCCATAGGTTGTGGCTGTTGAGCCAATAGTTGTGTAAACTCCGTTATACCAATGTATGGATTTACTTTGATCTTCAGGAGCCGCAATTAAGCCGTGCTGAACTTTCGCGTCATAACCTTTATCTGATTCTTTAAGAATATAAGCTACAATTCCACCTTGGTATTTTTCTCCAATTTTCAATTCTTTCATGTAATGAGCAGCGCTTGTATTTTTATAATCCTTACCAAAACATACTTGGTTCCATTTAAAATAAACCAATACTGCTAGAATGATAAAAAAGGATGCGATAATTTTTTTCATGATACTTAATTCTTTAATTGTTAATACCTGTAATTAGCTCTGCAAATTTATGATTTATTAAATGATTGACAATTGTTTTTTAAAGCTCAATCAAAATGGTTTTAGTGATTTGTTTCAAGGTGTTATGGTAGCCTTCGACAAACTAAGAAATGCGATAAGAGTATTAGCAAAACAATTACTCCAACTCCGCAATAGCAATTAATATCTTTTCCAACTTTCGTTTCATTTCGGTAGCAGTGCATTCGTAATTGTTGGCAAGCACAGAAAAACAAAGAAGTTCACCTTTTTTATTTTTTACATAACCTGTGTACCCACGTGCGCCTGTTATATAGCCGCTTTTTGCGCACAAATTATTTTCAGCAATTGTTCCTTCGCACAAGTTACCTAATGAACCACTTTTACCTGCAACAGGTAACGAATTATAGAATGCTTTAGAAGTTTTATCAAGGAGCATTTTGCGTAATACCTGTACCTGAGTTTTGGTTGTAATTACGTTCGCTCGTGAAAGTCCGCAACCGTCATTCATCGTCCAGCCACTAACGTCCACACCTCTCTCTTTCCAAAACTTAACTATCGTTTCAATACCTTTGTCTTCCTTACCGATTCCTGTTTTTATATAGGCAATGTATTTAAGCAAATGCTCGGCATACATGTTAATACTTTTGAGATTAGTCCAATAAACAATTTTTTCTAAGGAAGGAGAATAATATGTGTATAAGGTGTTTTTAGCAGATGAGGTGTATTTACCTTCATCTTTTAAATGCCTTACAGTTGTAGCTTTCTGATTTGTTTTCACACCAATATTTTGTAATGATTTTTCTAAAGCTTGCGCACAAAATAACGCCGGATCCGGCATAGCGCCTTCCACTTCATAATTTTTTTTATTTGCTGGAATGCTTCCCTCAATGGTTCTATAATAGGTGTATGGAGAACCATAAATAAATGCACTATCATTTTTACCTGCGGCAGTTACTTTGTTAATTAATTTTAAGCCTTCAATAAAAGGGTCTGTTTTATTAATGGTGGCAGTGCTTCCCGCACTCCCTGAATTTAAAAAAATTGAATAGGAGTTATCATGATATGACAATCCGCTAGCCCCCGTACCAAAATAATTACCTATATCTCCCCAAATCCATTGTGAAGGAAGGATGTTGTCTTCAAACAGGCTTGCATCAGCAATTACAGCACCCTCAATAATTTTTATTCCTTTCGTTTTAAGTATTAGAGCCCATTTGTCTGTAGTATTGATACTGTCGTTCTTATTTTTAAAATATTTTGAATCAATGGTTGGGTCACCGCCACCGATAATGTATAAATTGCCTTTAAGAATTCCACTCGTTGAATCAAATATTCCGTCGTATTGTATTTTAGTTTTAAATGTAAAATCACTGCCCAACATGGAAAGTGCAGCGCCAGTCGTCATTAGTTTTAATGTGCTTGCGGGTATTAAACTTACTTGGCTATTGTATTCGGCAATAACAGCATCTTTTTGCACAGACATTACACAAACGCTCCATAAAGCATGTTGCATTGCTTTGTCGGATTTTAATTTTTCTATTTCATCTGTTAATTTGGAAGTTGCTTGAGAATAAATGAAAAGGGAGTGATGAATCAAAAACAATACAAGCAGAAAATGTTTTTTTTTCATTTTAAACACAAACTAAAATCTGTAAAAACATATTACTTCTTGAAAATACCTTTTTTGCCTTTATAAATTTCTTCAATTGCTTTTGCCAATTTTTCATCTTTAGCGGTAACTATGCTGCCTTCATCGTGTGAGCAAAGTGCAATTTCTACTTTATTGTAAACGTTTTTCCATTCAGGATGATGATTCACCTTTTCGGCTAATAGTGCTACTCTTGTCATAAAGGCAAATGCCTCCGAAAAATCTGCAAATTCAAAAGTTGCCTTTAACTGATTGTTTTCTTCCTGCCACATAATATGTCTTTTTTAGTTTAACCTTTACTGTTCATTTCTAGCACCGACATAGTAAGACGACTTATACAAACCATTTTACCTTCATCGTTTTTTATTTCGATGTTCCACACATGCGTCTTTTTCCCGATATGAATAGGTTTCGCTTCTCCGTAAACGAAACCATTGCTAACCGGGCGCAAATGATTGGCATTAATGTCAAGTCCTACACAAATGTATTTTGTAGTATCAATTACCAAACCTGCAGCAACGCTTCCCAATGTTTCTGCCAATGCAACGGATGCTCCACCATGTAATATTTTCATTGGTTGCACGGTTCGGTGGTCAACAGGCATGCGTCCCTTGAGTGACTCAGGTGCAATTTCAGTTATTTCAATTCCAATGGCTTCTACCATTGTGTCCTTCGACATCCACGCAATGTCTTCCAGTTTATATTCTTTAAACCAAATACTCATGCTATTCATTTTATTTTCTACGAAAGTAATAAGAATTGACGAAATTAGTTACTAGGTATCCCTTAATAGTTGTCCTAGCCCTTATTGCAACTAATTATCAATGGTTTCGATCATTATATTATACAAGTGATATTAATCAGTTGTCATTATCTGATAAAAATTATCTTTGTCAAAATTTTTATGGGCACATGTTAACAAAATATGAAATTAATTTTAATTATAAATTTATAACTTGCAGGACTTTAATGCTATAAAGTATAGAATGTTTTTTTAAAAGAATCAAAAAAAAAAATGAAATGGTTTCTCCTTTCACTAGGTATTGCGTTTGAAATTATTGCTCTAGTTTTTATGAAAAAATCGGAAGGCTTTACAAAATTGGGTCCCATTTTTTTTGTACTTTTATTTTATTCACTGGCGTTGGTCTGTCTTATTTTGGTATTGAGAAAAATGGATACAAGTATAGCCTATGCCATTTGGGCAAGTTCCGGTATTTTTATAATGGCATTAGTAGGAATGATTTGGCTAGACGAGCCTGTTAGTATAACAAAAATTGTTTCAATGTTGTTAATAATGTTGGGAGTATTTGGATTAGAATTTATTGATTAGAATTAGATACGATATATGCAGATATTTTTAACGGGAGCTACAGGTTTTCTGGGCGGTGAATTGCTGGTAGAATTAGCAAAAAAAACAGAAGTGGATAAAGTGTTCTGTTTGGTTAGGGCGCAAAATGAAGGCGATGCCTTACGAAGATTGAAAAAAGTTTTTGATTTACATGATGATTATTTTGATTCCAAAAAAATAATTCCGGTTGTAGGAGAATTAAAAGACAATAAACTTGCAAAAAGCCTGATAAACGATCAACAATTGAAAGATGTTGACACGATTATTCATTCCGCAGCCAACACTTCTTTTTCAAAGATATACGACGATTTAGTAGAAAAAATTAATATTCAGGGAACCCGACAAATGCTGGAATGGGCTCAAACACTGAAAAAATTGAATCTTTTTACTTACGTTGGTACCGCTACCATTTGCGGTTCAACGGTTAAAAATTGTATTGTTCCCGAAGACATGTCACCTAATTTGGAAGCACAACATTTTGTAAGATATTCCTACACAAAAATGATGGGAGAAATGCTTCTCAAAGAATATCTTCCTGCCGATAAGATTTTAGTTGTCCGCCCTTCTATTATTATGGGTGACAGCAGGTCATGGGTGCCACGTTCATATGTTATTTTATGGGCATTGGCAACGCTTAATGAATTACGTCTGTTTCCTGCAAGTCCAAATGTAAATATTGATGTTATTCCTATTGATTATGCTGCACATTCTATCTTAGAATTAGTATTCAATACACATCGAAAATATTCAGTCTATCATATTTCGTCCGGCAAGGAATCTTGTACAACACCTGAAAAAATAACAAAAGCCATCGAAAATTTTTTTCCGGATAAACTCGATTTTCAATTTGTTTCGAAAGGACTGTTGGTTGACATGAAAAAATGGTCAAAAAACAGCACTTTAATAAATGAGAAAAGTAGTTTGTATCAATATAGAGACTATCTGGATTATTGGGTTGATAATTTTGGGGATAATACAAAAATCAGAACGCTGTTGTATGCACTGGAGCCATATATCAATTTTATGGAGTTAGGACAAATTTTTGATAATTCCAGATTACTTGAAGATACAGATGTAGGCAATTCTATTCCTGCACATGAGTATTTAAAAAATTGCGGTAAGCATATAGAAGCAATCAACATTTTTGAAGGAGCTGTTGATTTTTAAATGTTGAAAATACCATTTCAACTTTGCTTTACGTTCCCTGGAAAGTCTTTTTCTGTTCTGTGTTATAAGAGTAACGCATCTTTCAGAATTTTGCAATATGATTCTTTGTAATATTTGCTATCTGCAATCATTGTAGATTAGTAGTAATCAAACTTTATAATTTTGGACTTTAATTCAATGTTAACACAGCGTCAACTTTTTTTAAACCATGTAGCACAAACCAGCGAAACACCGCTGGCTTTAGAAATTGAAAAAGCAGAAGGTGTTTATCTTACTGATATTTCAGGCAAACGTTATATCGATTTGATTTCAGGAATATCTGTGAGTAATGTAGGTCATCGTCATCCAAAAGTAGTTGAAGCAATAAAACAACAGTTAGATAAATACATGCACCTGATGGTGTATGGTGAATACATACAATCACCACAAGTGCAGTTGGCAAAACTTTTGACGGAACATCTTCCTGAAAATTTGAGTTCGGTTTATTTTGTAAATTCAGGAACTGAAGCCATAGAAGGAGCTTTAAAATTGGCAAAACGATTTACGGGCAGAACAGAAATTATTTCTTTTACAAACGCTTATCATGGAAGTACACATGGCAGCTTGAGTATTATGGGCAATGAAGAGTTTAAAAATGCCTACCGCCCTTTGTTACCTGATGTGAAGCAATTGGAGTATAATAATTCAGCACAATTAAATTTAATAACTACCCGAACAGCTTGTGTGGTATTTGAAACTATACAGGGCGAAGCTGGAGCAATTGTTCCTAAAGGTGATTTTTTAGAACGCTTACATGAGCGATGTATAGAAACAGGGACATTGCTTATTGCTGATGAAATACAATGTGGGTTTGGCAGAACTGGTAAATTGTTTGCTTTTGAGCATTATAATTTTGTTCCTGATATTTTATGTTTGGCAAAAGGAATGGGTGGCGGAATGCCAATAGGCGCATTTGTTTCATCAAAAGAAATAATGCATACATTAACAAATAACCCTATGCTCGGTCATATCACTACCTTTGGAGGGCATCCCGTTTGCTGTGCGGCTGCCAAGGCTTCGCTGGAAGTATTGTTGACAGAAAATTTAATTCAGCAGGTGGAGGCGAAAGAACAACTTTTCAGGACGTTACTGAAACATCCTAAAATTAAAACCATTAACGGTAAAGGCTTATTATTAGCAGTAGAATTTGATAGCTACGAACAAAATAAAATAATCATTGATAAGTGCATTTCAAAAGGCGTTATAAGCGATTGGTTTTTATTTTCATCGCAAAGTATGCGCATTGCTCCACCACTTATTATCACCGAAGAAGAGATTGAGATTGCCTGCAAAATAATTATTGAATCTTTGTAGTTGACCCTTTAGGAGGTCTTTGAAGCTCTCAGAATTTTGCATTACCCGTATTTGTATATTCTGAAAATCCCCTTTATGCTTAATACTCCTGATACAAAAGCCCATAATCCACAGGCGATAACCATAATAGAGAAACTAATCATCCAGTATACGGGAAGTATTTTAGAACCGTAGTTAATGGCAATTACGCCTGCCGAAAACATTATTAAAGAGTTAATCAAACGATAATTCATTTTAAATTTGAATATTCGTTGAGCCATAATTAACTGAATGATGGCTGTTAAAAACTGGGTTGTCATGCTGGATATGGCAGCGCCATAAGCGTCCAGAGTATTTATGAATATTAAGTTTAATAAAATATTCAATCCAATTCCAATAGCCGCAATTATATTCAGCTGTTTTAAATTATCGTTAGCAGTTAACAATGTTCCAAAAATATAGATAATTGCTATAGCGACAAAGCTCAACATAAGTAAACCAAATATTTTGGCTGATTCTTCCACGTGCATTGGGTAAAGCATTCCCATTAGCTCCTTGCTATAAAACATGCAACCTACACCAATAACAATTGCCGGAGCTATAAGCAAAGTGCTTACTAATTTTACTAAAGATTCTACCGATTCTTTATTTTTTAACATTCTTGAAAAAATAGGTAATAACATTCCCGCAGTTAATAATGCTATCATGTTAGTTGAATCTAAAATGCGAAAGGCTTGTGCGTAAATACCTGCCTGCTCGTCCCCATTGGGCAGCATGCGCTCTATCATCACAGTATCAATGCGATTGTAAAAAGACATAAGCAAAGTCAAAATAGCAAATGGAAAACTCTTCTTTAAAATTAAAAAAGCAAATGCCCCATTCCATTGAAGCTTAAACACAAGTGTTTTGTTGGAAATAATGACAAATGCGATAACTGCTGTAATAAAATAAGCAAATGTTTGTGCATATACGAAATACATAATACCTTGTCCGTCAGGATTTTTCAATGCTCCCATTTTAAACATAGTAATACAAAGAAATATTAGCATGAATTTATCCAAAACAGACACAATAGCATCAGTTTTAAATAAATGTAGACCTGCTAAATTTGAACGCAGATAATTAACAAAAGAGATTAAAAACATATTGAATCCTTGTAGCAATAATATTTTAATCAATAATTTATCATATCCAATAGAAAATCCGACGGACAATAGAATAATAAAGAAAAAAGCGGCCAATAATATCTTTAATGTGAATAATCCTGAAAAATGCTTGGTAAGTAAATTATTGTTTTGTGCAATGCTCTTGTTGTTAAAATTGGTGATACCAAAATCAAGAAATATAGAAAAGATTATTGACAAATTAAACGTTGCATAATACATACCATAACTGGCGGCCCCCACTTCGTTTTGAACAGCTCTGTCTATCCCTAAAACATAAATACTCTTTATGAACAAATTCATAAAGAGCATAAACGCTAAATTAGTTACAAATTTCTTTTGCATCGCGCAAAAGTAAGAATTTAAAGTACTTGCCACGAATATTTTCGGAGCAAACCAAAAGTGTCATTGTTTACATGACGCAATTACGCGGTTGAGCGGTAGTTATTCTATTCTTCCGTACACTCATTCTTTAAAATTTCTGCTACACAACTGCCAAGCCCCGAAAGTTGACCACAAGCCGTATACTGAAGAAATATTTGGAGCATAAAATTATTTGAAAAATACCTCCTAAAAGAGAATGATTATTTTTCTTTTTGATTGAATCCGTGCGCAAATAAACATTGTAATAACTTTTGTTTATAATAGGGGAGTTATTTTTTCCAGTCGCATTCCTCTTGAGCCTTTTATTAATACAGTAAAATTTTGCTTTTGATTATGTTTTAAATAATCGGCAAGCTCATCACTATTTTCAAAGGTAAAAGCAGTATCCAATAATTTAGCCGATTCTTTAAATAATGTACCAACCAACAGTATATTGGTAATTTTTTTTTGTTTTAAAAGTGCGACAATAACTTCATGTTCTTTTTTGCTATCTGCACCAAGCTCAAGCATGTCGCCAAGTATCACCATTTTATTAGGCTTATCCATTTGTGCAAAGTTTTCTATAGCAGCATTCATGCTTGAAGGATTAGCGTTGTATGCATCCAATAGCAATAAATTGTGTTCGGTTTGTATAACTTGTGAGCGGTTGTTGGAAGGAATATAATTTTCAATTCCATTTTTAATCTGTTCTTCCGAAAGTTTAAAATAATAACCAATACAAGCCGCCGCCAATATGTTTTCAAAATTATAACTACCTACTAACTGTGTTTGAATAATTGGCTTTTGGTTAATAGGCGTATGATCCGATTTTGATTTACATTTTAATTTTACAAAAGGATTGCTCTCAATGAATTTACCTTTAAAATCAACAATTTCGGAGATGCCAAATGTAATTTGACTGATGCCGGATGAAAGTTCATTAAGTAAAGGATTATCTGCATTAACAAAAAGTTTTCCTCCTGTTTTTTTGATATGCGTGTACATTTCACTTTTTGCTTTGATTACTCCTTCATAGCTTCCGAAGCCTTCTAAATGAGCCTTCCCAATATTGGTAATCATTCCGTAATCGGGTTGTGCAATGGAACAAAGTTCTGCAATTTCTCCTTGATGGTTCGCCCCCATTTCAACAATTGCTATCTCATGTTTATTGGTAATACTTAGCAATGTGAGTGGAACGCCTATGTGGTTATTCAAATTACCTTTGGTTGCTTGCACGTTAAATTTTTGGCTCAATACAGCATATACAAGTTCCTTAGAAGTAGTTTTTCCATTTGTTCCGGTAATGGCAATGATAGGTATCTTTAGCTGTTGACGATGATAATTTGCGAGATTTTGCAATGTTTTTAAAACATCACTTACCACTATATAACGATTATCTTTTTTATATTTTGCTTCGTCAATGACAGCTATTGAACAACCTGCATTTATTGCTTGTTCGGCAAATTCATTCGCATTAAAATTACCACCTTTAAGCGCAAAAAAAATGGAGTTGGGAAAAATGTTTCGCGTATCTGTACAAATTGAAGGATTTTGTATAAAAAGAGAATACAGTTGTTTCATCTGTAGATGATTTGTTTATTAATGGCTATATGATTAGCTAACTGTTTAAATTTAATTCAAATATCTTGTTTCAAAGTTATTTTTATTTAAAGCAAAGTAAATGAAAATATCCAGCGCATTTAAGAGTGTTCAAAAATTTGTTTTTTATTAAATTTCGGTCGTTTAAAATTAATAAACAAATTTGTTTTTTTAATGTGTTTTACGCTGAGGCTAAACGATTCTTTGGAATACCTGCCTTTTATAGCTATGCAATGGCAGATGGAATTTACGAGTTGCACAAAAACAAGAGTTGGTATTGATAACTTTATGGGCAAACAGGGGAATATTGATGATTTTCAATTAGATTTATTCCCTGATTATGTTTTGAGGAAACTCTAGATAACATCTATCAAATTACAATAATTTAACAAAAATGATTTGGAATATCAATTTTTAAAATATACCTTCGTCCAACAAACTAAATTATTATTAATCTTTTAAAGTAAAAATTATGAAAAAAGTAACATTATTTGCATCAGCTTTAGCGCTTTCGTTTTTTGTATCAACTTTAGCTGTGGCTCAACAAGAACCTAAGAAAGAAGAAACAAAGAAAGAAGAACATAAAGGTGAACACAAAGGTGAACACAAAGGTGAGCACAAAGAGAAAAAAGAAGAGAAAAAATAATTTTCTTTATTCATAAAAAAAGCCCGATGGATAACATCGGGCTTTTTTTATGGAATGTATTTAAGTGATTTTTAACAAAAATAAATTTGAAGGACATCTTGTTAGTGTGTTGATATAAATTTTAGTTTCTATTAATATAAAACTATTAGTTTTGTGTTATTATCATGAGAGATGTTTTTTATACAATTATGGTCGTTTGGATTGTTTGGCGGATAGTCAATGCATACAGTTCATATAGCGCAAAGCAATATAATAATGCCGGCAATTCATCTCATCAACGCAGTAATGAAGAAGGCAAAACTACTGTTAAATATAGCCCTCCGGCGTCAAAAAAAATAAATGACGACGAAGGAGAATATGTTGATTTTGAAGAAATAAAATAGACTTTCAAATTTATATACCACCTTAATACCTTATCATGAAAATTTTTAATTTAAAGTCACTTGTGCCAATTGTTTCTGCAATTGTAATTTTTATTGCTCTTACCTTTATTTATTTTGCTCCCATGTTAAAAGGGAAAATGATACGGCAAGGTGATATGGTTGCCAATCAAGGAATGTCTAAAGAAATTAACGATTTTAGAGATAAATACCATAGCGAGCCTTTATGGACTAATTCCATGTTTGGAGGTATGCCTGCCTATCTGATTTCAATACGCTCAACAGGTGATGGACCGGGAACATTAATTCCATATATAAAATCTATACTTACATTAGGAATGTCATCCCCGGCTATGATGTTGTTCAATGACATGTTAGGTTTTTTTATACTACTCGTTATCTTGGGTGTTAATCCATGGTTAAGTATAGTTGGATCTGTGGCATTTGCATTTTCAACGTATACCTTAATTATAATTGAAGCAGGACATATCACCAAAGCTTTAGCAATAAGCTACATGGCTCCGGCACTTGCAGGAGTTGTAGTTATTTGTAGAAAAAAGTATTTGCTGGGAACATCTATTCTTGCACTTTTTATGGCACTGGAATTATATTCCAGTCATATTCAAATAACCTATTATTTGATTATACTTTTAGTAATATATGTGGCTTTTGAATTTATCAAATTTGCCAAAGAAAAACAGTATAATGTGATAGGTAAGTGTTTGCTTTCTTTTCTTATCGCTGCAATTTTGGCTTTTGGTTGCAATGCCTCCAACTTATTAAATACAATGGATTATGTAAAATACACTATACGCGGTAAATCTGAATTAACAAGCGATGCTTCTAATAAAACATCGGGATTGGATAGGGATTATGTAGTACAATGGAGTATGGGTAAGGCCGAAACCATGTCGTTGATGATTCCAGGATTTAAAGGGCGTTCATCCTCCATTCTTGTCAAGGAAAGTCCGACTGCCTTAAAAAATGTGGATAGCTCAATGAAAGAACCTATTGGAAATAGTATTCCTCAATATTGGGGAGAACAACCCTTTACGTCTGCATGTTATGCAGGAGCTGCTGTTGTATTCTTATTTGTGCTTGGTTTATTTATAGTTGAAGGTTCAATAAAATGGATAATAGTAATTGCCACCCTGTTATCAATATTATTATCATGGGGCAAAAACTTTATGCCACTTACAGATTTATTTTTGGATTATGTTCCTGGGTATAATAAATTCAGATCAGTATCTATGATACTTGTAATTGCCGAATTTACAATACCTCTGCTGGCAATATTAGCAATAGATAACCTTTTAAGAACGCCTGATATTTTTAATAAAAAAATCAAACTTGCATTTTCAACCAAAGAAATTTCGATGCAAAATGTGCTTTTAATTTCATTTGCCTTAACAGGCGGCCTTTCGTTGTTATATTATTTAATGCCTGATTTAACAAGCTTTGCAGGAGCAAGTGATGATACTGTTTACCAGCAAATAGCACAAAGTAATGGAGCGGAAATAGCGCAACGTTTTATGGATAATATTGAAGAGGCGCGAAAAGCTCTTTTCAAAGCGGATGCTATTCGAAGCTTTTTCTTTATTTTACTGGGAGCTATTGCTGTTTGGCTGTACCTGAAATCGAAGGTCAGTAAAGTAATGTTGATTATTATTTTGGGAATTGTTGTATTAATAGATTTATGGGCGGTAGATAAAAATTATTTGAATGATGACAATTTTGTAAACAAACAAGAAGCAAAAATTCCTTTTCCTGAGACAGTTGCCGACAGAGCCATTTTAATAGATACAGATCCCGACTACAGAGTTCTGAATTTAGCAGTTAATACATTTAATGATGCAAGTACCTCATACCGTCATAAATCGGTGGGTGGGTATCACGCTGCCAAACTAAGACGCTATCAGGATTTGATAGAACATCATTTAACCGGTGAAATGCAAAATATAATAAACGTTCTTCAAAAAAATCCAAGTGATTCGGCTTTGCGCATTGCTTTTTCACAAGATCATGTTTTAAATATGCTTAATACCCGTTACATCATTTATAATCCCGAAGCAGAACCGTTAAAAAATCGCTATGCTTTAGGAAACGCTTGGTTTGTAAATGATGTACGAATGGTAAAAAATGCTGATGAAGAAATAACGGAATTAGGGAAAATAAATCCGGCAACTACTGCATTAGTGGATGAACGGTTTAAGAATGAATTAAGCGGATACACCCATAAAACGGATTATTCAGCATCCATCAAGCTTACAGATTATAAACCTAACCATCTAAGTTATGAATCAAACACATCGTCAGAACAGTTAGCTGTGTTTTCTGAAATATATTATGAAGACGGTTGGAATGCCTATATTGATGGACAAAAGAAACCTTATTTCAGAACTGATTATGTTTTAAGAACCATGCGTATTCCTGCCGGAAAACACCAAATTGAATTTAAATTTGAACCGGAAAAATACTATGCACGCAAAAAAATTGCATTTACATCAAGCTTGATTTTGTTTGGTTTTTTAGGTTGGGCTTTGTTCTCCACATTTAAGTTAAAAGGTGAATAATTGTCAATTAAAATTTGAACCAAGAAAAAAACATTTTCTGTTTTAAATTTCTTAAGACCATCAGAAAATAGTAAACATATTAGCCAAAATAGCTATATTTGAATTTTAAAAGCCATTTTTATAGCTTATCCTGTTTAGTAAATTTTACTGCACTTACAATAACTGAATTGCAATATCATTAATTTAAAATGAAAAAACACGTCTTTTTACTTTTTATAATAGGGTTATTTAATTTTGTTATCAAAGCACAAACATGGACTCAATTAAATAGCAGGACTATCAATAATTTACTTGACATTTCTGCTCCCTCACAATGCGTAGCTTATACTGTTGGTGATGCAGGAACAATATTAAAAACAGCCGATGGAGGAAATACCTGGGTTGCACAAGTAAGTGGTACCAATCAAAATTTACGTTCTGTATATTTTACATCAGCAACTACGGGGTTTGCTGTTGGAGACAATGGGACTACTTTGCAAACAAATGACGGGGGAACTACATGGACACAGGTAGTTATAGATCCTACAAATACAATAAATTATAGGGATATAAGATTTTTCAATAGTCAATTTGGGTTCGCAAGTGGGGGTGATCCAGCTGGTGGAACTGGAGACATTTATATAACACAGAATGGGGGAACAAGTTGGTCAAGAGTGTTTGTTGATAATACAGACAATTATGCTTTTTACTCCACATTTTTTACTTCTACAACAACGGGCTATGCTTCAAGTGGCTCAGGTCGAATTTTTAAAACAACTGATGGTGGTACGACTTGGGTGCCTATTTATGCGGGTGTTGGAATTACTTCAGGAAAGATATATTTTCCAAGTCAGGCAAATGGTGTTCAAGTTACTTCAAGCAATGGAGATATATCTGTGACAAATAATGCCGGGGCTAATTGGAGCAATCCTGCTACAGGAAATACAAATTTTATAACAGGAGTGGATTTTTATGATGCCAATAATGGGTATATAGTAGGTGGTAATACTACCAATAATACTGCTACAATATTAACAACTGCAAATGGCGGTACAACATGGAGCAATGTGCCAGCGCCTGCAGGAGCAGCGAGATTAAACG
>Ga0302194_10000608_pt1 | contig 22830 bp, 19 predicted proteins | sample II_Bog_N1_1_FD_200227 | JGI IMG/M metagenome (GOLD analysis project Ga0302194, IMG submission 200227) | Peat permafrost microbial communities from Stordalen Mire near Abisko, Sweden - II_Bog_N1_1 | ecosystem: Environmental > Terrestrial > Soil > Wetlands > Peat | place: Sweden: Abisko...
TAAACTTGTCGATGGACTGGGTCTCGTGGAGACCGGTCAAACGCATGTGGTTGTCAGGACCGTAAACGGCGATGTGCTCGTTCTTGTACTTGTCGAAGGCTTCCATGAGCTTCTCAAAGTATTTCTTGCCACCCTTCTCACGCATGAACTTGGTGGAGAAGTTGGAGTGCATTCCGGAACCGTTCCAATCGGTGGCTCCGAGAGGCTTACAATGGTATTCCACATCGACACCATAGCTTTCACAGAGGCGCTGAAGGAGATAACGGGCCATCCACATTTCGTCAGCGGCTTTCTTGGAGCCTTTGCCAAAAATCTGGAACTCCCACTGGCCCTTGGCCACTTCGGCGTTGATACCTTCGTGATTGATCCCTGCCTCTAGACAGAGGTCAAGATGGAGATCGACGATCTCACGGGCAATGTCACCCATGGTGCCGTAGCCGATGCCGCAGTAGTAACGACCCTGGCCTTCAGCAGGGAAGCCACCCTTCGGGAAACCGAGCGGTGCACCATCTTTGTAGAGGAAATATTCCTGCTCGAATCCGAACCAGGTGTCGGGATCATCAATGATCGTGGCGCGGGCGTTGGTCGGATGTGGCTTGCCATCCGGAAGCATGACTTCGCAGAGAACCAGCACTCCGTTTTCCTTGGTCGGATCAGGATAGCTGGCAACGGGCTTGAGCACGCAATCCGAGCTGTGTCCCTCTGCCTGACGGGTGGAACTGCCGTCAAAGCCCCAGTTCGGAAGATCCTTCAGGGTAGGAAACTTCGGGAAGTCCTTGACCAGCGTTTTACCGCGGAGGTTGGCAACGGGCTCATAGCCGTCGAGCCAGATATATTCGAGTTTGTACTTGGCCATATTTAATGGGGTGTTTGTGGTGTCCTACTGTTGTTTTTTGCTCAGCCTGCCCCGTGAGGACGAGCGGTGAAGCTGGCTGATCCGACTTTAAGATCGTGTGGATAGCTATCAAGCAACTTCGATGCCAAGATGAAAGAATCCTCCTAAAAGAGGAATTTCGAGTGAAAGGTGGAAAAGTATCAAGCGAGAAGGTAATTTGAGATTGGGGGAACGCACCTCCTTTCACTTTCCCGCCTTTTATCTTCCCGCAAGTTCCATGATCACCGTGAAGGATACCCAGCGCGCCACCGTGCGTGTCAGTTTCGACGGCCAGGTCATCAAACAATTCCACGGACCAAACGCCAGGGAGCGGTTTGAAAACGAGGTCAGGATCCTCCGTCATCTGGAATCCCGTAACTGCCCCTTTGTTCCGCAGCTTGTCAGGATAAATCCCGAGACGCTGACAATGACAACGACCAACTGTGGCGCCCGGGTCAATCATCTTGACGAGGACCGGTGCAGGGAACTTTTCGCCAATTTGGAAGAGTATGGCGTGCGGCATGATGACCCCGAAATACGCAATGTCACCTACCGCCAGCAGGATGGAAATTTTTGCCTGATTGATTTTGAATTTGCGGCTCTGCTCGACGGGCTTTCCCAGGATCATTCGGAGGAGGTGACACCCGCTTCCCCTATCGCGCTTTCCTGGTCCGGAGAGACTGACATAGGTAGTGTCCGTAAAAATAACGAAGATGTCTTCCTCGGACTCTCCATTGAAGCAGAAGAGGTCCACCATCTCGGGAGAATTGGTGAGGCCGGGGCAGAAATGCTCGAAAAATCCGACCTGCTTTTCGCTGTCAGCGACGGCATGGGAGGGGCGATGTCAGGGGAGTTTGCCAGCCGGATCGCCATCGAAAAAATCACCCTCATGCTCCCTCCCCTTCTCAAACTCCGCAGCAAGGGAATCGCCACCCAATTTGAAAACGCGCTGACCGCGCTCTTCGCCGAGATTCACAAAGCAATCCTTTATCTCGGATCCAGCTATCAGGAGTGTCTGGGGATGGGGGCGACGCTCAGCCTTTGCTGGTTTAGCCGCGGATCACTCCATTTCGCCCATATCGGTGATAGTCGTATCTATCTTCTCCCCGCAGCGGGAGGCATCAAACAACTCTCTGAAGATGACACCCATGTCGGGTGGCTGCTTCGCACCGGGGCCGTCAATGAACGGGAGGCAAAGTCTCACCCACGCCGCAATCTGCTGCAAAAGGCACTTGGGGCCGAAAACCAATTCACCACTCCTCAGGTAGGAACCGTCGAGTGCCGCCCGGGGGATCGTATCCTGCTCTGCTCGGATGGCGTTACAGACGCTATTTACAATGATGAGATTCCCTCAATCCTTGCCGAGTGCCCGCACGGCATAACTCCAGCCAGACATCTTGTGGACAAAGGCGTGGAGCGATCCGGTCGCGATAATGCAACAGCGGTCATTGTGGAAGTCCGTTAAATCTACAGGGCTTCCAGTGAAGCATACTACTGCATCATCTGATCCAGAAGGGGATGCATCGCCTCATACCAGAGGTCATAGCCTTGGGCACTGGGATGCAAGGCATCCGGCATGATCTGCGGCGTCAAGGTTCCGTCTGATGTTAAGAAGACTTTATTGATATCGAGATAGCGGGTCTTGTTCCCGTCATCGAGCCCTGCGATCAGTTTGTTGACTTCATCGTTTTTCAGCCGTTTTGGATCTTGAGGAGAGACACTCCGAGGGAAAACAGCCAGAAGCAGAATCTTTGCCTTGGGAAGTTTCTGATGAACGGTCTCCACGATTTTCCTGATGCCGGCAGCCGTCCACTCTGGTGTCTCATCAGGAAACTGACCGATATTATTCGTGCCGATCATGATCACTACGACCTTCGGATTGATTCCGTCGAGTTCACCGTTGGTGATGCGCCAGAGGAGATGTTCCGTGCGATCACCACTGACGGCGAAATCTGCCGGGTGATAGCTGGCAAATTTCAACCAGCTGTACTCACCCCGGCGGGGCCAGAAATCAATGATCGAATCTCCTAGAAAAAGCAAGCCGATGTCACCCTCTCCCTTGCGATAGAGAAACTCGGCATGACGCTCCTTGAGTCCCTTTTTGGTACCATCAGGCGTGATCGCACCTTCTGGGGTGCGGGGAGGCAGAGGCGTCGCTATTGGTGATGGGACCGGCGCGGACGGTTGTGCACCAAGACCCGGGTTGGTAGCGGGGGCAGTTTGCTGGGCCGTTAGGGGCATCACGGCAAACAAAGTCACCAGGAGGAAAAAACTCTTCATTTTGGGGGGACTGCGATGATCTGGCGTCAGGATTGCTCAGGCCATTGGCAAGCCGGATTCATAGCGCGCCATCTCCTCGATGCGTTTGACATGGCGACCTCCTTCAAACGGGGTCGAGAGCCAGATGTCTACAAGGCGCTTGGCGGTCTCCAAGGAAACCATGCGCTCACCGATGGAAAGGACATTGGCATTGTTGTGCTGGCTGGCGAGCTTAGCCGTTTCATCACTCCAGGCGATAGCACATCGTACCCCCTTAACTTTGTTAGAGGCCATGGCCTCACCGTTGCCCGAGCCGCCAAAGACGATGGCCTTGTCGCACTCACCGCTGGCTGCTTTTTCTGCAGCAGGGATGACCCAGAGCGGATAATCGGTGGAGTCGGCCGTGTAGGTTCCGCAATCCACGATTTCGTGGCCCTGCGAACGCAGCATCTCAGCGATGGCTTGCTTGTAATGGAATCCGGCGTGATCACTTCCTAGGGAGATTTTCATCCTTTTTTCGTAGCGTGTCTTGAGCAGTCAGGGAAGCGCTGAATAACCCACAGCTAAAGAAGGACTGATGATGAATCGCGACGGCATCGCGCTTTCGCAACAAGAAGCACTCCTCCCAAAATGAGCAGGGCAAACGTTCCTGGCTCTGGAACTCCCGTGACACTCCAGGCAATACCGTAAGGCTGCGAGCCGTAACTGCCGGAGAAGTCGAAAAGATTGGTGGAATAGCCGACCTGGATTTTGTAAATCCCAGATGCTGCCAACTGAAAATAAAGCTCCTGAGTCGTACTGACGGGACTGATGCTCTCGGCCACCAGTTGATCCCCTTCTCCGAGCACCACCTGATAGACCATGAGATCGAGTTCCGCTTGGGCAACATCGACATAATCGCTGATCTCTGCATTCCAAAAGCTGCTGCGGAGCCAGTCGAGCGTCACGGCAATCTGCTGTCCCGCAAAGAGCTCGGAGCTCAGCGAGTAGCTATTGTCTCCGCCGAGCAGTGCCGTGCCGTATCCCCATCCCGTGCTGGCCACTGGAAGATTGAATCCCGAATAGGAAAACCCTGGCGACGTGGTAACATAGGCACTTGTCGTGTACTGGGTGAAGGCAGTGTTGAGATTCAGCCGACCGGCACCCATCGCCCAATCGAGTGCCTGAGTGGTGGTGATGACGCCATTGAGAATTTGCTGCCCATTGTTCCAGCCGGGAAGCTTGTCCGCAGCATTCATCAGGACAGCCTTGATCACGACATTCTGGGTGGCGGCGTTGGTGATTCCATTAAAGGAGGTTGATGATTTTGCCAGACTGTCCAGGAGGGCTGCCCCACCGGCCACAAGCGGCGTCGCAAAGCTCGTGCCTGAAAGGGAGTAATAGGAAAAGGAGATTGAATTGCTGTCGACAGTCATCGTTACAGGAAGAACAATCCCCACTCCCGGTGCCACCAGATCGACAGCAGGTCGTGTCGCCGCTCCGTTGTCGTAAAAGTATGTATTGGTGCCGTCATACCATTCTGTCGCCTGAGGACCCCTTGAAGAAAAGGAGGCGACCACGCTGTAGTTGGTCGGCCCGGCAAGAGCCCCAACCGAGATCACATTATAACCGGAGGCGGGACCGCTCACGGTGCCATTGGTGGGACCATTATTTCCAGCAGCCGCCACCATGGTGGTATTGGGATTGGCAACGGCCAGCGAATCCAGAAGCCCGCTCAATAGACCAACTCCCGCCGGATCGGAAGAGTCACCAATACTCGTGGAGACGACATCTCCGTTTGAGGCTGCGTAACTGTACGCCGAAATACTGTTCGTGGAGATGCTGAAGGATCCGTCGGCATTTGTTGACGTGGCAAGCGCGGCCGAATCGATTGTCGTGCCGGGGGCCATACCGGTGTTCAGGTAATAACCGGGCGCTGTGTAGCCGCCCAACAAGGCAGCCACCCACGTGGCATGATCGCCCGAATTTGTCAGGGCATCCGAAGAGGCATAGGTATCGGAAAGGTTTGAGAAATTCTCTGCAGGGAAAAGATTTGTCCCGACCAGCTGGGCATCGACCACCCAGCTGGTGGTATTCTGCCCGAAGACTCCCTGATTATAGAACGTTGTCGCACCAAGCGAGTCATTGAGATTGACCAGTGCGTTGTTGGTGGCGATGCCGTAAAATTCGGGAATATAATTGCCCGCGAGCGCGGTCTCAGCGTTCAGCAAACCCGGGAGAGAGGCAAACAGCCCGGCAAGGCAAGTGTTCCTTGCAACGTTTATCAGCCAAAATGCCTGTTGGGGGAACAGCATGGCATTCCACTTAACCCGTTTGGAGTGACGGATCAGCCCTCAATCGTATTGATCTCCACCGGTTCGACCTTCACACCGAGATCCTCAAGCCAGCTGATGGAGCGCAAGATTTCTCCCCGTTCTCCACTCAATTCCAGACAGACAAGCCCAATCTCGTCGGTGACACTCGCCTGACGGACATTGGTGGTGACGGCAAACTTATGACCAAGTTCATGGATGAGGGGGCGCGTGATCAGTTTTGCGGGGTACATCAGCCAAAGACGGGTCGTTTCCATAACAGGAAGCTTCCTGCCAACGGGGGGCAAAAGCAAGTCGTGACAGAACGTGCCTAAGAGCCTGTCTGAAAATTAGGAAATGTCGCGCGGGAGCAAAGGAAGCGCTTCCCTAACCGCCCGCAATCGCAGGAACAATCGAGATCTCATCACGATCAGTGACGGGAGTCTCCTTTTCCTGAAGAAAACGCACATCCTCGTCATTGACGAAGATATTGACGAAACGGCGGATAGTCCCCTGCTCGTCGAGAATGCGTTCGCCAAGACCTGGATAGGCCTGGTTGAGTTCGTCAAGGACGGCACCGACGGTGACACCGGAAGCCGTGACGACCTCCTGATCACCTGTCAGTTTGCGCAGCGGGGTTGGGATACGGATTGTAGGCATAGGATTTAAGGATGAAACTTGAAAGCTGAAACCTGGAGAGCTCAGAAGCCAGCGATTAGAAGTAGTATAGGGTGTTGAATTTATTGCGGTGCCGTCGTCGATCGACTCTCGACTTTCGACTCGGTTCATTTTTTAGTCTTTGATGGCGACTTCGTCTGCGATGAGGGCTTCAAATTCCCTCAGGGAAGGCCCAATGACACGCGGCTCACCACACTTGCCCTGGATGGCTTCCTGAGTTTTGAGCCCGTGGCCGGTGATACAGAGAACCGCGCCCTCATTGTGCGGGATCTTGCCGCTCTCAATAAGCTTCTTGGCACAGGCAACAGTAACACCACCGGCAGTCTCGGCAAAGATACCGGCGTATTCAGCCAGAAGTTTAATGCCCTCGACGATCTCCTCGTCGGTACAATCCTCGGCGCTACCCCCGGTTTCCTTCATGCTACGAAGCGCGTAGAAACCGTCGGCGGGAGTACCGATCGCCAGGGATTTGGCAATTGTCTCGGGATTCTGAACCGGTCGGACCATTTCAGTACCCTTTTTGAATGCAGCACTGATCGGCGAGCACCCAGTGGCCTGAGCTCCATGGATCGAATAATTGCTCTTCTCGACAAGGCCGAGATCGATGAACTCCTTGTAGGATTTATGAATCTTGGTCAGTAGCGATCCGGAGGCCATCGGCACGACCGTGTGCTGGGGAAGCTTCCAACCGCTCTGCTCGATGATTTCAAAGCCCATCGACTTGGAGCCTTCGGCGTAGTAGGGGCGGAGATTTACGTTAACAAAGCCCCATCCGTATTTGCCAGCGATCTCGGAACAAAGGCGATTGACCTGATCGTAGGGACCATTGATGCCGATAACATTGGTCCCATAGACCAGCGATCCAAGAATTTTCCCCTGCTCCAGATTGGCTGGAATGAGCACATAGCTCTTGAGGCCCGCTGCCGCTGCGTTGGCGGCAACGGAATTGGCCAGATTGCCCGTCGATGCACAGGCCACGACCTTGAATCCCAGCTCACGTGCTCGACTCAACGCCACGGAAACCACGCGATCCTTGAAGGAAAGTGTCGGATAATTGACCGTGTCATTCTTGATCCAGAGCTCGCGAACCCCCAACTTCTTGGCAAGACGATCAGCCTTCACAAGCGGCGTGAAACCGACCTGGGTGCCGACCGTCGGCTCGCCGTCGATCGGCAGTAGTTCGCGATAACGCCACATCGACTTCGGACGCGACTCGATGAGTTCGCGGGTCAGAACACCACGGATTGCCTCGTAGTCATAGTCAGCCTCGAGGGGGCCGAAATCAAACTCGCATATGTGAATCGCCTCCTTGTCATAGAGACGACCGCATTCGCGACACTTCAAATTACTGAACCAGGATTTTTTGGGCATGGGATTTTTGATTCCCACCAAGAGTGACAAGGAGACCTGGTGCCGCAGCGACGGCTTCACCCGGTATCTCATCTTTTCCCGATCTGGGATCAGGCTGGATTTGGCACCTGGGCCTACGGATTGCTCCGCAGCGGTTGCCGTGACATCATCGGGCCAGTCCCTCCGTCACTCTTGATAAGATTGAAGTGAGATCATTCCCGTGGAAATGCGTGGGGTCAAGGGGAAGTTTTCGAGAAATGAGTTTGACCCTTTATACAGAATCCGCTTTATTGAACTGCTCTTCACGCAGCCGTAGCTCAATTGGATAGAGCATCTGACTACGGATCAGAAGGTTAGGGGTTCGACTCCCTTCGGCTGCACGTTGAGGATCAGGGGGTTATAACGGAAATAATTTTTGATCCGTTTTTTGGTTTGCCACCTGCTTGCCAATTTGTCCGCTCCTCTTTGTAGCGTTATTGCTACGGTACGTAACCCCCCATCAGCTCACCGGACCTTCATTTCAGTGTGAAGACAGGGTTATTGAGCTCGCGGCGTCTTGGTCCGCAACCGCTTCCTGACAGGGTTCTTTTCCGGAGCCGTCTTCCTTGGGCGAACCTTGGCTGGGCTACCAGGGAGCCTTTGATCCGAAATAGCGGCTACTTTTTGTGACGGTTCGACCGCCTCGTTAACTGGTTGCCCCACCCACTTTGTTTCACGACGAGTAAACGAAATGGTTTTACCCGACTTCCGACCAAGGCTGTTTCAAACAAGCGACCTGAATGAAATCTTTAGCCATGGTATTCAATCGCTCTTTAATGAATTCACTCCAGAGGAACGGTGAAACATTTGGATACTTCTCCCATCATTGGATCATTTGACGTTACCAAAATCAGATCAGGTAAAGTTTATAGGTTGGCCTGCGAGTAATACAAAGTTTTCGCCTTTGGAGGAACGGGGTGAATCTGAAATTAGAATAAATCTTGCGTATCCCGACGGAAAAAACCCAAAAGTATTCATACTCCCCGATGCTCCTGCTGAAAGAAAAGATCCGATTCCTTGGGTAGTTTCTTGCTGGAAGGAGTGCAAAGAGGCTGGTCTCAACGATGGCGAGGCCAAATACAGAATCTGGCGTAAAAAATTTCGATCTTTCACCAAAAAGCAGATCGCATACTTGTCCCAAAAACTGCCTGAGTATGGGAGGACAATTCTATGAAATCCAACCCCAACTCTAAATTCCCCAGGCACATTAACGACTTCCTTGCGGAGAACCGCAGAGATGTTGGAAAAGGCCGACCAACTTCTTACAAAAGGAGAAAGTCTGCCAAAGCATTCCCGCCGAGTGCTCTCCACAAGCGTAATCTCATCCGGAAGGCAAGTCAGTCTTGATGAGGACCAATAGCGAAAGCAGCGGCGCTCATGTCGGGCTTTGCCATTTTTAGGTGATCATCAAAATCTTAGGTAAGCTTCAAAACGGCTCATTGAATTTGTCCCCCTTCAAGAGCAACCGACTTGGAGGGGAATGCACTTGGGACGATTGCTGCGGCACTGAGCAGATATTTAACCTAATGCGAGGGATTGATCACGACCTCGGCTGGCTCCAGTCCTTCGGATTTCACCTGAAGTGTGATCGGGGCATCAGCGGATAGTTTCGCCCGGACAATGGCCAGAGCCAGACCGTTGAAGGCTTTCCGCTCGGGGGAAGAGAACGTGGTGTGATCCGTGGCATCACCGTTATCAGTCGCCACAATCTCTCCGGGACCTGAAATCGAGAAGGTAAGCTGCGGATGAGATCTCGGCACCGGATTACCCTCTTTGTCCTCCACCGTGGCGGTCACGAAGGAGAGATCCTGACCATCGGCGTGGATCGCATTCCTGTCTGCGGCAAGCACCAGTTTGACGGCATCTCCAGCGGTTTTGATCGTCTCGGTTGCCCATTCCTTCCCATTCTTATAAGCCACCGCTTTCAGTTCGCCTGGCTGATAGATCGCATCATCCCAGCGAATGCGATAGTCGCCAGGGACCATTTTCTTTCGCCCAAGGGACTTGCCGTTGAGGAAGAGTTCCGCTTCGTCGCCGGAGGTATAGACATGAACAGGGGTGACCTGTCCCACGCGATCCGGCCAGTTCCAATGAGGCAGGATATGCACCATCGGTACATCGGGGCGCCAACGGGACTGGTAGAGATAGAATCGGTCTTTCTTGAATCCGGCCAGATCGACTATGCCGAAATAGGAACTGCGGGAGGGCACCTTGATTTTTCCCACCGCTTTCAGCTCTGCCTCGGCCTTGGCTTTCTCTTCGGGGGTGTGATAATTGAGCAGGTTGGTAGTGTCGTTGTTGTAGGGGGTCGGTTCGCCCAGGTAGTCAAACCCGGTCCAGACAAACTCTCCCGCCACGAACGGATTCTGATCCTGCCCATTGAACTCATCCATGGGTCGGGTCGCCCACGAGGAGGCATACAAGTCGTAAGAGCTCATCTGAAAGTCGGATTTTCCCTCTGACTTGGACTCGGCGATGGGCTGGAAAGTGGGCTTGGGAGGAATCGGCTTGCCGGCAGCCTGAGCCTTCTTCACGTCCCTGTCATAGCGCTGTTCCAGTTGCTCGGGCGTGTCGAAAAAGTACTCACCACGGGAACTTAGAGTGGAGGCTGTTTCACTCCCAAAAATGGGCTGAGAGGGGTTGGCATTGCGCCACTTTTGATATTCCCACGGCTTGTAGTTGTAACCGAAAACATCGACCCCCGTCTGGAAGCCATTATATCCGCCATTGATATCGCTCACGGCGATGGTGGTCGGACGGGTGGGATCCTCCTCATGGACGAGCTGTGTCAGCGCTTTCGCCATGGCGATTCCCTCGGGCTTGCTCTGTTCCCGGATCTCATTGCCGATACTCCAGAGGATCACACTCGGGTGATTGCGGTCGCGCCTCACTTCGGCACGCAGATCGGCCTCCGACCAATCGGTAAAGAGCAGGTTGTAGCCATTGGGCTTCTTTTGGAGTTTCCAGCAGTCGAACGACTCGTCCATCACGAGAATCCCCATCCGGTCGCAGAGATCGAGCAACTCCGGTGCCGGTGGGTTATGAGAGGTACGGATGGCATTCACTCCCATTTCCTTCAGAATTTCGATTTGGCGCTCCAAGGCGCGTGTGTTGATTGCTGCGCCTAATGCGCCCAGATCATGATGCATGCAGACACCCTGAAGCGGCACCCTCCTCCCGTTGAGATGGAATCCATCCCCAACCGTGAATTCAATCGAACGGATGCCAAATTGGGTTCTTGTGATATCGACGATCTTTGAGCCCTGCGTAACCGTCGTCTCAGCAGTATAAAGATTGGGGTGCTCCAGATCCCAAAGTTTGGGAGAGGCCACCGATGTCGGAGCTTCGACCGCCATTTTTTGTCCTGCGGGAATTTTCACCGTAACGGAGGGCAAGGTTGCAACGGAAGCTCCCTCAGGTTTCCTATCATCACTCTGAGGAATGATACAGGTGGAGATGGTGACCTCGGCCTCTAGGTTGGAGTCATTCTTCACAAGGGTCTTTACCTTAATCTCCGCGGAGTCCGTACTGATCGAGGGTGTGGTGACCGTCGTGCCCCAGTGAGCGACATGGATGGGCGAGGTTGTGGTGAGCCAGACATTTCGGTAAATGCCACCGCCCGGATACCAGCGGGAAGAATCGGGAGGATTATCAAGACGGATGGCCAGCGTGTTCTCTCCTCCGAATTTCAAGAAGGGAGTCAGATCAACCCGCCAAGAGGCATAGCCGTAGGGCCAACCTCCGACGAATTTCCCATTGCACCAGACCGTCGCGTAGGACATGGCCCCGTCAATCTCAAGCGAAACCTGCTTTCCCTGATCGGAGGCAGGCAGGTCGAATGACTTGCGATACCATGCGATGCCAGACCAGGGGAGTTTGCCAGTGTCGCCGGGAAGTGCCTGATCAAAAGGACCCTCAATCCCCCAGTCATGTGGAAGCGTCAGCGAGCGCCAACTCTTGTCATCGAATCCGGGCTGCACATAGGCAATCCCCTCACCCGGAGGGGTGCCGGTGGCAGGAGCGACAGCCTGCTTGCGAAACTCATTTCCGTTGGGTAGCAACCATGGCTTAAGTTTGTCATAGGAGAGCGCTCCTTTCGCATCCGGGGAATCACCTTTTTGAAAACGCCAACCCTCATTGAAAAGGGCACGCGTTCTGGGGGAATCCTCTGAGGCACCCGGAGTTTGGTTTTGCTGTGCTGAAAGTGCAGGCAGCAGGGCAAGTGTTGCCAGGATCAGCAGGTGGGGGAATGTAGGAAATGTCATCGTGTTCTGGAGGGGTGGTGATTGGGGGAGTAAAAATCAACAGCTTCGAACCCGAAGCGTGATGTCACATTACGGGAACCGGAAGAATCCTGACCACTCATTTTTGCTATCCGGAGTCTCCAGCCGATCATAGCCAAACCGTTGGAGGTTGCTGCTGGCCTCGTTTCGGTCATTTCAACATCGTCTTCCCTTGAGCGTGGTCTTTTTGCTCACCACGCGATAGATTGATTTCTCTATGGAACCATCCCACTCCACACTGGAATCCCGTGGGAGTTTTATGCTGTGTCCCGTTTGCAAGGCGAGCATCCGGACAAGACTGGTGTCTTCACGCGAAGAACTGCACTGCGGGCGCTGCTCCCATGTGCTCATCAAAGGACACCGGACGACCACACTTCAGCCGGCCGTGGCCCTGTCCATCACCGGACTCTTTTTGGTGATCCTTGCCAATGCGTACCCCATCATGATTTTTGAGGTGGCTGGAAATTCCCAAGAGAACCGGATCATCACAGGAGTCCTCCAACTCGGAGATCAGGGCTACTGGCCGATTGCTATCCTGGTCTTTTTCTCCGCCATCTGCGCCCCAGCCCTTTACTTTTCAAGTATCTTTTATGTCTCCCTCGCCTGCTGTCTAAGAAAACGTTTCCCTCTGGCGAAAGAGTTGGCTGACATCGTTGAAGTAATCAATGCCTGGAATCTTGTTCCAGTCTTTGCCATCGCCTGTCTGGCCGCCGTGGTGAAGCTCAAGCTGCTGGGAACAGTCCATTGGCGCTCAGGAATGCTCTGGATAGCACTGCTCTCCCTGTGTTCGATCCTACTCTCCCAGGCCTTTGATAAGAACCTCGTCGAGGAAAGACTCAAAAATTTGCGATGAATGCCTCGTTGCGCCTGGAACTTTCGCGGGGATTTGTGATTGCCGGGGCGATTCTCTACATCCCTGCGAATATTCTGCCAGTAATGACGATGACCGTCGCCGGCGATGTCGAACATCTCACCGTGCTTGGAGGTGTTGAGGAACTCTACGATTCGGGTCTCTGGCCGATTGCGGGCGTGGTGTTTCTGGCAAGCATTCTGGTGCCATTTTTGAAGTTACTGAGCCTCGCATGGATTTTACTACTGGATGGTTCCGAGCATTATCGTCCTCACAGGACAAAGCTTCACCACATGCTTCACCAGATCGGAACCTGGTCGATGATCGACATCTACCTGCTGGCGGTTCTTGCTGCAGTGGGCCAACTTGGCGTCCTGGCAAGTGTTCAGGCGGAAGTCGGGGGATTTTTCTTTGCAGCCATGCTACTCTGCACGATTTTCGCAACGGATCTCTACAAACCTGAAATGATCTGGAACAACGAACCCACAGGCCCGACATCATGAATTCAACGACAGAAAATCAGCCGGAGCCTGATGACAATCAAGTGGTTTCTGATCACGGTAAAGTTGTCAAAGCCCGCCACAGATTTCTCTCCTGGACATGGTTGTTCCCCGTTCTGGCATCATCTGCCGCACTCTGGTTTTTCTGGGAAAATTGGAAATCCGAGGGGCCGGAAATTGAAATTCACTTTGCCACGGCACCTGGAATCCAGGCTGACAAGACTCCGATTGTGTTTCGCGGTGTTACAGCCGGAAAAGTCACCGAAGTAACACTCGATCCCACCCTGAAGGATGTCGTGGTCCATGCCCGGCTCAAGATGTTCGCCAAGGGATTGGCACTGCAAAACACTGACTTCTGGATTGATCAGCCCGAGATTTCGCTGAAGGGGGCGACCGGCATCACCGCCCTGATTCAGGGAAACTCAATCCAGGCGCGTGTCCGTGGTGGGAGCTACGCCACACACTTCAAAGGACTCGAAAAACCACCTCTCGTTACCACCGAAAACCCCGGCCTCATCGCCTACCTAAAGGCGCCTTCCATCTCGTTTGTGGATCGCGGTGCCCCGATTTATTTTCACGGGACTCTCGTGGGGATGGTTGGAGACAAGATGGTGGATGAAAACGGCGAAACCACTCTGATCGTCGGCTTCGCCAAGGAGAGTGCTCAATGGGTGAAGAGCAATTCACGGTTCTGGCTTCTTCCCGCCACTTCCCTGAGCCTCAGCCCGCGTGGAGCGCAAGTGAACATCGCAGGCATCAAGACACTCGTCGAGGGAGGCATTGCCTTCGACCAGTTTTCACCGAACGGGGTGGAGGCCACCAATAACTCTTACTTCACCCTTGCCTCCAATGAGGCTGCGGCCAAGGCCGACGGCCCTCCCCTCCAGCTCCGTTTGAAAAATGGACGCGGTCTCCTCCCCGAGGAAACACGGCTCTGCTACCTTGGAGAACCGATCGGACTGATCGAAAGCCTGCACCTCGATCCCGCCACCAGAACGGTGGAAGCCACTGCCCGACTGGAATCGGCCTATGCCAATTTTGCCAGATCAGACACGACCTTCACCCTGATCTCCCCCTCCGTCACTCCACATGGAGTCAGCGGCCTCGATACCCTCGTGACCGGCTCCTACATCGCCTGTGAGCCCGGAACCTCAGCTGCGACGACAAACCGTTTCATCTGCGGTACATCCGCAGGTGATGATTCAGATACCGGCGATGGCTTGCATCTTGATCTCACAGCCAAACAGCTCCCCTTCCTGTCCAAGGGAGCACCCGTCTATTACCGGGGATTGAAGGCCGGAAAGGTTCTGAACACGACGTTGAATTCCTCCGGACTTCCCAAAATGGACATCGTGATCGATCCTGCTTTCCAGGAAGTTGTGTGTGCCAACTCGCGTTTCTGGCGCGTCCCGGCAACTTCGGTGAGTGCGGCATCGGGCATCTTGAGCGTCGAGGTTCAGGGCCTGGCTTCGCTGATCGATGGAGGTATTGCCTTCGACACCTTTGGCCTGCAAGAGAAGAAAACGCCTCCTGCGTCCACCTACACGCTTTTTGACAATGAGAAACTGGCCGGAGCTACTTCCGCACCGATCCGCCTTTTCTTTGAAAACGGACGCGGCCTGCTTCCGGGAAAAACGGAAATCCGATATCTGGGAGTTCCAGTGGGCATCGTGGAGTCAGTGACCCCTCTGGAAAGCGGCAGTGTGGAAGCCGTTGCGCACCTCCAGCCCGGTTATGAATTTCTCTGCCGCTCGGGTTCCATTTTCTATCTAGCTCATCCGAATGTTTCCTTGAACGGCGGGTTGAAGGGCATCGAGACCATTGTCAGCGGCGTCTACATCGAGTGCATCAAGGGGGGCGGGGCTTGGGCGGATACCTTCGTCGGCAGGTTCGATGCGGATACCCAGCTCCTCGACAATCAGGGATTTGAAATCAAACTGAATGCGTCTTCAACTGCCATCAGACCAGGAGCCTTGGTCATGTATCGCGGAACCAACGTGGGGGAAATTGCTGCAAAAACCCTTTCAAAGGATGGCAGGGAGGTCGTACTCACGGCTTATATCCTCCCCGAATACCGGCATCTCATCACGGATAAATCCTATTTCTGGGAGGGCAATGGCGCTCTTGTCAAAATCGGATTCATCAAGGTGCGCATCACGGCTCCCATCCTGACCGCCTTGAACGGGCAGGTCTTTGTCACGACACCTGACCCCTCATCACCCCCGGTTGCAGCGAGGCACCTCTTTGAATTGCATCATGAGGAACCCGACAATCAACCATGATTACCTCATCTCGAGACGCTGGAGAGGCTCGGGAGAAACGATGGTCGCTCCGGTGAATGGGAAATCCAGATTAATAATGGTGAAAAAGGTCATGCTGATCACTCCGGTCAGGAGCATGGTCATCACGGCCTGAGCCTTGAAATTATGCGCCCCGAAGAGAAAAGAAAACCCGATCGTCGCCGTGGCTCCCACTAACAAGACACACCAGAGCACAGGCAGGAGTCCCGAGGAGGAGTCGTCGATCCGCGAAGCCCTCAATCCTGTCATGCTGGAAAAATTCTCCAGAGACTCTTGCAGAAACGAACCCTCCGTGGGATCGGTGGTTCTGTAATGCATATAGGTGTAACCGATTTGTTCAAGCAGGTCGGTACTTTGAGGGTTCGATTCCCCCACCTCCATGGTCTTCCACTCGCCACTCACCAAGGAATCCCGGTAGTCGGCGAGAAGGCGCTGTAATTTATCCCTCATGGGTTCGGGAAATGACTTTGAAGCGAAATAGAGATTTCCGAGATAACGGGCCTCCTGCACAAGATTGGTCTGTGTATTTGAAAATTCCTGCCAGGTAGTGGAAACCACGAAGGCGAGAAAGATCCCATAAACTGTTCCGAGCGTACTGAAAAAGGGCCCGGTGACATCATGACTCTGATTCAAAAAATGGGAGGGAATAATTTTTCTGGATATCCAGAGCCCAAGAAAGGAAAGGAGCATGGGAAGAGCAACGCAGACGAGGAACAGTTCTGTAGCGGACAAGCGATAGCAGAGTGACTGTTCCAGAGAGAGAGAAACAGCGAGGAGATATTGCATAGCCTTCCTTTGCCAGTCGCCTCGTAAAAAAACCAGCTGTATAGTTCAAAACCATTCATTATTTGATATGTTCCCGATATGGATCTCTGGCTTCCACCTCATGACTTTCGGGTGCGTTCCCTTAGAAAGCTCGCTTACGGAATTGCTTCCACGCCATTCGGAAACTGCCTGGCGTTGGCCAATGAAACCCACCTTCTCTCCCTGAGATTCGTGGAAAATCATCTTGAGGGACTGGCGAAACTGCGGGTGGACTGGCCCAAGATGACGATGCTTCCCTCGTCACACGCCGCTCACTTCATCACTCAAGCTTTTGCCTCGCCGGAAAAAATTCCCATCATGGCCATAGGAACGCCTTTTCAGCTAACCATTTGGGAATTCCTTCGCTCGATTCCTTCAGGCTCCACCATGACTTATGCCGAAGTCGCCAGCGCCATTCGACGCCCCAGGGCAGCCCGGGCGGTGGGTCAGGCTGTCGGAGCCAATGAGATAGCTGTGGTGATTCCGTGCCATCGTGTTGTTTCGAAAGGAAAACTCACCGGTTATCGATGGGGTCTTGAACGCAAACGACTTCTGCTTGCCAGGGAACTCTCCGATCATTCCTTGTTGGGTTAGTGAAGCGCTCCAAGGAAACTGCTAAAAGCCCAGACAGAAAAGCGATGCCGTAAAAAGTTGTCTTTAATTCTTTCACCTAGTCGACCATTTGTGGATAGTTCCCTCTTCATTCTTTTGAAACCATCTCCCCTCACCGCTTAAAATCATGTTTATTTACGGAAAGACAGCCGCCAATGCGATCTCTGTCATGAGTTATCTGGCAGCAGATCCTACCAAACGCTCCGGTTCCGGGGAAATCGCTGAATCCCGCGGTATCTCACGAGCCTTGACCGCAAAACTGCTCACCCAACTTGCCTCCGCCGGACTGGTCAACGGGCAGCCGGGACCGGGTGGCGGCTATACGCTTGCAAAGCCAGCGGATAAAATCTGCCTGTTCGATATCGTCTCCCTTTTTGAACAGACTTCGCCCAATAGTAACTGCCCTTTCGGGGAACATTGGTGCGGTGTCGGCGACCCCTGCCCGCTGCATGACACCATCACAGGAATGATCGCTTCCAATAAGTGCTTTATTGAAAAGACGACGTTGGCGGTTTTTTCAGCGTCCCCGGCAAAAAAAACAGCCAGAGCAAGCTAGATCTGATCGGTATCTTTCAGAAAATTTCGCAGATCTTCCGAAAGTTCAGAGATCCACTGGTGGGAGACCCCGTCCAGATTCAGGCTTAGCAGGCAGGAATGGAGCGCATGACGCGGCAGCCAGAGTCGCTCTTCCAGTTCAGCAGACCAGCCTGTGTTGATGAACTCCAAATAGCACTCCTCTGAAGGGCCATAGATTTTATCGCCAACCACAGGATGGCCTGAGTGGGAAAGGTGAACCCGGATCTGATGGGTACGGCCCGTTCTGGGCCAGCAACGCACCACACTAAGCGGCCCGTGGAACTTGTGAATGAGTCGCTGCTCCAGGCGAAAATCCGTGTGAGCTGTCACACCTTTCGGATGCACGCCCCGCTTGAGCCAGATTCGGGAGTCCTGCACTTCGCCGAGACGCAGGAGGGGCTCCCTGACGCTCCACTCCTCCGTTTCCGGCCAGCCAGTAACGACAGCCAGATACTCCTTGCCAATTTCCCCTCTCTCCATGGCCATGGCACAGGCCCTCGCGGCACGGGGATGCTTGGCAACCAGAACGATCCCGCTCGTTTCACGATCCAGACGGTTGATGAGCGAGACCTGACCTCCACTGGCTATTTCATAGGCAAGAAGTTCCTTCAGATGATCCCAGAGGGTGACCGGGCCATCCGGCTTGCTAGGGTGGACAAGAAGGAATGGCGGCTTCTCAATGGCGAGAAGATCGGGTGTTTCTCCCAAAATGGTGAAGGGAATTTGTTCCAGCATCCGTAGTTCACCAGTTGTGACCGCCATCAGCCCTCCAGTCAAAGCCTCAACAGACAGGATTTCAGCAGCGTTTCCTTAAAGTTTGCTTCCCGCAGCACTACTCCAGTCAGTATGGTTACACCCGGCCAATGCCGTGTCCGCCACTGCTCCCCCACCCATCCGGACGATGAATGGGCAGATCACGTTGGAACATGGAGCTTTGGAAAAACCGATCATCGAAACATAGAGAATTTCATGGAACATCAGCGCACCCTCGCCAAAAGCGTCAGTCTTACAGGCGGCGCCTTGCACAATGGCGGTAATGTCACCCTCACCCTCCATCCGGCTCCTGTTGGCCACGGCTACAAGTTTCGTCGGATAGATCTGCCGGATGAGCCGGTCGTGGACGCGCTGGCTGACCATGTGAAGACCGTCGAGCGCGCAACCACGCTGGTTCAGGGAAACGCCAAGATCCAAACCGTCGAGCATATCCTTTCAGCACTCGCCGGCCTTGGTGTGGACAATGCCCTCATCGACATGGATGCCAACGAACCCCCCATCGGTGACGGCAGTGCCGCCCCCTATGTCGCCTTGATCCGAGAGGCAGGCATCGTGGATCAGGATGCCTGCCGAACACTTTTGGAAATCGATGAACCGATTCACATCGAAACCCCAGGCGGCTCCATCATGTCGATCTTCCCTCACAACGGACTGCGCATTTCCTGCACACAGGCCGGTTCCGACGGGCGATTCACCCAGTATCTCTCCCTCGAAATCACTCCCGAGGTTTATGCGCGCGACATCGCTCCGGCGCGTACCTTTGTCCACTACGAGGATGTGAAGGATCTCATGGAAAAGGGACTCATCAAGGGAGGGAGTCTGGAAAACGCTCTGGTGATCCGCGGAGATTCCGTACTGAGCAAGGAACCGCTGCGATTTACCGATGAATTTGTCCGTCACAAAATTCTCGATATCATCGGCGATCTGGCGCTGGCCGGGCGTCCCCTTCGCGGACACATCGTCGCCGTCAAACCGGGCCATGGTCCCAATACCGAACTGGCACGCGCGATCGCGAAACGCTACCGCGATCTTGTGGCGACAGCCCCTCGTCCCTTCACCTCCTCGGCTCCGGTCATGGACATCAATGAGATCATGAGCGTGTTGCCGCATCGCTATCCCTTCCTGATGGTCGATCGGATGGTGGAGTTTGACGGAGAAACCAAGGCCGTCGGCGTCAAGAGCGTCTCAATCAATGAACCGTATTTTCAGGGCCACTTCCCGGGACATCCCGTGATGCCGGGGGTCCTACAGGTAGAGGCAATGGCCCAGGTAGCCTCGATTGTCATGATGCGAAAAACCGAGAACTCGGGTAAAATCGGCTACTTCATGAGTGCCGATGAGGTGAAATTCCGCAAGCCCGTCTTCCCCGGTGACACCCTCTTCATCCATGTCGACATGATCAGCGCCAAACGACGTCTCGGCAAAGCCGCCTGCAAATGCATCGTCAACGGCGAGGTCGTCAGCGAAGGCATCCTGCTCTTCGGTATCGTCGATAAATAAACCACCATGCCCGCGATTCATCCCACAGCCGTCGTTGATCCAACGGCCGTCATCGGTCCGTCGACAACAATCGGTCCCTACAGCGTCATCGGCGCAGGAGTGACTCTGGGAGAGGGATGCCGGGTGCACAATCATGTCTCCATCGCCGGCCCGACACATATCGGCGATGGGAATGAATTTTATCCCTTCTGCTCGATCGGCCAGCGTTCACAGGATTTGAAATACAAGGAGGAACCGACATATCTGGAAATCGGCAACCACAATACCTTCCGGGAATTTGTGACAGCCAACCGGGGCACGGCTCCCGGATCGGTCACACGAATCGGCAGCCACGGCACCTTCCTCGCCTACGCCCATGTTGCCCATGACTGCACCGTTGGCAGCCATGTCATTTTTTCAAACAACGGAACCCTCGCGGGACATGTGACCGTTGGGGATCATGCCGTGGTCGGAGGTCTGAGTGGGGTCCACCAGTTCTGCCGCATCGGGGATCATGCGATCATCGGAGGTTGCACCAAGATCGTGCAGGATGTCCCTCCCTTCCTCATCGCCGACGGGAATCCCGCCGAAGTGCGCGGGGTCAACATGATCGGACTGGAACGCCGGGGATTCACCTCCGAATCCATCCGTGAACTGCGCGAGGCTTATAAAATCATCTACCGCAGTAACAAGAACACCGCACAGGCCTTGGAACAACTCCGGGAGCAATTTCCAAAATCCGATACTGTCGGCGCTCTCGTTACCTTCATCACGTCGAGTGACCGGGGAATTGTTCGGTAAGGAAAAGATCGGTTGCAGGTAGCCGGGTTTTTGGATATCCATGAACCGTGATAGTTAATCTCGTTAACTAACCTTTCAGGACCCTCTCACCCCTCCTTGCCATGCCCATCCCTATTGCCGAACAGATCGCCGCTCGCAGCTTTCCTCCCTTCAGCTTGGAACGGCTGCTCTACGTCACTTTTGCCCCGAAGGCAGCCCAAAGGGTTGCTCTCCTGATTGATCTGGAAGATCCCTCGGAGATCAAGGATTTCAATTTTTTGAAAAATTCCGCCCTTACGATCCAGCGGCATGCCATCGAATCATTTTACAAACCCCTGAAGGAAGGGCTTCTTTCCAAGATGGGGCTCCGTGGTGGTGAAATCTTTGCCTATAAGCTGACAGGAGGCAGCAATCTCGACCTACCCGACGAGGCTTTTGATCCGACAGGGAAACAATGCTCACTCTCCAGGGATGTGTATCCCAATTATGACATCATTCTCTGCATCTCGACTTTCTCGGCCACGGCACCCTTGACGGCCTTCGCCAAACACTATGGATTTCGTGGAGCGACGCTTCACGGAGTCAACGAGATCATCCTCGGAAGCGGCCTTGCCGTGGATTACGATGAAGTCAGTGTCGAAGCGGAGAAACTCCGATTGGGCGTAACCAAGGCGGATTGGGTCGAAATCGATTTTGGATGCGAAGGTCGCGACTATACCCTCCGATTGCTTCTCAACGGCCAGGAGGCGCAGAAAAGCCACGGGCTTTGTCGTGGCGAAGAACCCGATGTGGCCAACCTTCCCGCCGGTGAAGTCTATTTTGTTCCCGAAGGGGCCGAGGGAGCTTTTCCACACAAGTATGAAGATGGAACTCTTGGCGTGATGAGCGTTTCCGGTGGCCGCATTGTGACAGCCACCCTCCTTAAGGGAAACCCCGAGACCATCGCCACTCATAATGTCAAGCTCGCCTCCGACCCTGTGACCGGTGAACTTGGGGAATTGGGTCTTGGCACCCAGCTTCTTCCTTTCAGCGGACGCGACATTCAGGATGAAAAAGTGCGGGGTACCGTCCATGTTGCCACGGGTCGCAGCGACCATCTTGGTGGCCATCTTCTTCCTGCGATGTTCGCCGAAAAGTCGAATGCCACCCACGATGACATCCTCTTTGCCCCGCATAAGACACCCGAAATCATCGTCAGGCAGGTTCGGATGAAACGGGGCGCTCAAGAAGAAATCCTGATCGAGAACTATGAGCCCTCGGCTTATCTCAACAGTTTGGTGGCGTAGCACCTCATCATGGATTAAGGAAGAATCTGTGACAGATTTGTTTCAAAACACATCCTGGCATTCCGTAAATTCACAGGTTCCCTGAGTTGCATGATCCTCCCCAGATTAATCGCTGTTTGCTTGCTGATTTCTTCGCTCTCCCCGCTGAAGGCAGTGGAAACAGTGGTTGATTCCTCCCCGACCTTTAACACGAACAACAACATCAGTTCCTCTGTCTCCGGCTGGTCATCAGGATGGGGAACAGGAAATACCAACACCGCTTGGAATTATGTCGGTCAAGTCAGCGATGCAAGTGGCGTCTATCTTGGCAATGGATGGGTACTCACCGCCGCCCATGTCAACAGTCCGACGACCTTCACGCTTGATGGTAATGTTTACAACAACACGGGCATCTACTATTCGAATTTCACCAATACCCTCACTGGGACGACGAATGCAGATCTGACGCTTTTCCAGATATCCACAGTCTCTACCACGGGAACCAATCTGCCCCTGACCTATAACCTGACCATCACCTCGACTACTCCTGTGCCTGGACAACAAGTAGTCATGTTTGGTTACGGTTATACGAACGGAGTAGGACCTGAATCCTGGGGTACAAATTCGGTCTATCTCTTTAACCAACCCCTTTCAGTAAATGGGTTTGAGAGCATTGATTTCACAACGATTAACTCAGCTGCCATCTACGGCACCGTTGTTCTTGGGGACTCAGGCGGCGGCGATTTTATCATGGTAGGTACGAATTGGGAATTGGCAGGAATTAATGAAGCTGTCGTAAGCTACACACCAAGTGGAACAGGCTCTGCATTCGTCCAACTCAGCCCCTACAAGTCACAGATTTCAGCCATCGTGAGTTCTGTCCCGGAGCCCAGCACTTGGGCTCTTCTGAGCATTGGCCTTCTGCTGATCGCTCTCCCCCTTTGGAGAGAGCAACGAAAAGCTAAAACTACCAGACCAAGGCCTTGATTCGGGCTGCTGCCTCCAAGGCTTTCTCGCGACTGTTGAAAGCGGAGATACGGAAATAGCCCTCCCCTGCGCGACCAAAGCCACTGCCGGGAGTCACGACAATATTCGCTTCGGTCAGCATCCGGTCAA
>Ga0302194_10000616_pt1 | contig 22722 bp, 19 predicted proteins | sample II_Bog_N1_1_FD_200227 | JGI IMG/M metagenome (GOLD analysis project Ga0302194, IMG submission 200227) | Peat permafrost microbial communities from Stordalen Mire near Abisko, Sweden - II_Bog_N1_1 | ecosystem: Environmental > Terrestrial > Soil > Wetlands > Peat | place: Sweden: Abisko...
CAAGGGTCAGCCGTAACAACGAAAGTGCCGGACAAAAATCAAACCAAAGTTGAACCAAAAATTATGAATACGACCATCGTATCCGCCGAGGCGAAGGCTCGCCTGACCGAAGCCGTCAAAAGTTACACGCCGCCCGCGCCGGAAAAATACCGCGCGTTGAATGAAGTCAAAGAATCCATCATGGCGTTACGGGAACGCAAAGCTTCGTATGAAACCATCCGCGCCATGTTGCATGAGAACGCCGACATTGATGTATCGCACCAGACCGTCGCCCGCTATTGCCGCGAGGTGCTGGATTCAGCCAAGCCGAAGAAACCGCGCCGCGCCAAGATGCCGCCGCCCGAACCAGTGACGTCCGCTCAAGAAGAATTGCCAGCGCGTTCACCAGTCGGCCAGCCAAGGTCACGCGGTCCGCGCATCTACGATCCCAAAAGTCTTTAACGCGTCAGCACAATGGAGTGCAGACACCGTCTGCTCGCGGCAACCGAGAGCGACTCCAAAGCAATCTGCCCATCCTAAAAAGCAAAATCCTTGGATTCAAGTCCGCGACCAACACACGTTTCGCTGCAGCGTAACGCGCGCTCGTCGCGGACGGACAAAACAAAAACGCAGTCGCGTTGGCTTCCGTCAGCGGCACGGCGGCGGTCGTTCCGTTCCGCCTCCGTTCCAGCCGTCTCTCCGCTGCACTTCACTTTTCCGCTCACCGAACCTCTGACCGAAGCCAATGTAAAATATTCGGATTTGGAAAAAGCTGATTCACGTGCAATCAACTTTAATTTTCTGCTCGCATATAATCCTAGTTCTGCGAGATTTTTAACAATTCAACACGCATCCAGAGCGCGCTGCTTATTTCCAAAACAAGCATAAGGTATGGTCAACCGTGGTAAAATAATTGTTCTGAAGAATCTCTTAAGGGACGCAAACTTGAGTGGTCATCGGCAGTCAGCCGATTTAAATCCTGCTTCAACCCGTAAATTCGCACTCGTATTGGGAACCGCTCTACTTTCAGTGATGTTGTCGCTAGGCCAAGCTCGGGCGACGACCACGAACCTCATCAACGTGCAATTTCTTGGCAGCGGCCAGCCCCCCGGCGGCCCTGGCACCACTTATTTCGGCCCGGCGGTTTTAGGTTCCGGGATTTGGAATCAAGAGACCATCCCCTATCATATTCCCGGCTCCGGCACCACGATCAAGGCCGCCGCGCTTGTCAATTCAACCTACATGGCCAGTGATCGGACGCTCACCGTGGGTGCGTTCCCCAACGAGGTTTATGGCACTCATAACAACGGCACGGCCACGGATGTCAGCACGACCAACTTGATGTCCGCGGACATTGAACAGTTCATCACCACGGGGCCAAACATCGACCCTTGGACTTTTACGGTCGGCGGCTTGTCCGGCGATGCAGGTGCCACCTTTAACCTGGTGATCTACGCCGCCGCACCGAGCCCCCGAATTCAGACCCTGTCGGTGACAGGTGGGGCTTGGGGCGGAAACACTGCCAGCAATTTGACCACCACTTCGACTTCACGAAAATTGAGTGCTGGTTCGGGTGTGGCCTACAATGTTTTCACCGGAACCCTGACCGGTGACAATCTCGTTTTTACCGTCAATGGCGGGGCGGCGGGGATGGACACGGCGGCGGCTTTTGTCAACGGGTTTCAGCTTCAGATCATCACTCCCGACCCAGTGATCAAAATTCAGCCCGGTGCAAAAATGGTGTTGGCGGGCCAGACCGCTTCGTTCACCGTGACCCCGGCAGGCACCGCCCCATTCCATTACCAATGGCAGGCCGGGCCGGTCAACAGCGGAAGCTTCACCAATTTGGTGGATGGTGGGAACATTGCGGGGGCGACGGGCAAAACCTTGACGATTGCCAATGTGACTTCCAATCAGGCGCTCGATTATGTGGTGATTGTAAAAAACGACCTTGGTGCCGTGACCAGTGCTCCCGCCCGGCTGACGGCGGATTCGGCGACCCGGCTGGTGAATGTGGCCATCGGCGGCGGTGCGCGGCAGACTGGGGCAGCGGTTTTGGGCGCGGCCGGGGATTTCTGGAATCAGGCTGTCACCGCGAACACTTTCCCGATAGTGGATACCGGCAGCAATACGCTGGGCGGCGTCGGGCTGGCTCTGGCCAATGCCGGACAGTTATACGTTTCCCCCGCTGGCCCGCCCATGGATCCCAACACCACCAATTTGATGCAGGGTTACGCCTATGGCTACACGGGCGGCACGGCCAATGTGACCGTAAGCCTCAACAATCTGACCGAATACATCAATTCGCCCTTTGCCTTGGTGGTCCATGCGGTGGGCAATGCCAGCGGTCAGGGGGCGATGCTGCACTTGACGGGGGCAACGGGCGGAAACTCCACAAAAACTTTGACCACCAGCGCCAGCTCGCGTCAAATTTCGGCTGGTTGCGGGGTTGCTTATCAGATTTTCATGGGCGCACTGACTAATGGCACACTGACCCTCACGGCGACCGAAAACGCCGGGCAGCAGTTTACCGCCCTGAACGGCTTTCAACTGTTGCTGGCTCCGGCTATTCCACCGATCATCACCACCCAGCCGGTGTCCCAGACCAACGATAATGTTTCGTTCAGCGTGGAAACAGTGAGCGTCAAACCAGTGAGCTACCAATGGCAGGCCGGGGCGGTTGGCAGCGGAACCTTCACCAATCTCCTCGATGGCGGTCAGGTGTTGGGCGCGACCGACAACATTCTGAAGCTGTCCAATACCGACAGTAATTGGGCGCTGGCTTATCGGGTGGTCGCCACCAATGATGGCGGCTCCGTTACCAGTTCCGTGGCCACCCTTAACGTCTTGCCGGGAAGCTTGATTCCGATCATGAACGCCAATTTTGATCTGGATGCCCTCTCCGGCCCCGCTGCCCCTACCAATCAAACGGTAACCCCGACCGGCTGGACTGGCACTGGCACGGTCGGACTGCTCAACCCGGATTTCTTTTATTTATCCCCCACCCCCGGAGTTTCGCCGCCCAATACCCTGTTCACCTTTTCTCCTGACGGCGTTGCCAATCCAAGTGTAAGCCAGATGCTGACCACGACCCTGAACTCAAATACCACTTACACCTTGTCGGTGCAGGTGGGCAATCGCAGCCGTGGCACTTGGGGCGGCTATCACATCGCCTTGGAGACGACCAACGGAACCGTGGTAGGCGATTGGGTTGGCGAGAATAATAACCTCGCCGCTCCCGGAACCTTTGCCACTTCCGCGCGGAGTTTTACCACCGGCCCGAATCCGCCGGGTTTGGGGCAACCGTTGGAAATCGTTTTGGAACAGGCAGTCCCCACAAAGAATTCCTACAGTGATTTTGACAGTGTGTCGCTCACTGCCGCGCCTGCCCCACCGCATACTCAAGGCACGCCGATTGATGTTTATGTTTGCGCCGGCCAGTCCAATGCGCATGGCTGGCAGGCCAATCCGGCCAGCTTGAGCCTGACGAACCTTCATTACGTCAACACCCCGGATGCCCGCGCCTTATTTGCTTATCAGGCCAATCTGATCACGCAGAAAAATTTCTATAGTCAGGGCAGTGTGGGGCAACTTTCTACGGAGGGAGCCGGATATGCCGGCAACTTCAGCGGTTTTGGGCCGGAACTCTCGGCGGGCAGCGATCTGGCGGTGCGCTTTGGGAAGCCGCTGGCACTGGTGAAGTTCGCCTCCGGTGGCGCGGACTTGCACACGCAATTTTTGAAGTCGGCCAATCTGCTTTATCCCCGGCTCATCTCCGAGGTCACCAACAGCCTACAGCAGTTGATTGACCATGGTTACGCGCCCACCGTGAAAGGCTTTTTCTGGTTGCAGGGCGAAAGTGATGCCATGGTGAATCCCTCGACCTATGCGGCAGACATCGCGCAGTTTATCAGCGATGTGCGCACTGACCTCAACGCACGGACGCTTCAGTTTATCCTGACTGAGATCAACTCCAATCTGCCAGCATTTGCTTTAAGCCAAGGGGGGGTAGCGCAGGTCAATCAAGCCATGGTCAACCTCCAAAAAACGGATCCTAATGTAACGTTTGTGACGACTGCAGACATCACCAACGGCTTTGCCGATACCATCCACTATTCAGCGGATCAGATCATCACCATCGGCCAGCGTTGGGCCTCAGCCTTCACTTACATAAACCAACCTGCCATCATGCACTCTCTGATGACCCGACTACCTGCATCGAAAGTATCTGGTCACTGATTCCTACAAACTGATAACGGAGGGTGCTGGTGCATTCTGCCACCTTGCGCCGTCCCAAAATTCGGCGTGATTGTTCGAATCCAAGCGCGCAGGAACGCCAACGGCTCGAAGGGCGGCGACATAAATGATCTTAAATCCAGTTTCATCGGTGATTTGTTTTAACCAAATGTCCGGCGCTTGATGGGACAGGTTTGACAATGTAGCAATGGTAACCCGTTCCCGAAGATGGCGAACAACAATCTTGGCTGCATCTTCCGGCGAAGTTTCATGGCGGATGCGGGGATAGAATTCTTCCCACAACGGGCGCCGCCAGTTTAGTTGCTCGTCACCACCGCCAGTGATAGTCGGCGACAACACGTAATTCTGATATATTTTCTGGTCCATTTGCCAATTTATGATTTCGCGGTTGTAACCGGCCAATTCAACGTGGTCCAAAAGCGTTCCCAATTCTTGTCCACGCCAGATGGGCTGAGAAGCGAGAAATTCAAAATCAGCGCGCTCCTTTGTTTGAACAAGAAACCGGCGAGCGATCGAAAGCGTATTATCAGTGACGGCAAGATACTGTGGAACCATATGTATGGTAGTTTCTGCCAAGGCACAAATTGCAAGCAAGACGGCGAGGCAACGAAGCGAAGTCACACCGCAGCTCTTCTTCTTTATTTTTTCCGGCAAATTTGCCTTGAAAGAACGACTACAAACAAACCAGCCGACAAGCCAGAACAATGCCGGAAGCCAGAACAGCCACAATGGCGGCGATCCTGCCTGCCATCGGGCAATAGAGTGGTAGTCCTTCAACGCATTCGTTCCAGCAAGTTGTGACAGGCAATATTCCCCAATACAGCGGAAAATGACGACACGTTCTGGTTCCAAGTTATGTTGCAAACCGGGAAGTATTTTCAATTTTACTGGCATTTTATTGGTTTGCAGAAATAAACTCAGTCTTTTTATGTCAGTTACTGGATAGACTTCATCTTCTTCCCCATGAACCAGAAAAAGCGGACATTGAATGCCTGTTATCCTCTTATCCATAGGGTGGGAATTGGTTGAAGTGGTCGGAGTAAGAGACCCTTCCGTAATGCCACCGCCGCTCAATTGAACCATCAATTGCGGCAGTTGATTCGTGTGTTGCAGCGCAAAATCAAACATCCGGTTTGCACCTAAACTAATACCAACCCATGCGATGGCGTTTGTGTTAACCCATTTTTGCTGGTCAAGATAATTCAACACACTTTCAAATTGTCTTGTAAATATAGCTTCGTTAGATTGGTTGTATTCAAAACTCACGCTAGCGAGGCCCAGTTCTGCCATTTGTCTCAGATTCTTGCCGTCATTCATCACAGTTCCACCTGAATCATGTGCAAAGATGACTATGGGATAATGGCGTATGGGTTTTGGCAGTACGACAACACATCTAACTGACTCCCCCTTGATGGTTTTGAGTGTGAACCAATTTCGAAAAAATGGATCCTGTTCTCGGGACCATAACAGTGCCCCAAAAAAAACAAGGACAATAAAAACACAAAACATGGCTTTCATGGACTTGCACGAATCTAAAAAACTTTATTTTGCCGCTTTTGCCACCCCATTTTGCAATTCACAATGCTCCTAATTCTAACAAAATCCAGAATGTTGCAGCCGTAGGGAGTTTAAACATACCGCCGTCAAACCAAAAACCTACCAGCAGTACGATGGTTCCAGCGCGACAGGCGATTCCAATCCAATCTGTTATTTCTTCAACGCTTCCCTCTACTATAGGTTGGAGAATAGTTTCCAAAGGATGAGTGAGGGACTGCCAGAGACATATTCCAAAACAAAATAGCGCAGGAATCCCCAACGTTGCACCAAGCATCAGGTAGTCATTCATTTCAATGGCTGCATTCTCGTCAATTTTTGGCGACAAATAATATTGTTCATACAATAGTTCTGGCCGTTCCCAGCCCGCACCAGTCCACGGGTGTACCGCCGTGATTTGCAATGCGCCTTCCCAAGCGGCCACACGATTGCGCCAGGAAAAGTCAACAGGATTGACTGCCGATAGAACGCGGTGCGCAGGCTGCCAGCCAGTCTCTCGAAAATGCCAGAACGATAGTGTGCAAACAGAGGCCAAGATTACGCAAAGCTGAAGCCGGTTTTTCCATAACCAATAATTCCAAGAACCATTTGAGCTGAACATTATACTTTGGAGTTTGAACCCAAACAGGTACATAAGTCCACAAACAGTTCCCAGCCATGCACCTCGACTGTAACTATATAACAGCCCACGCCCCATGAGAACGACTGACACTAAACATAAGCAAAGGAATGCACATCTAGATAATCCTAGACGTCGGATGCCAACCGTGGTTCGTTCCACAACTCCGATCTTCCAACATGTGACTCCAATCTCAGATTTGATATTAGCCATCAGCCAGCTACTAATTCCTAATCCAAGCGCAATTATGGCACTTGTTCCCATAAGCAATCCGAAAGTATTTGGATTATCCCACGGGCCGGTCCAACGCGTGTGATTATGATACGTGAAAAAGCGGTTTGGCACCTGCCAAACTGAAGCAAACGAAAACAAAATAACTAATACCGTAGGAGGCAAAAGTGAAAATGATTTTGTGTTGTATAATGTCCAAACCATCACGCCTTGGCCCAATGCTGCACCTCCGATCAATATTATAGCTGGAATTGATGATGAATAGGAAATTACGTAACTCAAAACATTCATTTGCATCATAAAGACCAGCCACATATTTGGGTTGCTTGTCCGCCAAAAGCTAGCACTGTTTCGAAAGCCTAAATAACAAAATGTAGCAAAGTTAATTCCCAGGCATAAAAAAATCGCCCACTGAGTCTCAGAATCTTGTAAAACAGCAAAAACCTCTCTTATTATGAAGCCAACATAATTTTGCGGTGACCGCCTTAGTCCGTCTGCAAAAAGCACCAAAGAAAAACCAAATACGAGCACAACTATTTTAAAAAAAATGACAGTTATTTTGCGTGTCATGCGCTTTGAAAATACAGGCTTTTTATAGCTATGTAAAGCACCTACTTTTCATACTTTGATTTATCATCTGAATAAGATTTATCGACCCGCGGCTTGTGATTTATTTTCCAAAACCAAAAAAAGGTGGCATAACTGCCAACGAGTAAATAGCACAAAATAATTTTCATGGTGATATCTACTGTATGCGACGGAATATGCAATGCATCTGTCAGGTTTCCAAGACAACTGCACGGCTTAAAATAACCGGTTTGCGAAAGGCCGATCCGATAAACGACAAAGTTAGTTGACAGCCATGCCAACAATCCAACGGAGAACCAAACTCGCTTGCTTAAAAGACACACTACAGCAATTATTATTTCCATCGTGCCTGCTGCCAAAAACAAATCGCGAAATCTCAATCCAGTCACCGGATCGTGTTCCAAAAGAATCCGACTGTGACCGCTGCCGCTGATGAGTTTTGCCACCCCCGTGAGCAACAAAAGCGCACCCGCCGAATAAAGAAAAAGCCGTGCCATCGTTATGTTGCTCACTTTAATTTGTGAAAGCCGTGGACCAGTCATTTGCGTCTGTTTTTAACTAGAAACAACAAAGGTACTGCTGTGAGAATTAAAAGCATAGCAAAAAATACTGGAAATCGATTTTTTCTAGGAATTGGTTGCGCTATGTATTTATTTTGTGCATCATTAAGCGAAAGCCATTTGACTCCGTTTTTAACAAAATACGACAAAGTATTTGTCGGTGTTGGACTAGGCAAACGTTGGTCAACAACATAAGTATTTCCTTTTGCCGCAGGCAACAAGTCGTAACGCGTGCATACGGGGCGAACCGATGTTACTGTCGCCACCGCCCGTTTACGAATGCGATATTCGGGAACTGACTCACCTGGCAGGGTCGGTCCTGGCGCAAATCGATGATGGATTCTCAATTCAAACACGAATCCGCTTGCCAGTTGGATTGTCCCCACGTTGGTCACACCCGTCATCACGTAGGTTGCATTCGTAGAGTGATCGCGCTCATCAATGTACACCACATTCAGCGGCAACGAACCCGGCCCGTCGGCTAGATTCCATTTCGCCTCCCGCTTCAGCTCGGGATTAACCGGTGCCGAGGCGTTCAGATCGTAAGCTGGCGTCAACCAGTTGGTGGTGAGGTTGGCAAAATAACAGCCTGAAGCATACATCAGCCAAAGATGGCAGACCAGATAATCGTCAGTTTCACCAACTGGAACATTGTTTGAGACGATTGTCGCAATATTCAAACCTGATGTGCTTCCAGGTCCTTGAACTTCATATATCTGTGTGCCGTTAACGCAAGATGTCTCGCGAACAAGAATAGGATTCCCGGCAAAGTCTTGATCAGTCGTTTGTATCAGCCATGAACAATCTTTAACGAAAACAGTATACTTGCTACTCTTTACCAGTTGGACGCTGCCATCTATTTTATAGATAGTCTCTTTAACCTCCCCGTCAACTTCGTATTCTCTGGCAAACAGTTTCAAAACAGCACAATATAATATAAAAGTTAAATACACACACCTCAAGATTTGCCGATATACAGTTTTCATTTTTAAATGTATGAACAGTAGTTTTCAATTACGTGTTGGAATCTCTACAAATGTCTTGAAACTTGATTTTTGAATGAAGCGTCCGAGAGATATGCAAACGACGACCAATCCGCAGCTTGGACTTTTGGACAGCCTGATGATCGCGACCCCGACCAATGGCTTTTTGTAACTGCTGGATCGAACCTTGGATTGGCAGCCGATTGAAAAGGCGTTGCAGACGATGTATCCGGCGACGACGGGGCGTCCGCCGTATGCGCCGGTGGTGCTTTTCAAGATGAGCTTGCTCCAGCACTGCGATCCGCAGTGTGAGCAACTGGTCAGCGACCGCCTGAATTGGCGGCGCTTTGTCGGCCTGAGCTTGCAGGACGCCGTGCCGGATGAGACCACGCTTGTGCGCTTCCGCCAGCGGTTGCGCGAACACGAGCTGCACGAAAACTTGCTGGGCTTGGTCAACCGGCAATTGCAAACCAAAGGCTTGATTTTGAAGACCTGCACGCTGGTGGATGCGACGTTGTTGCAAGCCGCGCGCCGCGCGCCCGCAAAGGCAGATAAAACCGGCGGCGATGGGGACGCCGGTTACACTGCGAAACAAGGCCAGCCTCATTATGGTTACAAGGCGCATGTGGCGGTGGGTGAAAACCACACACTGATCCGGCAGGTGACATTGACGACCGCCAACGTGCATGACAGCCAGTGATTTGAAAACGTGGTTCACAGTGACGAGGAAATGGTCATGGCCGACAAGGCCTATTGGAGTAAGGCCCGCAACGAATGGTGCGCGGAACACGGTGTGGCCAACGGGATTTTGCGCAAGCCCAGCCGCAGGGAAAAACTGCGCCCGGCAACAGTGCAAATCAACCAGTTGTTTAGTTCGATCCGGTGTAAGATTGAAACGGTCTTTGCCTGGTGGAAGCGGAGCGCGGGTTATCGGTGAGTACGGTATGTGGGCTAAGGGGCCAACCGTCTGGAACTGGAGTTCAAAAGCATCTGTTAGAAATTGAAACGGCTGGCCAATTTGAGCGCGGCATGAACGATCACCTTCAAAACGCCCGCCGGCGGGTTGAAACCGGTCTAATCCGGAGCGCAAAACCGCTCGCACCAGCCGCGGCCAACACAATTTTATCTTTGTAAAATGCACAGACAGCAAATCAATCAGTCAAAGTTGCGTTTCGCAGAGGTTCCGGTCTATTTATTAGGTAGATGAAAAGGACTAAAAAAGTCTTTATCCTGCACAATATTAAATAAAGGACCTCTCCGACTAACTAGTCTTGCACCATACCCTTCAGTCTTTGGGAAATAGAAGCCAATCTGAAACCCATTATTCCACCAGTATATATATCTAAACCAATATTCATATGACTCATTGGTCATATCCCACGGAACATCCATATTGTTATCGGTTTGCCTGACTAGCTCACTATCCAATGGTGGATCAAGATATAACATTCCTCTTGTATTTACTTGCGGGTGACAATTTGTTGAAAATGAAGAAGATATAATAATATCTGTCAAGTTAGTCAAAACACCAACGGCACCTTGTTTTCTCGAATCATTGAAGTACGCACTTTTATTAAATAACTGAACGCCCAAATCCCTCACAGTTTTCATTTTTTGTACTACGTCATTGCCGAGATATGAATGATCCTTGGGTATTAGCTTTATTACAAATATAGAAGCTGTTTGAGACACTTCTATTCTATATCCATGGCTATTCCATGCCAATCTTACTACATCGTGATTTGACAATTCGTTTCTTAAAAAGTAAGTCTCCGTTTTTTCAGGTGGATACCAAGCTTTATCTAACGCGGTACGTATCCATTCGTCACATTGTATTTTAGCGAATTTAACTTCTGGGGCATCGGAGTTAATCCTTTTAAGCCCATGTAAAACTGCTTCACTTGGCCATTGAAAAAGGTAATCTACAATTGATTTAAAACCCTCCTCTTTGTTGGTCAAATCATTCGTTAAGGGTAAACTATTGTTAATAGATCCAGCGCAACAAATTATTGTGCACGTTAAGAATGCAAAGCTAGATGCTAGATATAACCAACACTTTAATTTACAAAAACCATATTTGTGCATATTAAGACCTTAATAAGTTATAGCCAAATTAGAAAACACACGAGAGTATAAAACATAATGATTTTATTTTCAATTAAATAATATTTGATTTAATAGTTTTTCAAAAATGAAAGCTTGGTGCGCGCCTAGCGATTCATGCACCTGCACTAGATGATTGGTAATAAGGACGAAGTCTAAGGAGAGGCACCGCACATTTCGTCCGTGAAGCCATGTAGACAGCCTGATTTAAGGGCAAATGACGACGACCTAATGCATTTAACCTCAATGAGGTGTGCGATGCGATACGGTTGAGAATTCGAGCTTGTTGTCGACAAATCACCGACGACCCCGTTGTGCTAAAACACTCTCTCTTAAGCGAACTGGAAACGGAATCCGAAAATAACTGAAGTTCTATTCTGTACGATGTTTGAAAATCATTGCCGTCCGAATTTTGCGTTTCGGTTTTAAGCTTATGACTCGTGTGGTCTACTCGACTAACTTTCAATTTGTGTCCCTTATATTGATATTATTCGCTCCACCTTGAGGTAGTTTTTAATTTGAATCAACTCTCAGACCGCCCAAAAAAATGGTTGGGTCTCTCCAAATCCGACATTTCTGGGTGAGTCGTCCGGCCCGATATAGGTCGGCAGGTGGTAGACGCTTCTGTAACAGACCAGAACAAGTCAATTTGCCCGGTCTGAATTGATTCAGCAAAACAGCTAACTCTCATATCACTAGTTTATCGCCAATCTATAGCATCCATTTATCCGCCGGTCCACAGATTCCTTCGGTAAATAGCCCGCTTACTTTATAACTATACCCTTGTGAATAATTTTATAATTCGGCTTTTATTTTTTCAGCCTCATTGTTTACATTATTGCGATGTCCAGACATCATACTGACAAACGGTAAAATCAAGGCCGGTGTTATCATTACAATATGCCCAATGAATGTCGTTACCGAATGCCCATACAACCACTCCTTTAGGGGAGGATAATTCGCAGTTACTTGTTCCAAGCGCATAATAAGTATTATTAAAATTACACGCCGCCTCAAAAGCGTTAGAATTACCGTCACCATCAATATGATCTAACAATTCGTTATCAGAATATGCATTATGTGTCGTTGAACTTGGATGTCCATTATCTCCAGGTAAACATGAGCGACTAACTTGACAATTCATACTAGTAGATGCCGAATATGTGCCATCAGCATTTGCATGGCAGAAAACAATTGTGCCAGCACCTAATCCTAGCATTTGGAAATGAACATTAATATATAGAGCCAAGCCCGGACATTGACTGCCATAGTTCCCAGTGTGAAGTAACCATATTGGAGATGGCCCCCAAACGGGGCTACTTAAATTAAACGCACCCGTCAAATCATTAACTATGGCATTCGCGCAATCACCAATACTAGACTTACCACTGGCAGCCCCACATACAAAACTAACTCTTTTTTCCGTCACCGCAGTTCCTGCTGGTGTTCCGTATGTAGTATAAATCTTATGCGTACCCGAGTGAGCCGTAGCACAGTTAAACACCCCGCCAAATGCTGAAATCAACCAACTTGTCTGATCGGAGTTAATCCCAACACTATTTGGCAGATGCCCGGTTGAGGTAAGATTTATACCCTGATCCGAACCGGTTGCATTCACACTCGCAGACGTTGCAAAGTTTAAAAACGAGGATCCGCTACTTCCTGTTAAAACAAATGGCAAACCCGCAGGCTGTACATTAACAGTGGTTGTCACAGCAACAGGTGTATTCATTGCCTGGCATATTGGATTGTTTATTATCGGACTGCTATTAACCCAATCCGGTTTAGTGTACTGACTACCGTTATCCGTCCAATCTGAATTGTTATTTAGTAATATACTTTGGCCGTTAGCCTCATAATCACTGGTAAACGCAACCGATTTGATGATCGCAGAGATAATCCAGACTGTATAATCAATCGTGGTTCCACAAGAGGAAATATCAACAGCCTGTTTGACTGGATTGTTCATTGGTACTTGCCATTCAAACAATTGACCCGGTACCGCTAAACTAGTTGGCCCAGTTACCAAAGTTGCTGCCGCAGCTGTGTTGGGTATCACATCCGCCGTGAGAGTAACGTAGAAGCCGGCGTTGGTGTTTACCATTGCCGCATAGTCGGTCGCTATAATTGATTCTATCGGTGTGGCATTAGCTACTGAAACATCATTCAATTGTACTACGGTCAAAGTGACTGGTGAAAACACATCACCACAGGCATCAGATGCCCCAATGACAAAGGTGCCAGCTTGGGATGCCGTGAACGAGCCTGTCCACCAGCCATGTTGCATCTGCGTTAAAGCAATAGGGGTTCCATTATATGAAAGTGAAGGAGCGATGGATTCCGTGCAAGTTGGATATACAACGACAGTGACACCTTGTCCTACACAGACCGGATTGGGACTCATGGATATTGTCTGCGCAATTGCCGATGTGTTGGCGCAAAATATAAATGCTAATGTGCATATTAACCCAATTCCCAACCTGATGATCTGCGACTTGTTATTAATCGGCTTCACCAACATAAAACCAAGATTATCTATTTCACGCGATGTCATAGTTTCTTTTCTGTGTAAATGAATGTAAAACTTGTTCATGTGACTTTCAGTTTATATCCATTTCGAATGGTTATGATAGCTCAATCACCTGCAATAATGCGACATTACCTGCAAAAATGCGACATTTATAGGGCTTGATCACGTTTCGCCGCAGTTTTGATCGTCGGGCAATGCCCCCAGTATTTCTTGAATTCGTTCGTCAGGTGGCTCGGATGTTTGTAATGGAGGCACCCTGCCGTCTCCTTGACCGAACTGCCATCATGTAATAGTTCTACCGCCAGTTGCTGACGCTGTTCAGCCAGCCATGCCTTGGGAGCTTTGCCTTTTCGCTTGAGAAAAAATCGCTCCAACGTCCGTACCGAGACATTGCATCTTTTGGCCAATAGCGCAGCTGACCATTTGGCTTCGCGCGCCAGTTCAACCCAGTTTTTAATTTGGTTTAGCTTTGTATTCATACGGGTTCTTTCAAAGTGATGTCCTTGTTGCAATGCGGGCAGGAGATTTTTTCGCCAATGGCGTGGGGCGGAAATTTGATGTGCCCGTGACAAAAGAAACAGTCCATTTTGAGGAGGTCAGGCCTGCGCAAGGTGATGCTGATCTGACATTTTGGACAGGGAATCTTCTGGCCAAGATTTTTGCTAGCAAACCGGATATGAATGCCACACGCGGGACAAGACATTTTTAAGAACTCGCTCAATGACTGCCGCCGGCGGCCCAGCATGGGCTCGATGATGCAAAGCCAGAACAAGGCAGTATAACTGCCAATCGCGATATAAGCTGGCAAAAATTTGGCAATCATCCCAATGTTTCCATGCGCAAACCGAAGCGGGTCAGTGAGGCTCCCGATGCAAGTGGTCTGCGGATGACAATGCATCATAAAAAGCCCGATCCAATAGACCAGATAATTGGTGGCTGCCCAGGCCAGCCAGCCCAATTGGACGCCGGGGCGACGACCAAACAGACAGATCAGGGCAACGAGCAGTTCAAATCCACCCACCAAAAGCACGGCATAGCGGAGCGGCAGTCCAAGCATGGGTTCAGGCATGGCCAGAACTAGGTCACTACCCGTCACAATGAGAAAGCGAACCAACGCCGCCGCCAGCAGAAGAGCACCAGCAGAGTGAATGAAAAATTTGATCAGCTTCATATCATTCCTCAAACATGAAATGCATGATAGCCCGGGTTCGATCAAGCTGAGCAGCATTGCCGACTATGTGATGTCCCTCGCCCGGATGAATGATGTAGTCCACCATCACGCCAGATTTAAGGACTTCAGCCTGAAATCGTTTGAACCGATCTTCTTCTTGTTCATCGCCACCGGCACTGATTAGAATCTTGGGGCGCGATTGTGACGGTGGTGCTTCCGAAAAGTCAGGTAATCCGCTGGGATTCAGAAAAATTGCCCCCTGCCAAAGACCGGGAGCATCCGTCAGCAAATTGCCTAAATACTGCGTCTCCGCGCTGGATCCGAAAACAAACACCCGCTGCCCGTCAATGCTTGGATCCTTTGCCAGAACATGATAAACGCCCAGGATGTCTGACTCCCAATTGTCGAGCTGCCACCAACTATACCGTTCGATGAAGACGACATACGCACCGCAAGTGGAGATGGCCGGGATCCAGAGTCGGCCACTCGGACCGTTGACGGTCACGAAGAACTGGGTGTCGCCGAGCAGCAGTGGATATTTTTTATGCGGATCAAAATGTGCCGGTGGGAAAACGGTGCAAGTGACCGTGCGTCCCGATGGCAACGTCAGGGAGACTTGATATGATTGGAGGTTTTTAGCATAGACCGAGGGATAATCCGCATACGGCACCGCCGTCTCAAACTGCCCGGACCCGAGATCATACTGCCCGATCTCCGCCGAAGGTTCGTTGCTGACGGTTCCGCCAAAGAACAGTTTCCCGCCATCGTCGGTTGCCTTGAACCAGTTCAGGCTTTGCGGTTCATACCAGCGGGTCGTTCTGCTGCCAAAAACATCCGCCACCGCCACCCCGTGATGCGGCGGATCGGCACTGGCGTAGGCGCAAGCCTTTGACCCAGCCCATTGTTCGCCCGTGATGGAACCGGCTTCCACAATCCGCGTCGCTTGGTCTGGCTCGGACGCCCGGGGATCGAAACGCCACAGGGCATTGCGCCCGTTAGCTTCCGCCTGTTTTATTAAAAGCTGCCCGTTCTGCTGGGAATAATTGAAACTGGCTATCCCAGAAATTGGGGGATCACACCACACCGCCGGATTGCCGGGGAGTAGGAGGGAGTTGCCAAACCATTTTAGGTTCAAATAATTTTCGACCTGCTGCCGCGCTGCCGTTGACAGTGCCTGATCATAGACCAGTAGTTCGGCCAAATCCCCGTCCGAGCCGACGGTGTTGGTCGCTCCGGTGCGCAGCCCAAGTTCAAGTTCACTTTCGGTGGTGTCCAGTGAAAAAGCGGTGCGGCTCCGGAGCCGGCCATTGACGTAGCCCGTCTGGTTGGTTCCGTCATAAACCACCTCCGTGATCATCCAAGAACCATCCGAAGGGGCAGTTTGATTGCCCTTGTCTCCAACGCTAGGCAGATACAGTCCATCATTCTGATCGCACAAGCCAAAATAGCTTCTTGCTGAACTATCGTCGCCCATGCCGAGTAGCATTTGACTCCCAGCGTCACGGTGCATCACGGCAAAGACGGTGCGGGGCGCGGAGCCAGTGATGCCCAGATTGGCACCAGTCTTCAAGCCGGTGGCATTGGTGACCGAACCGTTCAGACTAAAATGGACGGTTCCCCTGCCATTCAGGGCGCGCGGACTGTCGGGTGCGTTATAGGTCGGAGCCTTGCCATCAGGAACCAGGTCATTTTTGCCGGGACTCAAATCCGCCAGCCGGAGCACCGGCGACTGATTTGACTGTTCCAAGGTGGTGGCGTCGCTCCAGAAAAACAGGTGGTCGGCAGGCGGCTGGAGTGCCGACGGGGCGGCAAACATGACCGCCTTTAGATTCGCTTCAAGCTGCCGCTGGGCATTCGCCCCGGCGGGCGTGATGGTGAAAGGGTCGTTGGTGCCAGTCATGTCTCCAGTCAGGCGCACCCGGCAAATGGAACCGTTCATCAGCCAGGCAATGGCATCGTCGGAAACTGCGGTCAGACCTGACGCCGAGCCAGCATTGGGCAACTCTTTGTAGGGCAGCCAATGGTTAGTCCAATGGCCGTCAGGCTGCTTGCGGGCATAGCCGATCAGGTCACCCGTTTGGTAGGCAAACTCGTTAGGGTTGACCCAGACCACGCTAGTGAAAAACGTTGGCGACGTCTCATAAAAACTTTTGAGATCGAGACTGGTCGCGCCCGGAACATCGGGCGTCACCGATTCGGAAGGTTTTCCCGAATCAACCGGACAGACGGTCAGCGTGTAGCCGGTCGAATAAATAAAGCAACGGTCATCCGGCGACCAAGGCCACGCATGAACGGTATAGATCTCGCCTAATTCACCCAGATGATTTTGTTCGCAGATTTCCCGTTTTTGCCCCGTGGTCCGGTCATACAGGAACAGGCCGAAGCCCATGTCGCTGGTCGAGACATAGGTCAGCCGACTGCCGTCATGATTCAGTTGGGCTTCATCACAAAAAATACGATCTGAACCGAAGGCATCGGCGATTGCCTGCCGATGCGCCGGGCGACTGGCATCCACCCAGAGCAAGCGCCCGCCCACAAGCATGGTGACCGTGATAATAATCCAAACGCCCGAAGAGAAAGTAGGCAACCACTTTTGGCTTTGTTTCTGAACTCCGTCTTTGGCTTTGGCAAATAATGTCTCCAGCATTTCTAATCCCCTTTCCGTATGCTCCAGATTCCGGCCCCACTGACGAGCGACCCGGTCTGCAATGCCGATAGCCGTTCGACATGGCCGTCCACCATGAGGTAGTTAAACTCGCCCCGATGACAATAGTCATAATTAGTGTTGGCATTGAAAAAACCTTGCTGCTCGATGGGATTCCAAACGGAGGCGGCCTGATAACTGCCCATGTGGTTGATCGGATCAATGAATTCAGTCAACAGGCCGGTGTGCGCTGGATTCGTTACGATGGAAAGTTTCACCGCGGGTAGTTTTTCGGGAGTTGCATCGGGGCCACCGAGCGCCGCTGCATTCCCATCATTCCAATCCAGACCCACTCCGGTGGCGCTCTCCGGGCTAGGTGGCCAGTTGTTGGCCGCCATGTCGTTGACGGGCATCGCATAGCTGCGCGGCGTGTGGCCTTGCGTGGCATTGCCCGATATGTCCGAAGGACAAACAATCCAGCGCGGGGCTTGGGCAAACAGATCTCCGCTGTTCGCCTTGGCCAGTCCCGGCATCAGATAGGGCAATAGTTTCAAATCCCAACTGCTTTGTTTGCTGCCACAATTTATTGACGCCGCCGGCAAACCATCGTCGTGTTCATTCGCGTATTCATGCATGGCTTTGCCCAGCGCGGATAAATTGGACGCGCACCGCACTTGACGTCCGATCGCTCCCACATGGGTGACTACCACCCACGCAACCAGCAGCGTGGTGGTGAAAATCACCGCCAGCAAGTCCACCCGCGAAAATGCGCGGGGGGTCGGAAATTCGTTGGCCGGTTTTAATTTCATGTTCCCATCAGGGATTGAGGAGTGTTGGGTAATGAGTGGCGACCCAATACAGATCATTGGTGCCATTGTCCGGGTCGTTGGCGATCTGCGCCACGGTGTCATTGGCTTTGTTCTGATCCAGGCTCGTTGCAAAATAAAGGGTCGAGCCGTTGACCCATTGGTGCGCCTCGGCATGGCCGTCGGCAAAGTTGAACGTGCTGGCGTTCCCATGAAATGCCGCCGGGGAATCAATCCAACTGGGCGCCTGCGTCTGAAAACCGTCCTGCGGGCTGCCGGGTCTAAAATCCCACGAGCCTAGGTTATCTCCCCGCGCGTCGCATTCCTCCACCCAAAGAATCCGTTGCGAAGTGTGCATGATCTGGATGGTCTTGGTGATCATGACGGTGTTGGTCTGGCCTTGGAATTCTTTTTCCCCGTTGACGCCCATGACGCCGGAATAGCTGTCCCAGGCAAACCCGCTGCCGGCCGGAAGCGAAGCGCGCTGGTCACCCGGGCAATGGATGACATGGGGATTCGGAGCGTAGCGAAATAGCGGCCCGGCGACGGTTTGCGTGCTTGAATTCATGGGCTGGCGAAATCCGGCTTCCGTCGCCTGGATGATCGCCTGCGGGCTGGTTAGCGGAATGCTCGGTTGCACATATTGGACATCGGTGCGCCAGTCTTCCGGGTCCGGGGGCGTGACGCCTGGTGTGCCGTTGTCGGGAAAAGTGCTGAAGCCGACCACCTTCTCGCCATTGTCGTTGGCATACATTTCCCAAGCGAGTCCCAGTTGCTGCTGGTTGCTCAGGCACACGGTTTGCGTGCCTTTCTGTTTGCCTTTGGCCAGCACGGGCAGCAGCAGCGCCGCCAAAATGCCGATGATCGCGATGACGACTAATAGTTCAACCAATGTGAAGGCCTGACGATGAAGGGCTTTCAAGGACGCTCTTAATGCCGGGGTTTGACTGAAAAAATTCTTTCCGGCGCGGATGTTATCGTTGCCTTTGAAGCTGGCTTCAACCTGCCTTTTAGACGTGTGGCTCATGATTGACCACGCCCATTCTGCAAAGCCTACACGTCTTGCCTTGCGGGTAATCGCGTGGAACTAATGCAGTTATACGCACATCAAATTTTTCTGACAAGAGTTTTCGTCAAAAATCACAAATTTAGCGTTTTGCCGCTGATGGCAGATGTATATTCCGACACCCGTTGTCTCTTGGACTGATTGCGGTAGCCGCCTGATTCGCAAAAAAACATCCTGTTCTTTTGAACTGAAAATTGGGGCGGCTTGTAGTGTGGCAGTGTCGTGCTTCCGTCTGTCATCTGTAAATTTCCACGGCGGGGGTGCTGGCGGCGTGGCTTGGCCGAGTCAGGTTGCGGTTTGCGCTCTCGCGCCGCGCGGCGCATCGTGATTGATTGTTTTTTAACGACGCAATCAATCACTTTTTCGCCCGGGCATTTTTTCGTTTTGTCCGGCTTGCGTTTTGTTGTGGCTGTGCTATTGATTTTCCTGAGACAGGACGAAAGTCTGGATTCTCCCACTTCGCTAGAGTCGGCGTAAGCCGGTTCGATGATGCCTTCAAATCCTTTTATAGGTCAGGCAAATGCCTGTTTATACGCAGAGATGCGTCCTCAAATGAGGAAACTTATTGGTGAGAACTGACGCTGATTTTGCTGTCAGTTTGATGACCCCCACTTCCCTTTGCATGGCTTTGCCATGCCTTTGGAAGTCGGTTTTTTGAATCCAGGAAAATTGTGCAATCCGTGCCAACAGTTATCGGAAATGCCTATACGAATTATCGTCAAATACGATAGTTGATTTTTTGAGGCAACAGTTTCGTTAGATTAAGCATTTGCGAATAGCTGGAAAATTTGAGTGGCTAGAAATGAAGCAGCGAAATTTCATCGGGCGACTGTTGGGCAGAAAGCGCGACCAACTCGATTGGTCGCAGGACTTTTTTGCCGATCGGTTGCAGCTCGCCGGCTGGCATAACGCCACGCGCAGCACCGTTTCCAAAATTGAGGACGGCTCTTTACGGATTGATCTGATCCAGTTGTATTACATCGCCACCGCGCTCGGCCTTAGCCCAGGTGATTTGCTGGCCGAAATTGACTGGCGCAATCAGGTTGAAAGAATGATTTGTTCAATGAAAACCCCACCAATGGCAGAAGCGTATGGAAACCATTCCAAAAAATGATGAGGCGCCGACCGAGCGGCTGGCGTATTCAATTCAAGAAGCCGCCGATATGCTCGGCGTAAATTACTTCAGCGTCTATCGCTTAATCCAGCGTAACAAATTGAAAGTTTGTCGCGCCTTGCGCGGCAAACTGCTCGTGCCGCGAACTGAATTATTAAAATTGTTGGGAACTGAATGAGGTGAATTATGAACTACTACGAACGACCCACACCGCTGCAAGAACAGGCCCACACCGAGGCCATGCAGCATTTCGCAGAACATCTGAAGCAATTCAAAGCGAATTGCGACGCGCTGCAAAACATCGAGCGCAATCTGTCAATGACAGCAGGTGATGCTATCAGAGTCGCGCTGCAATCGTCAGACCGCATCATCCAGACCGACGACGGCGCGCAATGGCAGCACGCCGTTGATCTGACGGGAATCACTTCCGTTTGCCATCGCCACACACCGGCAGGGTTGGAATTTGCCATCGTCGAATCCCTGCCGTTGAAGTCGGGGGAGTTAAAAGACGTTCTGAACAGCGGCCACGACGCGCGCGACGTGTTGCAAGCGTTCGTGCGCGATCAGCGGCAGGTTTTGAGAGTTTGGAAGGACGATGTGAACGCACAGGTTAGGGAACACCTGGCAGAAAAGTATCCGCATCAGGACATGAGCATTGTGGCCGGGTCGTTTGAAATCAAAATGGCACGCTCCATTTCTCAAACGTATGTGACCACTCAAAGTCAAAGTTGCGGCGTGAGAATTTGAATCCGGCTTCGTGTCAAATCAACCTCATCGATGGCAAAACTTGCACCCGACTTGTAACCCGAAATATTTTTTTCGGATTTTGTGAGATAGCGACAGATGACACCTGAACATCGAGCTTCACCAATTAAATCAATAGTTCTGCAATGATTTCCAAGGGGAATAAAAACCTGCTAAAAATAGCTAAAACCGGCCTTTTAATTGTGTGAAGGTAATGCTCTACCACTGAGCTAAGCGCGCATCGGACTTGAAAAAATAATGGTTTTTTCCCGGACGGCAAGCGTTAATGAACTGAACCCAGAACCGTGGCGCGGCGGGTCATTTAAGTTCAAAGTCATGTTCGCCCCGAAATTTTCCAGCGGTGACGATGAGCCGGTAGGTGACGCCATTGGTCAAGGGCTGGGCATGCGTGCCGGGAACCTCCGGCTTGAGGCCACGGATGCGCTGGCCGTAGAAGAAGACATTCACCGGCACCGAATTGGAATCGGAAACGAGATGCCAGAGCGGTAGGATGCTTTGGTTGATTTGATACGCGGCGAGCGGCACGACTTTGATTTCCGTGAGCCGGCACGGACGGTTCAGCCCGAAAATCAAGGCCGGCAGCATCCCGTCGCGCGGCGGGCGTGCCGAGAGGTCGCGGTAGATGTGATGAATTTGCAGCGTCTTCGGCTTGAACCAGTCGGTGAAATAAACCGCATAGACGGCGGCCAATAAAAATGCGCCGACGATGAGGAACCGGTTTCTTTTCATTATAGATTTATGTAACGCCGCGCGCAGGAGCCGCGTCGAACTCATGGTCAGACGCAGCCGGGAAAGCCGTGGTTATGAAAATAATTGAAATCCCATCTTGCAACCGGTGCGAACGCGTTCGGTGCGCGCGCCCGGCGTTCACGCTGATTGAACTGCTGGTGGTGATCGCCATCATCGCCATTCTCGCCGCGATGTTGTTGCCGGCGTTGAGTCGCGCGCAGGAGACGGCGCGGCGGATTTCATGCCTGAGCAATCTCCGGCAGCTTTCTGTCGCCGCGCATCTTTATGTGGACGACAATCAGGGAACTTATCCGTTGCGCAGCAATACCGACCGCTGGCCGGACAAGTTTTACGGCAATTACGGCAAAAATGTTAAACTGTTGCTTTGCCCGACCGACGGCCTCAACGGCCAGATTCCGCAGACCGGCACCGGCTCCAACAACGTGGCCGACGCCAGCCCGCGCAGTTATTTAATCAACGGCTGGAACGACTGGTATGCGGATCAGATTGGCACCACGGATTTCCAACAGGTCGGAAACGCCGCCGCGCAAACCGGCTTGAAGGAAAGCGTCATTCTTTATGCGAGCGACACGGTTGTGCTGGGAGAAAAGTTGTCCGACGCCGGGGATTATTACATGGATCTTTTTGAGAATCCCGCCGTCGGCGGCAATGATACCAGCGTGGCCGAACAATGCCGCCATGACAACCGCAACGCCAGCTCCGTAGCCGGCGGCCAAAGCGGTTCCGGCGGCTCCAATTATGCCATGGCCGACGGCAGCGCGCGGTTCCTCGAGTATCCGCAGGCCGTTTCGCCCGTGCATCTTTGGTGCATCAGTGACGCCGACCGCGCGGCGAACGCCTGGAAGTTTTAAGCGGCGGCAACCCAAATTTCCGATTGCATTCCGGCTTTGGCGTGGCATGATTTCCAACTCAAACGTCGGGGCGTAGCGTAGTCTGGCTAGCGCGCTTGCTTCGGGTGCAAGAGGTCGTGAGTTCGAATCTCACCGCCCCGACCATTATTTA
>Ga0302194_10000639_pt1 | contig 22276 bp, 22 predicted proteins | sample II_Bog_N1_1_FD_200227 | JGI IMG/M metagenome (GOLD analysis project Ga0302194, IMG submission 200227) | Peat permafrost microbial communities from Stordalen Mire near Abisko, Sweden - II_Bog_N1_1 | ecosystem: Environmental > Terrestrial > Soil > Wetlands > Peat | place: Sweden: Abisko...
CAATGTTACTACATCGCTGTTTTGAGGGGTCTGTGTTTTTTCCATTAGGGAAATTAATACATCCTCTTTATTTTTTATCTTTGGTGTGGATGCGCTACGAAGGCTCCGCGCGTAGCGTGGTTTAGTGCAACAAGGTGTTGCCAAAAGCGGGGCTGAACGGCTTCGATTGGACATTTATGCAAGGTTCAACATTAGTAATTCTTTTGAACTTTTGTGCTAAAAATCCCTGCCTTCGGCAAGCCCCGAGCCTTTAGCGGTCATTGTAGGACGACAAACAATATACAGACAGAGAAATGGAAATTAAATTAAACTCAGTTGCAACAGTAAAAAACTCTAGGACAACACCAACGGACGACTTTTGGGAAAAAGTTATTGCGGACATTGAACTTGCAGACCATATTCCAACAGAGGCATTTGAAAATATTTCGGATTTTTCACATCTTGAAATTATATACTACTTTGACAAAGTTAAACCTGAGGACATTGTTTTTTCTGGCAGACCAAGGGGAAATCCCAATTATCCGTTAGTTGGTATTTTCGGACAGCGCAAAAAAGACCGACCTAATACAATTGGACTTTGTACAGTCGAACTATTAGAACACAATGGGCGGACAATAAAAGTAAAATACCTTGACGCAATTGACGGGACACCCGTATTGGACATTAAGCCTGTGTTTAAAGAGTTTCAACCTCAAGGACAAATTAGGCAGCCTATTTGGGTAGCAGACCTTATGAAAAATTATTGGAAGTAACTTTTGACAAACAACGAACCGCTAACACGGGTTTTGCGTTAGTGGGCGGACAGTGCGAATGGAAACATTTGAGCAATTAATAACCGTTGGTGCTAGCAAGCAGTTTACGGTTTCAAAAGCCCACCAACGCAAAGCCCGAAACCGTTAGTGCCAAGTTTAACAAGACAGACAGAACACAAATGAAAAAACAAATTATAGTTACAATTTTTTTGACCTTGTTTGTTAGACTGCTATATGCACAGACAGACACTACCTTTAATTATATTGACAAGAAATTTCATAAATGTCTTCGTGACACCAGTGGCGTAATGGGACAAAGTTTTTGTTTGGGAAATGCAGTAACTGACTGGGACAGCTAAGATTTCGTTGCGTCCGGAGGACGAACAATGAAATCTTTGTTGCACGGAACCAGGTGCGTTGGGGGATATAAGATCTATGGGGATTGCGTCATGTAAACAATGGCGCATTTGTTTTTTTTAAGGAAACTTACATTTGAAAAATGCAAAAAAACAATGTACTTTTTTAAATAATTGCATGCTAGTAGTGATTCAAACAATTCTATTTTTTGTTTTTGTACACAAAGCGCAATGCACTTCCCTACCGCTATTTTGCAATAAATGCTTAATGTGATTTTACTATTTGTAAAACCTGTTTGCTAAACACTTTCCAATTGGTTGGTGGTTCGCGTTGATCAAAATTTAAAATGCGTATCATCGTATCTTTCCTACAACAATTACATTTTAGAGGATTGTACGGTACTGCTCTTGTTTTTACCGGCTTGGTATTTTTTGCCGGCAATTGTTTTCTTATACGTTCAATTGCTTTTGTTTTAGCGGTGCTGCTGAGGATACCGTAATGCCTGATGCGTACAAATGCTTTAGGCAAAATATGCAAACTAAATCTGCGCACAAATTCCAATATTTAATTCTGTTTAAATTAGACACAACATACTAATTTTTGCCTTTTGACATTTTTTAATTTATTTGAAATTGTTTAAAATTCTTTGTTTATCCTCATTCTCTTTATCGTTCTTATGATACAGTTCGATAAAAACAATTTTTTCTTCTTCTATGAAATGGGCATAAATTAATCGAAAACCAGAATTTACTCCACGACCTTTTAAGGCTTTACTAGCAATCTTTTTTACTTTTATAACACACGTTTCTAAACCTAAATTATCAATACGAAAACTAAACGGGGGTCTTTCGCCTGGCGTGATTTCCAATACTTTTTTCACCACGCCCAAATCATCATTTAGCGTTCTGTATTTTTTCAAAAGATTTTTTAAATCCTTTTTGAATTCATCAAGTTCATCAAAGGTCATTGTTCTTCAATTTCGTCTCCGTAGTTTCTTACAGAAAAAGGAGCATCTCTATAAAAAGCTAATTCATAATTTATTTCTTCTCCTTCTTTTGAAGCCAACCAAGGCATATCTTTATGAGAGTAATTGCTTATTGCAGCAGCCGACCAATCACTCATTTGTTCAATCACTCTATCAATGATTTCCTTCTCACTTGCCATTAATTCGGTTAAATTCGCCTTTTCCAAAGGCAAGTACCGAGTTTGCGGATACCCATGGTACTCTGTCTTTACACGTTGTAATTGCCCTTTATCAATCATCTGATTAACAATTGTATCTAACTTTTGTGGAACAGGCCCATAAGGCAGTTTACGATATTTAGCACCAGTCAAATGCTCCTCATACAATTCATAATAATTGAAATCAGAAAAATACAATAACTTATAAAGGACTGTTTCTCCAACATTCGGCTTACCCGCACATCTTTCCAAAATATACAGCAATACATTTTTAAACTTACTCACTTGAAGAGTAGGAACAGAAATACGTTCCTCAATTTTTTTAGATTTGGTTTCGGTTTTACCTTCAACATCTTGGTTGGCTGAAAATTCTTTAGACATAAAATCGTCCAAAGAAAAGCCTAAAACCATCGACATTTTTTGCAATTCAAGAATATCAACACTTCTATTCCCTAACTCCACTTGAGCCAAAGACGGTCGGGATATTTTGACCCTTTTAGCCAAATCTACCTGAGACAAACCCTTCATTTTACGAAGTTCCATTATTCTCTGACCAATTTGTTTTTGTGACAGTTTCATATTCATATAGATTTATGTTTTAATATTCGACATGACAAAGATAAATATTGTTTTAATATAAAACAAATGATTGTTCTGTTTTATATTAAGATGATTTCAATAACTTATTCTTTTGTGATTGCCTGAGCGAAGTCGAGTTGGCGCTTGCGATGGAGTTCGGAACATTTTATATCTATAGTGCGGTAAGACAGTTAGGAAGTTTTTATTCCGCACTTTCTTTAGCCCCAAACGACGTTATAGGCAAGCCAATTTGGAATTCTAACTCCAACTACGTACCTTTGTGAAAAATACACGTACCATGACAACTAAACTGACCTTGACTGTAGAAAAGTCAATAATAGAAAGAGCGAAATCTTACGCAAAAAACACAGGTAGAAGTTTATCCGAACTCATTGAAAATTATCTGGAGACAATTACTCAAGAAAGCGGAGAAGAAAGACTATCGCCAAAACTTAAGAAAATTGTAGGGGCTGTAAAACTTCCAAAGAACTTTGACGAAGAAAAAGAATTACGTTCTTATTTAGAAAAAAAACATTTATGAAAAAGGTATTTCTTGACACTAATATAATTGTCGACCTCATTGCGGACAGAAAACCTTTCAGTAAGTATGCTATTGAAATATTTAACAAAGCAGAGGAAAAGAAAATTAAATTATTCACTTCTTCTCATTCAATTGCAACGACACATTACCTATTGAAAAAATATCTTGACGAAAAAACATTACGTGACGTGTTGTATAATCTACTTGACTACTTAACAGTTATACCAGTTGACATAGACGTTTTAAAGAAAGGGCTACGCTCTAAACACAAAGACTTTGAAGATGCTATTCAAATATTATGCGCATCATCCATAGAAAAAATAGACTGTATTGTTACACGTAACACCAAAGACTTTCGGGACTGTGAAATACTCGTTTTGACACCGGACGAATTGTGTATTAGATTATAGTTGGCCAGCCTATATGGGATTGTAGCTAGGCGGGTTGACGGAATTTCACGCGCCAAACTTTTAGTGGTGTAAACAAGTGTTTGGCGCGTTCAGCAAGTGAAGGAATTTTCATTAAGTTTGTGATTGTATAAAGTGAAGTGGTTTCTAAACCGCCCAGCTTCAAGCCCCAATCGTTAGTGGCTATTATTGCAAAACGAACGTCATATATGAAATGGACGAACGACATAACAAAATTATTAGACATTGACTTCCCTATTGTTCAAGCACCAATGTTTGGCGTAACAACGCCCGAAATGGTTGCTACAACCTCAAACATAAACTGTTTAGGTTCGCTTGCTTTGGCAGACCTTAACGCTGAAAAAAGTGTTGAAGCAATTCGCACAACGAAACAACTCACAAACAAACCTTTTGTAGTAAACATTTTTGTCCACAACATTCCCAAAATTACAGACACACTAAAAACGAACTATGCAAAAACAAAAAAATTTGTTGAACAATTAGCTAAGCAAAACGATTTGGACGTAACTATTCCAGACATTAACGAACTAAAAATCAATAGTTACCACGAACAGATTGATGCTATCATTTCCGAAAACTGCAAAATAGTGAGTTTTACCTTTGGTAATCTTGACAAGCAAAGTATTGACAAACTAAAAAGCAACGGAACAACTTTAATTGGCACTTGCACTTCGGTAAGTGAAGCAAAAATTTTAGAAAATTCGGGAATTGACATTATTTGTGTGCAAGGTTTGGAAGCCGGTGGACACAGAGGAAGTTTTGTTTCAGAAGATATTCCTGAAATTGGCGGTTTATCATTATTGGCGCAAGTGAGCGAAACGGTAAAAATTCCAATCATTTACGCAGGTGGAATTTACAACGCAGAAACATTGTTGGCTTCAAAAACTTTGGGTGCAAGTGGTTTTCAAATCGGAAGTTTGTTGTTAGGTTCAACAGAAAGTGCATTGAAAGATTTTGAAAAAGAACGATTGAGAAAAGTGAACGAAGACGACATTATTTTAACAAAAAGTTTTTCGGGACGATTTGCAAGAGGAATAAAAAACACATTCATTAACGCAACTGAACAGACAGAATTTATTTTACCATATCCATATCAAAACAAACTGACAAGCGAATTACGAAGAGTAGCAAAACTCAATAAAAATGTAGACTTTGTAAACATTTGGGTTGGCCAATCTATCAATAAATTTAGCGGACAATCAACAGCCAAAATTATTAAGAACTTAATTAAACAAACAGAAAAATACAATGAAAAGTGATATGACCTATTTTGCTCTTGCTGTAATTACAGGTGCTTTAATTCCTATTCAGGCAGCGACAAATTCTACATTCAGCAAAAGCATTGGAAATCCATTTGTAACGGGCTTAATGGTTTTCATTGTAGGATTAGTAGGAATGTCGCTTTTTGTTTTGGCAACACGAACCGCATTACCAACAACACAACAATTAGTTTCAACACCTTTGTATGCTTATTTAGGAGGAATTATTGTGGCAACTTATTGCAAAATTTTTAGTTGAAAGATATTTTAAATCATAATTCACATGGGACATATAAAAGAACCGAAAGGTATAGACTTCATTATAAAAAGTGAACCTTTGACAGAAGCTATTAGCGAGTTTATACGTAAAGACAGAGCAAAGCAATTAGCAAAAGTGAATCTACAAAAGAAAATTTCTTCAAAGAAAAAACATTTGGTGGACAAGTAAGAAAAGCAACACCAGACAGAAAAGTAGCACGAACCGTTAACAGCACGTCAAGCACAATTGGCGGGAAAGTGAGTTGCGGCTTTAAATTTTAGCCACTCAAACAATAAATTAAAAGCTGCTGTTTTTGTTGCAAGCCGCCATTTCCGCTATATTTGTTCATTCAGTTTGTGCAAGTGGGAAATTAACAACATTTTAAACACATCGAGCTCTATTGGGGCGACCTGTCATAGCAAATATTAAAGGTTTTTTCTATCGTTTCATCTGTAGTCAAGGTTAAAATAGTTTTTTTTTATTCCGAACTCCGGTTATTCTTGTTTATTCAATAATTCCAAACACAAATCTTCCTGTTTCGTCATCTCCGCTTTTGAGGATTTTGTTTTATCGGTATAACCCAACAAATGAAGCACCCCGTGAATCATTACGCGCTGCAATTCGTTTTCGAAAGTTTTAGAAAACGTTTGTGCGTTTTCTCTCACTCGGTCAACGCTAATAAAAATGTCGCCGCTTATGGCGTGTTTGGGGTTTTCTTTTGAATAATCGAAGGTGATAATATCCGTAAGTGTATCATGCTTGAGATATTTTTTATTAATGTCCAGCAAAAAATCGTCAGAACAAAAAATAAAATTAATGTCTCCCCACTCCCGCTCTTTTTGTTGAACGACAATACCTATCCATTTTTTTAAACCGGTTTTATTTTTTAAAGTAAATATAATGTCCTGGTTGTTAAATGTAATCATCGTGTGTTGCCTCTCTCCTACTCTATCAAAAACCTACCTTCTGCCTGTATGTTCTCTCCAGATTTGATTAAATGATTTTGGCGCTACTTCGGGCAGGTCGCGGCGTTCACCCCACTGTTTTTTAAAAAATTGTTTGAGCATAAAATTTTTAAGCTTGGCTCCGCCTTTGTCCATTTTACTCCGTTTAAGCATAGCCGATTTCCAGAAGAACCAAACAAAATTTTCTGCTTTTGTTGCTCCGCCTTTTTTCACGCTGTCTCTTCGGTTGAGCAGCAATAGCTTATGAATATTAATTTTCATAGGGCACACCTCTGTGCATCTTCCACAAAGCGTTGAAGCAAAACTTAAATGCTTGAAGTCCTGCATACCTTTAAAATGAGGAGTTATCACAGAACCTATAGGTCCGCTATAGGTAGTGCCGTAAGAATGACCTCCAACGGTATGATATACCGGACAGGCATTTAAACAAGCTCCGCATCGGATGCAGGAAAGTGCTTCCCGTTGTTCCGCTTCTCCCAATAAGTCGGAGCGACCATTGTCTAATAAAATTACATACATTTCTTCCGGTCCGTCAATTTCATCCGCCTGTTTTGGTCCGGTAAATATGGTATTGTAAACCGTTAGTTTTTGTCCTGTTCCATAAGTAGAAAGAAGGGGCCAGAATAAATCCAGATCCAACATGGATGGTATTATTTTTTCTATTCCGGCAATTACTATTTGTATTTTAGGAAAAGCCGTTGACATCAAGCCATTGCCTTCATTTTCTGTTATCGCTATGCCACCTATATCGGCTAATAAAAAATTAGCTCCTGTTATACCCACCTCTGCTTGGGAATATTTTAACCGTAACTCATCTCTTACAAAATGAGTAATTTGTTCGGGCGTCCAGTCGAGCGGTGTTTGTTTTTTTTCATGGAATGTTTTTGCAATGTCTTCTTTTGAAAGGTGCATTGCAGGTGTTACAATATGGTAGGGAGGCTCATTGCGAAGTTGTACAATGTATTCACCCAAATCGGTTTCTATACTTTCTATTCCGTTTTCTTCTAAATGTTTATTCAGATGTATTTCTTCGGTAACCATCGACTTTCCTTTCACCACGGTTTTGGCATTTGCCTTTTTCATGATGAGCATTATTTCTTTAATGGCTTCTGTTGCATCCTTTGCCCATATTACCTTTCCGCCATTTTTAATAAATGTTGCCTCAAAATCTATCAATTGTTTTTCAAGGTTTTCAATGGACTTGTGCTTAATAAATGCGGCTCTTGACTTAGCTAGTTCTAAATTAGAAAACTGAAACTTTCCTTCCGCCACTTTTTTATCGTACTTGCCAATATTAAAAGCAATGGTTTTTCTATGGGCTTTATCAAACGCTTTGTTTTCGGATGCTGATAAAAATGCTTCTGCTGTTTTTGACATGTTTTTATCCTATCGTTACTTTTTATTCGAATCCACTTTTATTCTTTCTTCTCTGTTGGCAAGCTCCCAGGCGGTTAAAAAAACCAATGTGCTAATCTTTTTTAGCTTTTCGAAATTTATTTTTTCCACATCATCCGTAGGCTGATGATAATCATCGTGCACACCATTAAAATAAAAAATTACCGGCACTCCGTTTTTGGCAAAGTTATAATGGTCGGAGCGATAATAAAAACGATTCTTGTCTTTTTCGTCATTATAGGTATAATCCAGCTCCAAACCGGTATACGTTTTATTAACGCTTTCGCTGATGCTGTGCAACTCAGAGCTTAATTTGTCTGAACCTATCAGATACACGTAATTGGCATTTTTTCCATGCTTTTCATCTATACGCCCTATCATATCAATGTTTAAATCACACACTGTTTTGTTTAACGGAAACTCCGGATGTTCGGTATAATAGGAAGAACCCAATAAGCCTTTTTCTTCGCCCGAAAAAGCAATGAACAAAATACTTCTTCTGGATCCCCTGCCCTGCTCCTTAGCTTTAGCGAAAGCCTTGGCGAGTTCCATCAATGCTGTTGTTCCCGAACCGTCATCGTCAGCACCGTTGTATATTTTATTGTCTTTAATACCCAGATGATCGTAATGCGCTGATATTACTATCAATTCATTTTTCAAATCAGCACCCTCAATATACCCCAGCACATTTTCGGCACTTACCAACTGATCTTCAATCGTTGCGTGTATCTTCAGTTTGTTTTTTACCTTTACTTTATGCGGTTGTGCGGTAGTTGCAATTTTATTTTTTAATTCATCAACTGTAGTAATACCCAACAATAGTTCATTTGCCATTTGTGTAGAAATATAAATAACAGATGGTTGATTTTTTTCATTCTTTAAAAATAAGTTCGGCTGAGCAAGACGACTCTTATTACGTTCTATTTCCTTATCAATATTGTCTTTTACTATCAATATGGTTTTTACACCTTTTTCGTTTGCTGTTTTTATTTTTGCTTTATCGTTCTGACTAGATTTGCTTTTATCTTTTGTTATTAATGATAGAGTGTCTTTATTTACAGGCTCTCCCGACATTATCAGTATTGTTTTGTTCTTTACATCTGCACCTTTATAATCGTTATAGTTTTTATCTTCAATGCCATATCCTAAGAATAAAACTTTGTTGGCTTTTAGTTTTTTGTGTTTCACATCACCCGAAAAGCTGTAAAAGTCTTTATTGGCAGTATATTCCCTGCCTGCTATAAAAAAAGTAATTTCTCCGGGGCGTTTTTCATTCAGCAAAAACTCCTGAAAATAACTGTTCTTATTCAATGGTGGAATGCCGGAAATCCTGAATTGACCGGCAATATAATCGGCCGCCAGTTTCTGACCTCTTGTGCCGGTTTCTCTTCCTTCATATTCGTCGGAAGCGATAATACTCAGGTTCTTTTTTAAACTTTCAGTTGATATATACTCTGCATATTTTAGAGCAACAGTATCCTTATTTTGGGAGAAAAGGGAAACAGGAAACAGTACAATAAATAACACTCGGGTTTTAAGCCCTATGAGCCTTATTTTTATTGCAAATACCTTCTCCCATGGAGAAATAAACGCTGAAATTTTCTTAACACTCAAATTTAGAAATTTTATTTACTCTTTCAGTATGTCTTCCTCCTTCAAATTGAGCAGTTAAAAAAGCATCTACGCATTTTACGGCTGTTTCTTCGTTAATGAAACGGGCTGGTAAACTAAGTATATTAGCATCGTTATGCTGACGGGCTAGTGCTGCTAGTTCTTCATTCCAGCACAATGCGGCTCTTATACCTTTATGCTTATTGGCGGTAATGTTTATTCCATTACCGCTTCCACAAATTAATATCCCCAAATCGCATTCTTTGTTTTCTATGGCAACTGAAACTATATGCGCAAAATCAGGATAATCGGCTCTTTCTTCGGAATAAGTACCAAAATCTTTTACAACAAATTTTTTTTCTGTTAAATATTTTACCAGATATTCTTTTAATTTGTAACCTGCATGGTCGCAACCAATCGCTATTTTCATTTTATTAGTTTTATATTATTATACTGATAGATCGGCGTTAGCCGAAAAAATATTTTATTTTAAGGTTCTTTTTATAAATGTGTAAGTAGTAGGACATAATTCTATAACACGTTATTAACAATTTTATAACTTACTAACATCGTTGTAAAATTCAAAAATAAAAGGCTGATAACTAAGGGTATATTTTTATTTTTATTAACATACTTTATGTTTAAAAATAAAATAGTTGTATCAAACTTTTGGTGTTTTTTACTTGCTTTATCAATAAATTAAAATAAGCGTTTTTATATTTCAAACTTGCTAATCATTGTTGTCATCTTTTTATAAAAGAAGCGAACAAAGTTAATAACACAATTAATCTTATTTTTGTCATTATTTTAATAACACCAAACTTTATTAACAGCCTGTTATTAACTAAGTAGTTTGATAGTTTTCAATAGTTTATAAAGTAATAACTCCGTGATAAATAAGCTTTAAATGTTAATAACGAAGTAAACACTATTTTTAAAAATATCTTATAAACATTACTAACAGGACAATATACAACAACATTAAATTTTAAAATTTAAATAAATAATAATATTATAGTTATGACTGATGTTGATTTGAAAAAAGGGTATTTGGATATTACTGTTGATTTATCCCTAGATTTGTTTGAGGAAATAAATAAACTGAAGAAAGAAAAAAATGCGATTATACTTGCCCATTATTACCAGGATGCCGACATACAGGACATTGCCGATTATATTGGAGACAGTCTTGGCTTGTCCCAACAGGCTGCAAAGACCAATGCGGATATTATTGTATTTGCCGGAGTGCATTTTATGGCTGAAACTGCTAAAATTTTATGTCCTCAAAAAAAGGTGTTGTTGCCCGATTTAAATGCAGGATGTTCATTGGCAGACTCCTGCCCTGCCGATAGTTTTTCAGCGTTTAAAGCACAACATCCCGATCATTTAGTGATTTCCTATATAAATTGTTCTGCGGAAATAAAAGCATTGACAGATATTATTTGTACATCTTCCAATGCTGAAAAAATAGTTGAGAGTTTACCTAAACAACAAAAAATACTATTTGCTCCTGATAAAAATTTAGGAGCTTATATTAAAAAGAAAACGGGTAGAGATATGTTATTGTGGGATGGAAGTTGTATGGTGCACGAAATTTTTTCTCTTGAAAAGATTACTAAACTCAAAAATAAACATCCTGAAGCAAAACTTATTGCACATCCTGAATGCGAAGCTGCTTTGCTTGATATAGCTGATTATATTGGCAGTACAACGGGTTTATTGAGTTATGTAAAAAAGTCAGACAGTAGGGAATTTATTGTTGCTACTGAAACAGGTATTTTACATCAAATGCAAAAAAGTTGTCCGGATAAAACATTCATACCGGCACCCCCTAATAATACTTGTGCTTGTAATGATTGCCCACACATGAAACTGAATACATTAGAAAAGCTATATAACTGTTTGAAATTTGAACAACCGGAAATTTTAATGAATAAAGACTTGATTGAAAAAGCAAAGAAACCGATTGTAAGGATGTTGGAATTGTCTGCTCAGTTTGGCTTGTAGTTAATTTTTTATAAATTAAAGAATTAATGTAGATTATTAAATTCTGTATTAAAACCTGATACCTTTACAGCTTCATTTTATACCTTTATGAAGCTACTATTATATTATTTAAGGCAACAAAGGCAACCACTTATAATTGCCTTAGTTCTTGCAACTATCAATCAGTGTTTTTCGCTTTGTGATTCTATCATTACCGGTAAATTAATTAATAAATTCGGGAGTCCTCATTCTGAGAGTGATGGATCTTATTATTGGCATTTGGGAGATGATATAGATGGTTTTATAAATAACTTATTGTTTTTTATAGGGCTTTCTATTGGTGCTGCAATGATGTCGAGAATTGCAAAAAACTTTCAAGATTATTTTACCAATATTGTTATACAACGTACCGGTGCTCAGATGTACACCGATGGAATAAAAAAGGCTTTATCATTGCCTTACAAAGATTTTGAAGATCAGCGTAGCGGGGAAACACTGGGCAGGCTTCAAAAGGTTAAAACGGATACCGAACGTTTTGTAAATCTCTTCATCAATCTTGTATTTCAATCCATTATAGGGGTTGTGTTTGTGCTTATTTATGCAATGAACATTCATCCATTATTGGGCCCCTTATATTTGGCTACAATACCTGTTATTGCCGGACTAAGTTCGTTTTTAGGTAAAAAGATAAAATTGGTTTCCACCGAAATATTAGGAGAAACTACTGCATTGGCGGGTGCAACAACAGAATCGCTGCGTAATATAGAATTGGTAAAAAGCCTGGGATTAATTGAACAGGAGGAAAAACGTTTGAATACGACCACATTAAAAATATTAGGTCTTGAATTAAAAAAAGTGCGGTTTATACGTTCGCTGAGTTTTGTACAAGGTACAACTGTTCATTTGGTAAGAACAGCTTTAATTTTCACACTTTATTGTTTTGTGTTCAAGGGAATAATAAAAGTAGGAGATTTAATAACATTGATGTTTTTCTCTTTTTTTATTTTTAATCCTTTGCAGGAATTAGGTAATGTTATTGCTGTTTATAACGAAACTAAGGTAAGTATGGATAATTTTTCCAAGTTGATTCATTCCGAATCAGAATATATTCCTGAACAACCTTTTAAACTTGGTGAAATTAAGGAAGTACATTTTAATAATGTGTGTTTTAAGCACACAACATCAACTTCGTATGCTGTAAAGGATATTAATATTCATATTAAAAGTGGAGAAACCGTTGCTTTTGTTGGACCTAGCGGAAGTGGTAAAACAACATTGGTAAAACTTTTGCTTGGTTTATATAAGCCGGATAGCGGAGAAGTGTTGTACAATAACATTAAATCCGATAGTATTAATTTAAGTGAATTACGGATGCAGTTGGGGCTTGTATCTCAGGATTCACAACTGTTTAGCGGAACTATTAAAGAAAATTTATTATTTATCAAACCTTCAGCAACTGAAGAGGAAATTTTAGAAGTATTAAAAAAGGCCGCTTGTGATACTATTTTAAATAGAGCTAAAGCAGGTATTAATACCACCATTGGTGAAGGTGGAATAAAGTTAAGCGGAGGTGAAAAGCAACGCTTATCCATTGCACGATCGCTGTTGCGTAATCCTAAATTATTAATTTTTGATGAAGCAACATCTGCTTTGGATTCTTTAACCGAAGAAGAAATTTCAAAAACAATTCGTGCATTGAGTGCAACAAAAGCTCAGATAACAATTCTCATTGCACATCGTTTGTCAACTATTATGCATGCCGATCAGATTTATGTTCTGGAACACGGCAACGTTATTGAACACGGCAAACATCAGGAGTTGTTAAATGAAAAAGGTCTTTATTATGCCATGTGGCGTCAGCAAATAGGGGAGAGGGTGTAGTTTTTTAAATACTGTTTTGGTCATTCCGAACTTGTTTGGAATTTTTTAAGCAAGATGCTGAATTATGCTACGGCAAGCTCAGCACAAGCGTTCAGCATGACTTATTGGACTGATTTAACAAAAATCTGATGGTACTTTTTATTTATTTACTTTTGCAGTTCATTTTTACATTATACTATGTTTAAAGAATACGATGTAATAGTTGTTGGTGCGGGTCATGCAGGTTGCGAAGCGGCAGCGGCAGCAGCCAATATGGGTTGCAGCACATTGCTAATTACAATGAATATGCAAACCATTGCACAAATGAGCTGCAACCCCGCAATGGGAGGAATTGCCAAGGGACAAATCGTTCGTGAGATAGATGCTCTTGGCGGTTATTCCGGAATTGTAAGTGATAAAACAGCGGTTCAATTTCGTATGCTTAATAAGTCTAAGGGACCTGCAATGTGGAGTCCGCGTGTACAAAGCGATAGATGGAAGTTTGCAGAGGAATGGCGGTTGATGCTTGAAGCAACACCAAATCTTGATTTTTGGCAGGACATGGTGAAAAGTCTTATTGTTGAGGATGATAAACTGAGTGGTGTTGTTACGGGTATGGACATTGAAATCAGAGGTAAATCAGTAGTATTAACAAACGGTACTTTTTTAAATGGGATTATTCACTTAGGTGAAAAACAATATGGAGGTGGAAGGGCAGGGGAGAAGTCGTCGAAAGGTATTACAGAACAACTTGTTCAACTTGGTTTTGAGGCAGGAAGAATGAAAACAGGAACACCACCGCGCATTGATGGGCGTTCACTGGATTATTCCAAAATGGAAGCTCAGCATGGTGATGAAAAGCCGGATCGTTTTTCGTATGTTGATGTACAACAATTTGCCTATAAAACAGAACGTAAGGATGCTTTTTCAAATGGTCCGGCAGGTCAAATACCATGTTACATTACCTATACCAACGATGAAGTGCATGAAATATTAAGAACAGGTTTTGAAAAGTCACCGATGTTTTCAGGGCGTATTCAGGGAAGAGGTCCAAGATATTGCCCAAGTATAGAAGATAAGATTACCCGTTTTGCAGAACGCGACAGGCATCAAATATTTGTTGAGCCGGAGGGATGGAACACGGTTGAAATATATGTGAATGGTTTTTCCACTTCGTTGCCGGAAGATGTTCAATATAAAGCCCTGAAAAAAATTCCCGGATTTGAGAATGTAAAAATGTTCCGCCCCGGTTATGCCATTGAGTACGATTATTTTCCGCCTCAACAATTAAAGCTTACGCTTGAAACCAAGTTGATGGACAATTTATATTTTGCCGGACAAATTAATGGAACCACGGGATATGAAGAAGCGGCTTGCCAGGGAATAATGGCAGGAATTAATGCTGCTTTGAAGATAAAAGGCAAAGAACCATTCATTTTAAACAGGTCGGAAGCCTATATAGGCGTTTTAATAGACGATCTGGTAACGAAAGGTACAGAAGAGCCATACAGGATGTTTACGTCGCGTGCAGAGTACCGAATTTTACTCCGTCAGGACAATGCAGATATTCGTTTAACTCCTAAAGCTTATGAAATAGGGTTAGCCAGTAAAGACAGGCTTGACAGAGTTTTGGAGAAGCAAAAAAACGCAAATGAAATTATTCAGTATTTTAAAGTTCAAAGTATTGAACCGGAACACATTAACCCTGTTTTAGAGGAATTGGGCTCGGCTCCGATTACTCAAAAAGTAAAAATGTTTGGAATTCTTACTCGCCCAAATGTATCATTGCTTGATTTTACAAAACATGCAAGTTATGTAGAAGAGTTTGTTTCAAAATATGATTATGAAAGTTTAGTTCAGGCAGAAATATTAATGAAGTACGAAGGATACATTTCACGTGAGAACGAATTAGCCGAACGTCAATTGAAACTTGAAGATTTAAATTTGCACGACGATTTTGATTATAAACGACTCACCTCTTTGTCAACTGAAGCAAGAGAAAAGCTTTCAAAAATCCGTCCAAGAACGATTGGTCAAGCTTCCAGAATTTCTGGAGTTTCTCCATCTGATATTTCTATTTTGATGGTTTATTTGGGCAGATAAAAGTTGCACTCTATAACTATTATTGTGCTTTTCATTTCTCAACACAAAGCAGGTTTTCGTTTCACGTGGAACGAATCGTTTAATTAATAATATACCGCCATTTAAACCGTAAAATTATTGTCATGCTGAACGCTTGTGCTGAGCTTGCCGAAGCGTAGTTCAGCATCTTTTTACAATGGATTCCGAAATGAATCTTGAACGACTTAAACTATTATCGTTTACGGTTTATATACATTTGAAATTGTCGAAGGGCAACGCCCCGCTCTTTTTACGTGTTTGGTCTTCTCTCACCCTTCGACAAGCTCAGGGTTCGGTACAATTTTTTATTCCCATATTAGTTTTTGTTTCACGTGGAACGAACCCTTAAATTTATAACAAACGACTTTCTAAACTAACGTGAAATTATTTTGTTAGTAGTTTATTCGGTTAATACCTCGCAGTTTTACTGCTGGGTTAAAAAATCGTTCGCTTTTTGCGAACATATTTTTGTAAGCGTTACTTATTAGTTATGCGATACCTCGCAGCTCTACTGCGGGGTCATTCATTATAAATTCGAATTTATTAAAGGGTAATATCTCCTTCGTTTTACTTGTTTGGCTTTTCCTTTCGGCAGGCTCTGGGTTCGGTATAATTTCTCATTCCAGAATAAATTTTCGGTTTCACGTGGAACAAATCAATTAATAGATAATAAACCAACGGTCTAAACTTTTAAAACGATTGTCCTGCTGAACTTGTATGCTGCTGATACTGTGTCGAAACATGATTCAGCATATTTTTAGAATAGATTCCGAATTTATTTCGGAATGACTTTAAACTAAAAGCAGAACAAAACAAACGACAATATTCCAAAGCAAGTTCAAGACTTAATGACAAACCCTGTCATTTTTGAATCATATTTGCAAGTGCAACAAAATCTGTTACAGACAATTCTTCGGCGCGCTGAGTAAGATATTTATGATTTAAAAATTCAGGTTTAATTTGAAAAGCTTTTATAGAATTACGCAATGTTTTACGGCGCTGATTAAAGCCCGCTTTCACTAGTTGTTTAAATAACTTTTCATCACAATTTAGTTGTTGTGTATCATTACGGGTTAAACGTATTACCGCCGATTTTACTTTTGGTGGCGGATTAAATACGGTTTCATTTACCGTAAATAAATATTCGATGGTATAAAATGCTTGTAAAAGTACACTCGTAACACCGTAGGTTTTATTTCTTGGTTTTGAAGCAATTCGCTCTGCAACTTCTTTTTGAAACATGCCGACGACTTCAGGAACTTGATTTTTATGGTCTAATATCTTGAATAAAATTTCTGTTGAAATGTTGTAAGGAAAATTGCCTATCACGGCGAAGGACTTATTGTTAAATAAATTATTAAAATCAAGATGTAAGAAATCGCCTTCAATAATTTTATTTTCAAGAGCGGGAAATTCCTTTTTTAAATAGGCTATCGATTCTCTGTCGATATCAATGACAAAGGTTTCAAATTCTTTTTCGTTTAGCAGGTATTTGGTAAGCACACCCATTCCCGGACCAACTTCTAATACAGTTTTGTAAAGTGAAATATGTTTTAAACCCTTTACAATATCCAGCGCAATGGTTTCGTCTTTTAAAAAATGTTGCCCTAAATGTTTTTTTGCCCTTACCCGTTCTGTCATTATACTATTTCTAAAAGTGTTCTGAATGCAACTAATTTATTACCGTATTTATCAGCAAGTTGTTTTTGCAAACGGGGAGCATGAAATTTTTTATAGTCCTCATAATCAGTTAGTGAATTACAAGTGTATTGTACCGAAAAGGTAGTGCCTTGTTCTTCATTTACCAATACTTTGCAAATCATGTTTTCAACAAAATAGCCGGTACTTAATACTTCAGGAACATGAACGGTTTTCATCCAGTGAAGCCATTCTTCTTTTACATCATTTTCGATGTTGATTGTTACATTGTAGATTATCATAAATAAGCCCCTCTCTACCTCCCCTTTGGGGAGGAGTTATTAGATTTTAAGTTTTTCATAAGTTGGCATTTCAAAAACCTCCCCAAAGGGGAGGTCGGGAGGGGATTTTTAATTAACCGCATCCCCCCTCAGTTTCCTGAAACGTTTACGAGCTTCTACCACGTATAAACTTCCTGGATACTTTTCTATCAATTGCTGATACAATTCTTTTGCTTTTTCTGTGTTTTTAAATTGATTTTCGTTGAGCTCAGCTAACTTAAACAACGCATCATCGGCAATAATATCATTGCCGTAATCGTTAATAATGTTTTCATAATAAGTAGCAGCCTCGCTGTATTTACCATGTTTAAAGGCTATCTGCGCTTTCCTGAACAACACATCGTCTGACAATGCATGATTGGGATAATGCGTTTTAATCGAATCGAGTGTTGTAATGGCTTCGTCATCTTTGTTTTGAAAAACAAGCAAATCGGCGTGAGCAAATAGAATCAGTGGTGCTTCGCCGGAGTCAATTGCCAGTGCATCACTAATGAGCAAGGATAAATCCATTGCATCGTTCGAAATAAGTTTAGAAGTAGCACCTTTCAGCACATCAAGCTGGGCTTGTGCCCATTTAAAATCGTTGGTGTAATACGAAATTTTTGCGTTTCTGAATTTTGCATCCTGTCCTATTTCATCATATTTAAACGCTTTTTCCACTTGAGAATAACGTAAGGACGCTTCCCAAATGTCGCCCGACAAGAGTAAAATATCCCCCAATTCCAATTTAAACTCAGCTTGTGTATGGCTATCCAATATGGGTTGATTGATAATTTGTTCCAACAGGTCAACAGCATCTTTTGTTTTGTGCAAATAGAACGCATCTAAATGTGCCAGATTTTTAAATAATGGTGCGGTACTCGACGATTTACCAAATTCTGAAATGGTAGCTCTATAAGCACTGTCTAGTTTTACCAATTCAGCAGTGGTATAATTATTTTGCGTAATCACTTTTTGATAATTCACATTGAGTAATTGTAAGCATGCATCGGTATAGTTTTTCCCTTTGTTGCCTTTATCAATAACGTATTGATAGGCTCTTAAAGCAATTCCATAATTTTGATTTTGTACAAACAGCTGAGCCAATGCCATTATCCGGTCACCCTCTTCTTTTTTGCGTTTGTCCAGTGCTTTGGCTTGCAAAAATGCACCTTCAACATCTTTTTGCTGCAATTGCATCCATATCAGAAGTTCCGAAAATATTGTTTTGTCGGGGCTGCGTTGAATCCTTTTTAACAATTCTGTTTTCAGCAAATTGTTTTGTTCGTGGTCGGCATCGTTGCCAAAAGTGCTTTGCAGCGCATTTTGTATGGCTTGTATGTATGCGTCCTGAGTTTCCAGTACATTTAAGTATTCGTTAATCATGGCTATTTTATCGCCCTTGGTTTTGTAAACGTCAGCCAGTTCAAAACTGAAAGGATAGTTGTTTTCCGAAATTTTTCTTCCCTTTAAATACGCTTTAATGGCATAATCATATTGATGAAGTTCAATAAAAGCGTTGGCAACAATAAACACCTGATCATCGTATTTAATGGCATCTATGGCTTCTTCCCATGTACCAACAGATTTTTTTAATTCTTCCGCAAGTGAATACACCATCCCCAAATCCACCATGTAATCAAGCTTTTGTGGAAATTGTTTTAGTTGTTTTTTAACTAATTTTTCGGCTTTGTTAAAGTTTTTTGTTTGGAGCAAACAGTTCAAATACGATTTGTAAAACAATTGCGGAGACACTTTGTAATACAATTTTTCGTAGTAGTCGAGTGCTTTATCGTATTCTTTATTTTGATAAAACTGCAATGCCAATTGCTCGTCATTGGTATTGGTTTGCGAAAATCCAATAATGGGCAATAGGGCTATCGCTAAAAGAAAAAATATGTGTTTAATGTTTTTCAAAAGAATGTTTTTAGCTCTTATATCCTACAATTTCCAACACCACAGCTTTGGCTTCAATATCTAAACCATTCTGTAAATGTAATAAACTTCCTTGTTGCAAGTGTTCACCAAAACCATGAGGAGCTAAAAGAACAGCATTTATAACAAGGCTTTCTCCCGGTTCTATTGCTTTTTTAATAAGTTCAATCTGGCACTCGGTGCAATAATTTTTAATACCTTTTAAATATGCCAGAGGTCGGTAAAAGCCCATCAATTCATGCTTGCAAACATTTTCAATAAGCAATTTCACAACTAAATATTTTTTATGATAAATCATTTACGTTACAACTGTTTTTTGCCACAAAGCCGCTAAGGCGCAAAGTTTTTGACCTATTCTTTGTGTCCTTGTGCCTTTGTGGCAACTTATTAATCTACACCTTGATTCTTAGAGTTGAATCCAAAGATATATATTTGCACCGAACAATTTTTGAACTATGAAGAGAGATAAATCAAGTGCGTTGTTTGAAAAAGCAAAAACATATTTTCCGGGGGGGGTAAACTCCCCTGTACGCGCATTCCGCTCTGTTGGCGGTACACCTTTGTTTATTGATAAAGGCAAAGGTTCGCATATATGGGATGCTGATGGCAATAAATTTATTGATTACTGCGGCTCATGGGGACCATTGATTTTAGGACATGCCAATGCTGTTGTTGTTAATGCTGTTAAAAAAACAGTTGAAAACGGAAGTTCGTTCGGAGCACCTACGGCGCTTGAAAATGAGCTTGCAGAGCTGATTTTGACGAATAATCCGTTTATACAAAAATTGCGTTTTGTAAGTTCGGGAACTGAAGCAGTGATGAGTGCTATACGTTTGGCGCGTGGCTATACCAAAAGAAACAAGATATTAAAATTTGAAGGATGTTACCACGGACACAGCGATTCACTGCTGGTAAAAGCCGGTTCGGGACTTGTTACTTTTGGTAATACGTCATCGGCAGGTGTGCCCGAAAGTTTTGTTAATGAAACCATTGTAGTTTCATTGAATAATGAAACCGCCGTGGAACAAGCCTTTGCAGAATTCAAGGATCAAATAGCCTGTGTAATTATCGAACCAATTCCTGCCAACAATGGTTTGTTATTGCAACGAAAAGAGTTCTTACAATTTTTAAGAGCCATTTGTACAAAAAACAACACCCTCCTATTGTTTGATGAAGTGATAAGCGGTTTTAGGATTGGTTTTACAGGCGCTGCGGGCTATTACAACATACAACCGGACATTATTACTTACGGAAAAATAATTGGAGGAGGTTTGCCCGTGGGCATGTATGGAGCAAGTGCAGAAATTATGAGCAATGTTTCTCCCGATGGAAATGTATATCAGGGTGGAACGTTAAGTGGCAATCCCGTTGCAATGGCAGCAGGTATAGCGCAGTTAAAGGAATGTTTAAAACCAAACTTTTATAAAGATTTAGAAGCAAAAACTAAATATTTGATAGAGCAAATTTTTGTCAACTTTAAACCTGGAACTTTAAACTTTAAACTCTTTAGTATTGGAAGTATTTTCTGGATTGCCTTTACCGATAAGGAAACAATAAGAAGTGCAGAAGAAATAGATGCTGACAGCATGAACTATTTTAAAGTGTTACATAAGGAACTATTGGAAAGAGGCGTGTATCTTGGACCTTCGGGCTACGAAGTTGGTTTTGTTTGTGAAGCGCATACTACAGAGGATTTGAAAATCACAGCCAAAAAATTTGCAGAAGCACTTGAGCTGGTGCAAGTTTCCGGTTTAAAATAATCGGATGGTAAGGATTATATGTAAGACCTCAGCCCTACCCCTCTCCCTGTTTGACAACTTCAAGATAGGCAGGAGAGGAGAAATAAAGGTTTTCCAAAATCTATTTTGGTTTGATACAATTGAAATAGGAGGAATGAATTGGGGTGTTTATTCAGTAAATACCGAGAAGCTCTAATGCAATATAATAGATAGTTCGCTTTTTTGCGAAAACTATTTTGTAAGCGTTTCGAATTAGTTAAACGATACCCGCAGGCTCTGCCTCGGGGTCATTCATTGGTTCATAAACAAATTCACAAAACTAGTTGCCAAATCCTATTTTCACAAAACTTCTCATAGTAACTTGAATTATATTATTTGTTTTGTTTCGAACTTTTTATACTTTTACTTTATAATGAATTTTATTACTCTTGTCATAATGAAAAATTAATACCTCTAAAAAAATAAAACTATGAAAACGAAAAATACACTTAAAAGATTTAATTCTATAGCTCTGACAATGATTGTAACAAGTATTCTTGTTGCTTCAACAACATTTGCACAAGTTCCTACAAACGGGGTTATTGGTTCTTACTCATTTACCGGCAATGCAAATGACTTAAGCGGCAATGCACAAAATGGAACAATATACGGAGCTACACTTACAACGGACAGGTTCGGAAATGCAAATAGTGCCTACGCCTTTGATGGCACTTCAAGTTATATATCTATTCCACAAACATCTTTCCTTAACACTAATTATTCTTATTCTTATTGGATGAAAGAATCTGTAGCTCTCACCTCTTCTAACCCGTATTATCTTTTTTCTATCGGAACACCCGGTCAGGCCGGAGCCGAAGGAGTTGCTGGTGCTATAAATTCTTCACTGGGCATTGGTGGTGAGTTTTACAATACAAATTCTTCGACCGACCAAATTGTTACAGTTGGAACCTCTCCTATTGTTAATCAATGGTATCATGTGGTTATTACAAGGGATTCTTCATTTCTAAAATTATATGTAAATGGCACAATAACAGATAGCGTTGCCACAAACGGAAATATTCCACAATATGGTTCAAGTCCCATTTTTACAATAGGTAAACGGTTTAATTCTACTTTCTTCTTTAACGGTGCTTTAGATGATTTTAGGATTTATAATCGTGTTGTTAATGCAACAGAAGTAAAAGCTTTATATAATGAAACACCTGCCTGCAGCCTCATTGGTTATTATCCTTTTACAGGTAGCGCAAATGACTTAAGCGGCAATGCACAAAATGGAACAATATACGGAGCTACACTTACAACGGACAGGTTCGGAAATGCAAATAGTGCCTACGCCTTTGATGGCACTT
>Ga0302194_10000656_pt1 | contig 22084 bp, 20 predicted proteins | sample II_Bog_N1_1_FD_200227 | JGI IMG/M metagenome (GOLD analysis project Ga0302194, IMG submission 200227) | Peat permafrost microbial communities from Stordalen Mire near Abisko, Sweden - II_Bog_N1_1 | ecosystem: Environmental > Terrestrial > Soil > Wetlands > Peat | place: Sweden: Abisko...
ATGTTTGGCGATTTGCCTCCACTTGACAATTTGATATATTTGATGGCAAAATATCCTAAGTTACATTTATATATAGATGACGCACATGGTATTGGATGGTATGGTAAAAAAGGCACAGGCTATGCATTTAGCAAAATTTCGAAACACCCCAAAGTAATCTTGGTAACAACATTAGCCAAAGGTTTTGGTGTAATGGGTGGTTTAGCAATATTACCGGATGAAAAAACTAAACATAAAATAAGTATTTTCGGAGGTCCGCTGGGCTATTCCCATCCGCTTTCTCCAGCTTTAATTGGTTCAGCCATTGCATCCGCAAAAATCATGCTTTCAGATGAAATAAACCAATTGCAAAACGAATTGCGCCAAAGCATGGATTATTGCAATGCTTTACTTTCCAGAACAGAACTTATCGTAGTATCAAACCCTCTCACCCCAATTAATTGTGTGGGTATGGGGCAGCCTAAAGTTGCTTACAATATGATTAAACGACTTTTAAACGATGGTTTTTTTGTAAATGCAGCTTTGTTTCCTGCTGTTCCTATTAAAAAAACAGGTATACGTTTTACAATAACCCGACATATTCATAAAGAAGATATTAAAGCATTAGTGGATGCTATGGTGTACCATTATCCTTTGGTGTTAGAAGAAGAAGGTATCACTGCAAATCATGTTAAAGAGGCATTTGAAATAAAACCTGATGTACCTCCTCCTGCTTTACAATCTTATGATATTGACACGATTTTTAAACCCTCAGGCAAGCCTAAACTTTACATTGAAGAATTCAGAACAATAACAGATATAAATAAAGAAGAATGGGATAAGTTATTGGGCGATAATGGCTCCTTTGACTGGGATGGTTTATTATCATTAGAAGATGTTTTTAAAGGTAATCTGAAACCTGAAGAGAACTGGAACTTCTACTATTTTATTATTCGAGATTCCAACAAACAACCTGTGTTAGCAACCTTTTTTACATCTACTATTATGAAAGATGATATGCTATCTCAGGAAGAAATTTCTATCCAGATAGAAGAAAAGCGGAAAAAAGAACCTTATTGTTTTACTTCACAGACCTTAACAATGGGATCTATGCTTACAGAAGGGAATCACTATTATATCAACAGAACCCATCCTGAATGGAAACAGGCATTTACAATGTTATTGGAAAGAGTTGCTGAAATTCAGGATTCTGTTTATGCAAATACCGTATTACTTCGTGACTTTGACAAAGAAGATACGGAATTAAAAGAGTTATTTATTAAGGAAGGCTTTGCAAACATAAATATGCCTAATACTAACGTTTTAGAAGAAATTCCATGGGAATCTCCAGAGGAATTGTTGCAAAGCGTATCAAGAAATAATAGAGCAAGTTTAAGGAAGGATGTTTTTAAACACGAAAATAAGTTTGAAGTAGAATACAAAAACATCCTCACTCCGGCTGAAAAAAAACACTTTTACCAATTATATACCAATGTACATGCTAAGAATAAAGGATTTAACATGTTTCCATACCCGAAAAACATATTAGAAGTGTTATCAAAAAATCCAAAATGGGAATTTGTTGCTGTATACCTAAAACCAGAATTTGATAATAGAAAAGAAAGAAAAGCAGTAGCTGTTGCATGGTGTTATAATACAGGAGAACATTGTTCATACATGATTATTGGAATTGATTATGATTATAACCAAGAACATAAGGTTTATAAACAGGCAACATATCAAGTATTGAAACGTGCAAAAATGTTAGGATATTCAAAAGTATATATGGGATTATCTGCCGATTTTGAAAAACAAAAATTTGGAGCAAAACAGCAGGCACGAGTGGCATATATGCAATCAAAAGACACTTTTCACATGGAAGTACTGGAATCAATGTCTGCAATGGAATTATCACTAGTTCAAAGTTAAGAAATTGAAATGAGATTGGATTTGTGGGAAAAAAGATTTATCTTCAACTCAAAATAATCTAACCGCAGGCATATTTCATCTTATGAGAAAAATAATTTTAACCAATGAGAATGTTCTTATTGAATTACTTGATGACATTGTAATTATGACATGGAAGACCGATTTGACAAATCTTGAGTTTGTAAAAAAAATGGTTGATTTAAGGCTTGAGATAACCCCTGAAAAAGACTATCTCTTTGTTATCAATTCTAAAAAAGTTAAAAATTTTTCAAAAGAAGTAAGAGATTTTTTGGCAGGAAAAAAAGCGGCAGAACGTGTTATTGCAGCAGCAATAGTAATAGACTCTATGGTAACGGCAACACTTGCCAACTTTTTTTTGCGTGTTAGCAAACCAGAAGTTATTACAAGATTATTTAGTAATGAAGAAGATGCTATAAGTTGGTTAAAAACAATTGACGTGGATAAATAAAAATTTATTCTAAATAATTTTCAACAGACAAATTATTATAATATGAAATTCCCAACATTTAAAAACAAGTACTTTTCTCTTGAGATAAAAGAAGATATTTTGTATGTAGATTATAAAGAGGATTTGATTATTACTTTACCAATAGCAAAAGAAATAGTTACCGAAAGAATTAAATTTCAACTACAGGAGAATTATGATTCTATTTCTATGATCGGATTTTTAAATATTAAATACGCTAACAAAAAAGCACGAGAATATTTAGCTACAGAAGGTGCTCAACGATTGAGCGCTGCCGCTTTTATTGCCGAAAAAATGGTTTCAAAAACTTTATTGCAGATTTTTTTAACGGTTGAAAAACCAGATATACCAATGCAGGTATTCGATGATAAAAAAAATGCGGTTGCCTGGATACAAAGCATAATTAATAAATGACACTTGCTAAAACAACTATGAATACACTTGCTGAAGTGAGCTATCACTTGCAAAAATCCATTGATTGTATTAAAAATTTAGATACAGGGAATAGTTCATCTGAAGAAGAGATGGAGGTTTTTAAAAATCAGTTATCAGACTTTATTCGAAAACTTAAAGCAAAAAAAATAAATCTTGACAACATTGATTCTTTCACATTTGTTGATAATGACGACCTAGCCCTCATAATGAACCAAATGGTTGAGTACGCTGAATTAAACTTCAACAGTCAACTGGAAATAAGAGGGAACGATGATATTATTAATACGATAGCAACAACCGTTAACTTATTGGGGGAGGAGCTGGAAGATAAAATTAAAAAGCTCCAGCAATTAAATATAACGCTTGAAGTTACTACGGAAAAAACCAAAGCAAAAAATCAAGAATTATCAGGTATTATGAAGGCGCTTGATGAGAGTGCTCTTATTTTTATTACCGACACAAAGGGAAACATTGTAAAAGTAAATAAGGGTTTTTCTGAAGCCTGCATGTATAGCGAGCAGGAGTTATTGGGTAAAAACCATAAAATTATCAGTTCGGGTTTTCATTCAAAAAGATTCTTGAAAGAAATGATTACAGTTATAGAAAATGGTAAATCATGGCGCAACGAAGTAAAATGTTTGGCAAAAAATGGTTCGGAATTTTGGATGGACATTGCAATTAATCCCATTTCAAATCTTAATCAAGAAATAACTCATTATTTATCTATTGGCAATTTAATCACAGATAAAAAAATACAGGAAATTAAGTTAATTGAAAATGAAAAATCCATACGAAAGTCCTTAAAAGAAAAGGACATCTTATTGCAGGAAGTACATCATCGGGTTAAAAATAATCTTCAGATGATTTCAAGCCTTATGGATTTGCAAATAAAAAGAGCCCGTGAAAAAGAAGTTGTGAAACAACTTACCGATAGCCAGATACGAATCAAGGCGATGTCTTTATTACACGAAAAACTATATCAATCTGAGAATATAACACTTGTTGATATTTCGGAGTATACTATTAGTTTGATTTATTCATTTGTAACAATGTATGACGATAGTGTGCGTGAACGAATAACGGTACAACATCAAATACAAAAAGATATTAATTTAAACATTCCGCGTGCAATTCCATACGGTTTAATTTTTAATGAAATAATATCCAATTGCTATAAACATGCATTTGGTAAAGAGGAAAAAGGGAACATTATGATTTCTTTAGCTAAGGAAAAAAAGAACATAATACTTAAAATAAAAGATTCCGGAAAAGGGATGAATACCAATGTTAATTTTAAGTCGTTTAAATCATTAGGAATGAAATTAATTACTTCTTTGTCTTCACAGTTGAAGGCGGAAGTATTATTCGAAAGTAATAAAGGACTGGAGGTATGTTTGATTTTTAAATAAGTAATGATATTGTTAATTGTATAAATACCATAAACATGAAACCATACAAATTTTTACTAGTAGAAGACGAGGCTGTTATTTCAATGTCAATAGAAGAAACATTGAATAATTTGGGTTACACAAACGTTGTAACAGCTTTTGACGCGCCAACAGCATCTGAATATTTATCAAACGAAAAATTTGACATGGTATTAATGGATATCAATCTGGGAAACGGAAAAGATGGGATAGATGTAATGAGTGAAATAAAAAAACATGTTGATATTCCGTTTGTTTATATTACAGGTAACTCCGACTCAATTACAGTAAACAAAGCAAAATATACTGAACCTGATGGATTTATTGTTAAACCATTTAGTGAAACCGATTTAAAAATCACACTGGAACTGGTTTTACACAAAGCAAAACATAAATTGCATAAAGAGAACAGGGTAAATACAAATCTGGAATTTTCGTTTGAAGAAAATTTAAAAAATTTGGTTATACGACTAGGACCTAACGGTGAAATATTTTATGTTAACTCATATATTAAAAAACTAACCAACAAACCTCCTGTTTACTATGCTGATAAAAAAATTGAAGAATCAGAATTTGATCCATTTTTTTCTTCCACATTAACTAATATTTTAGCGGAAGTAAAAAATGCAAACCGACATTTGTTTTATTGCAGCCTCAAAGATCATAAAGCGGGTGAACGAGTAATGGAGGTGGTAGTAACTCCCGATCATTTTTCGGATAATTCTTTTGGTTCTTACCTGTTAAGATTTAACGATGTTACCGAAAGGAATATTCCTACTGATATTGAAAATACAAATCTGGTTACTTTCAAGAAAAAGGAAAAAACAGAATCGCTATTCGATAAAAAAATTGTAACAACGAGGGAAAAAGAAATACTCTCATACATAATCAAAGGACTAAGTAATAAAGACATTGCAAACGTGCTGAAAATATCAGACAAAACAATATCTGTTCACAGAACCCATTTAATGAAAAAGTTAAATGCGAAAAATGCAGCACAACTTGTTAAAATAGCGTTCGACAATAATTTTTCATTTAAAAAGAAAAAGAAAAAAAGAATGCTGAAAAAATGAAACGACTATTAATGTATGATAGTTTAACGTTTCGTTAAAATCAGAAATCGCTCTATCCTTAATTTATATATATTTGTATTGAGTTTATCAGTATGGATATATCACTAACAATACCTTTATTTAACGAAGAAGAATCGTTACCTGAGCTTTGCCGATGGATTAGTCAGGTGATGGATCAACATTTCTTTTCCTACGAATTGATTTTGATTGACGACGGAAGTACTGACGGTTCCTGGAAAGTAATAGAACAATTAGCAGCTCATAACGATAAAATAAGAGGAATTAAGTTTAGAAGAAACTACGGGAAATCGGCGGCACTGAACGTAGGATTTGAAGCTGCTCAGGGCGATGTGGTAATAACAATGGATGCCGACTTGCAGGATTCACCCGATGAAATTCCTGAATTGTACAAAATGATAACTACAGATGGTTACGACTTAGTATCTGGCTGGAAAAGAAAGCGATATGACCCCTTGTCTAAAACCATTCCTACCAAATTGTTTAATTGGGCAACGCGCAAATCAAGCGGAATAAATAATTTGCACGATTTTAACTGCGGATTAAAAGCTTATAAAAAAGATGTGGTGAAAAACATAGAAGTGTACGGTGAGATGCACCGCTATATTCCTGTAATAGCCAAGTGGGCAGGATTTACAAAAATTACCGAAAAAGTTGTAGAACATAGAGAACGAAAATACGGACAAACAAAATTTGGTCTGGAACGCTTTATCAATGGTTTTTTAGACCTGATGTCAATTTCTTTTGTTTCAAAATTTGGCAAACGACCCATGCACTTTTTTGGATTATGGGGAACTTTTGCTTTTTTTTTAGGTGGCTTGGTATCGTTAATTTTGATGATTGAAAAAGTATACAAATCCATTTCTCACTTACCAACCCGTGATGTAACCGAAAAACCCTTGTTTTACTTGGCTTTGGTTGCCATGATAATTGGTACACAATTATTCCTTGCCGGATTTTTAGGAGAACTTATATCACGTAATTCCCCTAATAGAAATCATTATCAGATAGAAAAACGTTTGTAAGTTTTCGAGTTTAATATAGATACTTGCTACCCTTTAAAAGTTAAATTTTATAAATCAAAAATATAGCAGGACGCTTGTCAATATTCGGTAGTTGTCTTTTCCAATCATAAATAGTAGTTGTTTTAATAAATTCAGTAGGCAGTGTTATATCACATGCAATACAAAGCAGCGTTGCATTATTACAATTATTTAATAAATCTTCTACCAAGTGATTGTTACGGTATGGTGTTTCTATAAACAGTTGCGTTTGATTTTTTTGAAGCGCCAATTTTTCAAGTTCTTTTATTTTTTTTATACGCTCGTTTCGTTCTTTAGGCAAGTAACCATTAAACGTAAAGCTCTGTCCGTTAAAACCGGAAGCCATTAATGCAAGTAAAATGGAAGATGGACCAACCAAAGGGATTACTTTTATATTTTTTTGGTGAGCCAGTTTTATTACTTCGGCACCGGGATCGGCAATGCCAGGACATCCCGCTTCTGAAATTATGCCAATATTTTTACCTTTTTCAATAGCATTTAAATAGGAACTGATTTGTTTTAAGTCGGTATGTTTATTTAATGGATATAAAATAATTTCCTGCAATGGTTTTTTTATGCCAATTTTTTTTAAATAATGCCGTGCTGATTTTTCATTTTCAACAATATATTCATCAATGGTATTTATTATCTGATTTACTTTTAACGGAATCACATCAGCGGTTTCAGCTGTATCCCCAAGTGTTGTAGGTATTAAGTATATATTGCCTTGCTTGATCATAAAAGTGTTGTAACAATTAGTATATCGCTTTCAATGACTCTGTAATCTTTTCACAGGCTTTATCAAGTAATTGAAAAACATGTTCAAAACCTTCTTCGCCACCAAAATAAGGATCGGGTACAGATGCTTTACTTTCCGGAGAAATTTTATTTAAAATCAAATCCACTTTTTTAATATCCGCTTCGTTTCTTGCTAGTGAAAGCACATTGCTGTAATTTGATTCATCCATCACATAAATATAATCAAATCGGTCAAAATCAGCTATGGTAAATTGCCTTGCTTTTAATTTAGAAATATCTATGTTATGTTTTTTTGCATTCGCAATACTCCGTTTATCAGGTGGCTCGCCAATATGATAGTTGGAGGTGCCTGCCGAATCGACAATGACTGGAAGTCCTTTTACTTCTTAAAATTCCTTCTGCCAATGGAGAACGACAAATATTACCCAAACAAATCATTAAAACGGAAGTCATAAAATTTACGTTTGATTTTTTTGATAAAAAAATAGGAATCAGTTTTTTCTGATTCCTATTTATAAGTTTGTAGAGATGGACTTAATTAATGCTTATCTTATTGTTTAGTTCCTCGATATAGTTTTTGAATCGCTTATCGGTATCCATTAAATTGTTAACTGTACGGCATGCGTGCAATACCGTTGCGTGATCTTTACCTCCGCAATGCAAACCAATGGTAGCTAAAGATGATTTTGTAAAACATTTTGAAAAATACATAGCTATTTGGCGAGCTTGAACCACTTCACGTTTACGGGTTTTTGATTTTAATAATTCCAAAGGCATATCAAAATAATCGCAAACTACTTTTTGTATATAATCAATAGAAACCTCACGCGCAGTATTTTTCACAAACTTATCAATCATCTGTTTAGCCAAATCAAGTGTAATGGCCTTTTTATTAATGGATGACTGTGCGAGCAACGATATTAATGCGCCTTCCAATTCACGTACATTTGTAGTGATGCTGTATGCAAGATATTCAAGCACTTCTTTAGGCATTTCGATGCCATCGTTGTAAACTTTTTTCTCAAGAATTGCAATACGTGTTTCCAACCCGGGAGTTTGCAAATCAGCTGCCAGCCCCCATTTGAAGCGTGATAATAAACGCTGTTCAAAACCTTGTAATTCTACAGGAGCTTTATCGGCTGTTAATACCAACTGTTTTCCTGTTTGATGCAAATGATTGAAAATATGAAAGAATACATCTTGTGTTTTTTCTTTACCCGCAAAATATTGCACATCGTCAATAATCAATACATCTATCATTTGATAGAAATGTACAAAGTCATTTACATTATTATTTCGAACAGAATCAATGTATTGTTGTGTAAATTTTTCAGAAGTAACATAAAGCACCGTCTTATTTGGAAATTCACCTTTCACCTGAATTCCGATAGCATGAGCCAAATGTGTTTTTCCTAAACCGACACCGCCATATATTAATAACGGATTGAATGCTGTACCTCCCGGCTTATTTGCCACAGCAAACCCTGCCGAACGCGCCAACCGGTTACAATCACCTTCAATAAAGTTGTCGAATGAATAATTCGGATTAAGCTGAGATTCTACATTTATTTTTTTTAATCCCGGAATAATAAAAGGATTTCGAATTGTATTCTGATTCAAATCTATAGGCATTGCCACCGATGGATTTTTCAATTCTTTTTTGTTTGTAGTCGGAACTTTTACAGTATAAGGCTTTCCATTATTGTTCTTGTTATTTTCCATAACAATACTATATTCTAAACGTCCGGTAGCACCTAATTCTTTTTTGATAATTTTTTTCAGTAATGTAATATAGTGTTCTTCTAACCACTCGTAAAAAAACTGGCTTGGCACCTGAATCGTCATTACGTTTCCGCTCAACTTAACTGGTTTAATTGGTTCAAACCACGTTTTGAAACTTTGTGAGCTTACATTGTCTTTTACAACTTTTAAGCAATTCTCCCAAACCTTTGTGTACGCTTTCTCCATTCGTTATTAAAAAGTAAGATGGTTAATATCTATGAATATTTATGCCTTAACGCCTGAGTAAATATGTGTAAGTTTTTTACTTACTTACCGTGTGTAAATATATAAACTTTATAATAGGTGTTGATAAATAAATGATAAATAAAAAAAATATTTTTTTGTGGTTTGAATTGTTTTTTCGGTTTTCTTTTTTTATCAAACTATTAAATACTAATCAATACAAAATATTTTATTTAGTTAAGATATTTATACTTTAAAATTGATTAGATTGACAATGGTTGAGTTGTAAAATTACCCTATTTTTGAATGCAAAAAAATTGTCAATTATTCTTTACCATATAAGATTATAAATATAGTAAATTACTTGCTTTAGTTATTTCATTATTAATTATACTTTCTAAGTTCAAAAATCATTAAATCAATTTACTTTACTTTACTTTACTTTACAACAACTTTTAAATTACTAACAAACCACTTTACACTTTAACAAACATGAAAATCGAAAAAAACTGGCATGAAAAACATGCCGATACACTGCCAATTGGAGATCGCTTAGCGGATTCAGTTGCGAACGGCATGGGATCCTGGAAATTTATTATCATTCAAACAATTTTGGTAGTGGTTTGGATGGTATTAAATCTAGTTGGTTTTGCATACCACTGGGATGTTTATCCTTTTATACTGCTCAATCTCCTTTTTTCGACACAAGCAGCGTATGCTGCTCCTATAATTATGATGTCGCAAAACCGCCAAAATGAAAGAGACAGGGAACAAGCGCGTGCAGATTATCAAACAAATTTAGAAGCTAAACTTGAAATTGAATCTCTGCAAAAAAGCCTGAATATTATTGAAATTGAAAAACTAGATAAAATTATCAGAATGCTTGAAGACATGAAAAAATAAATAAAGCATTAAAGAATACAACGTTCATCAAACTGTCATTATCACTATATTTGTTTTATGGGAGCGAAAATGAAATTCGTTAATACAAATATGTTTACTAATTAAACATAAAGATTAGCGTAAATGAACATTAGTACATTCAGAGCTTTTCGCAATCGCAATTACAGATTATATTTTGGAGGCCAATCCATATCACTCATAGGTACATGGATGCAGCGTACAGCGGTCTATTGGGTAATATATACAGAAACCCATTCGGCTTTAATGCTTGGCTTGGCTGTATTTGCAGCACAATTTCCATCCTTTTTATTTTCCCCGTTAGGAGGAATAGTGTCCGATAGGTATAACCGCTACCGGATAATGCTTATTACACAACTATCTTCGCTTGTTCAGGCTGTTTTACTGGTTGTATTGGTTATGTTTACTCAATACGCTCTTTGGGAAATATTTGTACTAAGTTTTTTATTAGGGACAATTAATGCTTTTGATGTACCTGCCCGACAATCAATGGTGAATGAGATAATAGATCACAAAGAAGATTTACCAAATGCAATTGCGCTTAATTCATCTATGGTAAATATTGCACGACTCATTGGACCCGCTATGTCGGGTATAATTTTAGAAAAGATGGGAGCTGGAACTTGCTTTATCATTAATGCTGTAAGCTTTATTGCTGTAATTTCGTGTTTATTTCTCATGAGGCTTCCAAAACATATTCATCATCCTCATACAAAAAATGTACTATTTGAATTTCAGGAAGGGTGGGAATATCTAAAGCGCACTCCATCCATTGGTTTGGTAATATTATTACTTGCCTGTATCAGCTTAACAGTACTTCCTTTCACCACATTACTCCCTGTATTTGCCAAAGTTATATTTAAGGGAAACGCCGCAACCTTTGGCTATCTTAATAGTGCGATAGGCCTTGGAGCTGTGGGAGGAACATTTTTTCTAGCATCTTTAAAAGCAGGTATTGATTTAAAAAAGATTTTATTCATTAATCTTTTAATACTTGGTGCAGGACTAATTTTATTTTCACACATCATCAACCTTCCACTTGCTTTGTTTTTTGCTATGCTGACAGGCTTTGGAATGATGTCTCAAACCACCATAAGTAATACTATTATCCAAACAAGTGTATCGCACGAAATGAGAGGCAGGGTAATAAGCTATTTTGCAATGGCTTATTTTGGAATGCTGCCAATAGGTGGTTTATTGATTGGAATTATATCACAGTATATCGGTGCGCCCAATACTATTTTGATAGAGGGGTTTGTTGCTGTTATAATCGCTGTTTTATTTTTACCGTTTTTAAGAAAAGATATTTTGAAAGAAAAAGATAAATTAAAATTAATAGAGCTAGAAGATCCAGCCCTAAATATAAATCAATAAATAACATACCAAATGGAACAACAATCAAATAAAAACACCGCATTATTAGTGATGGATATCCAAGGTGCAACGATAAAAATGTTAAGGGAAAACGCACCTGTTGTTAATGCTGTTACAAAAGTTATACAATCAGCTCGTGCATTTGATATGCCCGTTATATATGTAACCGTTGCATTCAGAAAAGGATACCCGGAAGTCAGCCCTGATAATAAATCTTTTTCGCAAATTAAAAATTCAGATATGAAATTGGATGCAGAAGAAGGGTATAAAGTTCATCCCTCACTTTCACCGCAACCGAACGATATTGTGATATTAAAAAAAAGAGTGAGTGCATTTACAGGAAGCGATTTAGAAGTAGTTTTAAGGTCGTTTGGCATAAAGCATCTTGTGCTTACAGGTATTGCAACAAGCGGAGTTATATTGTCTACTATACGCGAAGCAGCTGACAAAGATTACATATTAACAGTACTTGCTGATTGTTGTGCCGACAGAGATGAAGAAGTACATCGTGTACTTACAACAAAAGTCTTTCCAAGACAAGCAGAAGTTATGAATGCGGAAGAATGGATTTTTAAAAACAATTCGTAACAGTTAAAATTTTCACTATTTTTGGTGATGCTGATTATCACTATAGAAATAACAACATGAAAATCTCATATTCAAGTACTGTTGTTATTACTTTCATGTTGTTTACTCATACCTCAACGCATCAATTGGATTAAGCGCAGCGGCTTTTCGTGCAGGATACCAGCCAAAAAAAAGACCTACCAGCGCTGAAAAGAAAAAAGACAGTATAATAGAAGGTAAAGTAATAACAACGGGCCATCCGCCAAATTTAGCAACCATTTCAGAAACCGTTATTCCCAATGCAATACCAATGATACCGCCTACAAAACTGATGACGATTGATTCTATCATAAATTGAATTAATACATCTCTGCCTTTTGCACCAATAGCCATTCGTATTCCTATCTCGCGTGTACGCTCTGTAACAGATACCAACATAATATTCATGATTCCTATACCACCAACCAATAATGAGATTCCTGCAATACTCGCCAATAAGATAGTCATCACTTTTGAAATTGTTCCGAAAATATTACTGATGTCCGATTGTGTGCGAACCGTAAAATCATTATCATCGGAAGGTGCTAACTTGTGTTTTTCGCGCAGAAGACTGGAAATTTCATCAACAGCATCATTAATTTGATCTTCTGATATTCCGGAAGCAAGTATGCTGTTAACATAAGCAGAAGAAGACATCATTCTTTTTTGTACAGTTGAGAATGGAGAAATAATAATGTCGTCCTGATCTTGTCCAAATGTATTTTGTCCCATTTTTGCAAGTACGCCAACAATCCTTACAGGAATACTATTGATGCGAATCATTTGCCCTATCGGGTTTGCATCTTCATCTCCAAATAAATTTAAAACAACAGTAATGCCTACAATACATACTTTAGCAGCAGAACGTTCATCAGAAGTTGTAAAGCCAGTACCTTTATTTATAGCTAGAGATCGTATAATAAAATAATCATTTTTGACTCCCAAAATAGTTGTAGCCCAGTTTTCGGAACCATAAACTGCCTGAACTCTTTTTTGATCAACGGGTGATACATGGTTCACTAAATCGCAGTGAGAGGCAATTGCATCCACATCCTCTACTTTTATGGTTTGTGTTGAAGATGCACCCTGACGAACACCTCCCTGAAATGTAGTTCCGGGAAAAATCATAATGGAATTAGTTCCTAAACTTGCAACAGATGCTTTTATATTTTGGTTAGAACCCTCGCCAATAGCAAGCATAGCAATAACCGATGCTACACCAATTATAATTCCTAACATGGTTAAAAAGCTCCTGAGTTTATTCCTGTTTAGCGATCGATAGGCAACTTTAAATAAATTAAGTGTTCTCATGTGGTTGCTTTTTCTTCGGACAAGGCTGCAATTTTCTTCAATTCTTCAGTTGCATTTTTTCTTTCTTTCACTTGCTCATTCGATATAATTTTGCCGTCTTTAAACACAATGTTTGTCTTTGCAAACTGTGCTATATCCGGCTCATGAGTGACCATTACAATGGTAATTCCTTTATCGTTCAGCTTTTGAAATATTTCCATAATCTCATAACTGGTTCGTGAATCGAGGTTTCCCGTAGGTTCATCAGCCATTATTACTAATGGGTCATTCACTAATGCACGGGCAATTGCCACACGCTGTTGCTGTCCACCGGATAATTGATTTGGCATGGAGTTCACCCGCTCTGCAAGTCCTACAGATTTAAGTGCATTAAAAGCTTTTTCCTTGCGCTCCTTAGCCACTACTTTATTGTTATATAACAAGGGTAATTCAACATTTTCCTGTGCCGAAGTTCTTGGCAAAATGTTAAACGACTGAAAAATAAAACCAAGTTTGCTGTTTCTTAACTCTGCCAATTCATTCTTATCACGACTAAGTATATCTTTACCCTCCATCAAATACTCTCCACTTGTCGGGCTATCCAGGCAACCCAATATATTCATAAATGTAGATTTGCCCGAACCACTTGCTCCCATTATAGCAACAAAGTCTCCTTTATTGATGGTAAGAGAAACAGCACTAAGCGCATGTACTTCTATATCCCCCGTACGGTAAGTCTTAGTAAGATTTTTGACTGTAATTAAATTTTCTGGTTCAACCATTTTATTTTTTTGTTGACGATGGAAACTTAGGCATAAAAGGATTTGATGTTTGTGTTGCACCCGAAGCTGTAGGAGTATGATTAATACCTGTTGCTACTTCATCTCCTTCTTTAATACTGCCCTTAATTTCCGTAAATGTTCCATCATTAAGTCCCTTCATTACTTCCACAGGAGAAATGTCCTGCCCTTTCATTATCCAAAGGTATCCGGTTGTTCCCATTGTTTCAAGAATTTGTCTTTTTTTTAAATCACTTATGTCACGAATTCTTTTTGTCCAAAATTTCTTTAAAGAATCGGAAAGTAGTTTTGTTTGATTGATATACTCAATAGGTGGAGTAAAAGCAAAAGCATTGGTAGATACTCTTAGCACATTTTTTCGCTCCTGAATAAGTATGTTGGAATTAGCAGTAAGTCCTGGAATTAATTTTAAGTCGGGATTTTCAACTTCAATAATCACAACATAATTTACTACATTTTGTACCATTATTGGTTGATGCCTTATTTGCGTAACAATACCGGTAAATACATCGTTGGGGTAGGCATCAACAGTAAACTTAGCTTGTTGTCCCATTTTTAATTGACCTATATCGGCTTCGTCAACATTAGCTTGTACTTGCATTTTTTTAAGATCATACGCAATTGTGAAAAGTACAGGGCTATTAAAACTTGCAATCACCATGTTTCCTACTTGCACATTTCTCGCTATAACAACACCACTTATCGGTGCGGCTATTGTGCAATATCGAAGATTAATAATGGCTCTGTTTAATTGAGCTTCGGCTGATGTATAATTTCCTTTAGCATTGAGATAGTTAGTCATAGCTACATCATAATCGGCTTGAGCTGCAACTTTATTTTCGAATAAATTTTTTGAGCGATAAAACTCTCTTTTCGCTTCATCCAAAGCCACCTGCGCCCTTTTCAAAGCTGCATCTGCATCTACTTTAGAAGCATAATATAGAGTGGTATCTAATATAGCAATTACTTGTCCTCTCTTAACAATATCATTAAAATCGACTTTTATTTTTGCAATTATACCTGAAACCTGTACGCCTACATCTACCGATGTATCGGCTGCCATAGATCCGGTAGCAGTAACGATATCGCTCACATCACCTTTTTCGATGGGTACAGTTCTCCAGTAATATGGAATATCTTTAGTTCCAAAGTGTCGCTTAAATACGACTATCAGTAAAAATAAAATTAAAACTACGGAAACAATGATTAGTGTTTTCTTTTTCATGTGAACTTTATAATAAATTAAAGTAAAGGCTTCCCCAAATAAAAATTAACGATTTTAGTTTTTAAAACATAGTCGTATTTTGCCTGTATTAAGGACATTGCTACTTTGTTGTAATTGTTTTTTTCAATCAAAAAGCTTGTGGCATCCAGTGCCCCCACAGTATATTTTTTTTCCATATCGGAATAAGTACGTTTTTCCAATACCATTTGCTCTTCGGTAGCAACCAACTTTTTTCCTGCTGATACTTGATTTGTATAGGCTGTTTCAATACTTTTTCTCAAATCGTTTTTGGTTTGTTGCTCATTCAATTTAGCATTCAATAAATTAATTTTTGCAGTTGCAATATTACTTCTTGCTTGCAAATTATTAAATATAGGTACGATCAAATTTAACCCAATCACCTTGCTGAGGTTGCTCTGTAATTGATCTGAAAGTGCTTCGTTTTGTTTGTTTAAAATGGTGGTAGGAATCGTACCAATTACCGGCATTGCTAAATCATTATTAAGGTAGCCAACTGTTGTTTGATTATATATGGTGGATTCTGTCACATTACTTCTTAAGCTTGAATAACCGGTTTTAAGAGTACCACTCATCGTAAGTTTAGGCATCCAACCACTTTGAGCCATTTTAAGAGCATATTCTGCAGCGGATGTTTTTAGCGACGCACTTTTTATCTGAGGTAAAAAGCTTTCTGAAGTTTTATCTATCTCTGCTGTTGAAACAGGTATCTCCGGAAATAAATCCTTGAGTTCCTGCTGCTCTGTGTCAAAAGCATCTCTAGCCGGAATATCCATAAGCTGAAGCAAAGTAATCTTATCTAACTGCAATTGGTTTTCAGCATTCACCAAAGACAATTTATCAGAAGCCAGTTGCGACTGTATCTGGTATAAATTTAATTCTGCTACTTTCCCGAACTCCACAATTTTTTTTGTTTGTTCAACTTGAATATTGGTTGCTTGTACCTGTGCCTGCGCCACCTTTATGGCTTCGTGATCCATGAGTACCTGCATATAAGCCGCCATTATATTAAGAGTAATATCGTTTTTTGTTTTTCAACGTCCAGCATACTTGCATCATACATGAGCTTGTTTTGTCTGATGGTGTTGACTAAAAGGTTACCATTAAAAATTGTTACTGTACTGGTCAGAGCAGCATTATTTACAGAAAGATTTTGAGTAGTATATTGGTATGTATATGGATCTAACGAATAACCAGAACTGAGATTATGTCCGTCCGTAAAGTTCAGATTGGGAAGTACTGCAGCTTTTGATTGTTCCAGATTTACTTTATTGGTTTGGCCTGTTAATTGACCTATATTGAGCGATATGTTATTTTTAAATGCCGTATCAATACATTCCTTTAAAGTCCATATTGTTTTTTGCGCGTTTACCGATAAACAAATCAACCAAGCAATCAATATTAAAAAAAGTTTTTTGTTTTTTTTCATTCTATACATTCTCAAAAGAAGTATCAAAGATATACTTTTGAATAGTCTTTATAATATGATTGTCGTCAGACATTTTGATAATATCTCCATCAAATTATGAATATTTAGATTTGCAATAAATATTAGTATTTGTCGGTTTTAGAAACAATTTTAGAGCTATTCCAGATAAGATTTTTCAACCTGACAATTATTTATTTTGAAGCGAAAAAATGTAGCTATTGATTTTTTAAACTAAAGATTTGCACTTTATTGTTTAAATAATTTATTGCTTTTATCTATAAAATCAAGTAGTTCTTTTCTGCCTTCTTTTTTTTCGGCGGAGGTATAAAAAAATGTGGGTAGTTCTTCCCAAAAAGAGGACATTTCAGTTTTGTAAGCTTCTATATTGTCTTTGATTTTTGTTTTGGTTAATTTGTCCATCTTTGTAAATACGATAACAAACGGAATTCCATTTTCACCTAACCAATTCATAAACTCCAAATCAATCTTTTGCATGGGAATACGCGAATCAATAAGTACCATCAGGCACATCAGATTTTTTCGTTTAATGATATATTCTTTAATAAACTCCTCCCATTCTTCCTTTTTATTTTTAGATACCTGTGCATAACCGTATCCCGGTAAATCTACCAGATACCAGTTATCATTAATAATGAAGTGATTGATGAGTTGAGTTTTACCCGGTTTCCCGGATGTTTTAGCCAATGCTTTTCTATCACAAAGCATATTGATTAGTGATGACTTTCCAACATTTGAGCGGCCAATAAAAGCATACTCCGGTAATTTAGGAGCAGGGCATTTTGCTACTTCTGTATTACTTATAACAAACTGCGCTGTTTTAATTTCCATAAATTACAATTAGGTTTTTTACCTCTCCTTTGAATAGGACTTTTATTTTTTATAACTCTTAATGTGTCTTTCCGTTTTGCTTTCGTACATATCGCTAATCGTAACTAATATTCCGGTTTCTTCAACATCACCAAAATGTGAATTCATAGACGTTCCAAAAGTTTTCATACTCGGAGAGATATTCATGTATGAGTTTACTAACGGAGGAATATTTTCTCCAAGTGCTCTCACATTTTTATTTAATATATGATGCCCTTCCTTATATGGCAATCCTTTAATGGATTTTAAAAATTCTGTAACGTCCGTTTTAAGAGGAAGTGCTTCGATAGGAGTTACTAAATTTTTTGTATCAGGAAAATAATAATTCATGAAAGACAGAATCATATCGCGCGCATGAATGTTAAAATGCGTATACATAGTTACTTTACCAAACAGATAATTAATATCAGGATTATCAATAATCACGGCTCCTAATCCATCCCAAATATTATCTAATGAAAATAATCCCTTTCTGTTTTCACTGGATGGTTGATACTTTGGTTGAACAAATGATCTTCCCAATTCAATAGTTTTTGGAAGATATTCCTTCATGAATTTTTCTGAAAAGTTAAATAGTTCTGTGGTGGCAAGATGCACCTTCCCTGTTTTATCAATAGCGTCTTTGCATTTTATGTAACGATAACCACCAACAATTTCTTTATCTTTTGGATTCCAAACAATAATTTGCTTATAAGGAAATTCATTCACATCAAATTCATCGATATCCAAAGATTTTCCGGTTCCACCACCTGAAGCACGAAAGGTAACTTCACGCAATCTCCCTACTTCCTGCATTACATTTGGCGAATCATAATGAGAGATAATATATATTTCATTTTCTCCATTGTTTGTTACTCTTACAAATTTATCATGCGTTAATTCTTTTAAAAGAACATTAACGGATATAGGTGCAACAACTTCCTCCATAATCAACAATTTAATAGTTATTATTCCGTGTCTAAAGTAGGTAACATTTTTGACTTGTCACCTGAATATAATGCGTACACATGCTGTTTCACTTTTTCAGACCAGTATTCAGGTGTATGCTCATTTGTAAATAGTTGCCAAGAAATGGGCTTCCCAAAAATAAATGTAATGTCTTTACCCTTCTGTCTATACATCTCATCCACCAAAAAAAACATTTCAATATTGGCTTTTATACCAATTTTTTTTCTCCAATACGCCAGATTATAAAAAAAGTTCGAGTTTTTCCCTTCAATATAAACCGGAATAATATTTTTTTGATACTGAACAGCTTTTTGAACAAAACTTCTTTTCCAAACTAAGTCCTGAATACTTCCATCTGCTTGTTTTCTGGAGACTAAGCCTGCCGGAAAAATCAGCAAACAATTTTTTTGCCTATATACTTCTTCAATTTTAGCAATATATTCAGGGCTGTTTTTACCTAACTTGTTAACGGGAATAAATATTGAATCGAAATTTTTTATTTGCATCAACAAATCGTTCACAAAAAACTTAATATCGCTGCGATATGCTCCTGCAGCTTTCATAAAAGCAACACCATCTAAGCCTCCTAAAGGATGATTAGCAGCCATTATCACAGCTCCGTCTTTGGGTATATTTTCTGTTCCTTTTACTTTTACTTGCGGTCCGAATACTTCCACCGCTGCATCCACAAAATCCAAATGGTAGCGATGACTATGATCATTAATAGCCTGATTCAACTCCTCCTGATGAACAATCCGTTTAATATATCGAATTAAAAAACCTGGTAAAATTTTCAACAGCTTTGGATTTTTGTTCGCAATAGCTGCTTCAATATCAATAAACTTTCTAAACTCCTTGGTTGGCAGAGAATTCTTTGTTTGTATACTCATAAACCTTCTATGCTAATTAATTATTTTTACGAATATACAAACTATTCTCTTGTAGGTACAAATCGCTATTTTGAAGTTATAATATACAATTTTAATAACAATCATTACATTTGAAATATTTCAAAAAACAGATAAATAATGCAAAACACTATTCTACTGATTAATTGTATTGATCAAAAAGGGTTGATTTTTAACATCACGAAAATTCTTTATGAAAACAATTTAAACATTGTTGGAATGAAAGAATATGTAGATGAACAAAACAGTGAGTTTTTTGTACGCATAGAGTTTACAGGTAGCAGCAATTTGCCCGAAATGAAAAATGCACTTGCTTCTATTTTGCCAAACGGAGCAATAATACGAGTAAATACAAATCAAAAAAAGAGCATTGTCATTTATGCAACTAAGGAACATCACTGCCTTAGTGATATTATTATTCGCAATTATTTTGGTGAGTTAAATGCTGAAATTAAGTGCGTTGTTGCCAACCACAATGACTTAAAAAACATTGTAACCAAGTTTAATATTCCGTTTTATTTTGTTTCGCACGAAAATAAAAGCAAAGATATTTTTGAAAAAGAACTTATGGAGGTTACTGTTCAATACGAAGCGGATTATATAATACTTGCCAAATTCATGCGTATTCTTTCACCAAATTTCATCAACGCATTTGAACATAAAATTATTAATATTCATCATTCTTTTTTGCCGGCATTTATTGGCGCAAACCCCTACCGGCAAGCTTTTGAAAGAGGTGTAAAATTAATAGGTGCAACTGCTCACTTTGTTACTAACAATTTAGATGAAGGTCCTATTATTACTCAAAAAACAAACAATGTAGATCATTCTTTTTCTATTCAGGAAATGAGCCGATCCGGCAAAGAGATTGAACGCATGGTACTTGCCGAAGCCTTACAAAATGTATTTGAAGACAGGGTTTTTGTTACAGGAAACAAAACCGTAATTTTCAAATAATATTTATTGTTATCGGTTTAACAGAACAGGGAAGCGTTAATGATTATAACGCTTCCCTGTTTGTGTTGGCTTTATTACTTAATTAAATTAACGGTCCCTCTGTAAGTATAATCATGTTTATTAGCAAAAGCGGTAATATTGATAACATACACATAGGTATCTAATACAGACACCTCGCTACCTCCGTTAACTTTGCCGTCCCAGCCTTTGTTGATATCAGTACTGTAGAATACCATTTGTCCCCAGCGGTCATAGACCATCATCTCAAATTTTGTAATGCCATCTCCTTCTGCTTTGAATACATCATTCACCCCATCGCCATTAGGACTAAAGGTATTTGGCACATACAACGTTGTCGGTAATGTTATGCGAACAATTTCAGAGGTAGAATCTTTACATAGAGAATTGGTTACAATCAACCTGATTTTGTAAGTACCGGTATCGGCATAGGTATGTTCCTGAGGGTTGGGAGAGGGGGAAGTGTTCCTATCTCCAAAATCCCAGAGCCATGATGTGGTGGATATAGAGGCATCGGTAATACTGATAGTTGATCTTAATACGTTTGTACTTTCAGGAGTTATGCTAAATATCGCATGTGGATTTTCATGCACCACAACTGTGGCTTTCTGATTTTGTATTGCCTGACTGCATTGATTGGCATCTGTTACCTTGGTCAATACGTAAACAAATGTCCCTACCTGATCCGTAGCAGGATTCAGCGAATAAATGCTATCAGCTGATTGCATCGCCGTACTGTTGTTAACTGTAAAGTTAAAGGTATAAGGTTTGGCACCATTCATCCCTGTGAATAAAATAGCTTTCGCGGTACTGTCTCTGCACACATCTTCATTTTGACTGACGGTTGCCGTTGGTAATTTATTAACAACCATTGTTTGTGTAGTGGCAGGTAATACCTGAGTACAATTCACATCCTGAACCTGCGTCAGACTGTAAACAACATTTCCGGCTGTACCTGTGGAAGCACTCATGGTTGTGGTACTGCTGCCGGGAAGGGTTGTTGCTGTTTTGGTTACTCCGTTTTCAGTATAAGTAAATATATACGGTGGGGTTCCCTGACTGGTTGTATTAAAGGTAATGATTGCCGGTTGATTCTGACATACGCTGGTAGTAGGAGTTAGCACTGCCATTAAGGTTGGGCGTACTGACACATTAACTGTTTTTACTGCTGTTGCAGGCAACACATTGCAGGTGTTGGTACTGGTTACCGTCATGGTTAAGGTGATGGTTTTACCCTGATCAAGTGTACTTGCTTTGTATTGCGGACTTAGTGTCGTCTGGTTGCTCAATACACCTTGTCCGTTGCTTGTCCAGTTAATTGACCCATAACTTGATGTTGCACCTGCCACAGTTACAGAGTCTGTCTGGCAAATCGGGCTTGTTGAGCCTGCATAGGCTGTTGGTAAATAATCTACATTGATGATGTAGCTGGCTGTTGCTATTGCCCCTGAACAGGTGTTTGTACTGCTTACTTTCATGGTTAAGGTTACCGCATTTCCAGCATCCCCTGCTGCTGCTGTATAAGTGGGAGTGAGGGTATTTGCACCGCTTGTTATACTGCCTGCACCGTTCGCTGTCCAGCTTGGA
>Ga0302194_10000666_pt1 | contig 21974 bp, 20 predicted proteins | sample II_Bog_N1_1_FD_200227 | JGI IMG/M metagenome (GOLD analysis project Ga0302194, IMG submission 200227) | Peat permafrost microbial communities from Stordalen Mire near Abisko, Sweden - II_Bog_N1_1 | ecosystem: Environmental > Terrestrial > Soil > Wetlands > Peat | place: Sweden: Abisko...
TGAAATCAGCATTTTTATTCAAGAACAAACTAAAAATCTATTGAAAGAAGACACTAAAAAAACCTGTGCGTTTGATTATGTCTTTTTTAATCATTTTTGGACTAAAATATAATTCACTTTGGTATTAGATTTATTGAGAATAACTAGAAGGATTGTTTAAATAGTATTGGAATAATACAGAAGACTCTATGTTCAAGGAATATATCCCATTTCTTCATAACCAATCATTTTGTTTAAATCCGGATCCCAAACTTTAAGTCGAAGACATTTTTTAATGTCGGAAAATTTGAGCGTAATTATCTTGGGATTTTGCAATTCTTTAATATTTTTCATTGCTTCGGGTAAACGATAAAAAGGAATTCTTGAGTTTAAATGATGAATATGGTGAAAACCTATGTTGGCAGTTACCCATTGCATAAATGGATTCATTTTCATATAGCTCGAAGAATCCAATGCTGCATTGGCATAAGTCCACTCTTCCTTATCACGAAAAATAGCATCGGGAAAGTTATGCTGTGCATAAAACAAATATGCTCCAAGCATGTGCGAGAGAAAAAAAGGAAGAAAAAACACCAAAAACCAAGTTAACCAACCAAAATTAACAACTAGAAAAATAGCAAATGAATAATGGAAAATCAAAACAATAAGAGAATCCCAATGCCTGCGCGGACTGCTAAGAAATGACTGAATACACATCCCAAACATAAAGGTAGTGAAGTAGGCAAAGAACATATTTATCGGACTTCTTACTGCCAAATAATAAAAACGATCAGATTTAGATGCTTCCAAAAATTTTTGTTTGGTCATTATAGGGTAAGATCCTATGCTGGCACTATACAATTTAGCATTGTGATTATGATGAAAATCGTGTGAACGCTTCCAAATACTTGGTGGAGAAAGCATATAAATTCCAAAAACCACAAAAATAATATTTGCTAAAATAGATTTATACAGAATGGTGTGATGTTGAAAGTCATGAAAAATAATAAAAAAACGAGCCAACATCATAGCACTAAAAATGCTACAAAATATCCGTCCAATAATATTGGGGAATACTGCGGAACCAATAAGTGCTCCAACAAGCAAAACAAGAGACGTTAAAGTATAGTACCAACTTTTCCATCTTATTTCTTTTGCAAATGGCTTGGTAGCCAGTATAAGTTGTTTACCTTCAAGCATGGCGCGAAGTTAAATAAGTTTTGAAAACAAAATTCGATATTGTATTTTTTTTTCTAACAACTGAAAATGCCGATTATAGTATTATAAACGTTGTAGAGCTTTTTTTAAACTTACCTTTTCATCAACAATTTGAACCAAGGCATCAATACTAACGCGTTCCTGTGCCATTGTATCGCGATAACGGATCGTAACCATATTGTCTTCTATGGATTGATGGTCAATAGTAATACATAAGGGCGTACCAATTGCATCCTGACGACGATAACGTTTACCAATCGTGTCTTTTTCATCAAATGTGCAAAGATGATCGTATTTTAACATATTCATGATTTCCCGCGCTTTTTCAGGTAATCCGTCCTTTTTCAACAAGGGCAATATGGCTACTTTAACAGGAGCTAAAAATGCAGGTAAGTTAAGCACCGTGCGAATTGTACCATCGTCCAGTTTTTCTTCAACAAATGATTTTGATAAAACTGATAAAAACAAACGATCTAAACCTACAGATGTTTCAACCACATAAGGCACATAGCTTTGGTTTAATTCAGGATCAAAATACTGTAACTTTTTTCCTGAATACTGTTCATGCGCCTTCAAATCAAAATCTGTGCGGCTATGTATGCCTTCCAGCTCTTTAAATCCAAACGGAAAATTAAATTCTATATCGCAAGCGGCATTTGCATAATGAGCTAATTTTAAATGATCGTGGTAACGATAACTTTCATCGCCAAAGCCAAGTGATTTGTGCCATTTCATGCGCACATCCTTCCAGTAGTTGTACCATTCCATTTCGGTACCCGGACGAACAAAAAATTGCATTTCCATCTGTTCAAATTCACGCATACGAAATATAAACTGGCGCGCTACAATTTCGTTACGGAAAGCCTTTCCTGTTTGTGCAATACCAAAAGGTATTTTCATGCGCCCCGATTTTTGAACGTTCAAAAAGTTTACAAAAATTCCTTGTGCAGTTTCGGGACGCAAGTATATGGTACTGGCTTCTTCGCTAACGGATCCCATTGCAGTACTGAACATTAAATTAAACTGGCGTACTTCCGTCCAGTTTTTAGTGCCTGAAATAGGACAAACAATTTCGCAATCAATAATTATCTGGCGTACTTCCGTTAAATCACCATTATTCAATGCTTCTTTAAAACGATAGAGTATGGCATCAGCCTTTTCTTGATTTTCAAGTACTCTTGGGTTTGTGGAACGGAATTGCATTTCGTTAAATGCGTCGCCAAAGCGTTCTTTAGCTTTATCAACTTCTTTTTGAACTTTAGCTTCAATTTTGGCAACATGTTCCTCTATTAATACATCCGCACGGTAACGTTTTTTGCTATCCTTATTATCAATCAAAGGATCGTTAAACGCATCAACATGTCCTGACGCTTTCCAAGTGGTAGGGTGCATGAATATTGAAGCATCTATCCCTACAATATTTTCGTGCATTTGAACCATCGCTTTCCACCAGTAGTCGCGCAGATTTTTTTTAAGCTCAACCCCCATTTGACCATAGTCATATACAGCGCTTAATCCGTCATAAATTTCGCTGCTCTGAAAAATAAATCCATACTCTTTTGAGTGGGATATTATGTTTTTGAAAATATCTTCTTGATTTGCCATAGTGGGCGCAAAAGTATAAATTTTAATTGAAAATAAACGAATGCCTTAAGATGCTTTGCTCCATTTATTGATGTAGTTTATGAACGTTTCTATTTTCATAAATAAAATTTCAAGACTAACTATTGCTTGCAAATGTCGGTTATTGGTTTCGTGTCATCTTCATAAAAAATCAATACATTTGCGATATGTACGTATAAATACAGTTTTAATGTTTTTTAGTAGAAAGTTACATTTATCAGTTTTATTGCTTAACCTCATTTTATGCAGTTGTTTCCATGCTGTTTATGGTCAAACAGGTGGTTCGGAATGTAATCAAGCTAAAATGATTTCTATTCCTCTTATAAGAGATTCTGCCGCTATTAAAAGTGCTAATGCTCATGTCATCAATCAATCCAATTCGTATGAACAAACCGACCAGTTTTCTTATTGGTATAAATTAAATATAGAATCCGATGCGATTATTAATTGTCAGATAACGCCCATTAATAAGAATGACAAATATGTTGTTTATATTTATAAATACAGGGGTGAGGATTTTTGCGAAAAGTTATCTAAAGGCAAAATAAAACATGCCCGGGTGGAAAATGAGGAGAATAAAAAAAGCATTATCGAAGCATCCGAATCTTCAGATTTTGAATTTGATGCCTTTAAAGATGATAAATTTTATTTCAGTATACTTAATGTTTCGCAAAATAATTGCGGGCATAAATTACGATTAATAGTAGGTGGCGATACATTAAAGATAACCGCACCACATTCTCCTTGCATTGGATTAGAAAAAGAAAAGCCTGCTGTTACTCTTAAAGCGGTAATAAAACAAACAGCAGACACAATTTCATCACATAAAACAGAACGAAAATTTGATACTGTAACAGTAATTGTAAAAGAAATAAACAAAGGAGTGAAAATAGCGAACACTCAAATTAATTCTAGCGACGCGGTATCCGGAAAACCAATGAAGGTAATCTATACCAAGAACAGCACAATAAAACTTGTGTACGAAAAAGGAAAAAACTATACCATTGAATGCACTGCCACAGGATATAAACCCTTTAATCATGCAATGGTGGTGAGCGAATACGTAAAAGCAGATAGTAATCAGTTTGTAATTTTCATGAAACCTCTTAAAACAGGCGATAACTTTGTAATGGATAATATTTACTTTTTCCCAAATACTTATGCTTTAAAAGATGGATCAACTGAGGCACTCACCAGTTTGTTAAATTATTTGACAAATAATCCCAATGTTAAAATAGAGTTACAGGGACACACTAACGGAAACAATAAGTGTAAGAAAAATAAAAACTTTAAAGACGAAGGACCGGAGTGGAACTTCAGTGGAAGTGCCCAAAAACTTTCATTAATGCGTGCTGAAGAAATAAAAAAATATTTAGTTGAACATGGAGCTAATAAAGACAACATAAGTACTATTGGTTTTGGAGGAGAAAAAATGATTGTTGCTAATCCGAAATCGCCCGAAGCAATTAAAAAGAATGCCAGAGTGGAAGTTGTAATTATTGAAGATGGCGGGCTATAAGGGGTAATATTACCAATTTAATGAATCTTCATAACTCGTCGGGAAATATTTGAAAATCAAAAAAAATGTTTGTCAACTCGCCTATTGCTAAGGATACAAACTTCAAAATTATTCCGAAATAATACTTTTTTTGAACTGACCTTTAGGAATAGAGCTAATTAGTTTTTTTGTATAATCTGTTTGAGGATTATAATAAATATCATCGGCATCACCTATCTCTACAATTTTTCCCTTGTTCATTACCATCATTCGGTCGCTCATAAATTTTACTACCGACAGATCGTGCGAAATAAATATATAAGTAAATCCGAATTCTTTTTTTAATTCGTTTAATAAGTTTAATACTTGTGCCTGAACACTTGCATCTAATGCCGAAACAGATTCATCGCAAATAATAAATTTAGGATTTAATGCCAGTGCTCTTGCTATGCAAACACGCTGACGCTGACCACCGGAAAGTTCGTGCGGATAGCGATGAAAATAAGATTTATCCATATTTACGCGCTTTAATAATTCTAAAACTTGTTTTGCACGTGCTTTGTTATTTGGCAGTATATTATGCACCTCCATAGGTTCCATTATGGCTTGACTTACCGTAAGACGAGGGTTTAAAGACGAATAAGGATCCTGAAAGATAATTTGCATGTCCTTACGCAAGAGTCTTAACTCTTCTGCACTAATATTCGAAATATACCTGTCTCTAAATATAATTTCGCCCGATGTCGGTTCTATCAATCGTAATATGCTTCTGCCTAAAGTTGATTTTCCACAACCCGATTCGCCCACCAATCCAAGTGTTTCGCCGGGATATACATCAAAGGTAACATCATCAACGGCGGTAATGTGATCGGTCACTCTTTTGAAGAACCCTTCTTTAATTGGAAAATACGTTTTAAGATTTTTCACTCTGAGTATTGGTTCTTTCGAATACAATTCTTTATGTTGTGTTTGTCTCTCTTCTTTGGTAACTATAAATTGTTGTGTTATTTCATTTATAGAATGACTCGACTCAACAATATTTCCCTCACCATCAATTCTCATAAAATCAGAAATGGTTGGAAGTATATTCAAGCGGGTATCCAATAAAGGTCGGCATGCCAATAAGCCTTTGGTATAGGGATGTTGAGGATTAGAAAAAATATCAGCTACTTTTCCTTGTTCAACAATTTTACCCTTGTACATCACAATTACTTTATCTGCCAGTTCGGCAATAACATTTAAGTCATGAGAAATAAACAAAATCCCCATATTGTATTCAACTTGCAATTTTCTCATTAAATCCAATATAGTAGCTTGAACAGTAACATCCAATGCTGTTGTAGGTTCGTCGGCAATTAACACACAAGGATGGCAACTCATTGCCATTGCAATCATTACGCGTTGCTTTTGCCCGCCCGAAACCTGATGGGGATATCTTTCAAATAATGAAACAGGTCGCGGTAATTGTACTTGATTAAATAAATCAAGTGTTTTTTCCTTCGCTTCTTTTTTGGAACATTTTTGATGTAAGAGGATGGCTTCCATTACCTGATCGCCACATGTATAAACAGGATTTAGTGAGGTCATTGGTTCCTGAAAAATCATCGAAATAAAATTACCTCTTAGTTTTCTCATTTCATTTTCAGGAAGTTGTATCAAGTCAGAAGATTCTTCAGATTCAAAATTGTAAATGATTTGTCCTCCTGTAATTTTACCAGATGATTTTGGAATCAAACGCATGATTGATAAGGCTGTTGCACTTTTTCCCGATCCGGATTCACCAACAATACCAACAGTTTCGCCACGAGAAACCGTAAACGAAACTTTATCCACCGCAGTAACCGTTTCAGTTTCATTGCGAAATTTAGTTTCTAAATTTTTTACTTCTAATAATATTCTATTCGTCATATTTGTTCATTAAGAAAAGCACTGGGATTAAAAGTACATTTTGTTATTGAATTGGCAAAAAAAGAAAGAGGATCGATTTTATGCAACTATTATTTAAGTCAAGTATTTGCTTATTTAGCCACACCTAATAAATTAGCATCTTTTTATAATCAATTTAAAGTCTCAGAATTCAAAGGTTATAAAAATATAGACAATTAAACTATATGTATTCAGTATGACTTATTTTCTTACATTTGGTTTCAAATTTATGTTTAGAGAATAATTGATTATTTCTATTTCATACAATATATATTTTATGTACGAGGAACAGAGGAATTATGAAACAGAAAATAAAATTTGTAAATAAAGAGAAAACGCAGTTTTTTAATACTTTAAAAGAACGGGTTGATAATTATTTTAAGGAAAATCGCATATCTCAACATGCTAATCTTTCGATGATAATTAAAACGTTTTTCATGTTGAGTTTATATTTTGTACCCTATTTTTTAATTATGACTCAAGGTTACAATCTTTTGGCGATGTGGTTTTTGACATTGGTTATGGGAGTTGGGCTGGCCGGTATTGGTATGGGCATTATGCATGATGCCAATCACGGAGCATATTCTTCTTTCCCATTCATTAACAAATTAGTTAGTATTTCATTAAGTTTGGTTGGTGGAGATAATCAAAATTGGAAAACACAACACAATGTGCTGCATCACACATACACCAATATTTATGGGCACGACAAAGATATTGATGACAAGGGGATTTTGAGATTTACGCCTCAAAGCAAACACAGAAAGGTTCATAGATTGCAGGTGGTATATGTTTTTTTCTTTTACTCAATCATGTCATTGTATTGGACAACTGCAAAAGATTTTGTCCAGTTTTATCAATTTATTAAAGGAGGTCAAAACAAGCAAAAAAATAGTGACCGTATAAAAGCATTGTTAGTTATTATCGGGTGGAAATTGTTTTATTGGACATATATGCTTGTTTTGCCAATATTCTTTTTGCATTTAACCTTTGTACAGGTACTAATAGGTTTTGTGTCTCTACACCTTGTTGCAGGTCTTATATTAAGTATTGTTTTCCAATTAGCCCATGTAGTGGAAGATACGCAGTTTCCTGTTCCGGATACAAACGGTATAATTGAAAATGAATGGGCAATTCATCAGTTAAATACAACAGTGGATTTTGCAAGGGACAACAAGCTGGTAACTTTTTTTGTGGGTGGATTAAATTTTCAGGCAATTCATCACTTATTTCCTCAAATATGCCATGTTCACTATCCTGAAATTGCGCCTATTGTGGAACAAACTGCAAAAGAATTTGGCATTAAATATTTGTATAATGAAAGTCTAACATCAGCTTTTATCTCTCACGTTCGTTTGATTTCACAACTTGGGAAAAATGAAGTTTCATTTAATGCCATTGTTAATAAAATGGGTTAAGTTAAATCTTTAGAATTGTTCCTTATTCCGGTTTTTGCTTGCGAATTAATTTGGAAAAAAGTTTTGGAAAAAAACGCTTTACCCAAATAGCACGTAACTCCTTTCCACCAATAAACAGTTCTTCCTCATTGTTTTTGATGCCATTTAAAATTTGATTTGCGCATTCATCAGCATCCATTCCAAGCTCGGTTGCTTCGTCCATTTTACTGTGTTTACTGCCATCCTCAATAATTGCATTAAGTGAAATATTGGTGCGTATTTTACCCGGACAAACAAGCATCACTTTTATATTGTCGTTAAACACTTCCATGCGTAAGGATTCAAAAAAACCATGCAGCGCATGTTTGGAAGCGGAGTAGGTTGATCGAAAATAAAATCCGAACTTTCCGGCAATACTGCTGGTGACTATAATGTGTCCGCTTTTTTGTTTTAACAGATACGGCAACACACTTTTTACAAGTGTTATTGTTCCGAAAAAATTTATTTCCATTATTTTTCGGTCTATTTCAAGAGGGGTGTCTTTGATTAATGATCGCTGACTTACACCTCCATTGCACACTAGAAAATCAATACGACCAAAGGTGTCTATTACTTTTTGGGTTTGGATATTAAAAGTGGATACATTCGCCAAATCGAAAGGCAAAACCAACACGTTTGAATCTGAAAACTTCAACTCGCTTTTTACGCGTTGAAGTTCTTGTTCTCTTCGCGCAGATATGATTAATATTGCTCCTTCTTTTGCAAAAGCTTTTACAAGGGCTTCACCAATACCGGATGAAGCACCGGTAACCCATACTACCTTGTTTTTGAATGCACTCATAATTACAAAAGTAGCTTAATTTTTTATACTAACTTTGTTTGCTTTTATTGTAAAATTGAATGATAAATAAAACACTTCTTTTTTCTGTCTGTTTGTTGTTTGTTGCGTGTATACCTAAAAGAAAGGAATCCTTACCTGCTAACATTCTGCCTGTATATCAAATGGCGAAATTAATGGTGGATATTCAGTTGTTCGAATCTTCTACAAATACTAACATTGCTCCTGCTGATACACTAAAAAACAAACAAAATACACCTTTTGTTGAGATATTAAAAAAGCATCATATAACAGCAAAACGATACAATGAAAATTTTGATTATTATACCGTACATTTAGATTCATTAGATAAAGTGTATGAGTTAGTATTGATAGATTTGAGTAAGATGAAAGCGGAAGTAATGAATGAGAAAGAGCCAGTAAAGGATACACTTCAGGAAAAATCAACAGTTAAATAGAAAGCTGTTAAAATATTAGTAGGTTATTTGGAAGCCAATTCAGTTCTATATTTAGTTAAGAATATCAATACATCATTTTACGACCTCGGATGAAACCGAATAATTGCCTCACGTAAATAATCCCTGTCGAGGTGCGTATAAATTTCGGTGGTAGTTATTGATTCATGTCCCAGCATCTCTTGCACGGCGCGTAAATCCGCCCCTCCTTCTATTAAATGAGTAGCGAATGAATGCCTGAACGTATGCGGACTAATGTGTTTTTTTAATCCCACTTTTGTGGTGAGTTGTTTGATGATGGTAAACACCATTACACGCGAAAGCTTTGCCCCACGACGATTCAAAAACAAAACATCTTCATCTTCTTTTTTAGGAATGATGTGGCAACGCAGTTCATTTCTATACAATGTAATGTTTTTTATTGCTACACTGCCTATGGGTACAAGTCTTTCCTTATTCCCTTTACCGGTCACCTTAATAAAACCATCGTTAAAATACAGGTTCGATATTTTTAAATTTACTAATTCACTTACCCGTAATCCGCAACTGTAAAGAGTTTCTAGCATGGCTTTGTTTCGCCGACCTTCGGGTAAACTTAAATCAATGGCATCTATAATTTTATTAATATCTTCAACACTCATGGTATCGGGCAGTTTGCGACCCAGTTTAGGAGCCTCAAGCAATGCCGAAGGATCGGCATTCAAAATATCTTCAAGCAGTAAATATTTGTAAAAGCCTTTTATTCCGCTAATGATACGAGCTTGCGATGTTGCGCTCATTCCCAATTCATTAATCCATTTTACGAATTCCTGCAAATGTTTTAATTCAATTTCCTTCGGAGTGCAATCGTGTTTTTTATATTCTAAAAATTGAACTAGTTTTTCTACGTCGTGTAGATATGCTTCAATAGAATTTCCTGACAACGATTTCTCAAGTGTCAAAAATGATTTAAATCCTTTTATATATCCTTGCCAGTTCAATTGCAGATGATTTGTTTTTAAACATGAATAATTACAAATTTAAGTGTTTGAAATTTAACTTTATCTTTACCAAGTAAACTCAAACTTTAAGCACTATGAAGTTAATCATAATAAATGGTCCTAACCTTAATTTATTAGGCACTCACGAAACATCTGTTTATGGGAGTCAAACTTTTAAAGAATATTTTGAAACATTGAAAAACAAATTTAAAGATATTGAGTTGGAATATTTTCAAAGCAATGTAGAAGGGGAGTTGATAAATAAAATTCACGAAGTAGGTTTTACGAATGATGGTATTATACTTAATGCCGGTGGTTACACACATACTTCCGTTGCTTTGCGCGATGCCATTGCTGCTATAAAATCTCCAACAATAGAAGTACATATTTCCAACGTATTTGCACGAGAAGATTTCAGACATATATCTTTAATTGCGCCAAAGTGCAAAGGATCTGTTTCCGGCTTTGGTATGGATTCATACCGTTTGGCAATATTGAGTTTTTTGAGTTAATGTATTACACAATTTCTATCGTTGCCATCATTCGTCCTGTAAGACCTTTTTCATAGCGGTGAGAGAAAAATAAATCGTTGTTTTCAACTGTGCAATAATCAGATATTTCAATGTTCTCTTCTTTTAATCCTGATTGAACTAATTGCTGTTTGTTAGCCGTTTTTAAATCAACAAACCATTTTTGAGAAGCCGTGTCGATTCGCTTTACTGAATTGTCAAAATAGTGTGCAACATCATTACCGACTTCAAAGCTATTATAACCAATGCATGCACCAATAAATGCCATACAATCGCTCTCTTTAGTATTAAACTCTTGCTTCATTTTCAGCAACGTTTTCTGAACAATGTTGGCCGCTGTTCCTCTCCATCCGGCATGTATGGCAGCTATTGACTTGTTTTGAGTATCATAAATTAAAACGGGTGTGCAGTCGGCTATGCTCACGGCAATAGTCAATCCTTGAGTGTTGCTGATAATGGCATCGAACCCTTTTTCCATAACAGGTCGCTCTGCAAGCAAAATTTCGGTGCCATGCACTTGTCCGCTCATCGCTATATTGCCGGCATCTGTACCTAAAGCACTAAAAAATAAATTGCGATTTTCTGCTACACATTCCGGTTTGTCATTCGTTGATTTCCCAAGATTAAGTGAATGATAAGGAGCATTGCTAACACCTCCTAAACGGGTACTTTGAGCTGCTGAAATTATTTTTTTATCGAAAATGGAGGGTACGATAAACATGGTCATCTGATAACATTCTAATTTTAAAATTTATGTATTTAACCAATTTTACTTACCAAGTCCGCCAATCGGTTAGAGTACCCGCTCTCATTATCATACCAACCAATTATTTTTACAAGATTACCTACAACAGATGTAAACTCCGGATCAAAAATACAGGAATGTGAATTATCGACAATATCAATAGATACAATAGGATCTTCCATATACTGCAAAATGCCTTTTAGTTTTGTTTCACTTGCTTTTTTAAAAGCCGCATTTATTTCTGCAGCAGTAACTGGTCTTGCAAGCACACAAGTAATATCGGTTAGTGAACCATCCGGAACGGGCACCCGAATGCCGCATCCTCCAATCTTTCCTTCCAAATGAGGAAATATTTTAGTGATAGCTTTGGCTGCTCCGGTTGAAGTAGGAACGATTGAAAGTGCTGCTGCACGAGCCCTTCGTAAGTCTTTATGTGGCGCATCATGCAAGCGTTGATCACCGGTATAAGAGTGTACCGTAGTTATAAAACCATCTTGCAAACCCCAACCTTCATCAAGTACCTGAATCATTGGTGCTGCGCAGTTAGTAGTGCATGAAGCATTTGAAATAATAATATCTTCTTTGGTTAATATGTAATCATTAACACCTAACACAACAGCTTTTATATCACTACTGGTGGGTGGTGCAGAGATAATTACCTTTTTCGCGCCTGCGGTGATGTGTTTTTCTGCAGATTGTTTGTCTAAAAAAAATCCTGTTGACTCAATCACAACGTCTATATCCAATGCTTTCCATGGCAATTTCGCCGGATCTTTTTCTGAATATACATTTACTTTTTTTCCATTTACAATAATGGCATTTTCTTCGGCACGAATATCAGCATTCATTATTCCGTGAACAGAATCGTACTTTAAAAGATGAGCAAGTGTTTTACTATCTGCCAAATCATTTATGGCAACAAGTTCTATGTTAGAGCGCTCTGTCATCACCCTGAACGCAACTCTGCCTATTCTGCCAAAACCATTGATAGCAACTCTTATCTTTTTCATGTGTGAATAATTAGCGTTAGTCCTTTTTCCAAAAGGGAGGAGAAGAAACTCGAGTGTTTTTTTGTTGATTTCATTTTTTCAACAACGCATCCCAACCCTGTGCTTTTAATGGCGTTTGAGAGCCTCCTTTGGTAATCAAATTTATTCCTTCCTTGGAATGAGTCATGTGTCCGATAATGGTAATGTTAGGATTTGCTTTTACTTTTGGAAAATCAGCCTGATCAATTGTAAACAATAATTCATAATCTTCACCTCCGCTAAGTGCACATACAGTCGGATCTAAGTTAAACTCTCTGGCAACTTTATATGTTAACGGGTCAATTGGAATTTTTTCTTCATATAAATTACAACCCACTTTTGATTCAGTACAAATATGTAAAATTTCAGATGCCAATCCGTCTGAAATGTCAATCATTGAGGTGGGGTTAACTTCCAATGCTTTTAACAAAGGTTTTATATCATTACGTGCTTCAGGTTTTAGCTGACGTTCCAATAAATAATCATTCCCTTCCAAATCGGGTGTTACACCGGGACTTTCTAAAAATATTTTTTTTTCACGCTCCAACAACTGAAGCCCTATATATGCTCCGCCTAAATCGCCTGTAACGCAGAGCAGGTCACCTTCTTTCGCTCCATCTCTGTAAACTAACTCTTCAGATTCAGCTTCTCCGATTGCGGTAACACTTATTACGAGTCCAGCAGGAGATGTTGTCGTATCGCCACCAACTAAATCTACTTTAAATTCATTACATGCTAAATAAATCCCTTGGTATAATTCTTCAATCGCTTCCAATGAAAAGCGATTGGACATAGCTATTGAAACTGTAATTTGTTTAGCTGTTGCATTCATTGCACAAATGTCTGAAACGTTTACTGCCACCGACTTATAGCCTAGGTGTTTAAGTGGTACATATATTAAATCAAAATGAACACCTTCCACCAGCATATCTGTAGAAACAACTGTTTGTTTGCCTTTGTAGTCAATAACGGCAGCATCATCGCCCACGCCTTTTAAGGTACTTTTATTTTTAATTTTTATAAACTGAGTAAGGTGTTTTATCAATCCAAATTCTCCCAAGCTGCTCAGTTCTGTGCGGTCTGTATTTTCAAACATGTTATAACTATTTATTTTCGCAAAGGTACATCTTAATTGCTATTGACAAAATAAGCTTCTGCACCCGAACAGCCATAAGCAGATACTAATATAAATGCGTACATCTTCTTAATTTTTGTAAATTTGGTTTTCATAAAATTTAATATACTACTGTCATGGAAATATTTTTTGAAATACTCAAACTAACAATACCTGCGGGTATTGTTAGTTTAACAACCTACTTCCTGGTTAAAAATTTCTTAGATCAGGATACTCGTAAACAAACGTTAAATGTCAAACGTGGCAATCAGGAAATAATTACTCCTATTCGTTTGCAAGCCTTTGAGCGAATTGCATTGTTCTTAGAACGAATAAACCCTAACAGCATTGTATTGCGAGTAAATATCAACACTTCTGCGGGTATGCTGGAAGCAGAAATAATTAAAACCATACGCAGTGAGTTTGACCACAATGTTGCTCAACAAATTTACATAAGCAGAAAAACATGGGACGCAGTTGTTAAAGCAAAAGATGAATCTATTAAGTTGGTAAATGTGGCTGCTTCAAAGGTTAATAAAGAAGCGAGTGGTATGGAACTGGCGCAAACGCTTCTTATTGTTTCTGCTCAATTGACACAATTACCTACCAAAGAAGCGATGGATTTGGTAAAAAAGGAAATAAGCAAAGAGTTTTAATTATGGAAGAGCTAGAGAGCAAAAATATTTTTTTAACTGATTCAGGTATTGAAATTAAACGCGTTTACACCCATGCTCCCTCCCCTGCGGGGAGGGTAGGGGAGGGGCTTGAGCTGCCCGGGGAATTCCCTTATACACGTGGTGTTCAGTCGACCATGTACCGCAGTAAGTTGTGGACAATGCGTCAGTATGCAGGATTTTCAACTGCTGAAGAATCCAACAAACGGTATCATTATTTATTAAATCAAGGCACAACAGGGCTGTCTGTTGCATTTGATTTGCCTACCCAAATCGGTTACGACAGCGACCATGAGTTTGCCGATGGAGAAGTCGGGAAAGCAGGTGTAGCAATTGACTCCTTGCGGGACATTGAAATTTTATTTGATGGAATTAAGTTGGAAAACATCACTACTTCCATGACCATCAATTCAACGGCTTCCATTCTTTTATCCATGTACATTGCCTTGGCAAAAAAACAAGGCGCTGATTTGAAAAAAATATCAGGAACCATACAAAATGATATTCTTAAAGAGTACGCTGCGCGCGGAACATACATTTATCCGCCAAAACCTAGTATGCGTATCATTACCGATATTTTTGAATATTGTAGTAAAGAGGTTCCAAAATGGAATACCATTTCTATTTCCGGCTATCACATACGAGAAGCGGGTTCTACGGCTGTGCAGGAATTGGCATTTACGTTATCAAATGGCAAAGCATATCTAAAAGCGGCTATAGACAAAGGATTGGACATAAATGTATTTGCAAAACGTTTGTCGTTTTTCTTTAATGCACACAACAATTTATTTGAAGAAGTAGCCAAATTCAGAGCCGCCCGAAGAATGTGGGCGAAAATTACAAAGGACTTAGGTGCAACTGACCCCAAAGCTCAGATGCTTCGTTTTCACACGCAAACAGGAGGTTCTACACTTACAGCCCAACAACCGCATAACAATATTCCTCGTGTAACTATTCAGGCGTTATCGGCTGTGTTGGGCGGTACACAAAGTTTACACACCAATGGTTTTGATGAAGCCATTGCATTGCCAACCGAAGAAGCTGCTCGTATTGCATTGCGTACACAACAAATTATTGGTTACGAAAGCGGAGTTACGGAAACTGTTGATCCTTTAGCAGGTTCGTATTTTGTTGAAACGCTTACCAATGAAGTGGAAGCAGCTGCATGGGAATATATCAATCATATTGATGCGATGGGCGGTGCTGTTGCTGCCATAGAAGAAGGATATATGCAAAATGAAATTGCGGCATCGGCATACAAATATCAAAACGATATTCAGTCAGGAGAAAAAATAATTGTGGGTGTAAATAAATTCACCGTTAAAGAAAAACCACTATCGGACATTTTTACCGTTGATGATTCTATCCGCCAATTACAAATTGATAAAATAAATAAAGTAAAAGCAGAACGCGATAACGAAAAGGTAAAAGAAATTTTAAAAAAACTGGATGCCAGCGCAAGAGGCAATGTGAACCTGATGCCTACAATATTGGAAGCCGCTGAAAACTATGCTACACTTGGTGAAATTGCAGATACCATGAGAAATGTGTTTGGATTGCATCAGTAGCATTTTGATAATTTTAAATTAATCGGTGGCTGAGGTACTCGAAGCCACTGATTGAAAAACAACTTTGAACTTCAAAACTTTGAACTTAACATTAGGCTTTAGCCCTTGCCCCAACGATTGTTTTATATTTGATGCGATGATTCACGGTAAAATTGATACCGAAGGATTAACGTTTTCAACCCCTTGAATTCGAAGGGTAGAAAAATTAAATTTCGAACTATGACAAAGAATAATACAATAAATGTAAAAGAAATAGTTATTCGAACTATAAAAGTGAATGGTTCTGATTATATATGCATAACGGATATTGCGAAACAAAAAAACAGCATTGAGCCAAAAGATGTAGTTAAAAACTGGATGCGTCTTAAAAATACTTTGGAATATTTAGGACTTTGGGAAATATTAAACAACTCAGTTTTTAAAGGGGTCGAATTCGACCCCCTTTTGAGAGAAGCAGGTAGTAATTCATTTACTATGAGTCCCACTCGTTGGATTGAAATAACAGGAGCTATTGGATTAATTACAAAAAATGGAGCAGGAGGCGGAACTTATGCCCAAAGAGATATTGCTTTTAAATTTGCTAGTTGGGTATCGGTAGAGTTTGAATTATATTTAATCAAAGAATTTCAACGTCTCAAAGAAGAAGAACAAAAACAAATAGGTTGGAGTGCAAAGCGAGAACTGGCAAAGCTTAATTACCATATCCATACTGATGCAATCAAACAAAACTTGATCCCAAAAGAACTAACAAAAGTTCAAACTTCAATTATTTATGCCAACGAAGCCGATGTACTCAATGTAGCATTATTTGGTATTACCGCCAAACAGTGGCGAGATGCCAACCCTAGCCTGAAAGGAAATATTAGAGATTATACAGGCATTAATGAATTGATTTGCCTGAGTAATATGGAAAACATAAATGCAGTTTTTATTAATGAGGGTTTGCAACAGCAAGAACGACTGATAAAACTCAACGCCATTGCCATACAGCAAATGAAAATATTAGCTGAGGTGGAAAACCGTAAATTATTGAAATGATTTGGTAACGTACACATTCGTTACCAGCGACTGAATACAAAAACAAATTGGACTTTTAACTTTAAAACTTTGAATTTAACTATCGGCTTTAGCCCTTGCCCCAACGATTGTTTTATTTTTGATGCAATGATTCACGGTAAAATTGATACCGAAGGATTAACATTTGACGTCGTGATGGAGGACGTTGAAAGCCTGAATCAAAAAGCATTTAAAGGAGAACTGGATATTACCAAATTAAGTTTTCATGCTTATGCATATATTACAAAATTATATCAATTGCTTGATGCAGGCAGTGCTTTGGGTAATGGTTGCGGACCTTTATTAGTTGCAAGTTCAACATTGCAAGTTCAACGTTCAACAAGGATTGCGATTCCCGGAAAATATACTACTGCTAATTTTTTATTGTCGCTGGCTTTTCCGGAAGCAACAAATAAATTAGAAGTAGTATTTTCAAACATTGAAGATTCCGTTTTGTCAGGCAAAGTAGATGCCGGATTGATTATACATGAAAACCGTTTTACTTATGAAGAAAAAGGATTAAAAAAAATAATTGATTTAGGCGAGTATTGGGAAACACTTACCAAATCACCCATTCCATTGGGAGGGATTGTTATTAAACGGAATTTGCCTATTGACATAAAAAATAAAGTAAATCGTATTGTTCGCAAAAGTGTAGAATATGCATTTGCAAATCCTTTGTCGAGCCGTAGCTTTGTAAAAGAGCATGCACAAGCAATGAGTGAAGATGTAATGCAAAAACATATTGATTTATATGTAAATAATTATTCAGTTGATTTGGGTATTGAAGGCAAACGTGCAATAAAAACCTTGTTTGATAAGGCAGAAGAGGTTGGGGTGATTGAAAAAATTGAGGAAGAAATATTTTTGTAAATAGATTTTTATATGAACTTGCTTTCAATTTTTATATACATAACTCCACCAATTAAAGACAGAGGTATTGGAGATATTATTTTTATCATTATTGGACTTATTGTTATATATGCCTTTAAATATTGGTGGAAAAGAAGTAATAAAAAATAAGAAAACATATTCGTAATTCGCAAACATTCGTAATAATAAAATTAAAAAAAGCCTCCCCCTGGGGAGGTTGGAGGGGTATCATGATAATAGTAACAGGCGCAGCAGGCTTTATAGGAAGTTGTTTGGTAAGTAAATTAAACCAGGAAGGCTTTAAAGACATTGTAATAGTAGATGATTTTTCAAATCCTGAAAAGATGAAAAATCTGGAAGGGAAAATATTCTCGCAAAAAATTCATCGCGATGATTTTGTAGAGTGGTTAAAACAAAACCATCGTTTCACGCAATTTGTTTTTCACATAGGTGCACGTACCGATACCACAGAGTTTGACAAAAACATTTTTGATAAACTGAATTTGAATTACACCAAAGACATTTGGAACCTTTGTGTGAAGTTCGGTTTGCCGCTTGTTTATGCTTCTTCAGCAGCAACGTATGGCTTGGGCGAACTCGGTTATGATGATAATGAAGCATTAATAGATCAATTGAAACCTTTAAATCCTTACGGAGATTCCAAAAACGATTTTGATAAATGGGCGTTGAAGCAAGAACGAAAACCTTACTTTTTTGTGGGCTTAAAATTCTTCAATGTATATGGTCCTAATGAATATCACAAAGGTCGTATGGCATCTGTATTTTTTCATGCTTACAATCAAATTCAGGAAAAAGGTTCTATGAAATTATTTCGTTCGCATAACCCCAACTATAAAGATGGGGAGCAATTGCGCGATTTTGTGTATGTAAAAGATGTGGTGGAGGTGTGTTATTTCTTACTACATCATCGTAAAGATTCGGGCATATATAATTTAGGTTCGGGTACAGCACGCACGTTTTTAGATTTGGTGAAGAATACATTTGCTGCATTAGGCAAACCACCTCAAATTGAATTTGTGGATACACCCATTGACATCCGCGATAAATACCAATACTTTACCGAAGCCAACATGAATAAGCTAAAGTCCATTGGTTATTCAAAATCTTTCTATACGCTTGAAGAAGGCGTGAAGGACTATGTTCAGAATTATTTGACAGGAAAGAAATATTTATAAAAAAATCACAAAATGAAAAACATATTTCTTGTTCGACATGCAAAGGCAATAGAACCTGCATCAAGCATTGATGATTTTGACAGACCTTTAATGGATAAAGGAATCAAAAACGCTCATTTTATGGGAAAGTTGCTGCATCAGCAGCAAATAAAACCCCAGTTGATAATCTCGTCGCCCGCAGCAAGGGCTTTAAGCACAGCAATGATAATGAGCAAGGAGCTTAACTATCCGTATTCAAATATTGTTCTTGAAGAAAAACTTTATGAATCGTCGGTAAACAACTATTTTCATGTAATTAAAAAAACAAGCGATGCTGTACAAACGCTGTTTTTGTTTGCCCATAACCCTACCATTTCGGAAATTTGTCACTCGCTTACAGATACATTTATCGACATTGTTCCAACTACAGGCATTATAGGTCTTTCTTTTAATATCGATGAGTGGCAAAAAATAGATACGATAAAAGGGGCATTGATTTTAGTTGATTTTCCTAAAAAGCACTCCGCTTTCTAATGTTAATTTAATGTTAATTTTTATTAATGCTACATGCTGTTTAGCCCTAAAGAGTAAATTCGTCAACCAATATAAAGTACTAACTTAACAAATAAAAACAACCATTTAGAGCATTATTGGAATGAAAAAAAATCATGTATTTGTTAATAGAGAATTAAGCTGGCTTTCATTTAACGAAAGAGTATTGCAGGAAGCTGAAGACGAGAATGTGCCACTCATAGAACGAATAAAATTTTTGGGTATATTTTCAAACAACAGAGATGAATTTTTCAGGGTAAGAGTAGCTGCCATTAAACGAATGGTGAAATTTCCCAAAAAAGCAAATGAAATAATTGGCGATGATCCGCTTTCACTCCTTGATAGAATTCAAAAAAAAGTAATTGAGCAACAAAACAAATTTGACAAGCTGTTTGACACAATTACAAAAAAACTTGCAGAAGAAGATATTTATATTATCAACGAAAAACAGTTAACCAAATCACAAGGAATTTTTGTAAAAGAATTTTTCAGAGAAAAAGTATTGCCTTCGCTTGTGCCTATTATGCTTGATAGCGCACCCCAATTTCCTTACATGAAAGACAAATCGGTTTATCTGATTGTAAAACTGATACGCTTAGGGAGAAAAAACAAATATGCATTGCTGGAAGTTCCTACAAGTGATGTTTCACGCTTTTTGGTTATTGACAATATTACCGACAAACAAAAATATATCATATTATTAGATGACGTTATCAGGTATTGTTTAGATGATGTTTTTTCGGTGCTGGATTATAGTGCAATAGAATCATATACGATAAAACTGACTAGAGATGCGGAGTTAGACATTGACAATGATATTTCTAAAAGTTTTGTAGAAAAAATATCCGGCAGTTTAAAAAAACGAAACAAAGGGCAACCTGTACGCTTGGTTTATGACAACGAAATTTCGCGTGATACGCTTCAATATGTAGCACGTTCTTTAAAATTCAGAAAGGCAGACAACCTTATTCCCGGTGGCAGATACCACAATTTCAAAGATTTTATAAATTTTCCGAATCTCGGAAAAAAATATTTATTGTATGACCAAATACCTCCCCTTTATCATCCTGACTTTAACTTACATAAATCTGTTTTTGAGTTATTAAAAACAAAAGACATCTTACTTACCTTCCCTTACCAATCTTACCAGCATATTATTGATTTTTTGCGCGAAGCATCTATTGATCCAAAAGTGGAATCCATAATGATTACTCTTTACAGGGTTGCCAAAGGTTCTAACATTGTAAATACCCTGATAAATGCTGTAAAAAACGGAAAGCAGGTTACGGTAGTGGTAGAACTGCAAGCAAGATTTGATGAGGAAAATAACATCTACTGGGCAAATAAATTAGTAGAAGAAGGTGCTAAAGTAATTTATGGTGTTCCCGGACTTAAAGTACATTCAAAAGTATTTTTAATTACCCGCAAAGAAAACGGAAAACAGAAACATTACGTACATATTGGTACCGGCAACTTTAATGAACAAACAGCCAGAATATATAGTGATATGAGTTTGTTAACCTGCGACGAACGAATTACAAAAGAAACAGAAAAGTTATTTCAGTTTTATTCCGATAACTATAAAGTGGGAACCTTTAATAGTCTTATTGTTTCTCCGTTTTCCATGCGAAAAATGTTTGTTCAGCTTATTGATAAAGAAATTGCCAATGCTGTTAAAAATTTGCCTGCCTCCATTACTATTAAAATGAATAATTTGGTGGACAACGAAATGATCAGTAAACTTTATGAAGCCAGTCAAAAAAAAGTAAAAATAAAATTAATAGTACGTGGCATGTGTTCCATCGTTTCGGGAGTAAAAGGGTTGAGCGAAAACATCGAAACGATAAGTATTATTGATAAATATCTTGAACATGCCAGAGTGTTCATATTTTATAACGGAGGTGATGAAAAATATTTTATATCTTCGGCCGACTGGATGACACGTAACCTTGACCATCGTTCGGAAGTAGCAGTTCCTATTTTTGATAAAAAAATTCAGGTGCAGTTAAAAACCATGATTGACCTTCAATTGATTGATAATTGCAAAGCAAGAATTATCAATCAAAAGCAAGACAATATTTACAAAGCCAAAACCGGAAAAACGGCTATACGGTCGCAGGAAAAAATTTACAATTACTTGAAGCAATTACGAAGTGGCAGTTGAAGAAAAAAGTATTTTACAGTTTGCAGCAATAAATATAGGATCTAATGCTGTACGTTTATTAATTTCAAATGTGTTCGAAACTCCCACAGAACCCATTTTTAAAAAGGCTGAATTATTCCGGCTTCCTGTACGTTTAGGCGATAATTCATTTATTGACGGAAAAATATCTCCCGAAAAAACAGATAAACTGCTAATGGCAATGCGGGCTTACAAAGAGCTTCTCGGAATCTATAATCCTCTTACCTACAGAGTGTGTGCCACTTCCGCAATGCGTGAAGCAACTAATTCTCAAGATGTAATTGATCGGATTTATAAGGAAACACAACTTAATGTAGAAATAATTGATGGAAAAACAGAAGCCGATATTATCTATTCCAACCATGTTGCAGAAAACTTGGACAAAAACAATTCATACCTCTATATTGACGTAGGCGGCGGAAGTACAGAAGTTTCGTTATTTAGCAAAAACAAAATTGTTGCTTCGCGTTCTTTCAGAATAGGCACTATACGTTTATTATACAATAGCGTAAGTAAAGAGTATTGGAACGAATTTAAGGATTGGGTAAAAGATACTACCAAAG